>Ga0187847_10004200_pt1 | contig 10678 bp, 6 predicted proteins | sample June2016WEW_4_10_FD_132458 | JGI IMG/M metagenome (GOLD analysis project Ga0187847, IMG submission 132458) | Peatland microbial communities from SPRUCE experiment site at the Marcell Experimental Forest, Minnesota, USA - June2016WEW_4_10 | ecosystem: Environmental > Terrestrial > Soil > Wetlands...
ACTTTCCTGATCGCGATCGAGCGCCCCGACACCGCCGCGGCCGAGCGCCAATTGCGCGCCGCCGATCCGCCCGTTGTGGCCCGCATCGAAAGAGACCGCCTGCTCCTCGACCTGCGCACCGTGCTCCCCGAGGAAGAGCCCGCCCTGCTCGCCGCGCTCATCGCGATCAGATAAGTAGGACAGACCATCGGCTTTTGTGGTCTGTCGCCCATCGGCCTCCCGTGCCACCTCCCGTAGGGGCCGGGCATGCCCGGCCCGCGCTACCCGCCGCTGCTTTTGTTGAATCTGTTTTTCACCCGGTCATGCCGGCTCGAAAAACCGCCCCCTGCCAGGCGGCACAAACCGATCGCCCGCCCTACCTCTGGACATTCCAAAGGGGTCATGCTATTCTTCCTCTGGAATGTCCAAAGAAGAGAACAGAACACCGAAAAAGGCCGATATCCTGCAAGGCACGCTCGACCTGATGGTGCTGAAGACGCTCGATGCGCTCGGCCCGCTGCATGGCTACGGCATCGCCCGCCGCATCGAGCAGATCAGCAAATCGGTGCTCCAGTTGAACGAGGGCACCGTCTACACGGCATTGCTGCGCCTGGAACAGCAGGGCTGGATCAAATCGGAATGGGGTGCGTCCGAGAACAACCGGCGCGCTCGCTTTTACTCGATATCGTCCAGCGGCCGGAAGCAGCTCGCGCAGGAAACTCTGGAGTGGGAACGCATGGCGGGCGTGATCGGCCGCCTGTTGCAGGTGCGGAGGTAGCCGGCCATGAGCCCGTTACGCGCCATCGCCGCCAAGTTGCGCCATTTCTTCGGGGGTTCGCGGGCGGAACGCGATTTTGAGGAGGAAACGCGCACTCATATCGCCCTGCTGGCGGAGCGGCTCATTCGTCGGGGCATGACGCCCGAAGCGGCGAGGAACGAGGCCCGCCGCCAGTTCGGCAACACCACTTCCCTCAGGGAGACCCGTCACGACATGCAGACATTTGCGTGGATCGAGAGGCTTTGGCAGGACCTGCGGCACGGCGCCCGCCTGCTGCGCATGAATCCGGTTTTTTCGGCGGTCGCGATCGCTTCGCTGGCGCTTGGCATCGGCGCCAATACCGCAATCTTCCAGTTGCTCGACGCCGTCCGGCTGCGCTCCCTGCCGGTCAAGAACCCGCAGGAACTGGCGCAGGTCCAGATCGTGGGCGGCAACACGGGGATGGGCATGAACAACCAGTACGGCGACCTGACCCGGCCCATGTGGGAGGAACTGCGCCAGCGGCAGAAGGCGTTCTCGGGGATATTCGCATGGGGGGTGGGCGGCGATGCCGTGGGCTCGGGCAGCCAGCTCGAACCCGTGGTCGGTTTCTATGTAACCGGGAACCTCTTCCAGGTGCTGGGCGTGGAGGCGTGGCGCGGACGGCTCACCACGCCGGAGGACGAGCACGCATGTCCGGGGACGACCGCCGTGGTCAGTTACAAGTATTGGCAAACCAGGATGGGTGGGCGCAAGATCGACTCCAGCACCAAACTTCTGATCGATGGCCAGCTCATGCAGATCACCGGGGTGACGCCGCCCAGCTTCCTGGGGTTGGTGGTTGGCGATCGCTTCGACATCGTCCTGCCGTTTTGCGAGCCGAAGGAATTGGCGCGCAACATCTTCGACGTGACGGTGATGGGACGGCTGCGGCCGGGGACATCGTTGACCGTCGCCTCCGCCGAGCTGGCAGCGCTCAGTCCTGGAATCATGGCCGCCACGGAAATCACCGGTTATAACGCGGACACGGTTGCCCGGTACCGGCGTTTTCGATTGGCGGCATATCCGGCCGGCGCCGGCGTCAGCTCCCTGCGCGAAGAGTACAACTCGTCACTCTGGTTGCTGTTGGGCATCACGGGTCTCGTATTACTGATCGCCTGCGCTAACCTTGCGAACCTGATCCTGGCGCGTGCCAGCGCGCGAGAGCGGGAGTTCGGCGTACGCCTGGCGCTGGGTGCGTCGCGCGGCCGCCTGCTCGGCCAGTTGTTCGCCGAAAGCTCGCTATTGGCCGTGGCTGGCGCCGCGGCGGGAATCGGCATTTCGCAGCTGGTCAGCCGTGCTCTGGTGTGGTCGCTCTCGACCGAGAGCAATGCCATTTTGCTGCCGATGACAATCGATTGGCGCGTGCTGGCGTTCGCGGCTGCCATCACCGCGCTCACCTGCCTGGTATTCGGCGCCATTCCAGCGCTGCGTGCTGCCGGCCTGCAGCCCTTGCACGCGCTGCGCGCCGGTGGCAGGGGGATGACGGCCAGCCGTGACCACTTTTCGCTGCAACGTTCGCTGGTAGTCACGCAGATCGCGGTTTCGCTCGTCTTGTTAGTCGGCGCTCTGCTCTTCGTGCGCAGCTTCCACAACCTGATGACCTTCAATCCCGGCATGCGCGAGGAGGGAGTCACCGCGGCGTTCATCGGATTTCAGCAATCCAACATTCCGCGCGAGGGCTACCTCCAGTTCGAGCAGCAGCTGACTGACGAGGTACGCGCCGTGCCGGGAGTCCTGAGCGCCGCAACGACAACCAACCCGCCGCTGGTAGGAGGCAGTTGGACCCTCGGGATTCACCTCGGTTCGGCTCAGGGTCCCTCTAAGTTCACCTGGGTCGGCCCCGAATACTTCCGCACGATGGGCATCCCGCTCCTTCGCGGCCGCGACCTCAGGCCCAGCGACACGGCGGACTCCGCCCACGTGGCCGTGGTCAATGAGACGTTCGTCCGCCAGTATACCAGCGGAATCAATCCCATTGGAATGGCGATGCAGACCGTTACGGAGCCGGATTATCCATCGACCGCTTACACCATCGTCGGCGTGATTCCGGATACCAAGTACGCGTGCTTGCGCTGCGGCACGCCGCCCATGGCGTTCGCGCCCGCCTACCAGTATCCCGACCATCGGCCCTGGACTGCGATCCTGATTCATTCGAACCTGCCGCCCGATGTGATCGCAGGCCGCGTGAAGCGCCGGCTGGCGGAAAAGCATCCGGAAATGGCTACGCAACTGAGCTCCTTCCAGGCGCTGATCCGCGACGGCCTCATCCGCGATCGCCTCATGGCGACTCTGTCGGGATTCTTCGGCCTGCTGGCGGCGCTGCTGGCCATGGCCGGGCTCTACGGCGTCGTCTCGTATATGGCGGAGCGGCGCCGTAATGAAATCGGGATCCGCATCGCGCTTGGCGCAGGGCGCGGCCAGGTGGTCGGCATGGTGATGCGCGAAGCCGCGTGGATGGTGGCGGCCGGCGTCATCGCCGGCACGCTGCTGGCGTTGCTCGCGGGGCAGGCAGCCGAAACGCTGCTGTTCAACCTGAAGCCGTACGACGTTCCGACGCTGGCGGCCGCGGGCGGCCTGCTCGCCGCCGTCGCCGTGCTGGCGAGTTTCATGCCTGCGCGCCGCGCATCCAGGCTCGACCCGGTGCAAGCACTGCGTTGCGATTGAGGGGCAGCAAACCAGTGCAAACCGGGGACTGGCTCGAATTTCGCTGCCTCTGCGAAACTTCGTGCCTGTACCCGGTTTGCCCCGTGTACTCGCTTTGCCTGTACCCGGTTCGCCCCCTAGGCGCGTTCCTGGTAGGTGCCTTCTGCTGTGTTGACGCGGATCTTCTCGCCTTCGGTGATGAACGGCGGAACCTGCACCACCAGGCCCGTCTCCAGTTTGGCGGGTTTCGTGACATTCGAGACGGAGGCGCCCTTGATCCCAGGCTCGGTTTCCACCACGGTCAGGTCCACCGTGGCCGGCAGTTCCACGCTGATGGCTTTGCCTTCATAGAACTCCACGCTGACCTTCAGCTGCGGAATCAGATAGTGCACGGCGTCCCCGAGCAGGTCCTTCATCAGGTGCATCTGCTCGAAGCTCTCGGTGTTCATGAAGTAGAAATACTCGCCGTCGTCGTACAGGTACTCCATTTGCTGCTCATCCATGACGGCCTTCTCGACCTTGTCTTCCGAAGAGAAGCGGTGCTCGGTCATCGAGCCGGAGCGCAGGCTGCGCATCCTGACCTGCACGAACCCGCGCAGGTTGCCGGGCGTCCGGTGGTTGACGCTGAAAATGGAATAAAGTTCGTTGTTGAACTTGATCACCATGCCCGGGCGCAATTGTGTTGCAGAAATCATGAAACTCCTTGGGAAGTGGACTTGAAGCTCCAGTATAGCAGCGCGAGGGTACGCGAAAAGCTTGCCAGGCTCTTACTCGAAGCGCAATGCGCGCATCGGATCGATTGCGGTGGCGCGGCGCGCCGGCACGTAGCCAGCCAGGCCTGCGACGGCGGCGATCGCGGCACAAGCCAGAATCATGGTCGTGACATCGCCGGCGTGGATGCCGAAAAGTTGTGCCTCAACCAGCCGTGTCAGACCCCACGCGCCCAACAAGCCGATCGCGAGTCCCGCCGCCGAAAGGGCCAGCACTTCGCGCATCACCAGCCAGACCACATTGCCGCCCGCCGCGCCCAACGCCATCCGGATGCCGATTTCACGCGTGCGCCGCTCCACCATGTATGCCATTACGCCGTACAAGCCAAGCGCTGCCAGCAGGGTGGCCAACAAGCCGAACGCGCTCGAAAGCGTCGCCAGCATCCGTTCCGTCACAAGCGAGAGGTCCACCTGTTGTTCCAGCGTGCGCATGCCGAACACCGGAACACTGGTATCCACGCTTTGCGCAGATTGGCGCAATGCAGGGAAGAAACTAACCGGGTCGCTCGCCGTCCGCACATAGGCGTTCATGCCCTCCACGAACTCGACCTGGCGATAGGGCCTGTATAGCTCGTAAGGCACCTCTTCCCGCATGCTTTCATACTTCGTGTCCCGCACCACGCCCACGATTTCGATGTCGAGCTTGGTGCCTGGATTCCCGCCCATGCCGACATGACGGCCAATGGGACTCGCGGTGCCGAAGTATCTCCGGGCGAACCTCTCATTGACGATGCCCGTCTTGGGCGCGCCTTTGTCGTCCCGCAGGTCGAAGCCGCGGCCCAGCAGGATGGGAATGTGCATTGCATCGAAGAAGCCCGGCGAGACGAATTGCATGTGCGGGTCCACCCACTCGCCCTGCTTGGTGGTGTATCCTTCGACGGCGATGGAGCTGTCCCACTCGTCGCCGTCGAGCACAGCCATCACCGCGAGGCCCTCCGCATTGACGCCTGGCAACGCGCGCATCTTCTCTTCCAACTGGCGGTAATAATCGAGGCTGCGCTCGGGTTTGTACCCGTTGACGGTGGGGTCAACCGCGAAGGTGGCCAGATGATCCACCTGGAAACCGGGATGTAGTTCCTTGAGGTGGTTCAGGCTTTGCAGGAAGAGGCCGGCGCCGATGAGCAGCAGCAGGGATAGCGCCACCTGCGCCGTGACCAGGCTCTTGCGCAGCGTCGCGGCGGCGCCGCCAATTACCGCGCCAGCCTGGTCCTTCAGCGTGGAGGCCAGTTTCGGCCGGCTGGCCTGCAGGGCAGGCGCGAGGCCAAAAACAAGCCCGGTGGAGACGGATATCGCGAGAGTGAACAGAAGTACCCGCCAGTCGGGCGCGGCGGAAAGAGTCAACGCCGCTACGCTGGCTGGTAGAAACGCGAGCAGCGCATGGTCGATCCACAGCGCCAGCAGGACTCCTGCCGCGCCGCCGGCCAGAGAAAGCAGGACGCTCTCCAAGAGTAGCTGCCTGACAATGCGGCCCCGGCCGGCACCCAAGGCCAGCCGTACGGCAATTTCCTTCTGCCGCGCCGTCGCCCGCGCCACCAGCAGGTTGGCCAGGTTGGAACACGAGATCAGCAGCACCAGGCCCACCATGCCCATCAGCGCCAGCAGTGGTTTGGAAAACTGCTCGCGCAGAAACGAATGGCCCTTGGACGCCGGAAGCAGGTTCATCCACATGCGCAGAAACTGCTGTCGCGTGTAGTCGGTGGTCTGGGCAAATTCCTTTTCCCGAACCTCTCCATTCAGGACTTGGTGGAACAACGGTTGCAGGCCGGCCTTGGCCTGCTCGAGCGTTTCGCCCGGCTTGAGACGGCCAAACGCCTGCACGAAGCGGCCCCGGCGGTCATAAAGCGGATACCACGGGCCATTGGTCACCTCGTGTTTCATCATCATCGGGATGCGGATCTGCGGCGAGTAGCCCTTCTCAACCCCATCAAAACCCGCTTGGCTGACGCCCACGATGGTCATCGGATAGCCGGCGACCACGACTTTTCTGCCAATCACTCCTGGATCGGCGCCGAAGCGCGTCGCCCAATAGCCATAGCTGAGCACGACCAGCGGATGGCTGCCCTGGATCAGGTCGTCTGAAGCCGTGAAGACCCGTCCTGCGGCGGCGCGGACACCCAGCACCGGAAAGTAGTTGCCAGAGACTAGTTCCGCGGAGACCAGTTCGGTTCGGCCGTTCGTCGTGACGCTGAGCCGCGTGCCATATTTGCAGAACATGCCGCCAAAAACCCGGTTTTGATCGCGGAAGTCCATGTACATCGGGTAGGAGATGGCATTGTCACCCGTGTTGCTGCCGTAGTGATGACCTTCTGCTTTCAGCAGAACCAGTTGCTCTGGGTGCTTGACCGGCAGAAGCTCTAGCATCAGCTGATTGACGAGACTAAAAATCGCGGTATTGGCGCCGATCCCCAGCGCCAGCGATACCACCGCCACGACGGCAAACAAAGGCACTTTCCGCAGCGTACGGACGGCGTAACGAAGATCTTGCAGCACGGTCATGCGAGGTTATACTGTGCGGCGGGAAAAAGGATACGCGGAAATCGGCTGTATGGCAAAGTACTCGCCCTGTCACGCTGGCGGAGACAGGTTCCAACGGGTGATCACGCGTGTATCGCGTTCGTAGCCGAGAGTGCTCACGGTGGCAGTGGAGAGTGCGAAAAGGCGGCCGGCGGAGGGCGCCAGTCCCAGCCAGCGAGCAGCCAGAATGCGCAGCAGATGGCCATGAGCAAAGAGCGCCACGTCGCCAGGGGCGGACACGGCGCGCGCGATCACGGCGTCGGCTCGCGCCCCAACCTGCTCCACCGTCTCGCCGTTGTGCGGTCCGTCGTCCCACAGCGACCAGCCCGGGTCCGCTCGCTGAATTTCGGCGGTGGTTCGTCCCTCATCTTCGCCGTAATCCCATTCGCGCAGACTGGAGTCGATTTGGGCCGCCGCGGCGTAGCCGGCCAGACGGCAGGTTTCGCGAGCGCGTTGCAGCGGACTTACCAGGACGAGCGAGAACTCCCGGCCCGCCAGCCACCGGCCGATGGCCGACGCCTGTTGCCGGCCCGTTGCCGTGAGCGGAATGTCGGTGCGGCCGGTATGGGCGCCGGAGACCGTCCACTCGGTTTCGCCATGGCGGATCAGCCAAAGCTCGGACATGCGCCGTCCCACGATAGCACGGACATTCACGAAGCGTTCCAGCCAGGGAATCGGGCCGGAGGCAGGCGAGGCCTCTTCCTCCTGACGCGCCTGCCCCGATCTGAGAGAATAGAAAACCAGACACGGCAGCGCCGTGCGCTCCGTTTTTGTTACCAGCAGGAGGTCAGAGAGAATGGGACCCGGGACGAACCCCGCTGCGCGCGCCCCCAGCAATCTTGGCCGCTACCAGATAGTGGCTGAGATCGGACGCGGCGGCATGGGCGTAGTGTATCGCGCCCTCGATCCCACCATCGGCCGAACGGTAGCGATCAAAACAATTTTGAATTCCGGACAAGGCTCCGAAGAGCAGGCCCTCGCCCGGCGCGCCCGCCTGCTGCGCGAATCGCAAGCGGCCGGGCAGCTCTCGCATCCGAATATCGTGGCCGTTTACGACGTGGGTGAGCAGGGCGACACCACCTACATCGTGATGGAATACATCGTCGGCCAGAGTCTCGATCACGCGATGGCCGCCGCACCGGGGCCGCGTTCAGTCGCCGAATCCCTGAGTATTCTTACCGACTGCGCCCGCGCCCTGGACTATGCGCACGGCAAGGGCATCATACACCGCGATATCAAACCGGGCAACATTATTCTGCAGCCCGATGGCGTGGTGAAGATCGCCGACTTCGGCATTGCCAAGGTGATGGAAAGCAGTACCCTGACGCAGACCGCTGCCGTGGTTGGCTCCCCTCATTTCATGGCGCCCGAGCAGTTGAAGGGCGAGACCGTCTCCGGACGCACCGATCAGTTCGCGCTGGCGGTGGTCGCCTACACGCTGCTCACCGGGCGGCTTCCATTTGACGCCGACAGCATGGCAACGCTGATCACAAAGACGCTGTACCAGGATCCGCCGCCGGCGCCATCCGTCAACCCGGCGGTCGACGTGGCCGGTGACGGCGTCCTTCGCAAGGCGCTGTCAAAGGCCCCGGAGGCGCGATACGACAGTTGCTCGGAATTCGTCGCCGCACTGCGCTCCGCCACGCAATATGGCCTTGTCTCATCGACCGCGACGATGGTGCTGCCGCCCATCACGCCCACACCTCCGCCACCGCCGACTTCCCCGCCCTCCGCGAGCACGCCGGCGCTCGGTCCGGCACCGTCCGCCCCGCCTACCGTGTCGCCGGCGCCCCCTTTGCAGCCAGAGGTACTTGGGCGCAGACGATGGCGCGGGAGAAAACCATTCTGGCTGGTCTGGGTGGTGGTCGGCTTGATCTTTGCTTACCGCGGCCTCGTCAAGGAAAGCCGGAATAGCTCGGCGCTTCCGGAGGTGGAATACTGGAGCGCGATTCAAGGCTCAAAGAGTGCGGCGCCTTTTGAAGCGTACTTGAAAAAGTATCCGGATGGCCGCTTTGCCGACCTGGCCCGAACCCAGATCGAAACGCTCCTGGCAGCTGCGACCGTACCCCTTGCGCCATCCGCTGGCGGGAGCGTCGCGGCTCCGGCCGGGCAGGTTCGCACGGCGACCGCCGCTGCCCCAGTCCCGGGAAACGCAACACCAGTTCCCGGAGCGCCGGTGAAGCCGGCCCCGCCGCCCGTGCAGTCAATTCGGGAACCTGCTCAGCCGCCGAATCAGCCTCCGGACCCCGCCTGCAAGGCGGAATTCACCGCGATCGCACTCGATAAGTTTCAGCCTTGCGTGGATTATCTGTCCGCCAAGGGATTCTCGCCGCTGACCTTCGCCGCTGCCCAGGAAGAGGACGGAAGCGTCACGATGGCCGGCGCCTTCCAGCCTTCGGCAGCGACCAGGGTCAGCTTGCTCGAGACCATTGAGCAAAGGAAGCTCGGCTTGGCAGCATTCAAACAGCAGAACTACCGGCCTGAATCGGTCAGTGTGCTGAGAGGCCCGAAGGGACCGCGGTTTACCACAATCTGGACGCCGGTACAGGGCTCATACGACACGTACAGCGCGCTCGATAAGGCCGCGCTCGAAGAGAAACTGCGACAGCACTCCTCCGACGGACTGACGATTGTCGACCTGGTCTCGTTCGGGCCGAGGGAAGGGCCGCGCTTCCACGCCGTCTGGGCCCAGTCCGCGGCTCCCGCCAGGGCTCTGCTCAACCTCACCGGTCCGGAGCTTCGCCTGCAGTCTGGGCAAATGCGGCAGGAAGGATTCATCCTGGATCGCCTCAGCGATTACTACACCGAGGAGGGAGCGCGTTTCGTCGCGATCTTCAAGAAAGCGCAGGCGGAGTCGGTCTACTACCTCGGCATGACCATATTCGACCTGCAAATCCGGCAGGCAGAGGCAGTTTCGAAAGGAATGCGGCTGCACTACGTCAGTCGCACCGGGAATCACTTTTGCGCTGTGTGGTGGAAGTAAGCGGTGTCCTTTCCGAGCCGCGACCGTCAGGGCGCGGTGACTGCCGGAACGAAGAGGCGAAGCCTCACCCCGGAAGCGTCGGTTTCTGCCGCGGCGCGAAATCCCCTCGCGGCCAGCACTCCGGTGACTTCGTCCAGGCTGGAGGCAAGCGTGTACCGGTCCTGGACCACCACGGCCGGTCCGGTCGTATCCCTTGCGTTGCAGAAGCGGCCGCTCAAGCCGGGCTCGAAAAGCTGATACATCTCCTTCGGTTCCGGGCTTGGCACAATGGCGCACGCTCCGCGACTGGTGGCCGCCAGCACGGCCCGCGCCGCGCCCGGCCAGTCTTCGCCGGGGCTGCGGAAGTAGCGCACATCCTTGGCCAGTGAGGCGATCAGGAAGATCGCCAGCAGAGTCGGTTGCAGCCAGCCGCGACGGAAGTCTTGCATTCCGGCCGCCGCCAGCAACAGCAGCGCGGGCAGGACGAACAGCACCTGGCGCACGGCGAAGAAGTAACCGGACGCGGCGTCTGCGGCAATCGCGCAGACGACGCCCGAGATGACCCCGCCGAGCAGGAATCGCCGGACGAGCGTATCCGCTCGCCGCCAGCCTAGCACCGTCGCGCCGATCAGCGGGAGCGAAGCCAGGTAGCCGCCACCCGATATTTCGCGAAGTAGCATCCAGAGCGTTTTCGGCGCCATGGAAAAGCGGTACTGGCTGGCCGCGATTCCCAAGGCCCATGCGCCCCGCGAGTGGAGATACCAAGGGGCGAACAACACACAAGCGGCCGCCAGGGCGGCGAATCCAAAACGTGCTGCCCTGCGCTGGCCGGAGACCGCAAGCGTAACCAACGCGCCCAGGTGCAGAGCCGCAGTCAGCGGCTGCGTGTACAATCCCGCCGCCGCCAGTGCGCCGTACACTGCCGCCATCCGCCAGGACGGCGCTTGCGCCAGCCGCCACAGACACCACAGAGCCGCCAGCACAAAGAACAACGCCTGCGAATACGGACGC
>Ga0187847_10004201_pt1 | contig 10677 bp, 9 predicted proteins | sample June2016WEW_4_10_FD_132458 | JGI IMG/M metagenome (GOLD analysis project Ga0187847, IMG submission 132458) | Peatland microbial communities from SPRUCE experiment site at the Marcell Experimental Forest, Minnesota, USA - June2016WEW_4_10 | ecosystem: Environmental > Terrestrial > Soil > Wetlands...
CATGCTGATCGGCTTCGCCGCCGAGACCGAGAACCTGCTGGAAAACGCCCGCGCAAAGCTAAGCAGGAAGCACGTCGATGCCATCGTGTTAAACGACGTTTCGCGCCCCGATATCGGCTTCAACTCTGATCGCAACGAAGTGACCATCGTCACCTCTGGCGATACCATCCTCATACCTGAAGCCAGCAAGATGGACGTAGCTCAGAAGATCCTCGACGCAGCTCTCCGCCTCCGCCAGCAGCAGGCGGCCACTGTCACTGTATCCGGCGGCAAAACCTCCGCGAAGTGATGGCGGCTTACAGATGCCACTGCGGAAGTCTCGCGCAGCGAGACGGAAGGTGATGGCCCCGCCCTTCAGGGCGGGATACACGCGCAACAGCACTCCGGGTTCCCCGGGGACGGCACCCTCGGAAGCACCCCTTCAGCAGCACGCTCGTCGTAGACTACAATCTCCTCACATGCCTGTTGATCGCAATGCCGTCCGCGACCGCCTCCAGTTTTACCGTGAACTCGGCATCGGCCCGCTTTATCGTCGCGAGGCTGGCAACGTCCCGCTTCACGAATCAGCCACACTGGGGGAGACTCAGGTCGAAATCGCGGAAAGTCTGGCGGTTTCTTCGCCGGTCGAGGCGACTCGAGCTCGCGACGCGCTGTTGCGCATCATCATCGACGACATCGGTCCCAACTGCCAGCGCTGCAAGTTGGCCAAACTTGGCCGCAAGCAGATCGTCTTTGGCACGGGAGATCCGCACGCTGAGCTGATGTTTATCGGCGAAGGCCCTGGCGCTGACGAAGACGCGCAAGGATTGCCTTTCGTCGGCCGCGCCGGACAACTGCTGAACAACATGATCGCCGCCATGGGCCTTAAGCGCGAGCAGGTGTACATCGCCAACATTGTGAAGTGCCGCCCGCCTGGCAATCGCACGCCCGAGCGCGATGAGTGCGATACGTGCTCGCCGTTCCTGATGCGGCAGATTCAAGTCATCCGGCCAAAGGTGATCGTCGCGCTGGGCGCAACCGCGGCCAAAAACCTGCTCGGCGTCAATGATTCGATGGCCTCGATGCGCGGACGCTTCTACGACTTCTCTCCGCCACGGACGCTCACCGGTACCGGCGAGCCCCTGGAGTGCAAACTCGCGGTAACCTACCATCCTGCGTTTCTGCTGCGCGATCCTCGGCAGAAGAAAGAAACCTGGAAGGACTTGCAGATGGTGATGGGCTACCTCGGCCTGACCCCGCCGCAACGCCCACCCGAGGCTGGCTAGGCTTCAAATGCCGCAATTCTGCGATGTGGCCGTGCCAGTCCCGCTCGACGCCACTTTCACCTACCGCATTCCCGAGAACTCTCCTGAGCCCGTGATTGGCGGTCGCGTCATTGTTCCCTTCCGCGAGCAACGGCTGTGCGGCATCGTCACCGAACTGCATGATCGCGAGCCGGAGTTCACTACTCGCCGCCTGAGCCAGGTCCTCGACTCCGCGCCTGCGCTCACCCAGGAACTGATGCAACTCGGCCGCTGGATCGCGCAGTATTACATCGCGCCTGTCGGCGAAGTCTTCCGCACCATGCTGCCGCTCTCGGCCGAGTTCCGCCGCGTGCTGGGCTATCGCATCACGGACAAGGGAATCGACGCACTGCACGCAGCTTCCACCACCGGATCTTCCCTGCGCACGCGCAAAGAACCAGAGCACCAGATGCTGGAGTACGCCGTCCTTAATCGGCTCGGCGACGGCGAAATCGTCCGCGAAGCGACCTTGCGTTCCACGTCAGGAGCGTCGCGCGCCGTGCTGCAAACCTTGCTGCGCAAGAAATGGATCGCGCGCGAGGACCTCAGCGACGTTCGCGACGCCAGCCGCACAGTGCAGATCGCAACCTTGAAGCAGGTCGAAGGCAAACTCAACGCCAATCAGCAGGCTATCGTCGATTACCTGCGCCAGCAGGAGGGCGAGCGTGCGTCGGTCGAAGCTTTGCGCGAACTGGCCGTACCCCGTACGACGCTGCATACTCTGGTGCGCCGCGGCATCGTCGAGCTGAGCGAAGAGCCGGCTGGCTTTCACATATCCGGCATGAAACCCCGCAAGCTGGAATTTCTCTTTACTCCCGCGCAGAAATCGGCACTGGCGACGATCATAGACTCGGTCGACCAGCGCAAGTTCCTACCCATGCTGTTGCATGGCGTGACCGGCTCGGGCAAGACCGCTGTCTACCTGTCGGCCATGCAGTCAGTCCTTGCGAAGAGCCGGTCAGCCATTCTTCTGGTGCCGGAAATAGGCCTCACTCCCGCCATGGCAGCCGATTTACATCAAATCTTCGGCGATGAGGTCGCCATCCTCCATTCCGCGCTCAGCGACGACGAGCGTGCTGAGCAGTGGAAGCGCATCCGCAGCGGCGAGTCTCACATTGTGGTAGGAACGCGATCGGCGGTTTTCGCCCCCGTTTCCGATCTCGCGCTCATTGTGGTGGATGAGGAACACGACCACTCCTACAAACAGGAAGAGATGCCGCGCTACCACGCCCGCGACGTGGCCGTCATGCGAGCCAAAATGTGTAACGCTGCCGTCGTCCTGGGCTCCGCAACCCCCTCGCTGGAGACGTACCACAACGGGGTACGCGGCAAGTATCGCCTGCTGGAGTTGCCCGAACGCATCGAGAGACGGCCGCTGCCGGAGGTGGAGATCCTCGACATGCGTGAGGAGTTCCAACGCTCGAAGAAAGACGAGGTGCTGTCCCGCAAGCTGGTGGAGGAGATCGGCGAGCGCCTGGCGCGCCACGAACAAGTGATGGTGCTGCTCAACCGGCGCGGTTACTCCGCTTTCGTGCTCTGCCGCGAGTGCGGCGAGTCGGTGCACTGCAAGAACTGCGCTATTTCCATGACGTATCACAAGCGTGAGCATCGCCTGGTCTGCCATTATTGCGGCTACATGCGGCCTGCTCCAAAGACCTGCCCCAAGTGCGGCAGCGAGTTTGTGCAGTATCTCGGTACCGGGTCGGAAAAACTGGAGCACATATTGCACGGTCTTTTCCCGCAGGCACGGATTGCGCGCCTGGACCGCGATACGGTCCGCGGACGCGACGACTTCGAGCGCATGCTGAGCGCGCTGCACGCGGGCGAGATCGATCTGCTGGTCGGGACCCAGATGATTGCCAAGGGCCACGATGTCGCCAACGTCACGCTGGTTGGGGTGGTTGCGTCGGATGCCGCGCTGAGCTTCCCCGACTTTCGCGCTGCCGAACGCACATTCCAACTGCTAACCCAGGTGGCAGGGCGAGCGGGACGTGGCGACGCGCCGGGCAAGGTGGTGCTGCAAACCTTTTTCCCCGATCACTACGCTATCCAGTTCGCCGCCGCGCACGACTATCGCGGCTTCTACGAGAAAGAGATCCGCTTTCGCAGTTGGATGCACTATCCTCCATTTAGTGCCGTCAGCAACGTGCTGGTGCGCAGCCCAAAGCTCGACGAGGCCTTAGCCTGGTCCGGAGTTCTGGGCAAGTGGTTTGAGAACACACGCGTGGAAGGTGTGCGCGTAATGGGCCCGGCCGCGGCGGCCATCGTGCGGCTCAAGACCGAGTACCGTTACCACTTTCTGCTGAAATCGGCCAGTCGAGAGCGCATGAACGAGGTGCTGCGCGCCATGCTCGAACACGCCGACAAACAGAAAATTCTCCGCAATCATGTTGTGGTGGATGTGGATGCGCTGTCGTTGATCTGAGCTACGAGCTTCGAGCCACGAGCCACTCGTTAAAACCACGCCGGGATAAACTCGCCGACGGGAGCAGAGCGGTAGCCAGTTTTCTACAGAAACCGGACGATATTGTATCGGAGGCCGCGTGTAGCTCTTCGCTCGCAGCTCGTGGCTGTGTTATCCCTTCCACGCTCCCAGCGCCTTGCGCACCAGCACCAACTGGCCGATGTGGTAGGCGTTGTGGTCGGCGATCAGCAGCGCCTGACGTAGAAGCGTCTGGCCTGAGCCGTGAGGAAGCGGCGCGAACAGGTCATGCTTAGGATCGCTGATCAGCTTGCGCATCGCTTCCAGATCCTCCCGGATTGAGCTGACGCTCTTCTCCCACGCCGCCTCATTGGGTGGAGCAGCTTTCTTCGGCCAGTAGCCTTCCGGCCATTCAGGTGACTTGTGCTTTGCATCGCGGCTGAATTCCAGGATGTCCCACAATGCGATTCGCATGTGCTCCAGCAACTGCCAAGCGGAATAGGGCAATCCCTCCGGTACTCTCCCGCGCAATTCCGCGGGAAGACCGGAAACTGCCGCTGATAAGTCGGCGTGCGCCTCGTTCCAATCCATCACCTTCGCAACTTGTTCGCGAAGTTGCTTGTCGTGTTCCATAAAGCCTCATCTGAGTTTGATTAACAGGTATGGATGTAAGATTGGGCGGGGCGGATGTAGTCTCCGCAAAAATTCTGGACTACGCAGTCGCTGATGAGAAATAGCGGCTCAACAGACGAAGCGCACAAACGCGGATTCGTCCGTAGGTCCTAACCGCCATTTCGCCGCCGTTGACGCAAGACGCTGGCCGCATCGGGATTCACCAGTACCGTGAAACCATTGCGATAACGGCTGGGATCTACATCCACCAAGGTCGCCCGCTCGCCTTCGATGCATCCGCCCAGCACGCGGCCCAAACTCAACAGCGAACGGCTGCCGCAGACTTCACAGGTCTCACCACCGCTATTGCTGATGATCTCGCAGTCTGCACAGAGAACGGCTTCCAGAAGGGCAACCGAATTCAGGAGTGGATCCCATTTTCGACTCTCATCCATAGCTAAGACTCTTTACTTAAGCTAGCCGTCTTAGGCCGAGCGGGAAAGTACCTAGTTGTGGAAGGAAGCAGGAAAGTAACGGGTCATGGCACAAGAGTGGCGGTGTCAACGCAATCGGGAAATTCGCGTCCGTCCCGGCAAATCAACTGTCAGGAGCTACGAAACATCCGCGCTGGCGGCGGGTGGAAGCAGCTGGTGGTTCAGTGCGAACAACGCAAGCTCCAGGCGATTCCCAACTCCAATTTTGTTGAAAATGTTTGTCAAATGGCGTTTGACCGTCTCCTCGCTGATGCCGAACGTCTCGGCAATGTGCTTGTTGGTCGAGCCTTCCGTAATCAGCGTGACAACCTCCAACTCGCGCGCCGTAAGGCCGAAGGTCTTGCGCGGCGGTGGAGCGGTTTGCGCCGCCAGATCGCGCAGCACCTGCACCAGGTTCTGGACGGGCCGGCCATCCAGCCAGTATTGCCCTTGCATCACCGCCCGGACGCAGGCCGAGAGATGGGCCACCACAGCATCTTTCAGCACCACTCCGCGGGCCCCCAGTTGCAGTGCCTCCAGAATCTGGCGCTTCTCCACGTTACCGCTCAGGACGATAGTACGCGTTCCGCCATTGTCGCCGGTCAACTCGCGCAAGGCGTCCATGCCAGGCATCTTAGGCATGGCCAGATCAAGCAAAAGAATGTCTGGCCGGAGCGTACGCACCATATGCAGCGCTTCCATGCCGTCCTTGGCTTCAGCCACCACTTTCATCTGGGGGTCAGCCAACAGCATGTTTCGCAGACCGATTCGAACCACTGGATGATCATCAGCAATCAGGATCCGAATTGCAGGCGCCGCCATCTTGTTTCCTTTTTGAGGGATGGTCTTCATATAGGCTATTTAGGCTGCTGACCCCTCGGCCGGAAGCGCCACCGAACCAAGCTCCTTGGTCAATTCGTCCTCTACAGCCTTAAGCGCTTGTATTACCTGGTCCAGCGCCGGTTCTGCTGCCTCCAGATCGGAATCGCGTCCCATCTGCTCCAATCTCCCGCAGCATTGCGCTAAAGTTCTGGCTCCGATCATCAGACTGCTGCCCTTCAGGTAGTGGGCCCGCTCGCGGACCTCCGTTGCATCTCGTTGAGCCAGCGCCTTTTGAAGCTTAGCCACAGTGGATCTCGCTTCGGCGACATACTCCCGGCACAGCTCGGCGAGTATTGCCGGATCGGCCGCGGTTGCTTGCCGCAGGCGGTCGAAGATCTCCCGCGCTATGACTACGTCACCCACTAGGTTCTTAGTTGTTACCCCACCACGGTTTCTGCTATCCACAATAGGTAATCCTTCTGCGCGCTGGCGTCAAGAAGGGAATGCTGGCGCTGAGGAATATTCCCAATGAATCGCCGGGAGGTCGATTCGCTCCCTGGCTGTCTCATGGCAATGCGGCGGCGATCAGAAGCGGGAAAAATCGGGTGTACGCTTCTCCAGGAATGCGCTCAACGCTTCCTTAGTTTCGGGTGACTCCAGCCGCTCAGCGATCACCTCCACTTCCTCCCTCAAAGCTCGCTCCACCTCCGATCGAAAGCTGCGCTTCATCAACTCCTTGCACGCCAACAACGCCCCGGCGGGCTTTGCCGCCAATTGCTGGGCAATGGCGTAGGCAGTCGCCAGCAACTCGGGGCGCAGTAGTACTCTGTTCACCAGCCCCATCTCGTAGGCACGTTGCGCCGTCAAAGGCGCTCCCAGCATGAACAACTCCGCTGCCCGCTGCCGCCCGATCAGCAACGGCAACAGCACCGTCGAGGCAGCCTCCGGAACGATGCCAAGGTTGATGAAAGGCATGACGAATCTCGTGTCCTCGGCCGCATATACCAAGTCGCAAAGCAACAGGATCGTAGTGCCCACCCCGACGGCCAATCCGTGCACGGCGGCAACAATGGGCTTCCGGGCCCCGGCCACAGCACGGATAAAGCGGACCGCCGGCGGCACCGCCTGTCCTTTCCACGGCTTCCGCATGAAATCTTCCAGGTCGTTGCCCGCGGTGAAAGCATCGCCTTTAGCGTGCAGCAGTATCACGCGAACAGTGGGGTCACCCTCAGCCTGGTCCACGGCATTCGCCAGCGCATCGTACATCTCCGCCGTCAGGGCATTCTTTTTCTCGGGACGATTGATGGCGATGCTCATCACAGCCCCAGTACGTTCGACCTCTATCTGACCCATGGCTCAACCTTCATTCGGAGTAGTAATTGCTTGCGCTGACAAGTTAGAACAGCCCCGTGCGCTTCGGCAAGGACGACAAAACTCTCACCTCGAACGTTTGCATCGACGCTTGCACCCCATACAATGGTTCTGGAATCCAATTACCCGTTGTTCATTCCATGCTCCGCTTGGAATTCCGCAAGGAGATCGTCATGTCCGCAAAGATTCCCGAGAATTATCTTGACCTCTTCCACAAGAAGGCTTTTGGCAGCTTTACCACTCTCATGCCCGATGGCAGTCCCCAGACGACGCCAGTTTGGGTGGATTACGCTGACGGCAAAGTATTGGTGAACTCCGCGCTGGGCCGCCAGAAAGACAAGAACCTGCGTCGCGATCCGCGCGTGGCCATCACCCTGATCGATCCCGACAATCCGTACCGCTATCTGGAAGTGCGCGGCAAGGTCAGCGAGATCACGCAAGACGGCGCCGATAAGTTGATTGACAAGCTGGCCAAAAAGTATCTGGATAAGGACAAGTACCCGTTCGCGCAGCCCGGCGAGCAGCGCGTCATCTACAAGATCGATCCGGAGCACGTCAGCCCGCACGGGTAGGGCAAGCCGATCCTGCGCCTTCCAAGGAGACCACGGTGACGAATTCGGGAGACGGGGCTTAGTGCGTTAACAATCAGTAAGCCTTCTGGTCGTCGTGCACGAAGCGATGCGGACGGGAATGTTTGCCCGAGCGTCTATCCCGTCCCGCTTTGCGGGACGACTCAGTTTAGCCCAGGACGAAGTCCTGGGTACGCTGCATTTATCGATATGTGAGCCGGCTTTAGCCGGCGACACGCGCTGGCCGCCGTCATGACTCGCGGTGTTCCTCTGCATCCCGCACGAACCCATAGGGGCAATGCCGGCAGCCTGACTCACAGCAATATCCGCGCCTGCTCAGATACTCCGCGGTGAAGACCATGAAGCCGTTTTCCATGTAATAGTCGGTCCCCTCGACTAACTTCTCGGACATCATTGCCCCGCCGCTTCCCGCAATACGGAGATGCGGCCTTCCGCGTCAACGGCAACGCCATCACGGAAACTGACATACTTTCCAGAAATCGCAGCCACTCTCTCGCCCGGAACAATGAAGCCCACGAGGTTCAGGGGATCGGCAGCCGAAACCGTAACCGTCTCGCCGCTTGCGGGGAAATTACGCATGGCGCGCACGGATTCAACCGCCTCGGGCAGCGCAAACTGTTCGCCCAGAAATCCGCTGACAAAGCGCCCGCCGCGGACCTCGGCACGATCTTCCAGGCGACGGAAGGCGATCAGCAACTCGCGCCACTTCGGCAAGTTAGACTCCCGCGCCAGCATCTCGCGAAAGACCACACCATATCGCCGCAACAACATCCAACAAGTCGCCTCGGCGCGAATCGTGTGGTCCGAATTCTCCGCGCCATACAAGAGCGACCAGCGTCCAGGCGTGTGCCGTGGCCTCGCCGCTTTCGCCGATCCCGGTCCCAGACGGCGTTTCGGATTGATGAGCGAACGCAGATTGTCGAAGCCGTCGGCGGTCACCATTCCGGCAGCCACCAGCTCCCACAGCGCAGTCTCAATCTCCGCCTTCAGCTTGCCGGTGCCGCGCACGATGTCGGCAAAGAACGACGCACCGCGGCGGCGCAGAAATTCCAGCACGCCATGCGCTCCCGGGCTCAGAACCCGTTCGTAGCTTTGCTCATCGTCACTAAGACGTGGCTGCATCCAATCCGCTTCTTCGCGGACGAAGAACGTGATCGGCGCAACACTGGTTGGCACAACTCGCCGCCGGCCTTCGCCGGAATCCTCCAGCGTCGCCGGATGCGGCGACAGTCGGCCCCAGCCGACCGCGCCGGTCAGGCAAAGCTGATCCAGCACAGCCGGATCGTACTCGTTCACACGTCGCGCCAGGACCTGCTTCTCCCAGGCATTGGCCGGAATTTCGAAACCTTGCAACTGGCGCAGCGCCTGTAGCAATCCACGCTCACCGCTCAACTGCGACTGCGGAGCGAGGTGCTGCCAACGCAGCAGCCATCGCATGAACTGCGCTGCCGTGACCGGTTCGACCTGCTTGCGCAAGGTCGCGACGGTGAGGTGATGGATACGCGCCAGCAGGCGCCGCTCGCACCACTCAACGTGGTCGCCTACAACCTGTCCGGTGAAATTCCCGCGCAGGATTGTTCCCGACGTTTCCAAGCGCAGCAGAGCCTTTTCGACATCTCCAGCGCTGACCCCCAGCCAGTACGCCAGCGCGCTGGAGGTTATAGGACCCGCGTGCATCATCCAGCCGGTGATCATGGCGAGGACGGCATCGTCACGCGATGTGGTGGATGTGGTGGTCGATGGCAGGTCCGGAGGGGTGACGTCAAACTTTGCCTCCGGAAAGATCAGCGCGAAATCTTTCGTGCGCTCGGAGGCTACGAGGTATCTACGTTCTCCCACCTGTGCCCGCACTACGCGCCAACCTTCCAGCAGCTCCGCGGCCAGCGGCATCCAGCTTGTCGCCGCCTGCTGCCAATCTTCGTCAGCGATTTCCAACGGCAGTGCGACCAGCGTCTGAAGCGTGTCGTGCAATTCGTCGCTGTCGCGAACATCGGGCCTCGCCTCTTCGCGCACCAGCGCAATGGCCTGCTGGTCGAGTCTGCCGACCTCGTTCAGCACCGCCTCTGGCAACATGCGCCGCATCTGCACGGCACGCGCGCGGCGCTCTTCCAGCGGAGCATCGTCAAGGAAGGCGTAGGGATTGGCATTCAGGATCTCGTGCGAGAACTGCGACGGCACGGGCGTATCAACCGCGAGGCAGCGAATGGCGCCGCTGCGGATGCCGTCCAGCACGCGCCGCAAGCCGTCAATGTCCATCGCCTCGGTGAGAACGTCCTTCATCACCTCCTGCACCAGCGGGTGATCGGGAATCTTGATATCACCCTCAATGTTCTCCTGGCAGGCGGCCACGTCGGGGAAAACCGACGCGAGAAGATCGTCGCTGCGGATGCGTTGAATCTGCGGTGGGACTTTCTTGCCGCCCTGGAAGCGCAGCAACGCCAGCGACCGGTTGGCGTCCCAGCGCCAGCGCGTAGCGAAGATGGGCGAGGCCAGCGCTGCCTGCTCCAGAATCTCCTGCACCGTTTCCGTTTGCAGATAATGGAAGACATCGCTCAGCGGAAAGCTGTGCTGCTCGGCGAGCGCGATGTTCAGGCCGTTGTCCGTTGCAGCAGCCTGCAATTCAAAGTTGAAGGACCGGCAGAAGCGCTTGCGCAGCGCCAGTCCCCAGGCCTTGTTGATGCGTCCGCCGAAGGGCGCATGGATGATCAGCTGCATCCCGCCGCCCTCGTCGAAGAAGCGTTCGGCGATGATGGTCTGCTGCGTGGGCACTTCGCCCAGCACCGCTCGGCCGGTGATGATGTATTCAATGATCTGCTCCGCACCTGAGTCATCGAGGCCGCATTCCTCCTTTAGCCATGCGCTGGCGTTTTGCACCTCGGGGCTCGATTCGAGTCCGCGGAGGCGAATGCGCGGAGTGTTCGGGTAGAGCGGCGCTTCAGCGTCGCGTTCAGCGAGACCATTTTTTCCTTGAGCAGGCTTTAGCCTGCGGGACAATTCCCCGTCAGAAGCAGAAGTGTCGCCGGCTGAAGCCGGCTCGGAGGCTAAAAATGGCTGGCTGGACGCGGACCTGAAAGGCCGCTCTACCCGAACATTGTCACGAACAG
>Ga0187847_10004202_pt1 | contig 10676 bp, 8 predicted proteins | sample June2016WEW_4_10_FD_132458 | JGI IMG/M metagenome (GOLD analysis project Ga0187847, IMG submission 132458) | Peatland microbial communities from SPRUCE experiment site at the Marcell Experimental Forest, Minnesota, USA - June2016WEW_4_10 | ecosystem: Environmental > Terrestrial > Soil > Wetlands...
AGAGTGTTGCTGATCGAGGGAGATCTGCGCAAACCGGCGGTCTGCGCCTTGCTCGGCCTGGATAACCTGCCCGGCATCGGCGAGTGGTGGGACGCTGGTAACGCAGCTGGTAACGCAGATGGCAACGTCGCCGGAAACGCTGCGAGCAACGTCGCTGTCAACACACCAGTCACCGACTTCGTCCTCCGCATCGGCGATACCGGCATGTGCCTGCTTCCTGCTGGCCTCGTAGCGCATCCGGCCTCCGTGCTGCAATCGCCGCGAATTGCCGAAATGGTCGCGGAGCTGGCGCGCCTGTTCGACTGGGTCATCATCGACACGCCTCCCCTGCTGCCCATGGCAGACTCCAACCTCTGGTCGCGCATGAGCGACGGAACGTTGATGGTCGTGCGCACCGGCGTGGCCACGCGCGCCGCCCTCAAGAAGGCCGTCGAGAGCATTGACAATCCGAAGCTCGTCGGCATCGTGCTCAACGACGCCTCCGATTACGACCGGGTCAATTATTACGATCAGTACTACACCCAACGCGGCGACGAAGCTGCGCGAAAGACAGAGTAGCGGTGACTCGACGTTTCAATTCGTTTGTTCCAGTCCGCGCAATGATCCTCGGCTTCTCCGAGGCCGTGCTGGCGACCATGGCCCTGCTGGTGGCCATGATCGCCATCCTTGGGACGCAGGACGCCACTCTCGCCCTGGGATACGAAAGCGGCGAGGCACGGGTCGCGCTCGTCGTCGTCCTCTTCGTGCTATGCATGTACTACTTCGATCTCTACGACCTCAGCGTGCTCCGCAATTCGCGTGAAGTGGTCATCAATCTCATCCAGTGTTTCGGTTCGTTCTTCCTCGTCCTCGCCTGCGTCTATGCGCTGTTTCCCGTCGTACGTCTGCAACAGGCCGTGGTGCTGGCCGGAACCGGTTCGGCGGCCATCGGCGCGCTCTGTTGGCGCCAGCTCTTCCGCTACGTCAACCACTGGTCTGCGTTTCAGGAGCGCGTTCTCATCTTCGGCGAAGGCTCGATGGCCTCCGAACTCGCCGGTCTGATCAACACTCGTCCGGAGCTCGGCCACCACCTGGTTTGCCGTCTTGGCGAGCAGCCCAGTTCCATCGCGGGCGCAGTCGCCGAGGCCACTCCCGCCAGCGAACTTCGCCGCCTCGTCGACGTCTACAAAATCCGCCGCGTAGTCGTGACTCTCGGTGAGCGCCGCGGACGCCTCCCGGTTGAGTCCCTCCTCGATCTCAAGGAGCAGGGCGTCGTCGTGCAAGACGGCAGCGAACTTTTTGAGACCATCACCGGCAAGGTCTACCTCGATTCTCTGCGTCCGAGCACGCTGTTGTTTTCACCGGCCTTCGAGGTCTCAACCGTCTCGCTCTTGTGCAAGCGTCTGTTCTCGCTATTGGTCAGCATCTCCGGATTGCTGCTCACTGCGCCCGTCATGCTGCTCATGGCCGTGGCCATCAAGTTGGAGTCGCCCGGCCCGGTCATCTTCCGCCAGAAGCGCGTCGGCCTGCGCGGCCGCCTCTTCACCCTGTATAAGTTCCGCTCCATGCGTGATGGCGTCGATGGCATCCGTCCTGCCGAGGAAGAGGACGAACGATTTACCCGCGTTGGCCGATGGCTGCGCTCCACTCGTCTCGACGAACTGCCGCAACTATGGAACATCCTGCGCGGCGACATGCATCTGGTCGGCCCGCGCCCGTTCGTCCCCGAGCAGGAAGAGTACCTGCGCGCCAACATCCCGTTCTACAAGCTTCGCTGGAGCGTGCGTCCCGGCGCAACCGGATGGGCGCAGGTCAGCCGCGGCTACTGCGCGTCCGTAGAAGACAACGCCGACAAACTCGCCTTCGATCTCTTCTACATCAAGCACTTCTCCCTCGGCCTTGACCTGCTCGTGCTTTTCAAGACTGCGAAGATCCTTCTGCTCGGGCGCGGTGCGCGATGACCACCACCGCCCTCATCGTCTTCTGGAGCGCTCTCGTTCTCGTGGTCTACACCCACGCCGGTTATCCCGTGGTGCTCTTCGTCTGCTACGGATTGGTGCAGTTGAAGCGCGACTGGCAGTACCTCTACAACCGGCGCGACCGCCGCCGCGCGGAGTTAACCGACGCGCAACTTCCCGCCATCACCATGCTCTTCGCCGCCTACAACGAAGAAGAGCACCTTGCCGAAAAGTTGGAGAACACGGCCCAACTCGACTACCCGCCCGAAAAGCTCCAGGTCGTGATCGTCTCCGACGGCTCATCGGATCGCACCAATTCAATTCTCGGCGCCGTAAACGATCCGCGCTTTGAAATTGTGATTCGTCCCGAACGCAGCGGCAAGTGCGCCGCCTTGGCCGTTGCCGTCGAACGCGCCCGCAACCGCATCTTTGTCCTCTCCGACAGCAGCACCATGTTTGCGCCCGACGCGTTGCGCAAACTGACGCGCCATTTTGAAGACCCCGCCATCGGTGCCGTCTGCGGCGCGCTCAGCTTCCACTGCAACGCCGAATCCAGCCAGACCGAGGCCATCTATTGGAAATACGAAACCGCCCTCCGTCTCATGGAGGCGCGTCTGGGCGCAACCCTCACCCCCAGCGGAGCCATCTACGCCGTGCGCGGCGACGTTTACGTTCCGCCCACGCCTGACACGCTGGTGGATGACATCCTCACTCTCATGCACGTCCGCGGCGCCGGATTCCAGGTCCACTACGATCCCGAAGCCAAGGCCATCGATTTTCCCGCCTCCAGCGTCGCCGGTGAGTTCCGCCGCCGCGTCCGCATCGCTACCGGCAGTTTCCGCGCGCTTCCCACGCTCTTGCGCGTTCCCAAGACGGGTTTCACGACCTTCGCATTCTTCTCCCACAAGCTCTTGCGCTGGATTCTCCCGGTGCTTCTCATTTTCGCCTTCGTCAGCAATCTGTTTCTCTTGCACCAGCCGTTTTACGTCGCCGCCCTCGTGGCGCAGATTGCAGTTCTGCTTTGGGCCGCCGCTGGATTTGTCTTTCGCAAATCCCTCAGCCGCGTGCGCTTCACACTCTTCGGATACTTTCTGGTCGCCATGAATCTGGCGTTTCTCGCCGGATTGCTGCGCAGCCTCTCGGGAACAAAGGAGACGGCATGGCAACGCACAAACTGATCTCCTCGCGTTTCCCAGTCTCCGGTCTGATCTCTGGCATCCCGGTGTTTCTCTATCACGACATCTGCGCTACCTCTACCACCAGAGATCGCTACTCCCTGCCCCTTGCGACCTTCCGCGAGCACCTGTCATTTCTGCGTCAGCAGAACTTCGCTGTCGCAGATCTCTCCACGCTCGCCGCAGCGTCCGATCCCAATATCAATAGCCGCATCGTGCTCACCTTTGACGATGGCCTCTCCAGTAACTACCTGCGAGCTTTTCCCGCGCTCCTCGAGCATGGATTCACCGCGACCTTCTTCGTCACCAACTCCCTGCTTGACACGCCGGGATACCTCACTTCGCCCCAGTTGCGCGAGATGAGTGCCGCCGGAATGTCGTTCGGTTCCCACGGATGCGAACACATCGACTACTCCGGCCTCGCGCCCGCCATAGCCCAGCGCGAACTTCAACACTCGCGCCTGTCCCTCGAAGACGCACTCGGCAAGCCCGTATCGGCTTTTGCCGCTCCCTACGGCTTCATCGGCCGTTCGCTGATTTCCGCCGCACGCCACGCGGGATTCCAACAGATCTGCTCCTCCGATCCCTGGCTCGCCTCTACCGGATCCACCGTGGTTTCGCGTCTTGCCATTTATCGCGGCACCGATCTGCCGCGCTTTTCCGCGCTCGCCACCCACAGCCCACTTCCCTTGCTGGCCCGTGCCGCCCGCAACGCGCTCCTCTATCTGCCAAAGCAAATTCTGCTGCGCTGTGCGCCTCAGCGCCTGGGCGTAAACGTAAAGCCGGTGCAGGTACGCGAGGAGATCGAATGAGCCATCTTCATATATTCATACTCATCGATGCACTCGGCTGGGAACTCATTCGCGAGCGTCCGTTTCTTCCCGACTTCCTCCCCTGCCAGCAGCCGGTGCCAACCCTGCTCGGCTTCAGCTCCGGAATCATTCCCGCCATCCTGACCGGGCGCACCCCGGCCGAAAACGGCATGTGGAACCTTGTCTATTTCGATCCCGAGCGCTCTCCCTTCCGTGCCATGCGAAAACTCGGCTCTCTTCCCGGCCTGCTTGACAATCGCGTAGGCCGCCGTCTCCTGACCGAGATCGGACGCAGAATTCTCGACATCGGCAGCAACTTCGATGTCAGCGTCCCTCCGCAAACCCTCCCCTGGTTCAATTGGGCGGAGGGCCGCAACATTTATGCGCGCGGAGGCATTCCCGGTCAGAATTCCATCTTCGATCAGCTCCACGATCACGGCATTGGCCACAAAATTTACAGCTACAAAGATCCACTCACCGACGCCGAGATTATCGAGCACGCCGCTGCCGATATCGCCAGTGGCCCCGAGACCGTCTACTTTCTTTACCTCTCCGAGCTGGATATGTTTCTCCACACGCATCGCGGCTCACCCGATCGTATCGCCACAAAACTGGCATGGTACGAAGCGGCCCTCACCCGAGTCTTCCGCGCTGCGCAGCAACGCGACCCCCGCGCCAGCCTGCAAGTCTTTTCCGATCACGGAATGACTCCGGTCACACGCCACTGCGACGTTGCGGCCATCGTTGCCGCCTGCGGATTCCAGACGCCGCGCGACTACCTCGTCGTCTATGACTCAACCATGGCGCGCTTCTGGTTCTTCTCCGATGAGGCCCGCGACCAGATCACCGCGCAACTCCGTCAACTGCAATACGCGCGTCTCCTCACCGATGGCGAGCTACGCGACTTTGGCGTGTTCTTTCCCGACCATCGCTACGGAGAGCTTGTCCTGCTCCTCGATCCCGGCTGCATCGTCGCCGAGAGCGGATTCAACGGCAACGGATGGAAGCCCGCCGGAATGCATGGCTATCACCCCGACGACCCCGACTCCTACGCCGTCTTTCTTTCCAGCGAAGCTCCCGCCGCGCCGTTGGCGTCCGTACGCGATGTCTTTGGCCACTTGCAGGAGGCGCTCCGATGACCGCCTTCCCCATCTCCGTCTGCATGTTCGACAGCGAGGTTGTTCGTGGCGGCGCCGAGGAACACATGCTCTGCCTTTTGCGCGGACTCGACCGTCGCTTGTTTCGCCCGCTGCTGGTCTGTCCCCCTGAGTTGCTCGCGCTCATGCAGCCCGATCTGCGAGACGATGTCGAGGTCCTGCCGCTCGCCTTGCAGTCGCATCGGCAATGGGGACACATGATCGAGTTCCACCGGTTTCTCCGCCGTCGGCAAGTACAGGTGCTCCACTCGCACGGATTCCGCTCCAGCCTCTTGGCTTCGCCCGTGGGCCGCTGCTCTGGTGTGCCGCTCACCATTGAGACGCCGCATGTGCGCGAGTACTGGCGCAAGGGATGGAGATCGAGCTATGCCATCGACCGCCTTGCGGGCCGGTTTGTCGACCACTACATCGCCGTTTCCGATGCCAACCGCAAATACCTGGTCGAAGAGAAAAAGCTTCCGGCGAAAAAGGTCACAGTGATTCGCAACGGCTGCGAGGTTGAGCGTTTCAACCCGGCGCACCCTCTGCCCGCTGGCTTCAAGCGCCTCGCAGGCTTCAGTGAGAGCGATCGGATATTGCTGGTGGCGGCGCGGCTTGAGCCGCAAAAGGGACACTCCGTCCTTTTGCAGGCCATGGCCCTGCTGCGCGGCGAGTTCCCCAACCTGCGTCTGGTGGCGCTGGGCGAAGGCAGTCTCCGCGCTGGTCTCGAAACGCAGGTGCGCGCCCTCGGCCTGCAAGATTCCGTCTCCATGCCGGGGCACTCGTCCGATGTTCGCGACTGGATGACGGCTGCCGACATATGCGTGCTGCCTTCCTTTGCCGAAGGCTTGCCGCTGTTCGCCATTGAGTGTCTGGCCGCCGCCCGTCCGATGGTTGCCACCGCGGTCGATGGCACACCTGAGATCGTCGTCCATGGCAAGACCGGCCTCACCGTTCCACCTGGCAACTCCCAGGCTCTGGCCGAGGCCATTGCGCTACTGCTGCGCGACCCGCGGCTAGCCGCGCAACTGGGCGCTGCCGGAGCATTGTGGGTAAAGCAGTGTTTTACCCTCACGCGGCAGATTCACGAAACCGAAGACCTCTACGAGCGGTTGTGGTGCGCCAAGACCGGTAATCCACCTCCACAACGGCGCGAGCAGTGCAAATCGGTGTTGGCGTATTAGCTGTTGGTGCATGAATGGTGCCCGATATGGAAGAAGTCGAATACACTCCGGCCGCACTCGCCTTTCCGATTGAGGAGAGCCTCGTGCAGGTCTGCCGTGAATCGTTCGGCGTCTCTCTGCGCGCCGTGGTGTTGACCGGCAGCCTCGCCAGAAACGAGGCCAGCTACAGTTGGAAGGATGGCCAGGCGATTCTGCTAAGCGACGTTGAAGCCATGGTAGTGCTGCACGATGGCTCTCAACTTCCGTCTAGGCACACGACCCAGTCACTGTGCGCCCGCGCTGAACAGCGTCTGGCCGCCCACGGCGTCCGCGTCCATGTCAGCCTGAGCGTCGTATTCGCAGAGTATCTTCGCCATTTGCCGCCACACATTTACAGCTACGAATTGCGCGCCTGCGGGCTGGTGCTCTTCGGCGACCTCTCGCTCCTCGAACAGATTCCCAGCTATGCCGCTTCCGAGCTTTCAACCGAAGATGCCTGGCGCCTGCTCAGCAACCGCCTCATCGAGCAGATGGAGCCCACTGTAGAATTTCCCGTCTGGTCTGCTTGTGGCGACGCCGATGGGGATACGGATGGCGATGCGCATGGCGATGCGGAAACTTTGGCAGGTACCGTCGTGCGGCGCTACCGCAGCATCAAGCTCTGCCTCGATCTAGCCACTTCCCTCCTGCTTTTCGTCGGACACTTTGACGCCGGCTACCGCACTCGCCTCCGTCGCCTTGAGGAGTTCGCCGTTACCCCCGGCGCGCAACAACTGCCGATTTCGATCCATGAGTTCCTGCCGCTTGTGCGGCTCTGTACCGCCGCCAAACTCCAACCGGAAACGGTCGAACTCGGCCCCGCCTTCGAGGAGCGCGTCACCCGCTGGGCGTGGGAGGTCTGGCTCTGGCAACTTCAGCGCATGACCGGCACTGACGCGTCACCGAACTCCGCTGCCGAAGAAATGATTCGCGCCTTCGGCCGCCGTCAAGGCGGCGAGAGACTCATTCGCGGATGGCTCTACGCCGTCCGCCGCACCGGATGGCTGCAATCCGCGCGTTACGGGCCAAAGTGGCTTTCGCTCTTCGCCTCGGGACTCACGCCTCGGCACGCCGTTTACATGGCAGCCTATCGTTGGCAACTGTCGCGCCCTGGCCATATATCCAGCGGCGCGGTCCGACACATTCAACATCTCCAAGCTGTCTGCGACCTTCTTCCGGTGGACAAAACCGCCCGCGCCGCCTCTGCCGCCGACGTCGCACGGCAACTCGCCTGGAACTACCAGGAATTTGTCATGGAGACGCGCTCATGAAATGCTTTTCACATAACGTGCGCTATTCCCACGAGCAATATGGTGTAACCGAATGACCAGCACAGCTTCGCAGCCGACCGTCAACCAGGACCGCAGCAACGTGATTCTCCGCGGCGTCAACGACCAGACGCTCGCTTCCGTCGTACGCGAGTGCATGGAGTTCTGCGACTGGCAGAGCTTGGTTGCGCCCGGCGCCACCGTCGTCGTCAAGCCCAACCTGTGTACGGCGGAGCCCGAGAAGTGGGCGATGTCCAACACTGATCCGCGCATCGCGTACGCCGTCTGCGAACTTCTCCTCACCCGCGCCGCCAAAGTGCTGGTCGTCGAATCCGACGGCCTTCGCCAGACTGCATGGGAGGCCTTTGAGGTCTCCGGCTACCGTCGCCTCGAATCGCTCGGCGCGACCCTGGTCAACCTCAGTGAAGCCGAACAGGTCGAAGTCGAGGTGCCGCCCGCCGGACGCGTCAAACTGCCGCTCGCAATGCTCTCCTGCGATGTCTTCATCACCCTCCCTGTGCTCAAAACGCACGCCCTCACTTACTTCACCGGCTCCATCAAAAATCAGTGGGGATGCGTGCCGCAATACGACCGCATTCTGCTGCACCAGTATCTCAATCCCATGTTGGCCGAGTTGCACGCCATCTTCAAACCGCAGCTCTCCATCATGGATGCCGTCATTGCCATGGAAGGCCGCGGCCCCGCCAACGGCAAGCCGCGGCGGCTCGATCTCCTGCTCGCCAGCCGCGACAGCGTCGCGCTTGACGCCACCTCCATGCGCCTTGCCTCGCTCGATCCGCAACGCTGCCGCCACCTGCTCATGACCGCCGCCAAAGGTCTCGGCCGCTGGCAGCAGGATGCCATCCGCGTCGATGGCGACTGGGCGCGCCACGTCACTCAATTTGAGCCCGCAATCCTCGACAAAGCCATCGCCGCCATGGACCACATGACCCGTTATCGCTGGTTCGTCAAAAATATGCTCGAGAGAGAATTCGTCTTTTACCCGGTCCGCTCCCTGGTGCAGCTATTGCGCAAAGCCGGCCTGGTTGAGGGGGGATAATTGGCTGCCTCCGGATGCAATCCATGCGTACGAAGTACGCCACGAGGTGCGCAAGCTAGCAGGGTGGCCTGCATCCGCCCGTTTTTGGCGAATGTGGGGCGGCGGCAACGCATGGTGCCCATTACGCCGACATGTACTCTGCCAGATGTTTTGCGGAGTACCCCGCGAGGCGCGCCATGAAAATCCTCGCCCTTCTCCTTTCGCCGCCCGTCCCCGCCACCGCCGGTCACCGCGTGCGCAACCGCAGTCTGCTGCGCGCGCTCGCCCTTGAGGGCCATGACGTGACCATGCTTGCCTTCGCCGGCCCCGAGGAGATCGCTTCCCCAGCGCGCGAGTTGGCTGGCCTCTGCCGCGAATTTCATCTCGTACCATCTCCGCAAAGCAGCCTCTCCGGCCGCCTCTGCGCAGTCTTCGGCACCAGGCCCTACGGAGCCATTCGTCTCGCGGCTCCCGCCATGCAGGCGCTCGTGCGCCAGCATCTGGCAAAGGGCAACTTCGATGTCATCCTCTGCGATGACCTATACCTCGCGGGCAACATCCCCGCAGGTAATCAACTTCCCGTCATCCTCAACAAGCATGACATTACGTGCCGCATCGTCCGCCAGTTCGCCGCCGGAGAGCGCAATCCGCTAAAGAAGTGCTACGCCGCTCTCGAAGCCATGAAGATTGAGCGCCTGGAGGCCGCGACCTGTGCCGCGTCACAGGCCGTCGCCGCATGCTCCGCACGTGATGGCGAATTACTCCGCGAGCTTTCGCCCACTGCCCGCTTCTTCGTCGTTCCCAACGTCGTCCAGGTCGAGAAGTACACTCCTTCTTCCTCCTCCGACGGTCGCTCCGTGCTCTTCGTCGGAGCCATGGACTGGCTGCCCAACCAGGACGGCGTGGACTTCCTCGTCCACCAGATTCTTCCCCGCCTCCGCGAACTCGTGCCCACCGCCCAGGTCGTCCTCGCCGGGCGCGATCCTTCTCCGGCCATGTTGCGCCGCTACGCCAAATTTCCCGACGTGCGCTTCACCGGGACTGTCGCCGACCTGCGCCCGATCATCGCCCGCGCCGCCGTCTGCGTGGTTCCGCTGCGCATCGGCAGCGGCACCCGCCTCAAGATTCTTGAAGCCGCCGCCATGGCCAAGCCCATCGTCTCCACCACCCTCGGCGCCGAAGGCCTCGACCTCTGTCATGGCCGCGATATTCTTCTCGAAGACCGCCCCCGCGCCTTTGCCGAGGCCGTCGCCCTGCTGCTCACCGATCCCGTCCGCGCCGCCGCCCTCGGCAGCGCCGCCCGCTTTGCCGTCGAACAGCAGTACAGCATTCCTGCCTTGCGTAGTCACCTTCGCCAGCTTCTCGCATCGCTGCACGCCAGTCCCGCCGCAGCCGCCCGGAGCTCGCGTCCATGATCCTCTTTTATCTTCTCGTGCTCTCGCTGCCCTTCATCGATCACGGCTTCTTTGGCCGCGAAATCGCCGGGCTCACTCTCGAGAAGATCCTTGGTGCCGCCTGCTTCGTCTATGCTCTCGCCTACCTGCCGCGCCGCCGCGCGCTGCCGGTGCCGTTCGCCTCCGCTCAGGCCAAAGCCTTCGCCATCTATGTCGCGTTGGCCGTCACCTCCTATGTCGTCACCACCGACCAGATCACGTTTGAGGATTTCGTCGGGATCTTCCTCTCGCAGTTCCTCTTTTTCATCACCGTCATGATCCTGGTGGATACCGGCGAGCGCCTGCAAAACACCGTTCTCGTTCTCATCGCCTCCATGGGACTTGTCTCCCTCTACCTCATTCGCGAATGGGTCGGCAACCTCGCGGAATATGGCTTTTCCTACCGTCCAGGTTGGGTCGCGGGCGATCCCAATATGTTCAGCGCCTCGGCGCTCATCGTCCTTCCGCTCATGGTCTATCCCATCACCCATGCCCCGCGCATCTGGCAGCGCGCCGGTGCTCTCTCATGTCTGGCCGTCACTCTCTTCGCGTTTCTTCTTGCGGCCTCGCGCGGAGGATTCATCGGTCTGGTCTGCATGTTCCTCTGGCATCTTCGCAGCACCCGCCGCCGCTTCATCGCCATTGCCGTCTGCGTGCTGCTTGTTCTCGTTTGC
>Ga0187847_10004203_pt1 | contig 10675 bp, 7 predicted proteins | sample June2016WEW_4_10_FD_132458 | JGI IMG/M metagenome (GOLD analysis project Ga0187847, IMG submission 132458) | Peatland microbial communities from SPRUCE experiment site at the Marcell Experimental Forest, Minnesota, USA - June2016WEW_4_10 | ecosystem: Environmental > Terrestrial > Soil > Wetlands...
AAGCAGAACGCTGGATGATGGATCAGGCGCGGGGCCGCTGACCATCGCTACGGGATGCTGCCAGTTGTAAGTCGTAGCCTCGTAATCGAGAAGATAGTCGGCCATTTCGACGAGCCACATCTCCGTCGCAAAGGCATTGTTAATCGAAAGATATTTCCCGGTATAACTGTGCTTGCCCGCGTTCAAAAGATTGGTTTGAGAGACGACGGCGGGGTCGAGGTCCCGGCCGAGGATGTAACCGCTGACGTGATCCGAAATATCGAACTCGTAAATTCCGCTGCCCCGGTTACGCTTGGGAAGAACCTGACCACGGCCGTGAATGGCATCGACAACCTGGCGGATTTCAGCCTTGGTCGTATCTTCGAATCCAGACTGGAACAAATCCTGATGATCGGGTTCATCGACCCAGATTTGCTGGATGAGCGAGAGCCTGCCTCCTTCCGCCGTGTAATGGTGAAAGGCACGATAAAAGGAGGGCGGCAGAAGCGTGTAAAGACGCATAGTGTTGGCGTTCAGTTGGGACGCATCCTGCAACCACGTAGTGTATAAGGCAGCATCATTCGGCAATGAGGTCGGACGATAGCCGGGAGGAGCCGCGCCTAAGTTGACGCCTTGCAGGTAAATCTTCGACCAACTTCCGGTCCCAGTTTGCTGCCATAGCGCTGCATTATTGGCCCGGTAGTGGAATTGAGTTTGCGCAGGGCGGTCAAATGGGGCGAAAGCGGAAATCGGAGTGTCTGAGGTTCCGTGCAGACCGAAGATATTGTCGAGCGCCAGGCGCGCGGCTTCGCCATAGTCTTTATCGTTATTGTTGAGGAGACGGTTGTAGATTTCAGCGGCGGAAAAATAATTACCCTGGCGTTCTTCCGCTCCCGCGAGCAGGATCATTACGTTAGGGTCATTCTTGCGGCCTTGAAGGATGCGCGCCAGCAAGGCGGGATCAAGATCGCCATGGCCGGTTTCGAGCGCCACGAATGATATGCCCATTTGAGCTTCTTCGGCAGTCGGGTCGATGCGAACCGCACGGGTGAAGTAAAAACGCGCCTGCTCCAGTTGGTTCTGCTTGAGATTGTTCCAGCCCTCCATAATGATGACGTCGAGGGCGTTAGGGGCGATCTCATAGGCTTTATCGAGGGCGTTCTGCGCTAGCGGATAATTACCGTTCTTATAAAGGCGAACGCCTTCTTCGTAGAAGTCGTGGTATTGCGGCTTCCACTTGAACTCCCAAAGGGCCGTGATCACGATGAACGCGATCAAGCCAAGCACGACCCTATTGGTCAACCAAAATTTGCGGCGGGCCATAATTAGGCTTCCACTCCCTTGTGGGTCACGACTTCCCACCGCTTCTTGCCGAACAGAAATTGAAAAACGCCCTGTGCGCGGATCGCGCTTACTATCTGCCGGTAGCCAAAGTTCTCGAGAAAGGCATAGAGCACGAGCGTGAACATATCAGAAGGCTTGGGGTAGCGGCGGATGGTGGCCTCCGCGAGAAGTATAGAGATCACCGACAGCAGTGTGCCGTATCCGATAGCCAGGAACATGATGAGAAGAAACAACGATAACGGCATGGCGCCGACGATGAGCGATAACGGAAGGATGATTAACCCCAAGGTTTCGACGACGGAGCCGAAGGCTTCTACGTAAGCGTGAAAGGGCATGCTGAGAAGTCCGAGGCGGCCTTGCTTCCAATTGAAGATGAGGCGATCGTGCTTGAAAGCGGTCTGCACGAGGCCGAGTTGCCAACGCCGGCGCTGGCGAGCGAGCATGGAGAACTTTCGCGGGCATTCGGTCCAGCAGACGGGATCCGTGGTGAAGACCATTTGAGAAACCCAGCCTTTTTTCTCATAAAAAGTGTGAAGGGCGGCAATCATGTCGATGTCTTCGGTGACGGTATCCTTACCGAAGCCACCTGCGAGGATGGCGGATTCACGATGGATGAGACAAAACGCTCCTGAAGTGATGAAGTTACCTTTCAGGAAATTCCAAGCGGGGCGGCCGAAGAGAAATGTGCGGATGTACTCAACCACCTGGCAGCGTTCGAGCCATGTGGCGGGCAGACCGATCTCGGTTACTTCGCCGTTGACCATGGTGCATCCGTTGGCGATGCGCACCAGGCCGCCGCTCACGATAGTGTTTACGTTCGCGTGCATAATTGGGGCCATCAGGCGGAGCAGGGCTTTGCGCTCGACGATAGAATCGGCATCCACGGTGCAGAAGAATGGGCTGCGGCACATGTTCAGCCCCGTATTGAGAGATTCCGCTTTGCCCCCGTTTTCTTTCGCGAGCACAAGCAGACCGGGTATTTCCGGATTCAGAAAATATCCCCAGGGCGCTTTTGAAGGTATGCGCTCGCGATAGATAAGATCCATACGCTTTAAGTTGAATTCCGAAATCAGGCGGCGCAGGGTGCCGTCGGTGGATCCATCGTCCACGACGACAATTTCCTTTTCAGGATATTCGAGCCGAAGCAAAGCGTGAATCGTTGTAGTGATGACGCCCTCTTCGTTGAAGGCGGGCACAATCAACGTGATAGGAGGCGTTGCCGGCGAGTCAGCGATGTCGGAGTAGCCGGTGTGGGCCGCGAAACGAGAATGCAGTGTTACGGCGTAGAGCGAGATCGCCATCAGCATCGTGTAGACACCATTGGCGACGATGAAATAGATCAGAATAATGAGATTGGCGTAATCGAGAGTCCGCAGCAGGATTCTATGCACCGGAGGGGTCGTCCTTTCTAGTCGTCCCGCTGCCGAATTTGCTGCCGCTGCCGGGTTTGCTTGCACTACTGCCGGGCTTACTGGTTCCACTGCCAAAGCGAATGTTGCTGCCGGATTGAATGCGCCCTAACACCTGTTTCGCTTTGGAACTGATTTGGCCGGAGTCTTGCTGGCTCAATACATTCAGTACAGAGACGAACTCATTGGTAGGATTGACCGCCAATGTATCCATGAGGGCCACTTGCACGGCGAAAGAATCGTTGCTCGTGAGTTGCGAGAGCATAAGAGAAGTCTTGCCCATGGACGCCATTTTTCGAGCCACATTCTCCGCCATGAGACCTTGGTCGCCGCCGGCGGCCATTGCCGCGAGCAATTCTGCGATGACGCCACGCCGCTGAAATTCGTCACAGGTTTGTTCCATGGCGAACTGGTCTGAAGTATCGATGAAAAATTGGAATAAAGCCTCACGGCCCTTGGGGCCGATCGTGCGCAGGGTTTGAACCGCCGCTTCGCGTACCAGCCAGCGCTCGTCGGTCAAGCGATTGATGACATTGGGAATTAAATCCGCATAAAAATTGTCCGCGGAAGCGCGAACACTATGCAGGCGGACGTATTCATTCGGGTCTTGCATTAAGTGCCGCAACATCGCGATTGCATTTTGATCACGGAAATAGCGGGCTATATAGCTACTGCGGGCGCGAACGTCCTCGAATTCATCGAACTGGCAGCGATCGAGAACGGTGTGGTAAAGAGCCGGAGAAAAATCATTCTTTGTGAGGCGCGATTTTATGGCAGCGCGTTCGCAAATCTGGCGGATAGAGTCCGCTACAAAGAATCGGCAGCGGCGATTCTTGTGAGTCAGGCCAGGCAAAAGCGCATCGACTTCTTCCAGGCGGAAACCAAGTAAAGCCGTTTTTACGGTACGTAGAGAGAGATCGCTGCGCTCTTCAATCGCCCTGCGCAATTCTTCGAGTAGCAAGGGAGCTGTTTCGGGGTCGTGAGTGCGGCCTAGACCTTCGACCGCGACTCTTCGAACTTGCGCCGAAGGGTCTCGCAACGCGGTTACCAGAAATGGCCGCGCGTACTTTGCACTCAATCGTCCGAGAAAATTTACAGCCAGCGCGCGAGGAACCGTGGCGACACGAGTGCGATAGTAAGGGCGGAGCGGCTTCGGCCGCGTGGTAGTTTGCGCAAACGTAGTTTTGCCGAGAAATGTCCCCAACAATACTTTGGCCGTTTTCTTGCCGAAAGCCGAGCGGGCCCATTCGTCCACCATCCCCAACAGGAACATCAGTTCTGAAACACGTTCGGCGTTGGCGGCATTGGAAGCGGAGAACAGCATTTCCGCCAGGGCTTCACGTTCCGCGGGAGACTTGGCGTCGCCGAGGGCAGCGGTTGATTGCTCAGTGTTCGCTTGGCCCAAAGCGAAGGCGTCCACGGGATCGCGATATCGTTCGCGGGCCGCATCTTTTTGAATAAAAAACCGCTTGCGGCTCAGCCGACGCCGGATCAAAAATAAGAAGAACACGAGGTTAAGGCTCATTACGAGCACGACGAGCCAGAAGACGAGTTGTCCTACATTCTCAAGCAGCATTTAAGGTTCAGTTGGCAAGCCTGGTCCAAAAAGGGGGAGAGAACAGGGAGAAACTTTACTCATCAACAAGTTTGAATTCAACCCCAGATTTTGCTTCGGTGAAGTATAGCAGAGCAATTACCGGGCTGAGCTCTTTTACGCGCCTGGCAAAAGAAAAATGCATGAACGATCTACCGTGAACGCATTTTTCTCTCGTTTACAATCTCTTTGTGACTCCAGCTATTCTTTGCCGCGATTTACGAAAGACTTACGACGGAAAGGTCGAAGCGGTGCGCGGCCTTAATCTGGAGATTCAGCCGGGCGAGTGCTTTGGTCTTCTCGGGCCGAACGGCGCCGGCAAGACGACGACCATTGAGATTCTAGAGGGCCTACTGGAACCGACCTCGGGCGAAGTCTCCATTTTTGGTTACAAATGGAAGCAAAACGAGCGCGAGATGCGGGAATGGCTGGGTATTTCACTTCAAGAGACTCGTCTTTCCGAAAAACTAACGGTGCGAGAGACGGTGAACCTTTTCGCCAGCTTCTATCGCGAGCCACGCTCAACCGATGAAGTGCTGGAAGAACTGCAGTTGACCGAAAAAGCCGATAGCTGGGTCGGGAAACTTTCGGGAGGACAGCGGCAACGGTTAGCGGTTGCGACGGCGCTGGTGTGCAATCCGAAGATATTGTTTCTGGATGAGCCCACCACGGGACTCGATCCACAGAGCCGCCGGCAGTTGTGGGACATTATTCGGAAATTTCGCAGCGACGGCGGTACGGTACTGCTCACTACGCATTACATGGACGAAGCCGAGCGTTTGTGCAATCGATTAGCAATTGTTGACCACGGGCAGATCATCGCAGAGGGATCGCCGGAAGAGTTGATCGAGCGTTTGGGTGGACATCACGTGGTGGAATTCGGAGTGAGCGGTGGAACCGATGGCGACGCGATGCAAGTCTGGCAAGCGCTGCCAGGAGTCGAGGCCATTCACGAGGCGGACGGTCTGATTGCTTTGACGGTGAAAGAGGCGCACCTAACGATTCCCGTGTTGCTGGATGCTATCCGCAAGCAAGGAAGGACGCTGCAACATTTAACAACACGGCAGGCCAGTTTAGAGGATGTGTTTGTAAGACTGACGGGTAGGCACTTACGGGAAGAATAAATAAATGAGCGGGCTGCGAGAAATTTCGAGCAGGGGGCCCACTCCGCGGCAAGCGGGGAAACGTAATGGGCGCTGGGCCGGATACTGGCATTTGCTGGGCGCACGCATGCGTGAATTACAGCGCGAACCTGAAGTTGTGTTCTGGGTCTTCGTGTTTCCCTTGCTGCTTGCGGCGGGACTTGGCATTGCCTTCCGCGAAAAGCCACCCGAGGCCTCCTCGGTAGGCGTGGTCGAGGGAGCGCAATCCGCGGCCGACTTGTTGCGGCATTCGGCGCAGCACGAGTCATTCAAAATTCAAGTGCTCGGCGAAGAAGCTGCCAAGCAAGGCTTCCGGTTGGGAAAGTTCGATCTCGTGATTGAGCCGTCAACGCTGGATGGGCTTCAATACTTCTATCTATACGATCCGGCGCGGCCTGAAAGCGTGTTGGCGCGGTCTGCGGCCAACGATGCCCTGCAAACCGCGGCCGGACGGAAGGACGTGCTGTCCACGTCCGAGACCGCTTCCTCAGAGCCTGGTTCCCGTTACATTGATTTTCTGATTCCTGGTTTGCTGGGCATGAACCTGATGAACTCGGGTATGTGGGGGATTGGGTTTGCGTTGGTGGATATGAGGCAACGCAAGCTGCTCAAACGCTTTGTGGGTACGCCCATGCGGCGCGGAGATTTTTTGCTCGCGCTTCTTTCCAGCCGAATGGTATTGATGCTCATCGAGATTGGGTTGCTGTTGACGCTCGGAGTACTCATGTTTCACATGAGAGTTCTGGGCTCGATTTTCGCGATTCTTCTGCTGGGGACAGCCGGGGCCGTGTCTTTTGGCGGAATTGGGCTACTGACCGCTAGCCGGGCCCAGAAAATCGAAAGCGTCAGCGGACTTATGAACCTAGTGATGATGCCGATGTGGATTTTCTCTGGCGTGTTCTTTTCCTATGAGCGCTTTCCGGCAGTGATTCTGCCGGTGATCAAGGCTCTCCCGCTCACCGCGCTGAATGACGCCTTGCGCGCCAATATTCTGCAAGGTACATCCCTGTTGCATCTGTGGCCACAGCTTCTAGTGCTGGGGCTCTGGGGCGGAGTTTCATTTTTGTTGGCGCTGCGTTGGTTTCGCTGGACTTAGATCGGAAGCCTGGTCAAATTAGAGGCTTCGCAAAGTTTCAGGAACGAGTGCCCAGAGCCAGAGGAAGGCAACCAGAGCGATGCTAGCAAGCCCAAGGAATGAAGCGGAATAGCCAAGATGTTGAATCAAAAATCCGCCGATCGCGGTGCTCAAAGCTGCGCCAATTCCTACCATGGTAGCGAGCGTTCCGGAAGCCAGATTAAAACGGCCTGTTCCCTGGGTCATGTCTCTGACGACAAGGATCGAAACCACGCCAAAGATGGCATTGGCCACTCCATCAAGAATTTGGATTGCAATCAAAATGGCGGGATTGTGCACCAGCGTATAAAACACCCCGCGTAATGGCAGAACGCCAAAGCCGATGAGCAAAAGCGGTTTTCGTCCCTTGGCGGCGTGTTTGCCGATCCAGGCCGCGCTAATCGCGATGACAAATTGCGTGACGATAACACATGCCGACATGAAGGGAGCAGCGGTGCGCAGATTGTCTTTGGAAAGCAACTCCCCGAGCTGGGGTAGCATGGCCGCGTTGCCTATATGGAAAAGAAATGCAGCCAGAAGGAAGAAGAGCATCACGCGATCGCGAAGAAGGGCGCTTATTCCCTCGGGCTTGGGCGAAAGATCGTCATGCATGAGCCCTCGTGCCCGGGCATAATCTATTTTGTTGCCGTCGATTGCCAACAGCGCGATGGCAGAAGGAATGGCCATCAAGATGGATACGACGAAGATTGAGCGATATCCGAATTTGTAACTGGCGTAAGCGATCAATAGAGCTGAAAAAACATTCCCTGCGGAGTTGAATGCCTGATTTCGCCCAAATTGACGGTCGAAGGCGGCAGCTCCGATAATCCCCAAAGTGATGGCCGCAAGTGTTGGAGCGAGGAAGGGACCCGCTGTGCCGATAAGAAATTGGGCGGCATACACGGTCGCTGCACTGGTGCGCAACAGCAGGAGCAGTGCTCCAAGAGCCAGAATAGCAATACCTGCCCCTAATATCAGACGTTTGCGGCGAGCTGCGTCGATCATGGCACCCGCAGGAGTTTGCCAGGCGACGGTAGTCAATCCCGCGAAGGTTAACGCATAGCCCACTCGCGCCGGGCTCCAGCCTGTCGAGGCAAGGTAGGCGGCTACAAATGGCCCCAAGCCCGTCTGCACATCGGCGAGAAAGAAATTGAGCCACTCGATGGCGTGCAGATTCTTCTTGGTGTCTTGCGGTTTTTTCACGAATCTGAGATGCGGGAAACGATAAGAGTGTTTCTTGTTTTCTGCGCTCTGGCGCGCGAGTGGCTGTGATGGCGAAAATTCGCCAAAATGCTATCCACCCGCGATGGCACCTATAATCACGAATGGTTCTTTGCCGCAGATTACGTCGGGAGGAAGAGGTTCATCCGGCGCTTGATGGGACAAATCTTCTTCGCAGGCGAAAAAGCGTAAAAACGCGCGGCGCTGTTTAGTGGTGTGATCGCGAATCGTCCCTTGCAGCATGGGATAGCGGGCTTCGAGCGCATCCAAAACGGCGCATGTCGTGACTGGAGGCGTTACTTGGAGAAAAATTTCGGAGTCCGCATGGGCCAGCGTACGCAGGTGAAAGGGGAGAATGACGCGAATCGTCGCGCTCTGGCTCATGTTATTTATGTTCCGAATCGTTGCGCGGCGCGGGCCTTTGCCTTAGCGGCTTCTTCTTCGCGGTTTTTAACCGGGGCCTCGGTTGCCAACGAATAAAGCAGGCGCGAAGAAACGTCAGCAACGTCATCAATCGCCTTGAGGAATGCTGCTTCATTGGCTTTCGAGGGCTTATTGAATCCGCTGATCTTCCGAACAAATTGCAGTGATGCCGAGCGAATTTCCTCGTCTGTCACCGGAGGGTCGAAGTTGAAAAGGTTCTTTATGTTTCTGCACATACGGTTCACCTGCAATTCTTTATGGCCAGCCTGCGCCGCTTACGTCCACCTCGGTCATGAAAGCCCTTCCTGTTTTAGCTTGAGGGACTTCGGCCATGTTGGCCATGCCGCGATTCTCGGCTACAACTTTGTCCCCGATTCAGTCAAGCGATTTTCATTTTACATTCCTAATCATTACGACATCGTTCATTTCTTTTCCGCGTGCCAGTGCGAGCCGTCCGTCGGCCGCGGTGTCCCAGCTGAGAATATCGTCGAAGTCGAAGTGTGTAAGTTGACGAGGCGGCCTGCCGTTGAGCGGGATCGTCCAAATATTTTGGACGTCGTTCTGGCCGGGAGGCGCGTAAAGCAAAGACTTGCTGTCGGCTGCCCACGACCAATCTCCGAGTTGATCACCACTCATGGGCAATTTCACGGTTCGCGCGGTTTGCAAAGCAGACGCAGTTAGTGACCTGGACGGAGTGAGTGATAAAACCATATGTTTTGTCGCAGGGTCTGGAGCGATGCTCACCAGATTTTGGCCATCGGGAGAGAATGACGCAGACCAAGGCGTCAGTCTTTCCGGCGTCAGAGGAAGCAACTCCGCAGAGCCCACGTGTTTCATGGCGCCGAAGCATTTGCCATCAAGTGTGCAGTGTTCGAACACAAGCGTGGAGCCATCGGGACTGCAACTCGGATACGTATCATTCGGTCCATTGGTGAGGCGCTGCGCAGTGCCACGTACGGGATCCAACAGCGCAATGTAAACGTTTAATTTGTCGTCAGGCGTGGAATAGACGGCGCCTGAAGATCCACACTTATTCAGGTACCAGGCAGTAATTGTGAATGTGCCCGGATCATTGCCGTTGGTGTCGCGGACAACGATGGTCTTGCCGTCGCTGGCAACAATCTTGTCGCCGACCCAGGCAACACCATTCGAGCCTTCGCCCGTCGAGGCGCCGATCTTGCGGGCATCATTGCCTGCGGGGTCGGTGACCCACACCGCGGAAACCCGGTAATAGCTCTCCGTCACCAGATTGCCATTGGCGGTAGCGGCAAGACTGTCCCCGTAGGCCCGTTCACCGGTTGTGATTGCCTGCTTCTGGCCGGTATCGGCATCAATGGCCCATACGGGAGAGAAGAGCGAATTACGCAAGAGCCCAGGAATGAAGATGATTTTGCTGTCCCCGGACCACGCTGGTTGCCCCAGCCTGACCCACAACTCCTGGTTGACCGGTCGGATTGACCCATCCGCAAGGGAGACCGTCGCCAATGTGATTTTGTTGCCCTCATAGACGGAGGCAGCCAGAGTGTCTGCGTGCGGTGACCACGCCAGATAGCCAAAAAAAACGGGCTCGGCCATAATTTTGTGATTTGAATTGTCTGAGTTCGATACGACAAGCTGTTCATTGGGAGCGTTCGGACTAACGAAGGTCACGTAAGCCACCTGCTCGCCATTCGGAGACACGGCGATGGGCCCACACTTTGCCCGTTCGGAGATCGTCGTGGGAGGGCCGCCCAAGGTGGCGATACGTTGGAAAAGGCATGTTCGTGATTGATTGCCGGCATCCGGCTGTCGTGTGAAGTAAATGAAATTGCCGTCCGGGGAGAAGAGCAACGTTTCGAATCTCTCGGCACTGGCCGGAATAATCACAACATCGCGCCCCGTGGCAACTTGCAACAATCTCAGGTCACGTTTTCCGCTGTCCAGATTCACGTAGGCGATGTAGCGCCCGTCGGGCGAGGCAGCTCCCCGGACTGCGTTGCCTGTACTTGTGAGGGCAACAATTTCGACGTTTCCGGATTGCGAGAAAGACTTTTCCCTGGAATGTCGCAGCCACCACATGACCGATAGCAGTATCAGTCCTGCGACGGCTGCTAAATAGGTCCAATTGCCCCTCACCCGGCTAGACGATGCAGGCTGGGCTGTGGATGCGTCGATTCTTCCGGAGCTGTACCCTTCCAATTCCCGCCGGAGCCGTTTCAGGTCAGTACGAAGCTCGGCCGCGCTCTGGTAGCGCAGATCTCTCTCCTTATCGAGCAACTTATTCACAATATCGGCGAATGACTGTGGTAACTCCGGCTTCAGGGCGACCGGTGGCGCGGGGGCACGATTGAGAATGGCGTCGAATATCACGGCACTGGTGGAACCGGGAAATGCGGGCCTCCCGGTGGCAGCTTCATAGAGCACCGCCCCGAAGGAGAAGAGATCACTACGATTATCTACATCCTCTGCG
>Ga0187847_10004206_pt1 | contig 10668 bp, 6 predicted proteins | sample June2016WEW_4_10_FD_132458 | JGI IMG/M metagenome (GOLD analysis project Ga0187847, IMG submission 132458) | Peatland microbial communities from SPRUCE experiment site at the Marcell Experimental Forest, Minnesota, USA - June2016WEW_4_10 | ecosystem: Environmental > Terrestrial > Soil > Wetlands...
ACGCGTGATCTGCGTGGTGCCGGAAACAATCTTCGCCGGATCTCCAATCGATTGCACTTCCACCACAAAGTCCACGTTGTTGCCCTGAATCTGCCAAGGCACACAAGGAAATGGCACCAGGTTGTCGGTAACAACAATCACACGGTCGGCGTAAGTCGAATCCGCCAGCGCAAAACCCAGCGAACCACACGCCGATTTGCCATGCGAGCCATCGGCATTGCCGAAGAAATCGGCAGTCGGCGCAGCGATTACCGCGATGTCAATGTGAACTTCTCCATCTTGAATCGCCTGGTAGCGCCCGCCATGCGAACGCAGCACGCCCATGCCGCGCATTTTTCCCTGCGTGCAATAGTCGCCCAAAGGGCCGTTCATCGAGCCTTCGATGTGGTGAATTACGCCTTTCTCCATCAGGTCAATAGCGTTTCTCTGGGATGGAAAAGACGCGCTCGGGAACCACATCAGATCCCTGACGCCCATTCTGGCCGCTGCCTCCAGCGCCATGAGCGCCACTGTATCGCCGTCGCGCAAATGATGATGGTTTGAAATCACCATCCCGTCGCGCAGACCGCATTGCCGCAACGCCGTTTCCAGATCGACTACGCGCTTATCGCCATTATCCGGATAATCTTTATTGGAGCAGATTCCAGGCGCTGCCTTCCGCCCGTGCGGCTGATACCTGCCCGCGCCGAGAAACGGAATCTGCGGCTTGCCATTTACCATGGTCGGCACAGCGCGCCCAGCCGCGTTACGCGCCAGTTCTACCAGATCACTCATAAGAAGTTTTTCCCCGGCCTTGTGTGGTGACAGTCCTGTCTAATCCCAGGCCCGTATGGTGCCGGGCCCGCGTGGTGACAGTCCCGTGTGGTAACGGGGCTCTGCCCCGTTCCTTCCGCCCAGCCTCGCCCCTTCAGTTCGCAATCACGCCCATTGCCTTGGCCCGCTCCACCAGTTTCAAAGCCCGCTGCACCACCGGAGGATCGATCATCTTAGAACCCAGACTCACCACCGCCAATCCCTTGCTCTGTGCGTCCTCAAAAGCGGCAACCACTCTTCGCGCCTTCTCAACCTCGGCAAGTGTCGGCTGAAACGCTTCGTGGATGACGCGAATCTGTCCGGGATGAATGCACCCCATGCCTTCAAACCCGGCTGCCCGCGAGGCTTCTCCCCATCGCCGCAGACCATCCATGTCGGCTACGTCGCTAAAAACCGAATCGATCGCCTGCACTCCCGCAGCGTGCGCCGCGTTCACCACACGCGATCGCGCATAACGCGACTCCTCCCCGTCGGGAGTCTTCACCACGCCCAGATCGGCCGTGTAATCTTCGAGTCCAATCGTAAGCGCGGCCACGTTTTCGCTCGCCGTTGCGATGGTGAATGCATTCTCAATCCCCAGCGCCGATTCCAGTATCGGCATGATCCAGATCGGCCGCAGAAGGCCGGCGCGCGCCTTGATTTCAGTCACTATGCGATCTACTTCCCGCACTTGCTCGGGCTTCTCGACCTTCGGAATCAGAATCAGATCCGGACTCTCGCTCGCCACCTCGGCCAGATCCTCAAGCCCCAGCGGCAACTGGTTAATCCGCACCATGCGCTCGCACGATCCGAAATCGACGGTTCGCAAAGTATTGCGTACCAGGATGCGAGCCGCATCCTTCTCGCCGCGATGCACCGAATCCTCCAGATCGAGAATCACCGCGTCGGGCGCGTGCAATGAGGCGTTGATGTAGTATTTCGGTTCCGAGCCGGGCAGATAGAGGCGCGATCGGCGCAGGCGGTCCTTCGGTGACGGCGCCGCCAGCGAATGCTGCGCCGGCAACGAGCGTTTCCCCAGCCCGATCCCGGCGCGCCTTGCCGCCGCTTCGATGCGAGCCGCGATAACAGAAGGCAGGGCGCCTTCATCGTGAATCGCAACCCTCGCATGTTTCACTCCGAGTTCATCCAGAACTCCACGCGTCTGTTCGAGAATAGCCGCGCCGTAGTAAGGCGCGACCCGCGATTCCAGTGAGATCTCGATCCCCCCGCTGTCACGCGCTTCAAAAGCAACGTGCGCATCGGAGCGAACTTCCTTGCCCCAATGGCCCGCCTCGGCGGAACGCGAGGACGTAGTTTCGACAGCGCTACTCATAAATTTCCTCAAATTAACACAAGAAATCTCGGGGTCATGTAATTCCCGGCGATCCTCCGTGTCCCTGTGGTTATCGCAGTTTCGCCAAAATCGCGTCTGTCATCTGCACCGTGGAAGCTGCGCCCTGACTGATCGCCTTGGGGCCGCCAGTCAAACGCATCATATCGTAGGTACGGACTCTGCCTTCGAGCACCACCTCCGCAATCGCCTTGCGGATGCGATTCGCCTTCTCGCCTTCGCCAACGTGGTCCAGCATCATCGCCGCCGAAAGAATCATCGCAATCGGATTCACAATCGGCGGGTTCAGTTCAGCATACTTCGGCGCCGAACCGTGCGTCGGTTCAAACACGGCCACGTCATCGCCGATGTTGCCCGAGGCCGCGAATCCCAGACCGCCCACCAGGCCCGCGAACGCGTCGGAAAGAATGTCGCCAAACAGATTCGAGGCGACGACTACGTTGTACTCCTCTGGATTCTTGTTCAGCCACATCAGTTGCGCGTCGATGTTTGTCGACCACAGGCTGATTCCCGGATAATTCTTCGCAACCTCTTTGGCCACTTCTTCCATCATGCCCGAAGTCTCGCGCACCACATTGGGCTTCTCACAGATGGTCACACCCTTAAACCCGCGCCTCTTCGCATATTCGAAAGCCGCCGTCACAATGCGTTGAGCCGCCTTGCGAGTAATAATGCGGCAACTCACTGCAATGTCAGGCCCCGGCACGTTGGCGAAAGCCTTAAATCGCGGATGGCTGTTCAACGCGGCGCGCACCTTCTCAGGAGGATTCGTCCATTCGACACCGGCGTACATGCCTTCTGTGCCCTGCCGGAACACAGTGGTGTCGATGCGCGGTTCATCGTAGCCGCCATCCATTTTCTTACGAATGTAATTCAGCGGATTGCCGGTGAACCCAACACATGGCCGCATGCATATATCAAGATTAAATCTCTGCCGCATGGTCACAATCGGCGAGTAATAAACGTAACCCTTCCCCTGCAGTTCGGGTTTAAGTTCAGCCTGCGCCGCTTTGTTGGGTTTCGAGGTGATCGCGCCAAACAATCCCAACTTATGTTGAGTTAATAACTCGATTGTTCGATCCGGCAAGGCATTGCCATGAGCGCACCAACTATCCCATCCGATATCGGCGTGAATGTACTCAGCGTCGAAACCGATTGCCTTTAGAATCCTTAATGATTCGGGTAATACCTGGTTTCCAATGCCGTCCCCGGGCATGGTAATAACCGTATATTTCGCCATGATTGCTCCTAAGAACCAAAATCAACCGAGGAGGCGCAGAAAAGAATTCCCTGGAATTCGAGGATCAAAGTGAAGTTTGCCGTCATTTCTCCGCGTACTCTGCGATCTCTGCGGTTAGACCATCAAGCCAGGCCCAACCGCTTCGCCACCAGATTTTCCACTCCTCCTGCAATCACCAGTGACTGCGGCACGCTGCCCAGCGCGGGAAAGACGAACTTCTCTCCCCGCCAGGCGATCGTACTGGAAGTGAAATCAATATCAATTTCGTCTCCTGCGATAATCGTCTTCTGCTTAGCTGCAATCTCTGGCGCAAACTGTTCCCGCAACCGCGCCACAAACTCCGGCACTTCAATGCACAGAACGCCGTTATTGAACGCGTTACGCAGATAAGTTTGCGAGAAACTGGCCGCGATCAGCAACGGAATTCCCTTCGCCTTCAGGCATGTAACCGCCTGTTCGCGGCTCGATCCCGTACCAAAGTTGAACTGGCTCACAATCACGTCGCCCGCCTTCGTGCGCGCGGCAAATTGCGGATCGTAATTCTCCATCACGACTTTAGCCATCATCTCGGTAGTCATGTCGTCGCGATAGGTGTAGTCCTTGCCGTAGATCGCATCGGTGTTGACGTTATCCTGAGGCAGGAATACCAGCCTCCCTTTCACGCGCTGTGGAAAGCCCGCCAGGATCTCAACTTTCTCCGCGGCTCCCGAAGCCGGTACCAATTCGGTGTAAGCACGCCCGGGCGTGCAATTCGCGAACCGATGCGGCCCGCGAATATAACCCGCGATGGCGGACGCCGCCACCACCTCGGGACTCCCCAGGTAACACTTTGCGTCTCGCGATCCCATGCGGCCCTTAAAGTTTCGATTCGTCGCGGAGATACCGACCTCGCCCGGCTCCAGCAGTCCCACGCCCAGCCCAATGCACGGTCCGCAGCCCGAGGGTAGGGGTTGCGCGCCGGCCTCCATCAACGTGTGCCAGATGCCTTGCTTCTCCGCTTCTTCTTGTACCCATTGACTGGCCGCGCTCAAGTAAAATTTCACGCCCGCGGCGACCTTCTGGCCTTTGAGCACAACCGCCGCCGCCGCAAGGTCTTCCAGTCGCGAATTCACGCAGGAAATCAGATACGCTTTTTGAATTGAAATTTTGTACGTCTCAATTTCCGCCAGCGACTGCATGGCCTGCACCGTATCAGGTCCCGAAACGTGTGGCGTCACCTGCGCAAGGTCGAGTGTGATTCGCGCCGCATACGCGGCATCTGCGTCTGGCAAGCAGGAATGAGCCTCCCAATGCGCGCAATCTTGTTCGGAAAACCGCTCCGCCCCAATCGCCTTGAGCCGCTGCTGAACCTTCCGCAAATATTGGATCGTGAGCCCATCCACCGGAAACCAGCCCACCAGCGGACCCCACTCCGTGGTCATATTCGAAATCGAAAACCGCGCATCCATCGAGAGCGACGCCACCCCGGGGCCCGTGAACTCGACCGCCGCATTCAGGCACTCGTCGTGGTTATAGAGCCCGCATAAAGTGATAATGACATCCTTGCCCGTAACCCCGTCCGCCAATTTGCCTTCGAGCACAACCTGAATCGACCGCGGAATCTGCCACCAGAACTCGCCCGTAGCCCAAACCGCAGCCGCATCCGTGCGAACGATCGGCGTTCCGATCGCGCCCAGCGCCCCATACATATTGGAATGTGAATCCGATGCCACCACGAACGACCCGGGAACTACATACCCGCGCTCCACCATGATCTGGTGCCCAATGCCCGATCCTGCCGGATAAAAATCCACTCCCTGCTCTTTGGCAAACGCTTCAATCGCCCGGTACTTCTTCAGGTTCGCTTCATCCCGATTCTGAATGTCATGATCGAGCGCGAACATAAGCTGCTGTGGATCTTTCACCTTCGTTGCGCCAATGGCCTTGAACTTGCTCATCACCGCCGACGTGTTGTCATGCGTCATGCAGCGGTGCGGACGAATCGACAGGAAATCCCCCGTCCGAAGCGGACGCGCCGGCCCTTCCGCCATGTCCTTCTGCGCGATTTTTTCAACAATGGTCTGCCCCATAAGCGATCTGCCCCATAAAAGATCTGCACTATAAAAGAATGATCTATAAGAAACTCCGAACAACCGGTTACTCAGCCCTTCCGCTTCAACTCAAATCCCATATACATCATCTGCCCAATGTGGTGATGCAGATGCGTCACACAGTTCAGGATCATCCCAAACCGGTCACGGGCATCCGCGCCCACCGCCGCGTATTCACGCGACCAGTCCTCTTCCGTCTGGCTTTTAATCGTTGCCAGCACCATCTCAATCGCCTTATCAAATTCACTGAACACCTTTGCCTTGGAGGGCCGCGTCGTCTCGGAAAACTCCAGGGGACGATCCCGCACATAGCCAGTTCCCGCAATCTGCGCCCCAATGTAGTAATTCAGGTTGCCCGTGAGATGCAGTACGAGGTGGCCAAAGCTGTTGCCAAAGCCGAAAGCTTTCGACCAGAACTGATCGTCGCTGAGGGGCGCCGCCAGTTCGTGAACCACGCCGGCCAGTTTTGTGTAGCGGGCCGATAGATCCGATGCAATCGTCGATTTCAAATCCGTCATAAGCCATTTCCAAACAAGCGGAGACACTCCATCTGATTCCCGGCTAGCGGCGCTTCCTGCCTGCCGCTCGAGCCTTCGTTTTCTTCTTCACATCCGCCTTCATCATTGCCATTAGTTTTGGCACCGACAAGCATTTCTCCAGATTCCAAATCGCGTCAATCAGCCTGTCTTGCGCCCGTACCGAGAGTACGCCTTCCGCCAACGCCCGGAATTTTTCCTCAATTTCCGCATCGCTGAGAGGATTGCGCGGATCTCCTTTGGGATAATCCAGTTGCTTCGACAAATTGCGGCCGTCAGTCGTCGTGATATTCACAATCACCCGCTGCAGTGCGGGAAAAACTTTCTCAATCTCCGGGTCCGCCACGACCTCGACTTTCTTCAACTGTGCGCGGATCGTCGGGTCCATAATCTTCTTCATCTCAAATTGCGCCGCCGTTACCTGCCGGTCGACAACCGCCGCCGCGATCACATAGGGCAGGGAATGATCGGCTGTTTCCTTGGTATGCGGATCGTATTTGCTCGAGTCGGCAAGAATGTCAGCCGCCCGAGCCAGCGATCGAATCTGAATCCTCTCCACCTGAGCCGGAAGCAGATCGTTGCTCTTGACTAGGTCAAGCACCGCCGAAATCGGAGCGTGCGTCAACGCCTCAGTCGGAAAAAATTTCATCCCGCACTGCGTAATGCGCCACGATTCACCGAGTCCGTCGGTCAGCAGATTTTGTTTCCACTCCGGGCCAAAGCAATGCACCAAACCTTCTTTGCCGTCGATCACATGCTCCGGTCCGGTATATCCCTTCTCGGCCAGCAGCGCCGCTAAAACGCCGCTCTGCGTGGCCATGGGATCGACCGTATTCTTCATCATGGTCAGCTTGCCCGCGGTCACCGCGCCCATCGTGCAATGCCGCGAAGCGGAAATTCCGATGGCATGCTGAATTTTTTCCCAACTCAAATGCAGCGCGCGGCCCGCCACAATCGGCGAGACAAATGCCGTCAGCGTAGCATGATGCCAGCCTCGTTCGCGGATACCCGGGAAAGCCGCCTCGCACATACGCATTTCGAATTCGTGGCCCAGCACAAATCCAACAATCAGTTCCTTGCCGTCGCTGCCGGCGCGTTCGCAACACGCCATCGCCGCCGGAAAAATATCGGACGGATGCGACGGATCCTGCTTCCAGTAAATGTCGTTGTAATCCATGCAGCGGATCATCAAGGCGTTCGCCAGCGACGCCGAAACCGGGTCCATCTTCAACCCGTTGCCAATCACGGTGGCCGGTCCGCGCCCGGCAATCTCTCTCAACACTTCGAGCGCGATGATCACATCGTGCTGCTGAAATCCGCCAAGCGCGCAACCCACCGAATCGAGCAGGAATCGCTTAGCCTGGTACACGGCATCCTTCGAGAGTTGTTTGTAGGTAAGCCCCGCAGCCCAGCGGGATATGGTTGCCGTGATCGTTTCTTTGCTGCTGGTTTGTGACGTAGACAAGAATAACTCCTCTATGAATTGCAGCGGTCAGTGACGCTCGTGTAGGGCCGAGGCATCCGTTCGCCCACCGGGCAGACTATGACCTCGCACCTGCCCTGATGTTTTTCGGATTCCTAAACGGCAAGAACGCCATGAAGTCCGCGTGATGCACGATAAACGCTTCGGTCGTGCGTTTTACCAGATCGCCTTCGGCCGCATGCGCGGCAATGATGTGGCACACTGCATCGGGCACTCCGCACTCCATGGCCAGCGCGACTCCGGTAAACGGATGCCGCAATGCTTCCCCGCGTTCGCTCTGCCGGCTCTTTCCATCGGGCCCGATTTCATACTCCAGCAACTTGCCAACGTCCGCTAGAATCGCGCCCGCAATCACCACGTCAGTGTCGATGGGCAGCGCTCGTCCCATGAAATCGGTCATCGCTTTCGCGCTGTCGCGTGCAATATGGACCACACAGCGCTTGTGTTCCATGAATGTAATCGGGCAATTCGGAACCAGCAGCGTAAAAGGAATGCTATTCAGATCGTCAGGCTGAAGTGGACTGCGCTCGAGCGCCTTGATCCAGACGTCGGTCACTTGCTCTCGAAGTCTGGCATCGCTGATCCATTGAATCTCAGGCCACAATTTGTCTACGGCCTTGCGCATCGGACCTCCCATACAAGACTCAATAGACTATCGGACTCAGAGCGGATGCGTCGAGCCGAGCGGCGGCGCAACTCAAATTTCTGTTTGCGTGGTGACTCGGTTATGTGGTGACTCTGTGGTCTGGTGACTCTGGTGTGTGGTGACTTTGGTTGTGTGGTGAAGGGCCTCTGGCCCGTCCCGGTGGACGACTCACTTCGAACCTACAGACGGTGTCGCCGCAGGTTCTTCATCGATAGCCAGCAACTCAATTCGGCATTCCGACCTGCCGCAGCTTAACCGCCCGCGGCGAATGATTTTCACCGAAGACACATCCGGAAATCTAACCGGAAAAGTTTTCTCCCGAAGTTGCTCAGCCGCTGCACGAAGACTCTCGTCGCCATCCACAAACTCGGCACGCTCCGGGCGCGGCGAGCTGTCGAACACCAGATTGAACCGTGCCGCAACCGCTTTACTCGTGATCGATTCAAGCTTCACGGTGCGCGCCTGCGCCAATTCCGCCTGCGCCTGAATGATTTCTTTTTCCGTCGCCGCCGCGTCCCCCGCCAGCTTCGCCAGGCGCGCCCGCGAATCCTGCACGTCGTTATTGTCAGTCTTAATGCTTTCACCAGCCGCAATGGCCAGGGCGTACATGTGACGGGCCTTCTCCGGTTGCCCCTGTTTGTCGAGTACCTGGCCCAGTCGGTTGGCGACCGTCCCCGACTGACTCAAAAGCCACGCCGACTGCAGAAACTGCATGGCCGCCAGGTTTTCCCCGAGCTGAAATTTCGCCCAGCCCATTCGCGCCCACGCCAGCGCCACCAGCCGCATCGATGAAAATGCCGACGGACCCAGCCGGTCAAACTCGCCCGAATCGAATTGTCCTCCGATGTCATAAAGAACCTGCTGCGCCTCATTCTCCGTTTGCGCTGGATCGATGTCGCTTCTTAGCGCCGCCGCAAAAATATCCGCGCCCGAGTCTCCGCCCGCGCTGCCCGTCAGTCCTTGCATCAACTCTTGCGCTTTCGTTTTCTCTCCCAATCTTCCGTAAACCTGCGCCAGCGCCAGCTTCGTTTCCGGATCATCCGGAGGCAGCGCCACCGCCGCCTCCAACTCCTTCCGCGCCTCGGCATCCCGTCTCAACTGTGCCAGCAACAAGCCTAGATTCTTAAGCGTCGTTTTTTCATAAGGGGCCGCCTCCAGTTGCAGGCGATAGGCCGCGATCGCATCGTCAGTCTTCCCGGTCTGCTGCAGTTCCATCGCCAGGTCACCATTCGCATGTTTGTGCTTAGGATCCACTTCGATCTGCCTGCGGAATGCCGCGATCGCTTCCGCGTGATCGTTGGCTCCGGCATAGGCCAGCCCCAGGTCATACCAGCCGTCCTTTACACTCGAAGTCCGCCCTGCATCCCCATCTACCGCGCGTTTCAGCAGGTCGATCGCCGTCCGGTAGTCCCTGCTCTGCAGCGCCTTCACTCCCGCCCTGTGCAGTTCCTCGGGAGTTCCTTCCATCTTCGAAGCCGTCCGCGACTCTGCCCCGTGCCCCGGCGGCGTCAGGATCGTGCATGACAACAGCTGGTCTTCATCGCTGTGCGCTGCGTTGCGAAAGGATTCGTAATCCACACGCCGGGACGCCGCGAGTTCGTTCACCTTCACCACCAGTTTGCGCTCCCCTTCCAGCGTTCCCTTGCTCAGCGAGTAGGTCGATGAGTACTCGCCATAATCGCGCGACATTTTCACCGCGGTCGGCGTGCGCACCGTGTAATTGGAAGGAAACTGCAAAACGACGCGGTAGTCGGTTTCCCCCGCCGGGCCAATATTCAAAGGTTCCGTGCTGCTTTCCTCCGCTCGCACCGCAGGCATCCCGAGAGGCGGAATGGGACGGAAATTCACGCTCGCGGCGGGCACGGCAAAATACTGGTCCTGATGCAGGTGATATTTCAGATGAAAAGGTTTGCTCGTGTCCTCGATCGGATCGAGTTGGATATCTTCAACCTCACCCGGCAAGCCCCAACCGGTGGAGAGCATTTTGACGAAATCCTTCCATTGCGCCCGCGAATACCGGCGAAAGCTGGCGCGCATCGGCCAGTCGCGATCGCCCTGCGCCGTGAACTCAAGCGTCGCGTTGAGCGCCCCAAACTCGCTGAACTTGCCATCGAGATTGAAACGCATGAAGGTCTTGATCGGCGAATCTGCGGGCGTTCGCCGCAGGCCTCCCTCGCTATCCTCCGACGCCAGCACGGCTTGCTTGTTTCGCAGCTGATAAAGAATCAGGCCGAAGGGCGTCACCTCGGGAGTCGTATCCAGCCAGGTCAACTCCTCTCCCGTTCCCAGTCGCGCCGCCGTCATCACGTGATCGAACTGGGCCGGCGACGGAACCTCGGGGTCTAACGTGCGGCTGCTGCCAATCAGCACCGGATAACTCTGAATTCCCTCCGCCCGCATCATTGCCGAAAGCAAAGTGTGCTTATCTTTGCAATCGCCGTAACCGTTCTCCAGAACGTCCGCAGCCGAATGCGGCTGATAGCGCCCGACTCCAAGCGAGATGCTGACATACCGCACGTTCCGCGCCACG
>Ga0187847_10004207_pt1 | contig 10668 bp, 6 predicted proteins | sample June2016WEW_4_10_FD_132458 | JGI IMG/M metagenome (GOLD analysis project Ga0187847, IMG submission 132458) | Peatland microbial communities from SPRUCE experiment site at the Marcell Experimental Forest, Minnesota, USA - June2016WEW_4_10 | ecosystem: Environmental > Terrestrial > Soil > Wetlands...
GACGATCCACGGAAGCTGCCTGAGCGCCTGGTGCACACGCTCCAGACTTTGACCCGGTCGATTACCCAACGGCTTGCACTGCGCGACGCGCTGACTAGCTCGGATGCCATCGTCGCCGAGGCGTTGGCAGGATTGAAGGAGTCTGAAGCCGTTACAACGCTTGGCGTCGAGATTCTGTCTCTTTCCGTCCTAGCCATCACGCCGACCCCAGAAACCAGTCGAGCACTTGAAGCCGAAGCTAGGGAATCCGATCCCGTGTCACATTCCCTCCCAGTTTGTTGGCCCAAAACTCCGGTCTGGTTTTCGGCATCACCGCATTACTGCAGCCCTTGTGCTGGTGCCAGAAGCAGCCGTGCACAAAAATGGCGATTCCCCATTTCGGTAGCACAATATCGGGCCGGCCCGGAAGTTCCCGCCGACGAAGTGAGAACCGAAATCCCAACTGATGAAGGAGTGACCGGACGCACTTTTCCGGACCTGTGTCAGTGCCCCTGATCCGGCTCATGTTCCAACTTCGTCTCTGTGGTGTCAGTCTATCCATCAGCGTGACCGGTCCAATTTTTGCGCCCCGGAGAGATGGAAATGTCCGAGGCGGCTGATTTTGACTTGCATGTCAAGTTTGCTGTGAACTTGGGCGATCGCTCCTGTCAGTTCCCACCGTTTCAAGTGACGCCTGCAAAATGCCCTTAGCCGTGTCATACAAAATCCATGCCCTAGCCATTTTGTCTTCTGTCTTCATCACTTACACCACCGTAATGAGGCGATAGCAAGCTTCCGCTCGGGCTGTTCGGGATCTGTGCTGTCACAGACGGCGTCAATACTTTCCATGCGGAATGCATTAAGTGTATTCCCATACCTGTATCGGTCCAAATCAGAGCTGAATTCTTCTTGCCCATCTAACTTGTGCTCTCGCCTTCCGACTTGAGTAATCCCTCATAACACTCCCCTTCATAGAGTCCTCCAAGGCCAAACTGGAGGAACCCATGAGACTCTGTCGCAATCAACTCTGCACGATCCAACGCTCCGTAACCTAGCGACGGTTATTGGCGAAAAGACCGCTGGCCGGCTACTGTCTGCCACATCTGTGAAAGTTGGCAATGGATTTCGTCTCGCGCTACCCACGGGAGCGTACTACACGTGGAAAGGCAGTGTCCTTGAAGGAACACCGATCGAGCCGGATCGAATCATCGAATTCGACTGGCGAGACCGACGGTCTGGTACTGACCGTCAACTTGATTATGCGATCAAATCAGTTCGCAGCAATGCAGCGGCGATCACGAATTGAACATCCCGCCTCAATTCGTAATGCGTTGAATCTGGCACACAGAGATCCATCACGCCCCAGAAGTGATCGCTGGATAGAGCGGCGTTTCCGGGGAGTAATCCAAACTCGAGCCTACAACTCTTCGGCTAACAGAACAATATCTAATTTAATATCAATGCCTTACTGGAAACAGTAGGCGATTGTGACGCCCGTAGAGTATTGAAAAGGAATCATGAGCAATTCTCGTCGTGGGGATTCTTGGGACCCAGCGTATCTGCAGATTTAGCTCCGTGGACGCATCGTAGGCCGCCACACCGTCGCACACCTCTACGCCGAGATGCCGCGCTACCACATCCATGAACTCTACGCGGTTCGCCTTCTCGGCGCCGCTTGTCGGGCGCGACTGAGCCGGGGCGAACGAGCCCTTGGCGATGGTGCTAGGAGCGCACACGACATATTTGGCGTGAACGAAGGCCCATGGGCAATGAGCCGTTTGCTGAACGGATACAGAGTCGGCGATCGTGGCGGCGCAATCGGCAAACGGCAGGTTCACTTGCGGCTTAGTAATTTTTGCCCGACGCAGGAAAATGAAAACCCGGCACGGACCAGGGGTTCTTTCATTTGATGCTCAGTTTTCCTTTCGCTTGTCTCGCAGAGCCCATTCGTCAACGAAGTTACGGAGACATGTGGGCGGGAACATCCCGCCGTTTGAGACATGCGCTTCCAGATACGCATCCCAAGCGGTAACCGCCAACAGGACAAGGTGACATTCGATGGGCTGGTGCAACCAAACGATACGGAGCAAGAGTTGAATGGCCCCCGGCATTCGTATCGTTTGAAGAAGCATCGAGTCCTCGATTGGGAGACACAGTTTGCTCTCGCTACGCAGGCATTTGAGAGGAATGGCTTCTTCATTCTGATCGATGACAAGCAGGCCGAGTCGCTAGATCAGGAATTTGTAGTCGGACCGGCTACTCATGTGACTTTCGTCAAGCTCGTTCCCCTCGTTGGTGGTTGACCGATGCCCGACGAGGATTCCCGGCTGCAATTCACGTATTCCCCCTCCGACCCGCTTTCGGCCGAACATGAGACCGTTATTCGCTGGGTAAGCGATGCGATCAAAGCGCGGCCGGGAAATCGGTATTGGGAGGATATTGACCTTAAATCGCTGACAAGTGGCTGCGCAATTCTGGACGCGAAGCCGGAACAAGCCCGCCGCTATCTTCTTGCAGCCCTCGCGCAGGCTCAACTTCTTTCGACTCGCCGAGAAGAGGTTCGCGCGACCTCCGCTTCGGCTATCGAGGCGGCCAACATGCAAAGAGACCCGGCATGGGTGAAACTCTCAGCCGTGCTGCGGCCCACTGTGTCAGTCATATCGGCCCTGATTCGACGTGCGATCCCATTCGAACGCGACGATTTCATGCTGCTTTTGAAGTGGTGCGCCGGGGCGGGCGCATATGAACACATACCAGGCGGATTCGTCGTGAAGGCATTGCAACGCTATGCCGCGGGAGCTGGGATCGACGAAGAATTGGGGGCGGTCGCGGCTGCATACGCGGTAAAGCTGCTTGGCTCCTGGGATAAGCAGGATAAGCGCTGGGGAACTGAACTCGAACGGATGATTGCCAGTGCTCCGCCAGAAACGGAGATGGCGACAGACGCGCAGGCCCTGAGGCCGCCCCCCAAACCAACCTCGGCCGGTGGGCAACTGATCCTTCATCGGTTGAAGTCAATCATCGGTATTCCGCCATTCGAAGAAGCTGTTGCCACCACGCAAATCGGTCTCGACCGGTTTGACATGCCGCTTGAGTCGCCGTTGCGCGATGCTCACGAACGCCTGAATCAATATCTGACGGAAGAAGCCGCAGCGCCGAGACACTGGAATGACATGCGGCAATTCAGCACCGGCCGAGCGATGCTTGAGATGAACGCCGGTGAACGGGCGCCGATTCTGCTGGCCGCCGCCGAGCGACATATCGCGAACTTGTGCCCGTCGGCGCGCGAGAATGCTGAGACGGAAAACTGGAGAGCACATTCTGCCATTGCTGGTGTGATAGCGCCGCTCGCTGAATCCCTTCCTCAATTCGATAGAAATCTGCTGTTTGATTTCCTCCTATACCTCGCCTTTAGACCTCAAGGAGGACGAATCTCGGCCGAATTGGACAAAGTGCTCTTTGAAGGGATCAAGAGTTTGACGGGGGACGGCATAGACCTGACCGAGGGAGAACGATACGTCTTATTTGTATGGCGTCGGGCTCGCATTGCTGGTCCGCCACTGGGGGCAACCTCTGCCGATATTGCACAGCTCACGAGGTGGATCGGGGACGGGGCGCAGTTCTTTCTGGTTCCAGGCGAGTATTGGAGCGACGCGGTCAACGCTCACATCGCCGAGGTGCCTCTATCTTCCCGAGAGGACTGGGTTGCATTGCTAAAGCTGGCGCTGGGTGCCACCACGGCGCGCCCATCAGACCGCTGGCGAAAGAACGCGAGTGAGATCGTTACTAGAATCGGCATTAAGAAGGTCCTGGGAGCATTTGAGGTATGGCTTCCGCTGGTAGCCAAAGGACGATCGGCAGCGGGCATCCCAGCGTATGCCGGCGATACGCGCGGTGGAGCGGATTCGATTCACGATGAAAACGCCGACGCGCTCCGTGGCTTCCTTTGGCTCATTCCGATGCTGCCTGGGCGTGAAGACTTCGTTCGACTTGTAGCGTCCGTTGCGCTCTCCGCTTACAAGAAAGTTCCGGGGGTTGGCCCGCGGGCTGTAAAAGTGGGCAATGCCGCCGTGTATTGCCTGTCGCAAATGATGTCTCCAGGAGCGATGGGCCAACTGGCGATGCTCAAGGTGCGAGTTCGTTTCGGTACTGCTCAGAAGGAAGTGGAAAAGGCCTTCGACGCCGCAGCGGTCGAGCTCAATCTACCGCGCGACCAGGTAGAGGAAATGAGCGTTCCGGCGTGCGGCCTTGAAGATGTCGGAACGCGCGAGGAGGCTTTGGGCAGTTATCGTGCCGAACTGGCGGTTACAGGTACCAAGGCGGAGCTACGATGGTTCGACGCGGAGGGCAAACAGTTGAAATCTATGCCTGCATCGGTGAAATCAGAGAACGCAGAGATCGTAAAGGAATTGCAAGCTGATCTCAAAGACATTCAGTCCATGCTTTCTGCGCAGCGGGACCGAATCGATGCGCTGTTCTTGGCCGAGAAATCGTGGCCGGTCGGAATCTGGCGAGAGCGCTACATCGATCACCCTCTGGTGGGAACCATTGCACGCCGCCTGATCTGGATTGCGGCGGACACTCCGGTGCTGGCGGTTGATGGCGTGGTCGCGGACGTAAATGGCCGCACGGTGGACCTGCCCCCGAGCAGCCTGATTCGGCTCTGGCATCCCGTGGAAAGAACCGTGGAGGAGGTTCTCGCACTGCGGAGGCGGATTGAATCGCTCGGCATCGTGCAGCCTTTCAAGCAGGCACATCGCGAAGTGTACTTACTCACGGATGCTGAACGACAAACAACTAGCTATTCCAATCGCTTCGCCGCGCATATCCTGCGCCAGCACCAATTCAATGCCCTATGCGGAGCGCGCCAATGGAGGAACAAACTTCGGCTCATGGTCGATGACGAGTATCCCCCGGCAACGCGTGAATTGACCAATTGGGACCTTCGCGCTGAGTTCTGGATTGAGGGTGTTGGTGATGAGTATGGCCGAGACACGAATGAATCCGGTGCCTTCTTGCGGCTAGTGACGGACCAGGTGCGGTTCTACAGGACGAATGCCGCGATAAATTCTGCTCATGCGGGCGGCGGAGGATACAGGACTCGTGCCGGCGGTCCGGGTGACGGGAATGTGAATGAGCCTTTACCACTCGAAGAGATTCCCCCCCTTGTGTTTTCAGAGGTCATGCGTGACGTAGATCTGTTTGTGGGCGTGGCCTCCGTGGGAAACGATCCAACGTGGCAGGACGGCGGGCCAGACGGACGATACATCGAGTACTGGAGGAGCTATTCTTTCGGCGAGCTTTCAGGGACCGCAGTCTCCCGACGGGAAACCCTCGTAAGTTTGATTCCGCGCCTCCGGATCGCGAAGCAATGCTCGCTAACCGATAAGTTCCTCGTTGTGAAAGGATCCAGGCGCACCTACAAGATTCATCTCGGCTCAGGGAATATCCTGATGGAGCCCAACGATCAGTACTTGTGCATAGTGCCGGACGCACATGCACGAATGAGCAGCGGACCGGTTTATCTGCCGTTTGAAGGCGATTCAACGCTATCGATCATTCTCAGCAAAGCATTCCTCCTCTCGGAGGATGGCAAGATCAAAGACGCCACGATTAACCGGCAAATCGATGGTCGGTGACACAAGGGCTGCAGATCACTATTGAAAAGCGGCTTCAATTCTGAGTGCTACGGAGAGTAAGAGAGACCTATGGAAAGATCACAACGTCGCAAATCTCCGAAGCCAAAACTGGCCTTGGCTTCGGCCGCGCTGCTGCATCATCTTCGTGGAGTTTCCGCGCATGAGCTCGTCTCGACCAGCCGCGTTTTTCCTCTCACCGCACGGGTCGATCTCCAACGGGCGCTGGAGGACCTTTTCAAGGACCAACGCGCCGCGCTCTTTGGACTCCACACGCAATTTCATCACACCACTTTGACCTTCTCGGAGGTCCTGGCAGGTGCGCACTATCCGGTGGTTCTCGGGCCACTTCAGCACGACGAGATTGATTGCGGAGAAGCCGAACCTGTCCGTTGCCTTAAGCAGGGACTCTGGCTCTCAACCTCGGGAAAAGTGAAATTTGCTTGCCTCCTTTCGCCCGAATCGCAATTTGGCCGGCAGGGCGGAATGCATTTGGAACTCGCGGTTGCGCCTGGAAAAGAGGGCGCCAAATTCAGTTCGGCATTCCTTACCTCCGTCGAGCAGAGGATTCGAAAGACCGCCTCCTATCGCGGCAAGATTCTCTCGCTTGAATTCCACCCGGACTTCCACGGTACTGCGGGTACAATCCGCGTGCACAAATTGGATCCGGTTCCCAAGGATCATGTGATTCTCCCTGCGCGCACTCTGGAACTGCTGGAGAGAAATGTCGGAGGATTCGCCAAGCAGCGGCGGGGCCTGCAGAAGCTTGGTCTGCCGGTGAAGAAGGGCCTCCTCTTTTACGGGCCGCCGGGCACAGGGAAGACGCACACAATTCGCTATCTCTCCTCTCAACTGCCCGGCCACACCACATTCCTGATCACCGCTGAACATGTAGCGCTTCTCGATCATTACTTCCAATTAGCCCGTCATCTCCAACCTTCCATAATCGTTATCGAAGACGTCGACCTCGTCGGCCGATCACGCAAAACGATGGAAGGCCCTTGCGAGGAGTCCATGCTCAACAAGCTGCTGAATGAGATGGACGGTTTGCGGGAAGACGCCGAGGTGCTCTTTATCCTAACCACCAATCGGCCAGAGCAGCTTGAAGCGGCGCTCGCTTCGCGTCCAGGCCGTGTCGATCAAGCAATCGAGTTTCCCCTTCCGGATGACGACGGCAGACGGAAGCTGATTCATCTCTACGCGCGCGGCCTGCCGGTGAATGAGAAAGTAACCGCGAATCTTGTCAAGAGGACGGCCGGTGTCAGCGCTGCGTTCATCAAGGAACTCATGCGGCGATCTGCGCAGTATTATCTTCAGGCACGGCGCAAGGGAGAACTGCTTCAGTCGGACGCGGATCTCGCTCTTGAGGAGATACTCTTTTCGGGTGGTTCGCTGAATCGGACATTGCTCGGCGCCGGATCAATTGAATCGGATTCGGTCGGCTAAGGACCCACGATCAAGACCTGATTCGCTCGTAGTACGAGTCAACCGCCTCTTGTCCGGTGTAATTTGGTCCCGCTTTGTCATCGGCACCTAGATAGCGGTACGGAACAGAACCTTGGAGTATATTTCCGGATCGGACCACTAGGTGCCGCCCAGGCACATACCTGAACCCTGCACGGTGAAGCCCTCGTCCAATTTGTGCGCCGGAAAGGCCGCGGCCAACGATCCGAACATTTCGATAGTCGAGGTGCATCATCAAGAGCCCGTCCTCTTTCAACCATCGAGACGCCCGCTGCAGCACTCCGAGCTTGTCGCCCAGATAATGCAAGCCATGGACGGATGTGATCAGATCGAATCTCTCGTCGGTCTCCCAACTTTCGACCGGAGTAGAAACAAGGCGAATGCAACTCAGAACAGGCGGAATCGGATCAAACATAGGCACGAGGTCCACGCCGATCAGCTTGATTCTGGGTGTCAACCTGGCTTTCTGCAAAGCTTCGGCTGCCTGCAGCAGCGCGCGTCCGGTACCGCAACAAAGATCGAGCCAAGAGGCGTGCTGTCGTCTCTGTAGAGCCTTCATCAGGAAGTTCATGGGATCGAGTCCAAGATCCGTCTCGTAGCTGTTCGGGCCAGAGAGGTTTCGTTCGCGATTCATGCGCGCATTTGCAACGACCTCGGATCGCTGTAGCGCAGCGAAGTCGAGCAACGTCGGAGTCTCCGTGTCCGTGGCGCTCTGTTTCTTCCGACTCGTACCAGTCTTTGACATTTCAGTTGCTTTGATTGTATTGAGTGTGCTGTCAAGGCGGTTGAACGGCGCCACGAAATTTTCGGACCGCTTTCCGACCTGGCGAAATGGCTTCTGCTATGGCAAAATCAACGATGGAGTTAAATACATCAATGGCAGCGGCGCCATGACAAAAGCCGCAAGGAGGAGATGAATGAGAAAAAGTACCCAGTCGTCAATTCCCCCGGTGATCCTCGCTTTCTAACTCTTCGTTCGCTTCAAACCCATCAAGGTCGATCTTGCACAAAACTCTTCATCATCGAAGGCATACGTCACCTTGCTCGCGCCGTTGAGCACTGTGCTCCAATCGAATCTATCTTTCTCGACCCTTCGGTTCTATCCAATCCATTTGGCCAAAAACTCGCGCGGCGGCTGCGCCAACATGGTGTTCCCGGCATTCGTCTTTCGCACCAACTCTATCGTGGCCTGACCCTCGCAACCGAACCACAAGGTATTGGAGCGGTCCTCAGGCAGAGTTGGCTTCCGTTGGAACAACTCCGGGCAACAAGAGGTTCACTTTGGCTCGCGGTCGAGTCAATCGAGTCTCCCGGGAACCTGGGAACAATCATCAGGACCGCCGAAGCGGCAGGCGTGACGCGGATCTTTATCCTCAACCCCAACTGCGACCCGTACGACCCAGCAACTGTGCGGGCCACGATGGGATCGCTCTTTTCGCAGAAGCTGGTGCGCTGCTCGGCAGTGGAATTTAATCGCTGGGCCAAATCAAACGGTGTTTCGGTTGTGGCTTCTTCACCGACGGGACTGATGGACTACAAGTCACTTGGATACAGATTTCCCGTCGCGCTCGCAGTCGGCAGCGAGAAGCACGGACTGTCTGACCAACTGCTTGAGGCTGCCAATTTCGTGGTTCGCATTCCTATGCACGGAGGCTGCGATTCGCTAAATGCTGCGGTCGCGGCAGGTGTTCTGCTGTTCGAAATTACGGGCCAACGGAAGGATTGAATTAGGACTCGGGAACGATGGAACCCGACTGAACTCGTTAGTTCCCGCGATAATGACAGCGCGGTATACGAAGACAATACCTAATGCCGCAGACGATGCTCAAAAAGTCATTGCACAGGCTTTTCCTTCGATCCAGTACTCGACTTCCTGCGCCTCGATTGGCGATGGGACTTGCCAGCGCTGCAGCATTCGCTCGATCGCACCTGTTGGCACAGGGTTTGTCCGCTCTTTGTTTTGCCGGACTAGAGACTCGGGAGCGGCCTCAACATACACAATTCGGACGTGCGCGCGATACGCCGCGAGCAGATCGATTACTTGCGTTCGCAAGTCGCGGGATAGATTCGTCGCATTCCAGACGAAGTCCTCATGACGACGCAAGAATTTGCGCGCCATCTCGCGGGCTGCCTGGACCACTCGCCCTTGAGAGCCAGCAGCATCCTCATCAAGCTCCGCGCGCAACGCATCCAAGCTTACAAGTGGAATACCCGGCATATGGCGCGAAATCCAAGTATCTTTCCCGGCTCCCGGCAGGCCGGAGAGCACTGTCACTCTGCAGGAGAAATCTTCATGAGCTAGGTACTCTGGACTGCGGCTCTCCGAGCGGAAGTATTCGAATCGGCTGTGCGCGGACGGGAATCTGCATGGCAACTCCAGGCATTCATATTCACGGCATAGCTCTTCAAAGAGCGAGATCTTCCCGAGCAACTCCTCCTGGTCATCGCAAACTCTGCCTAGAGCATCGGCACGAGCGAGTTGGGCCAACAGGCCACAGCAAGCTGTCTGACTGATCCGGAATACACGGCGTGCGGCGTCATCGCGCTCGATGAGATTGAACGGCGCCTGATGATGTTCAACCAGCGCACAAATCTGCTCGCGCATCGCGAACGGCGCCCCCATCTCCCACAACAGGCATCTCGCGTCGATGGCGCCACGCAGTGAATGTCCCCTGCTTGTTATCCTCTGCTGATCCAACCGAGTGGAGGATGGCTTAGCGACATCATGTAAGAGTGCAGCCGAAAAAAGAATGACGCGCTCGTTGTCGGGCAGCGTCCGCCAGCTATCAAGCGCCGCCAGGGACTCCACCACCATGCGAGTGTGAATCCACACATCGCCCTCTTGGTGATAAATGCTATCTTGCGGACAACTGCGGAGCCTTTGAATCCACGGAAATGCTCTGTCAATTCCTTCCCAATCGATATTCCAGTCAGGCGATTTCGGGCAGAATGCGGTGAGAGCCTTCATAAGACCCTCCTGAGATTCGCAAGATCCGCAAAGATATCAACTCCGGCGCGAAGCAGGTTGGGCTCAAGAGGCCGGTCGATCCAGTGAACGCCTTCTTCCTCCACGGCCTGAGTGAAACCGCCCCGAACGAACTTGTAGCGCCCACAGACTCTGCCATCTTCCTCCCATTTGATGTAAAGGCCTTCCATTGTTTCTGTCGAAGAGAATGCAGATTGTCCGACAAGATCCTCAAAACCGTTTCGCGGCCCTTGGCTGAGAACCGGAACCGGGACGAGCGAGGTGATTGCAAGCAACTCGCGCCTGCGTTTGGTGCTCAGAAATTCATCTGTTTCGCGGTCAAGAACGTCGAACTCAAGGAAGTAATGGGGCAAGCAGTCATAGGGAATCGTATGCCGGGCATAGAGCCACTCACCGTAGACGATGTACCGGCTGCCGAGGACGCTCCAGAATTCATCGCGATGCGCATTTGCCCATCGCTTGAAGAGATCAAATTGTCGCTCACGCGGTCCTCCAGAGAGCACGTGACCACGACTCTGCAGGATGATCCCTCCGTCCATGTCAAAGCTGATCGCACTGTTGGCCCCATCGAGCTTTTCCTCGACAACAAGGAAATGCCCATCA
>Ga0187847_10004209_pt1 | contig 10665 bp, 13 predicted proteins | sample June2016WEW_4_10_FD_132458 | JGI IMG/M metagenome (GOLD analysis project Ga0187847, IMG submission 132458) | Peatland microbial communities from SPRUCE experiment site at the Marcell Experimental Forest, Minnesota, USA - June2016WEW_4_10 | ecosystem: Environmental > Terrestrial > Soil >...
CATGCTCGTGCCGGAATCTGCGCGTGGCAAATTGCCGGGGCGCGAGATCGTCCTCGATCCCGAACTGGTATTGCGGGACTCCACGGGCCCCGCGCCGCGCACGCAGGGATCCTCATGATTCGGCGGCGGGACGCATTCTACGTTCTGCTGGCGGTTTCCATCGCCGGACGCGCCCGCGCCGCCGCAGGGTGCCAGACCCTGCCCGCCCGCAACCCGGCCGACATTCCGGCCCTGGCAAATGCGGGCCTCGCGTTTTCGCGGCAGCAGCATTACCAGGAAGCCGCGGACTGCTATCGCAAGGCGCTTTCTATTGAACCGAAAATCCTGGAAGTCCAGTTGAATTTGGGACTGGCCGAGTTCAAGTTGGGAGATTTCAAATCGGCCCTGGGACCGCTCGGCGCGGTCCTCGCAATCGATCCCCAGAACCTCCAGGCCCACACGCTGCTGGGGATGAGTTACTACGGCGCCGGCATGTACGCCCAGGCCGTTCCCGAGTTGGATCGCGCTTTGGCCGCGGATCCCAACAACACGCAACTGCACCATGTGGTCGCGCAGAGCTGTCTGTGGTCCGGCCAGCACGAAAGAGCGCTGCAGGAATTCGAGTGGCTGCTGCGCGAACAGCCCAATTCCGCGGCGACCCGCATGCTGATGGGCGAGGCGTTGGACGGCTTGGGCCGCGATGCGGACGCCGTCGTCGAGTTCCAGGCCGCTGCCACGGCTTCTCCCAAGGAACCCAATGTGCATTTCGGCCTCGGCTATCTGTACTGGAAAGAACGCCGTTACGACGAGGCCGAGGGCGAGTTCCGCCGCGAACTGGCGAACGATCCGTCGCATGCGCAAGCCAATGCTTACCTCGGCGACGTGCTTTTGCATCGCGACGATGCGGAAGGCGCGCGGCCGCTGCTGGAGAAAGCCCGCCGTCTGGATCCGAAGATTCGCATCGTCCACCTGGATCTGGGTATCTTACATGCCGGCCACAAAGAGTATGAGCCCGCTTCCCGGGAACTCCGCGAGGCCGTACGGCTGGATCCCTCCAGAGCCGACGCGCACTACCGCCTGGCGCAGGTCTATCAGAGCCTGGGGCGCACGACGGAGGCCAAAGCCGAGCTCGCCACCGTGCGGCGACTGCACGAGAAGCGTAACGAGGATCTGCTCCAACAAATCTCGGGTAAGCCGCCCGGGTTGGAAGTGCCCTGACGCGGCCGCTGCAGGGTGCCACTCATCCTGGGATTTCCCGGCACTGCCTTGGGGCACAATGGAATGATGCCCGGTCCATGCCAATACCAGAGTCGTTGCGACGCTGTGACCCGCCAGCAGACATCCCTTGATTTCCTGTTTCGTCCCTGTTTTACAGGTTGCGGCCTGCTGAAGCCCACGAACCGGAAGCGATTTGAGCCGGCGCGCCATCGGCCCTATTCCAGAGCGATTTCGACGCCAGAGAAAATCCATCGACGAAATCGATCTGAATAGAGCGATTTATTTCGCTTGCTCACGGACCGAGCGGTTCTTTACAGTAGACATCATGAAGTTCGGCGCTGTTCGATTCGTCCCTTGTATCTCTCTGTTGCTGGTATCGACCGTAGCGCTTATGGCGGCAGAAACCGCGCATTTGTCCATCGACGCATCCAAGGCCGGAGCGAAGATCGACCGCAACCTCTTCGGCCAGTTCGCGGAGAATCTCGGACACGGCCTTTACGAGGGAATCTGGGTTGGCACGGATTCCCCAATTCCGAACACGCGCGGGATCCGCAATGACGTTGTTATCGCTCTTCGGGCTTTGAAGGCGCCCAATGTCCGCTGGCCGGGCGGCTGCTTTGGCGACGAGTACCATTGGCGCAAAGGAGTCGGCCCAACCGGGCAGCGGCCGGCAACGCTCAACTCCGCATGGGGTGGCGTGGTCGACGCGAACAGCTTCGGCACCCACGAATTCATGGATTTCCTCCAGCAGATCGGCAGCCAGGCATACGTCTCGATCAACGTCGGATCCGGGACTCCGCAGGAAGCGGGCGAATGGCTGGAGTACATGACCGCCGCGCGACCGACGGCGCTGGCCAAAGAGCGGGCCGCCAACGGACATCCCGATCCCTACAGCGTCGGCTTCCTTGGCATTGGAAACGAGACTTGGGGCTGTGGCGGCAACATGACCGCGGACTATTATCTGAGCCAGCTCAAGATCTACAGCCACTTCGTCAGGAATGACAATCCTTCCCAGCAGGGCCCCAACCAGATGCTCAAGATAGCGGTCGGCCCGGGCACTCCCGAAACCGAGTGGACCGAGACCATCATGAGGGCCTGGCAGCATCACGACTGGAGCTGGAATATCGAGGGCCTTTCGCTGCACTGGTATACGGTGCCCAACGGCTGGCCCCCCTCGACGCCTTCGACCGGCTTCGGCGTTGAGGATTACGGGAAATCGCTGAAGTCAACGCTGTTTATGAATGAGTTGCTGCGCAGGCAGGAGACTGTCATGGACAAGTACGACCCGCAGAAGAAGGTCGCCCTGGCGGTGGACGAATGGGGCGCATGGCACGCGGCGCTGCGCGGTACGAATCCGGCCTTCCTGGTCCAGCAGAACAGCCTTAGGGACGCCATCCTGGCATCGCTGAACCTGAACATCTTCGCGCGGCATTCCGACCGCGTGCGGATGGCCAACATCGCCCAGATGATCAACGTGCTGCAGGCGATGATTCTGACGGACAAGGGGCAGATGGTTCTCACTCCGACCTACTACGTTTACAAGATGTATGTTCCATTCCAGGACGCGAAGTTTGTTCCGGTCGCCTTTGACCCCGGCACTTACACGCAAGGCAGCATCAGCCTGCCGCGAGTGGATGCTATCGCTGCCAGGGACGCGTCCGGCAGGCTTTGGCTGGAAATCACGAACCTCGATCCCGAAAAGCCGGTTGACTTGGATGCTGAGATCGCCGGCATGACGGCGAAGTCGGCGAAGGGAGAGACACTGGCTGCATCCGCCGTCGACAGCGTGAACACCTTCGAAGCGCCCGGCGCCGTGGTGCCGAAGCCTGTTTCCGCAAATCTAAATCTAAAAGGCGGCAGGCTGGCGCTGACCGTCGAGCCAAAGTCGGTGACAGTCGTCTCGCTGGAGCCATGATGAAGACTGCGGGTAGGGTACTCTTGCTGGCAGCGCCTTTCCTTGCGGGCCGTGTGTGCGGCTCAGACCCGCACGGTGAACGTCGCCATCGACCCGTCGGAGACCGGCGCCCCGATTTCGAAGTATCTCTACGGCCATGCTGGAAGACCGAAAGTTCTACTATCCGGTGAACTCGAAGGGCCCCGATCAACATGCGGCTTCGGCGTGGAGGCGCCGCGGCCCGCTGCGGCACTGGACGCCTATCGGCGGGGACCAGTTCGTCACCATGGATGCAGACCACCCTTACTTGGGCGATCATACGCCGCGCATCCAACTCGATGGGAAGCAACCGCGCGGCTTCGGACAGTCGGGGCTGGCCGTGCGGAAGGGGAGAGCGTATACCGGCAGAGTTGTTCTGGCGGGCAACCCTGGCGCAGTGGTAAAGGTGACCCTGGTCTGGGGCACAGAGGCTAATGATCGGCAGACGGTGACGATTCGCGCCCTTGGCCCCGCGTATCGGAAGTTCCCGCTCCGATTCGCAGCCCGGGGCGATAACGACGATGGACGGCTCAAGATCGCCGGAACCGGCGAGGGGGAGTTGCATGTGGGCGCGGTCTCGCTGATGCCGGCAAACAACATCGAGGGCTTCTCTCCAGCACTGGTTTCAGAGCCGCTTCGCTGATCTGCGCAGTGGCGCTCACTACCTCCCATTGCGTCACTTCGTCCACCGCATTGATGTGATAGACCCCCTTCACCCCGTCCCGATCTCCCTGGTGCACGGTATCCACCCGCAGGTATCCCGGCCGACCCTCGGGTTGCGGCGCGCGCCGCTCGCCGATGGCTACCTGCACGGCACGCGTGCCTTGGTAGACCACCCGCTGCTTCCGGAACCCGTTGCGACCAAGACCGGGCCCTCCTGGTAGCAGCAGGGCCCCAGGAAGCCTTACCGCGGGACTTGTGATCGACGACAACACCGGCGACCTGTTCGTTGCGTACGACTCGGCCGGACAGAATTCCGTAATCTACGTCGTACACCCGGATCAGTCGCAAGAGGTCTTCGCAACGTTCCCAGTCGGAGCCGGCCTCGACGGCATGACGCCCGATTTTTTCGGCAACCTTTACCTCGCGGATGCGTTTCTCGGCTATGTTTGGCGGGTGAGCGCTTCCGGAGGTACGCCCGAGATCTGGCTCGATATGCACGCTCCCGGAAGCTTGCAGATTCCCGGACCAAATGGCATCAAGTTCGACCTGTTTCAGCGAAACCTCTACGTCTCCGTCTCGTATCAGGGAACGATTTACCGTATCCCGATGCAGGAGAATGGCAGCGCTGGAACTCCCGCAGTGTATGCGAGTAACCTGACGCCGGACGATTTTGCATTCGATCTGCTGGGGAACCTGTACGTTGCTACCGAGCCCAGCATGTCGGTTGTGCGGATATTCCCCGATGGCACGCAGGAGACGATCGCGTCGGCGGCGGACGGTTTGGAAAACACCTCCGCGGTCCTCTTTGGTAGAAACGGAGCCGCGATACTCGACCTGTACATTCTCAGTGGGTCGCAACCTCCGGCACCTACTTCTCACCCGGGAGTTTATCGGCTCGACGTCGGACTGCCGGGATTCCCCGTCAGCATTCCCCAGCTTAATACTTTGGTGGGGCAGCGCATGGCGCTGCCCCGCTGGGCGAGATCCGCTCGCCGAAGATCGAGGCGTAAGCCCCGCGCGGGCTAAAGCTGGAAATCCTGGCTAGAATCACTCAAGCAAGGAACAGCTTCCCGCGCTCGCTGTCTCTCGCCTTTCACGCTCTTTCGCAGTGTAACAGGCTTGACCGCGATCGTACGCTTTGGTCCGCTCGGGGGAAGCGGGAAAACCAGACGCGCCCGCCGCCCGCGTTCCGTCGCCGCGACCGCTGGCGTGCGGATGGGGATGCGCGACGCGCGAAAGGCGGCGCGTCCATGAAACACTCTCCGAGTGGCGTAATCCGGGCGGAGCCGGTCGGAGTATACTAGCGGCGAGATGAACTCGCTGAATATTCGTTCAAGAATCACTTTGCCCAAGCGAGGGGGTGGCCATGACCAAAGATGATGTTCGTCTGCTCTACGAATACGACCGCTGGGCGAACAACAGAGTTTTGCAAGCAGCCACAGCGCTCAGCGCTGAGCAGTTCACGCGAGATCTGGGCGGTGCTTTCTGTTCCGTGCGAGACACATTGGTGCATATCATCGGCGGGGAGTGGATCTGGCTTGCGTATTGGAGGGCGTCGTCCCGTAGCTCCGCCTTTGTCACAGATTTGCGAACGCGACGAGATGCCATGTTCAATCCGCGTGCATTTCCCGACGTGACTGCGGTTCAGCTAAAGTGGGCGGACGTCGAGAAGGAGCAGGTTGAGTTCATGAATCATGTCACTAGCGAATCCTTGGAAGGGATGCTTCCTTTTCGCACAACACAAGTTCGATTGGCGCTTCTGATGCAACATCTGGCGAATCATTCCACTTACCATCGAGGTCAAGTCGGACTGATGATGCGGCAGCTTGGCGCCGAGCCTCTAGCCACGGACTTTCATGTTTTTCTGGCGGAAGGTCTACATGACGCCGCGGCTGCACATTAGCCCTGTCCTAGTGCGGCCGGAGGATTACTCCTGGTTTGAAATGCACCGCGACCACCGGCGTGCGGATGGGGATGCGCGGTGGGCGGAAGGAGCAACATCAGCGATCTGGGGGGCTCCGGCCGGTGGATGGCGCCCCTAGTTTCAGATTGGGGTCGGCGGATGGCGCACCTTGCGCCGTGATCCAGCAACCTCGGCGTGCCGCCCCTTCGCCGGGACGCCGGCGCTGCCCGCATGCCTGCGCGCCCGTCGCGCGGTTGGGCCGCGGTGATCGCTTGCCGGGTGCGCGAGGTTTGCGGCGACGCTGGCCGGTTGCCAGCCGCTCGTAGTCCGTCGCCGCCACCGCCAGCGGGCGGATGGGATGCGCGGTGCGCGGAGGCGCCCGAATCCGGGACCGCCGGCGCGCGGCCACTTCACCGGGACGCCGACGCGCAGCCGCACGCCCGTGGCGAAGGTGCGCGGGGGTGATCGCTTCCCGATGCCCGAAGTCCGCAGGATCGGCTTGCCATAACGCGCATCCCGCCCCCGCTGTCGGCGCCCCGCCGCGCCATTGTCCGTCGCCGCGGCCGCCGCGGGCGGATGGGGATGGACGGCGGGCGGAGGGCGCCAGCATCCAGGAACGTCGGCGAGCGGTCACTTCGTCGGGAAAGCCGACACGCAGCCTGAACGCCCGTGGCACAAGTGCGCCGGGGGATACCTACCGGATGGCCGAAGTCGGCCGACGAGGGACGCGATTCGCGCGGTAGCGCGCCTCCGGCGTCTTCAACCCGTGCGCCGCGGTCCGTCGCCACGACCGCCGGCGTGGCGGATGGGGATGCGCGGCGGGCGGAGAGGGCGCTCGCATCCACTAACGTCGGCGAGCGGCCACTTCGCCGCCCCGCCGACGCGCAACCGGCGTGCCTGCGCGCGCGTCGTGTGATGCCGGCGTCCCGGCGCCCGCCGCGCCGTGCTCCGTCGCCGCGACCCGCCGGCGTGCGGATGGGATGCGCGCCGGGCGGAAGGTGCCGCATCCAGGATGAGCGGGGCCGGTCGGCGGGTGGCGCACCATTTGCCAGTGCCCGTGATCCAGGAACGTCGGCGGGCTTCCACTTCACCGGGATGGTGACGCGCGGGCTGCACGCGCGTGGCGCGGTTGCGCCGGCGCAGAGTTTTTTCGAAAAAGGCGGCCCTAACCGGCACGGGGGCAGCGAGGGCCGGCGCGCCGTTCGCGATCAACGACGCGGCCAAACAAGTCATGGACGACCTCAAAGCCGATGACAACAAGCGGTGGAAGGAACTGCGGGACCACTTTGCGCAGGAAGGCGTCATGAAGTACGTGAACCGGGTGATCACGCAAGCCAAAGCCGCCGACCCCGCACAACGACAGCTCCCCGGCCTGGAATCCATGCCGCTCCTCATCACGTCCGAAGGCGCAGATCCTTGCGGAACAGCTCAACTACGAGAAGTACCGCGTCGAGGTCGCGCCTGGAGAAGCGGATCAACTCGTACAACTACAAGCGCCGCAAGCCTGAACACCTCGAACAAGACAAGCGACAGCTTGAAGAGATGAAACGCTTCGACCCGAGCTTCGCGAAGTACTCGGAGACGAACCCCGATTTGACGCTCGTGGAGGCGAAACAGCTCGAAGCCACCGAACCAACCGAATCACCGAAACGCGGAAGCGCGGAAAGAAATAAAGTCATGGCTCACGTGAAGGGACGCCCGGTCCAGCATGTCATGGAGGATGAATCCGTCAAGGTCCTCCAGCACCTGCTGCCCAAAGAATGAGTGATTCGCCCTTACCATCGCGACTATGGAATCGACTATGTCGTCGAGTTGTTCAACTACGTCGATGAAGAGCAACGGATGGCGGAAACACTGGGCGAGCACGTCTTCGTGCAATTGAAATCCGTTCGTCGCACGGAGATCGAAACCGTCGCCGTATATGGCCGCGGCAACGTCGCCAAAGGGCGCTCCAGCACTCGCAGAAAGACAACCTTCCCATCGACGTGATCAAGTTCTCTTGGAATGCAGTCGCGCAGCCTACACGCCCGTGGCGCGGGTGCGGCGGACGACAACTTCCAGGTGCGCGAAGTCCGCGGGTTTGGGTGCCATAACGCGCATCCCGCGCCCGACGCCGCCGGCCTGTTCCCGCGCCCGCCGCCCGCGGTCCGTCGCCGCGCCGCCGGCGTGCGGATGGGGATGCGCGGTCGGGAGGCGGCTACTTTGCCGGGATGCCGACGCGCAGCCTGCGCGCCCGCAGCGCGTCCCCATCCGCACGCCGGCGGCGCGGCGACGTTGCGCGGCATCGAAGAAACTTCGCAAAGCACCGATGAGTTTCCACCCCTTCGGCGGTTATACAGGGTGGGAGCACAGAGAAACAGCAGTTTGAAAGGAGAACGTTATGAACATTCAGAACAAGACAGTCTTGATCACCGGAGCAAATCGCGGTATTGGCCGTGCGCTTGTCAATGAGGCACTTAGCCGGGGAGCGAAGAGGGTATATGCGGGAACGCGCGGCACACTTTCAGCCGCCGACGCTAGCGTGACACCCCTGACGCTTGACGTGACCAACGCCGCGCAGATCGAGCAGGCGGCCAGCGAGGTCTACAGCCTCGACGTCCTGATCAACAACGCGGGCATCGCTCTATACGACGGTCTGAGCAATTTCGACGTTATCGAGCAGCACCTTGCCGTCAACCTCTTCGGAAGTCTGAAAATGAGCCGCGTTTTCTTGCCGAAGCTGAAACGCTCCCATGGGGCAATCGTCAACACCCTGTCCTTGATGGCCCTCGCCCCGTTGCCACTCACGCCTGCTTATGCCATTTCAAAAGCCGCCGCGTTCAACATGACGCAATCGCTGAGAGCACTCCTTGCAGGTCAGCGTGACAGTCCATGGCGTGTTCCTCGGTCCCACTGACACCGATATGACCCGAGGCTTTGAGATGCCGAAGGCCTCGCCCGAAGCAGTCGCGGAGGGCATCTTCGACCGGCTGGAGAACAAGGAAGAGGATATCTTCCCCGATCCCGCGTCCCAGTCAATTGCCGAGGGCTGGCGCACTGGCGTAGCCAAGGCGTTCTAGCGCCAGTACGCGGGCTTCGTGCCGGAGAGCGTGGCGGTTTAATACGACGTCCAGCCAACAGGAGAACAAAGCATGAAAAAGCGCAGCTTCACCACAACCATTTCGGTGGACCAAACGCCGAACCAAGCCTTCGCTGCCATCAACAACGTTCGTGGATGGTGGTCTGGAGAGATCGAGGGTGCCACCGACAGGCTGGGAGCTGAGTTCACGTATCGTTACGAAGATGCGGACCGCTCCACGCAGAAGGTCATGGAACTCAGTCCCGGCAAGAAGGTCGCCTGGCATGTTTCCGACAGCCATCTGAGCTTTGTGAAAGACAAGAACGAATGGACCGGCACGGACATCGCTTTTGACATCTCCACAAAAAAGGCAAGACGGAAATCCGTTTTACGCACTCAGGCCTCGAACCGGAGATTGAATGCTGCGGTAGCTGCTCCAACGCTTAGGGCATGCTCATCAACGGCAATTTGCGCAAGCTGATCAGCACAGGGACAAGTCAGCCAGACGTTTTCGCATAGGAAAGGGACAGCCATGAACAACCCGGACCCAAATTTCACGACCACCCTTTCGGTAGACCAATCTCCCGAAGAAGCCTTCGCCGCCATCAACAACGTTCGTGGATGGTGGTCGGAAAACATCGAAGGCAGCACCGCAAAGCTCGGCGATGAGTGGACGTATCGTTACAAAGACGCGCACCGTTGCACGATGAAAGTGACCGAAATGGTACCCAACAAAAAGGTCACCTGGCTTGTTGTGGATAACTACTTCAATTTCACTCAGGATAGGACCGAATGGACGAACACGAGAATTGTGTTTGAAATCTCCACACACGGCAACAAGACGGAAATCCGTTTCACCCACGAGGGCCTCGTTCCCGCGTATGAGTGTTTCGATGTATGCTCCAACGCATGGGGCTCCTATGTAAACGGCAGTTTGCGCAGCCTGGTTGCGACTGGCAAGGGCCGGCCCAACCCCAAAGAGCCGAAGGGGAACTAGAAGGGAGCTGGCTTGCTCGTTTGATGGTAGAGTTGACGGACGGTCAGCCGAAGGCCCATACTGACTGCAAATGACACCGGGACCGTCACATCAACCGCAAGCCGCCTCCTCCGAGGAGTTTGGACGGTTCGCGGAACCGTTCCGCCGCGAACTCCAAGTGCATTGTTATCGTATGCTTGGCTCCGTACACGAAGCCCGTCCAACACCCCATATGGGCGCTATGGGCGGCACCTTGAAAACGTGGAGCGTAAACGGAAAACTCCCTCCATTCAACCCTGTTGCGGGCTGAAGTGGAGGGGAGTTTGCGTGCACCGAGATTAGCGCGCGTTTTTACAGCGCGTACTCGCGCTGGAGGACGAACGGCCCCACGGTCACCTTGACCTGGCAGGCGTGGTTGAGGCCCGGGCCGCGTCCGGCGAGTGCTCGCAGCCATGGATCGCGGAGCGATGACGCATGTCGATGCGTCGATCTCCAATGAATCACCCCGAAAGAGGTGAAGCGCTGCGGTGCGAGGCCCGCCAAATAAGGCGATGACGCAGATCCGCCCCCTGCGGCAACCCTGTGAGTACCGAACCCGACGGGTGCGTGCACTGCGTCCGTTTGCGGACGACTATACCCTGTTGGAAGCGGTGAATCGCGGGGAGTTCATGCTGCATGGCCTGCGGAACCGCGATCTGCAACGCCTCCTCTACCCGGGCCTGACGGCGGCAGCGGCGCCCTTGGAGGCTAAGGAGAAACGCCGACGATCCGCCGCCATCAGCCGCAAGCTTCGTCTGTTGGTTGCCCACGGCCTGCTTCAGAAGGTGCAGAAAACGCATCGCTACCAGGTGACCACCGCTGGCCGCCTGGCCATTTCAGCCGTGCTGACCATCCAGCAAACCAGCATGGCTATCCTCGCCAAGGCTGCCGCATGA
>Ga0187847_10004210_pt1 | contig 10664 bp, 9 predicted proteins | sample June2016WEW_4_10_FD_132458 | JGI IMG/M metagenome (GOLD analysis project Ga0187847, IMG submission 132458) | Peatland microbial communities from SPRUCE experiment site at the Marcell Experimental Forest, Minnesota, USA - June2016WEW_4_10 | ecosystem: Environmental > Terrestrial > Soil > Wetlands...
ACCCATAGAATGCGCACGAGCGAAGTATCCAGGTCGAGATGTTCGGCCACCCCGATGCACACGCCCGCAATCTTGCGGCCCAGGCGTGGCCGCGTCAACCGCGCCGGCGCATGGGGAGGCACGACGGATCTCCCGCAATGAGAGCAAAAGCAGGCTTGGTCGGCGAGCGCGTTGCCACACGCGTTGCAGTACACGTTTCGGGAATCCATAATCCCCTCCTGGTTAAATTATACGGTCGGGGAAGTGGAAATGTTCCCGCCCGATTTCGAGCAGGATAGTCAACGCCAAGCGGGCTCCGGGAGACAGGCTGCGACCGTCGCAACGGGGCTAAGTCCAGCTTCTAGTGCGGTGGACGCCATGAATTTTTACTGATGTCATCCTGAGCGAGCACGAAGGAGCGCAGCGACCGAGCGCGAGTCGAAGGACCCCCTATTCTCGTTACCCCGTCGCGCCGCCTTGGGAATTCTCCCCGAAACCCCGTTGCACACGCCGCTCTGGGGGCCAGATGGCAGATAGTGGAAGCATTCACCCGGTCACGATCCCAGACAAAGAACCGCGCCTACTCCCGATAGGGCTCTCTTATTCTCTTGCGAGCTTGATCGGATTGCGCGTTGCCCGAATCCACCGCGACCACCGCCTGATATTTCTTAACGGCGAGTTCGCGATTCTGGAGCTGGTCGTACATCTCACCGGCTCCCAGATCGGCTTTCTGCAGCAACTCGGGATCCGGATTGGCGACCTCGCCGACCTGGTCGTACGCGGCGGCCGCGGCCGCATATTTTTTCTCGCTGCGCAGCAAGTCGCCCAGGGCAATGGCCGCGAGTTCGTAGTGCAGGCTCCCGTATTTTCCCTCGCGTCCGTTCTGCCACACGCGCCGGTATTGTTCTTCTGCCAGATCCGTTTTGCCCGCCGCGCGCAGCAGATTGCCCTGCTCGATGGGCAGAAGATAATTCCTCGGAAAACGGGGGCTGAGAGCGTTTGCAATCTCCAACGCGTCGCCGTAACGGTGTTCCCGCCGCAGAAAAACCAGCAGCACCAGCCCCGCGTCCACGCTGTTTTCACCGTTCGCGTGGTACGCGTCATACAGATACTGAATGCCCTTGTTCTTGTCTCCGCTCAGCCCCACCAGCGCCACGGCCATTTTCACGGCCAGTGACAGGCTGCCCATAACGTAATTATGCGTACCAACGACCAGCTTGGCATCGGTATAGTGCGGATCTAATTCGAGCACGCGCTCGTGGTCGTGGCGTGCTCCCACCGCATTGCGCAGCGCGGAAAACCAGGCGCGCTCGATGAGCGCCGTGTACAGCGCAAACTGAGCGCGCGTCACGCCCCGGGCATAAAGCATGTCGACATCATTCGGATTGCGCGCCAACTCCGCATCTTCGATCTTTTCGGCCTGCTGAACCAGTTGCTTGATATGCTCTTTCTGCGCTGGATCGGCAGGCCGGTGAGCATTCCCGATAAAGCTGTCATTGGTGTACTCGCCCGTATTGATCGCGCCCATGCGGTAGAGTTCGCGCACCAGAATCGCCGACAGCAGATGATTCAGGGCAAACGCATCATTGGGATGGCGGGCAGCGATCTTCTCAAAATCCTGAATGGCCGCATCGTGGTCGAGGTTGTAATAGTGCTCCACAGCGCTTTGGCTGAGAGGGTCGGCAGGACGAAGCGGGCCGGGAGCGCTCGCCGCCTCGCAGACGTTCATCGAACCGAACAGTCCAAGCAGCAGAGAGGCAAAGGCCAAAATCCGCGGACTTCGCAAGGCGAGCGCCCTCCCATGGATAGCGCTCAGAGTCGGGCGAAATCTGAACCGGTCGTAAGCCAAGCTGGTCCCAGTTTACCTGAGGGCGCTCGCATTTTGCTCCCTGGGCGAACTTCCACCTTAATGTTTCGTATAAACAATGAAATGATGTATAAAAGAACCATGTCGCTTCATAACCGCATCGGAGTACTCCGGGCGGAAAGAAAGTTATCTCGCGCGGCGCTGGCCCAGTCCGTGGGCGTGAATCCGCAGACCATCGGGTTCCTTGAGCGCGGTGACTACACGCCGTCGCTCGAACTGGCCTTCAAGATCGCCGAACACTTTGCATTGCCGGTGGAGGCCGTCTTCTCGCCTCGTCCATTTCGAACATTGAGCGAGCAGGTATACGACACACAGAAGAGGGAGGCCTGACATGGCGGCAAGCGAACAGTCGGACAACCTGGCACCGCGGGAATGGGACCGTATCCCCAAAAGGCCACGGGCCGGGAAAAAGCAACGGGAGCGGCGGCTGATCGCCTTATTGTCGCTATGCATCTTCGCTTTTGAAATTGCGGTGAGCGTGATGTTGGTGCGCGCCGACCCCTGGGCGGCACTCGGGTTCATTGCGTTGGTGGCGTTGGCGATGGGCCTGTCGGTTCGCTTTTTCCGCATCGGCTTTGCGCAGTTGTCGCTCGACGACCGGGCCGCCCTTGAGTATGGCATCGCCCTCAGCGCTCTGAACCAAAAGCAGCGCCGGCACGTGTTTAAGCACGCGGTGCGCGATGGACTCTTCGGCCGGGTGAAGGTGGATGAACTCGAGGCCGAGCTCCGGCTTCGGGCACAGGGAGCCGCGTACCGGCTGCTCGGACCCGCTCTGCTGGTGTTTGTAACGGGATATTGGGCGGTATGCCTGTTTGGGCCGTTTACGGCGACGCGGACGGCACTGGCCGTGACCGCGGTGGTGGTGACCTGGTTGGCCGCGGCGGTGCTCGCAGCACCCACCATGATCCGCATGTGGATACAGCCCGACGAACCGCAGGAAACCGCAGCACCCAACGAGTGAAGCCCAACCGCACAAGAGATCCGCGTCATCCGATCCATGAGGAACACTCAGCTCCAACCTCGAGCCTCAACCTTATCCGCAGTGGAACCACAGCGAGTACCTTTTCACGGGGACGCTCGTGGTGCAAGATGGATGGGAAATTCGGGGCTGATCGCGTAAATCTTGCCCTCTGAATTGCCCGCCTCCCCCTTTGCGACTCAGTAACTGCTGTCTTTGTAAACCGGTGGTTTGGTGATCCGCTTGCGGATAAGTAGCGGATACAAAGAGGACGTTTTATGGCTGAAGCATTGGATCGGGCCCAGAACGAATTCTGGCGTCCGCCGGTCGCCGTGCCCGAGGTTACGATCGGACAGGCCCCCAGCGAAACCTGCGATGGATGTAGAACTGAATTCATCCTCGGCTCGCGCTTTTGCCATAGCTGCGGCACCTCCCGTCCCGAATCGCAATCCGCCCGCGCGCTCGAAATTCCAGGCTGGACCGAACTCACCGCCCTCGGCAAACGGCTGGGACTCAACACCCCCTCATTGGCGGCGTTCTTGTTCGGGGTCCTGTGTCTGGCAGGAGCGGTAGCCGTCGGCGTCATCTTCACGGCGCGCACCGCGCTCGACTGGCAGGCGATTCAATTCTGGCGGATCGAGTGGCTGCTGGCTGCCATCGCGGCGTTCGGCGCAGGCTGCGTACTCAAGAAGTCCAGCTAGGCATTTCGGCCTGACTTCCTCTTAAAGCTGTCTCCCCTGCTGAATTTCCGCTTAATTCCGAGAGTGGGCGTGCTCGGTCTCCATGACAACCTGGCTGGGCCGGCGCTGCTGGTGCATGCGATAGAGATGATGCAACGGCCCTTTACCCCGGCCTAGCGGGTAAGCATTAGCAATCGCCGCCGAAATATAAGCCTTAGAAAGCAGCACAGCCTCGGGTAGTCCTCGACCGTGCGCCAGATGGCAGGCAAGAGCGGTCGCGAACGCGCAGCCGGTTCCGTGGGTCGAAGTCGAGCGCTGGCGTTCGGCCTTGAAGATTTCCTGCTCGATCCCGTGAGCGGTCCCAAAGCTGAGCAGGTCAATCGCTTTTTCGAGATGTCCTCCGGTGACGACCACATTCGCCGCCCCCAGGGAGTGTAGTCGCCGCGCCGCCTCCCGCATGGATTCCACCGAGGATCCAAGCGATGCAACCTGAGACGAGCCGGAGGCCGCAGCCGCGGAAGCCACCTCCATGCCCGTCAGGGCAGCGGCCTCGTCGAGGTTCGGGGTCACAAGTTCAGCCAGAGGAAAGAGCCGCTCGACCATCACCCGGGTCCCCGCGGAATTCAGCAGTTCGGCTCCCGACGTCGACCTCAGGATAGGGTCCAGCACGACGTGCGGAAGCCGGGTCCGCTCCAGAAAGTCGGCGACCGCGCCCACCACGTGCTCGTTGGCCATCATCCCGATGTGGACAGCCGCGATGGATAGGTCGGCCACCAGCATCTCGAGGGTGGCCGTAATAATCTCATGCGGGGCCGCCTGCACCCGCCCGACCCCTTGGGTAGATTGGACCGTCAGGGCCGAAATGCATGCCACCCCATAGCACTCCTGGGCCGCGATAACTTTGATGTCGGCGGTGATCCCGGCGCCCGAGGAGGGGTCGAAACCGGCAATCGTCAACACAATGGGTGGCGTGCTGGGCATCGGGTTCACTCTAAATCAAAGTCCGTCAGGGGATGAACTCCAACTTTTCAGCCATCCCCTCCAGGCTCCGACCCAAACCCCATGAACGGCTTGGGTCTTCACCTCAATGGGAGCCTGTTTACCAATGAGTAATCGGGAATACACCTAAGTATCTGATTACAATGTCTTTAGACGACGATGATGCAAGTATAACATTCTAATGGACCTACGAAAAAGGTTACGAATGGGTAGTATCGCCTATTAATCAAATAGTTAAGATGCCGCGACGACTGATTTCAATGACATAGAGCATAAAAGTCATCGTTTCAGCGGGCTAAGCCATTGATTAATTACTACTTTGTTAATCACTGTAGGGGTTTTTTGGCATTGACAGAAGCCCCTCGCCCCCGTAGCATCACGAAATCGTTTGAACAAACAAAGGAGCAGACGACCGAAACCGACTTTCATGTAGGAGGTATCTGAATGCGACGACGTTTAGCCGAAGGTCTGGTGGTGCTCTTATCCATCGCCAGTCTGGGAGCAGGAGCCGCATCCGGGCCAAGCAGCCTGGAAGCCGCCAAGGTTACGAGAGTTCCTGAAGTCCAATCCAGCAATCGACCCACCCGGAAACCCAAAAAGTCTTCCGCCTACCAGGTAGGAACTGCGTCCTGGTACGGTGAGCAGTTTCAGGGCAAGCAGACGGCCAGCGGTGAGCCGTTCGATATGCGCGACTTTACGGCCGCACACCCGACCCTTCCACTGGGCACGTTCGTGAAGGTCACGAACCTGAAAAACGGGAGGGCGGTCGTGGTGCGCGTCAATGACCGCGGTCCCGTCGTAGACGGCCGCATCATCGACGTTTCCTACAACGCAGCACGGGCTCTGGGTTTCAAGGACCGAGGTGTTCAAAAGGTCCGCCTGGACATCTACCGCCCGGCAACCGTGGCTAAGCTGGAACCGATAGCCAAACTCAACTAAAAACCGATACACTCGCGGGAGCCCGACCTATGGACCCGCGCCAGCGCTTGATTGTCGCTTTGGATGTATCGTCCGTCGCGGCCGCCCGGAAGATCGTGGCGGCTGTCGGCGACTCTGCCTTGGCCTACAAGGTCGGAATGCAGCTCTATACCGCCGAAGGCCCGGCCATCGTCCGCGAGTTGGTAGCTTCCAGCCGCCGCGTCTTTCTCGATCTCAAGTGTCACGATATTCCCAACACAGTGGCCGCCGCCGTCCGAGAAGCCGCACAGCTCGGCGTCAGCATGCTCACCGTCCACGCCTCCGGGGGCGCGAAGATGCTGCGCGCAGCCGTGGACGCCGCCCACGCAAGCAACCCCGCAACCCTGGTTCTCGCCGTAACCGTTTTGACCAGTCTGGATGACGAAGGTTTGGGCACGCTCGGAATACGCGGCGGAGTGCAGGATCAGGTCCTCCGCCTTGCCGCTCTCGCGGTTTCGAATGGCTGCCAGGGGGTCGTCGCATCCGCGCAAGAGTGTTCTGCCCTGCGGCAGGAGTTTGGCCACGACCTTGTCATTGTGACCCCGGGCGTGCGTCCCGCCGGCAGCGGCCATGATGACCAGGCGCGAGTCGTGACCCCCGCGGAAGCGATCGCCGCCGGATCCACCTATATCGTGGTGGGACGCCCAATCACCGAGGCCAGCGACCCCGCCGCCGAAGCCCGAGCTATCCTGGGCCAGCTCGCCGCCTGATCTGCTTCCACCGTCGTGTCATCCGGCGGCAGTGTCATCTCGATAGTGTGTGGCTTTTTCACTTCTCCAAACCCATTTAGACCTGAAGTCATCCTGAGCGCAGTGAGGCGAATGCCGAACGCAGTCGAAGGACCCCTATTCCATCCGGTACATTCGCCCTTTTAAAAGAGCCGCTTGTGTACCGTTTTCACGGTATTCCTGCGATCTCATTCGCTTAGACGCCGTGATCCCCTACATCCCGCCGGCTCCGAATCACACTCCAATGCCCTGCCAGTTCGCGACGCGTCCCGACAGCAGGAGCAAGTCTGACGCGAAGGAGAACGATATGACCATGAGAACGACCTGTACCGTGCTTCTCAGCTTGCTTCTTGCCGCGGGCGCTTCTGCCCTGGCTCAAGACGAACCGAAAGCCCACGAGGGCGCACCCGCCGCCCAGCAAGCTCCCGAAACCAAGCCCGAAGGAATGGATAAACCCGACCAGGAAAAACCGCAGGATGCCAAACCCGACAAGGCCGACAAAGACCGTAAAGACATGGATCGGGATCAGAACGATCAGGGCAAACAGCAGGATCAAGAGAAAGACAAGCAAGCGAAACCCGACTCGAAACCCGACCGCGATGCCGGGCAGGCTCGGGAAATGAACGGACGGTCCGACGACGCCCATAACGCCGGCAAAAGCGCTCGCATCCCGGACGACAAATTCCGCGCCCACTTCGGCAGTCAGCACCACTTTTCCATCGGCCACGCGACCATGGTCAACAACCGTCCCGGCTTCCAATACGGAGGCTACTCCTTCGTATTCGTAGATCCCTGGCCGGCAGGATGGGCCTATACCGACGACTGCTACGTCGACTACATCGATGGGGAGTACTTCCTGATCGACCTGCTTCATCCCGGCGTGCGGCTGGCGTTGATTGTAGTGATCTAGATTGCAGTGATATAGGAAAGTTCGTAGCTTGACGCTAGCAGTCGTCCCGCTTGCGTGGTGGAGTCCTTAGGGTAGCGGGCTCTGCCCCGCAAAACGGGCCGGAGCCCCGTCACCACTAAGCCCTCAAGAATCATTTCTCTGACGAGTGTCCCATCTCCGATATTCTCGCAATCCACCCCACAATCCCGAAGTCTTCCTAAGCGCAGCCAGAGAATCACGAAGTGAGGCTCTGGCGGAGTCGAAGGATCCCTACTTCTCCCAATCTGTTTCGCGAATTTCTCGGAACCCCACGCTCAAACGTCAGAGTTTCTCGAAGAACTCGCATCCCGAACACGAGATATAAATCCCGCCCGGGATTCCCCGCTCCCGATCTTTCATGCGCTTCACGATGCGCGTATCTTTGCCGCACTTCGGGCACGCGGTTGATTTGGTGGTATCCATGACCTTCTTACGGTCGGCTGTTTTGGCAATCTTCGGCATTCAGGTTCTCCTGACAGGAATGTGCCGGCCACCCGTGGGCGGCGGTTCTACCTGGTAATTGGGGAGTATCGTCGTTAAATGATCACGCAACGCCCGGCCCGTTCCCAGCAGCCCGGCAGGATCAACACACGCGGAATCGGTGCAGTGTACTCGCCAAGAGGATTTTACACGATCCCCGTAAATCAAGCGGAAACAATGCCCCATCCAAAAAGAAAGGGGCCGCCAAAGCAGCCCCCAATGACTAAATGAATAAATGACTAAATGTTTCTACTTGCCGGTTCCCGTCAGACTCGCGGTCTGCGGGCTCCCGGCAGCGGTGTCGCTTACCTGCAATTGACCGGTGCGAGGGCCGATTGCCGTTGGCTTGAAGACGACGCTGATCTTGCACGAGGCCTTGGCCACCAGGCTCGACGAGCACGTCGTCGATGAGACACTGAAGTCCCCTGTCGCGACCGGCGAGATGCCGGTCAGCGCCACGCTTTGTTTGTTGGCCAGCGTGAGCACCTTCGCAGCGCTCGTCGTCCCCACCGTCTGTGCGGCGTAGGTTTCGCTGGTCGGTGTTAGTGTGGCTTGCGCCGTCCCAGTGCCGCTCAGCGACACGGTCTGCGGACTGTCCGAGGCATTGTCGGTGATGCTGAGCGTGCCGGTGCGCGCTCCCAATTGCGTCGGAGTAAATGTCACCTTGATCATGCAACTCGCTCCCGCAGCGAGCGTGCTGCCGCAGGGCTTGGTCGACGTAACCAGAGCAAAATCGCCGCTCGCCGCAATGCTGGCGATATTCAGCGGCGCATTCCCCGAGTTCTTGACTGTGACATTCTTCGGAGCGCTCGTTGCGCCGATCACGACACTAGCGAAAGCCAGCGAACCAGGAGTCAGCGTGACGCCCGGGCCGTTGCCTCCAGTCACCGTCAGGGTCAGCATTGCCGTCTGCGTTAATCCCCCCGACACGCCCTGGACGGTCACGGTGGATGTGCCCTTCGCGGCCCCGCCACTGGCTGTCAAAGTAAGCGTGCTGCTGCCGGTTGTCGGATTCGGGCTGAAGCCAGCCGTGACTCCGGTTGGCAGGCCGCTTAGCGACGACAAAGTCACGCTCCCGGTAAAGCCGTTCACCGGGACAACGTCAATCGTGGTCGTGGCGTTGCTGCCCTGCGCGACCGAGACGGTCGAAGGAATAGCGTTGAGTGAGAAGTTCGGAGTTCCACCGCAACCGGGGAAGTTGAACGATCCGATCGCCGTGCTCCAGTTGAAGCCGCTGTTCTGTCCGGTGGCCTTCAAATACTCCTGCGTGAACCAGAACGTGCAGTCATCGGTGGGATCGATCGTGACCGAAGCATAGTCGCCCCAGCGATCCGCGCCGCCGCTGGACTGCGAGCCCAGACCCGCTTTCAGCGTGATTTCGCCTTCCATCGTGCCCAGCGTGTCACTCGGGACACGGCCGGCATACACCAGCGAAGGATACTGTCCAGTAGCGGAGCCCGACCGGCTGAAGCCAATCGCGATGTCCTGTGCCTGGTCCATCGCCATGCCGCCCATCCACCGGTACTGCGCATCCGGCGCGAAGGTTCCTGATTGATAGAGCGCAGGCGTCGACTCGGGGTTGTGAATTTCGTACCAGCGTACGCCGCTGCTGTTGCCGGCCGTGATCGTGTGGTTCACCATCAATACCGTGTGATCCCCGAAATTGCGGTAGACCAGCCGGTACATCAGGCGATCGGCCAGGCCTTCCAGAGAATCGCTCAAGGGCGTGGGTTGGGCGACGCAGTCTCCGCCGCCGCACAGCGGCGTGAAAGCAGGCACCGCAATCAACTTAGGGCCCGTGAATGTCGAATTCTTGGGCGTCGTGAAGTCAACGTGGAACTTGAACATGCTCAGGTTCGCGCTGCCATCCGGATCCAGTTCCACAACAAAATTCGGCGTGCCTGCCGCCGGAGGAGTCGCCCCATCCAGATCGGACGGCAACATTCCATACTGGTTGCTGTTCTGCTGGAAGCAGATAAGCTGGGCGCTGGTGCCCGCCAGCATCGAGGCGCGGTCCGCAGCGCAGACATTGGCACCGAGAAAGGAATTGCCGGCCAAATTGAAATTGTTGAACGTCAGGTAATAGGCATCCGGCCAGACGCCTAGCTTCGGATAGTCCGGGAAATCGCCAAACGCGTATGCGTAGCGATTGTAGGCGCCGGTAGCATCCGAAGTCTGCGACACCGCGATGCAATCGTAGTCGTCGCCCGAATTGTTAATCGCAAACTGGTTGACCACCCAGCGTTGCGCGGCCGCGTCGAACCGAATGGTGGGGTCGCCGCTGTTATCGGTCTGGCAGGATCCGCCAAAGCCCGACCAGAAATCGTTTCCGGAGAGCGGGCCCAATATCGAGTTGCCCTTCTTGTCGAAAACCTGGTACGTGGTATTCACGTACTGAACGTATTGCGTGGTGCCGGGCGCGCCGTCATTGTCCGGCGGCATGCAGTTGCAGAAAAAGCTGTCGCCATATCCGATACCGTCGAATTCAACGTTGTAGCTGGGAGTCTGCAGTGTCGGAGAATTCTCCGGGGTTTGCAGCACTGGATCCCTTTCCACCTTGTCGCTCCAAGGATGGTTCGGATTCCGGGGATTCTCAATCTCATGTTCGGCCGGGACGCCGTATTCCGGAAACAGCGGTGCCACCTCTCGCAGCACCGGTCCGGTGTCGTGTTTGACTTCCTGAATGACGATCGGTCCTTGGGTCACTGTCTTGGCTTGTTGAGCGAACGTCGGCAGCGCCAGACAAAAAACAATCAGGAATGCCACGATCGAAAGATGTTTGATTTTCAATTGTTCCCCCTTCATTTCTTTTCGGCTTCCATCTCGGATGGGTCGTAAACGCCTTCAAATACCAATATCAGGACGTCGTCGGCTCCCAGCTTCCCCTCGTAGCTGCCACCGCCCTTGATCCCTTTAAACCTTCCCGTGCCGCGCATCAGGCTCCAGCGGCCTTTGGCCCCAGCCGGGCCTCTTTCCCCGTCGACCGTTCCCCGGCTCTGCCACGTGATCTTTTCGCCGTTGCCGTAGGTGTCCACTTCGAAACCGTGGGTATGGAGTGTGCCTTCCATCTGCTCGGGAAACTCGACGG
>Ga0187847_10004211_pt1 | contig 10664 bp, 5 predicted proteins | sample June2016WEW_4_10_FD_132458 | JGI IMG/M metagenome (GOLD analysis project Ga0187847, IMG submission 132458) | Peatland microbial communities from SPRUCE experiment site at the Marcell Experimental Forest, Minnesota, USA - June2016WEW_4_10 | ecosystem: Environmental > Terrestrial > Soil > Wetlands...
ACCTGGTTAAGAATTTCCACGGATTCTCTCCTCGATGGCCTGGTCTGCGACGGCTGCATGGGCAATGGCCGCGATGTCGAGCGATGGCGTCGGCGGCGCAGATAACTTTGCTGGAAGCGGTGCTGACGCTGTAGGAAAGTCAGGCGGCTTCAGCTTTGTGCGGGCGAGCAAGGTGTCGTTCAAAAAATAGAGGCTCTGCACGCCATAGATGGGCGCGACGCCGTTGATGAAGATGAGCATGTCGCCGGGGGCAACGATCCTGCTGTTCGGGTCATTCGTGGCCTTGGTTGGCGGCTTGATGCGGCGAATTTCATCGACTGTGATGAGCGGTCGCTGAATTTGCTCGACACTGCGGAAGATGTGCTTGAGGTAGAAGTCAGTACGCTGGCCGCTGTAGTTGACCGTCTCCTTCTCGACGGTCATGTTGCCGCTCAGCTCGGAGAGGTTCTTGCATGTCTGGAGATTGTCGGTCTGGAAAGCGGCCTTGATGTAGCAGTTGTCGGTGATGGATTCGTTTGGGCCGTACTCCTCGACGATCTGTGTGAGCGTCTGCGCGATCAGGTAGGGCTTGATCTTGTATCCCGCCATCAGGCTCATTGTTGAGGCCAAATTAGGGATCTTCCTGAGTTCCGGAAATTCGTCAAGCATGAGGAGAAGGTGGTGACGGTTTGGGTCGAGTTGCTCCATCAGCCGGTTAAAGATGAGCTGAAGCATGAGTCTAACCAGCGGGCGGAGACGATCGCGGTCCGGCTGGGGAATCTTAAAGTAAAGGCTCATCGGTGTTTTTCCGTAGACAAGATCGCGTACATGGAAGTCCGAGCGCGAAACGGTCTTCTGAACAATGGGGTCGTCGTACAGCGTCATGGGGGTGACAATGCTCGATTGAATGCTAGACGCTTCGCGGTCGGCGCGATTGAGCTGCCGCTGAACTGCTTTGCTCACATAGGGGTGCGTAAATATTGGCTTGCCGTTCTGATCGAGCCAGAGGAGACGGGGTTCTGACTTCCCGCCGGGCATGTGGACGGTCTTCTGCATCTCGACCAGGAGGTCGGTGAAGTCCATTCCTGGCGTCGAGTAATGGGCGAGCACGTCGGGGAGTGTCGGCTCACGCGGCGGGACAAGATTTCGGTAGACGTAGCCAAGATGGATGATGCCAGCAGAAACGAGATCGGCGGCGGCATCCTCAAAGTGTTTATAAAGATTATCGTCGTCGCCGTGGCGGACAACGGCATTGGCGATGGTCTGGGCATCGGCTACTTCGTAGTCGGTTTCCCAGCGGATTTCAGAGAGCGGGTTGTAGCAGCAGCTCTCTGTTGGCAGAGTCGGCGCAAACTTGAGAACGCGTTGGCCGATGGCGTGACGAAATCCCGCGGACTTCTCCCAGTTCTCGCCCTTGAGGTCGTAGACGAAGACGCTCTGCCTCCATTGGCAGAGCGTCGGGATGATGGCGGAGACGCCCTTGCCGCTCCGACTGGGCGCGAACAGCAGGACCGGCTCCGCACCCGAATGGAGCAGGTAATAAATCTTTTCTGTCTTCGGATCGCGCCAGCCGCCGATGTAGACGCCGTCGGTTGCGTCGAGCAGGCCGAGCTTCTCGATGTCCTCGCGCGTGGCCCAGGTGGCCGAGCCGTGCAAGTTCATCAGGCTGTCCGTGCTTTTGCGGTCACGGATGAGCGAGAGGAACCAGTAGGTCAGGTAGGCAAAGAAGAGGCCGCCGACAATGGTAGTACCAAAAGCAATCCAGAGATCCTTGCGGACGCCAGAACCGATGAGGCGGCTGCCAGCAAAATGTTTCCAGAGGATCAGAGCGGCGAACGGCTGGTAGATCGGCGTGTTTCCGAACCTGAATATCGGCTCGCCTATTTCAACGGGGTTGTGAAGCTCAATTGCAAGCCACTCAGTGGCCGCGCCTGCGACAAGTGTGAAAGCTAGGACAGCGCCGAAGAGTGAGCGGAGATTCCAGCCGCCCTGCCAACGAGGCCGGCTGGGGAGTACGTAACCGGGAGGAGCGATTTTGCCGTTCATCATGGAATGCCTACTTGTAATGGAGTGTACATTCCAATAAAAGATTTAGCAAAACTGCTTGGAGTTTATTGATTGATTGCTGTCAGAAACTCAAGTCATTCGGCGGCGTAGTCAGCCGCATTCGGCAGATTCCATGACACTTGCCGACTTGGCGGATCTAGCACTTAGTGACATGCTCCTGGAGCCAACGTCCGAATCAGACCATGAAAGCCTTTCACATATCGAGAGCCTTCTTCTAAGCCGGTGTGATCCGATTTACTGGATGAGTTGGTAGGACCTCATATGATCTGACAATTGTCCAAGATCGATCGGTTTCATCAGGTATGCGTCACAAAGCTCTTTGAAGCATAAGATCACTTCTTTTACTTCATTCACTGTCGTGGTCATGAAGATCCTTGTGCCGTAAGTGGAACGAATGCCGATGGCTTCTTCGAGCGCGCGCACCTGGCGAACCGCCTCGCGGCCGTCCATTTCGGGCATCAAGATGTCCATGCAAATCAGGTCGTATCTTTCGCCGGAATCCAACGCTGAGCGAACCGCATCTACGGCTTCTCTGCCATTGACGGCGATGTGACACTCTCCATAGCGGGAGAGGAATTTCTGCAGCAGAAGACGACTGGCAAAGTCATCTTCTACCAAGAGCATTCGCGGAGAACCGTTGCTTCGTTGTGCCTCGTTGCCTGGCTTAGCGCCGCTCACTCGTGGAGGAGTCCTGTGATCCTTATACAGCTCGGTCAGATCGGCCACAAATCTAGAGATATCGGCCTGGTTGCTTGCTTCAGAGTTCTCCAGCAACTCCTTCAGGTAATCGGTGGCGCTCAATAGGACGCGGATGTTTTCTGGCGTCGGAACCAACTTCCTGGAGCGAACCAGTGACAGCACGTTCTCTGTCTGGTGGGCAAGCTCACCGATCTTTGTCAGATCGAAGAAGGCGGACGCTCCCTTGATCGTGTGGACGGCCCGAAAAACCCGATTGACCCGCTCTTCATCGATTTCCGCTCCCTCTTTCTCGATGGCAAGAAGGTCAGATTCCACCGTCGTCAATTGCTCAAGAGACTCGGCCACATAGTCCGTTCGCAAGTTGTCGCTAAGTTTGAATTCAAACATCGCTTGTCTCCTCAATTCCTGTATTGTCGAATGTTTTTGAAACCCATCCATCGTGCTCCAAGGTCTGCTTGAAGCACTCAAACTCATCGATCGCTCGAACCAGGAGTTCGGGGCAACGCTCCAATCGGCCTTCTGACGCGTCTGTTTCGATGGCCAGCGCGAGGGCGCGCAGGACTTCCGCCCCCACTGTCGCTGCCGCTCCCTTAAGGGTGTGCGCTTGTAGGCGTGTGCCCGATGCGTCCGCTTCATCAAGTCGAGCGCATAACCGCTTTAATTGCGATGGGGCGTCTTCGAGGAATCCTCTCAGAACGGCGCCTGCCAGATCCCTGTCCCCCATCAGACGACGCAGCACAGAATCACCATTGAAGATCGTTGCTGCCGGTCCGTCGGGGGGTGGTTTAAGTATTGGAAGCATATTGCCCGCGCTGGGTTTCGATATCCACTTGGCGATCACAGTGGCCAAGTCGCGCAGCTCCACGGGTTTCGCAAGATATTCATCCATCCCTTCCCTCAGACATCGTGCGCGGTCAGGATTCATCGCGTTCGCAGTGAGTGCAATGATCGGAATAGGCGGATGAATCGATTGTCGGATGCGCCGGGTGGCTTCATAGCCATCCATCAATGGCATCTGGCAATCCATCAGCACCAAATCGAACTTCTCGCGTTCGACCGCTTCTACGGCTTCAACGCCATTGGCTGCTACCTTGGCCTCGTATCCCAGCTTTTTTAACTGTGCCAGGATCACTTGCTGGTTGGTCGGGTTATCCTCAGCGATCAGGACTAATTCTCCATGCCCGCGCGGAAGTGCATTGGCGGCCGGGTCGATGCTCTTCTGCTGCTTGAAAAATCCAGGCTTCGCCGTGGACTGGTCCTGAGCGGCGACAACTCGACCAAAGTTGGCAGTGAACCGGAAAGTTGAACCGCGACCTAGCCAGCTGCTTACTCCAATGGTGCCACCCATCATCTCTACAAGTTGCTTGGAGATGGCCAACCCGAGTCCGGTACCGCCGTACTTGCGGGTTGTAGACGCATCAGCCTGGACAAAGGGTGAAAACAGCGCCGGAATCCGATCCTCTGGTATCCCAATTCCCGTGTCTGTGACGGTGAATCGAATCGATGCAGCATTTTCGCTCCGGCTATCGAGCTTCGCCTCCACAGAGATCTCTCCCTGATCGGTAAATTTGATGGCATTTCCGATCAGGTTTGTCAGCACCTGGCGCAGGCGCTGGGCATCGCCGCGCAGCGACTCTGGAATGTCCGGCGAGAAGCGCGAAACCATCTGGAGCCCCTTAGCACCGGCCTGGATGCGCAGAGGCTCCAGCATTTCCTCGACTGTGTGTTTGAGGCAGAAATCCGCATCTTCGAGAGTGATCTTCCCCGCCTCGATCTTGGACAGATCCAGTATTTCATCGATCAGCGACAGCAAAGTCCGCCCGCTGTCCTGGGCCACCTCGACGTATCCTCGCTGCTCCGGCGTGAGTTCCGTTTCCAGCAACAACTGATTCATACCGATGACGCCATTCATGGGCGTGCGAATTTCGTGGCTCATGTTTGCCAGGAACTGGCTCTTCGCCACGGTTGCCTTCTCAGCCTCAATTGCGAGATTATTTGCGCGTTGGGTCTCTTTCTGGAGCTGGAGATTGCTTGCCAATAATGCATCTGCTGTTTGTTTCTGCGCCGTGATGTCCCAATTGGTGCCGATCATGCGCAATGGCTTGCCGTTCCCATCGCGTTCAACCTGGGCAAGTGCCTTGACGCTGCGTATGCTCCCGTCCGGCCGAACCACTCGAATCTCGGTGTCGAAGCTCTTTTCGCCACTTAGGGCCGCACGGCACTCCTCTAGAGCTCTCTCGCGGTCTTCCGGATGCAGCTTCTTCTTCCAGGCGCCAGGGGCATGGCGAAACTGGCCCTCCTCAATGCCATACAGGCGAAACATCTGCTCGTCCCAAACCATGACGTCATTCGTAATGTCCCAGTCCCAAACGCCCACGTCTCCAGCGCGGGTTGCCAACATCAGCCGATCCGCGGTCTGCTTTAGCAATGTCTCGGTAAGCTTGCGCTCAGTAATCTCGGCCGCGATTCCGGCAATTCGAATCAGTTGCCCGGCCTCGTCGCGAATGGGAAAGGCGCGGTCGCAGATCCATTTCTCTTGTCCGTCCGGCGTTCTAATTCTGTACTCGGAATCGATGCTCTCACCCTGCATTTGCTTCATGAAAATCTCATGGGCGCCCTCGCGGTCGTTGGGATGGATGGCGTTCTTCCAATCCATTGGGTCTTTGTAAAGACTCTCGCAGGTGCGGCCCCAAATCTGCTCGTAGGCGGGAGAAACGTAAAGGGTTTCTGTGCCCGCTGCATTCATCATCCAAAACACTTCTTTAATGTTTTCGGCAATCTGGCGAAGCTTTTCCTCGCTGGCTTGCAGAGCTTGCTCTGCGTGTCTGCGCTCGGTGATGTCGGCGCTCAACCCAACGAGTCCCATATACTCGCCGCCCGGCGATATACGCGGCTCGGCTTTGGAGCCCAGAAGCCGCCACTGGCCATCGGCTTGCCGAACTCGCGCCTCCGCGCTGAAAGACGTGTGTTCCTTTACCGCACGATCGAACGCTTCAATGTACGCCGGCGCATCGTCCGGATGGACTAGCAGATGCCATCTGCCGGACTGAACTTCTTCGCGGGTCGTAGAGAAGAATTTTTGATAGGCCCGGTTAATGAACTCAACTTCTCCTTCGGCGCCGGTGACCCACATCAGCGATGGGCAGCCATCCGCCATGGTGCGGAAGCGCTCTTCGCTTTCGCGCAAAAGCTGTTCCGCGCACTTGCGCTCGGTGATGTTGATGTGTTCAACAATGGCTCGGGGTAGACTATTCGATAGGAATCGCGTGACTCTGCCAATAAACCACCGCAGTTTGTCCGGAGAATTGCATGAGTATTCTTTCGAATATCCCGCGCAATCGCCACGGAGAACACTCCGGATAGCGTCAGCAAACTCGCCGGCCACGCCAGCCTCCGGTCCTACGGCGCTGTCGCACACCTCAAGATAGTTGACTCCTATTTCGAACTGGTTCTGGCCAGCGCCGTCAACCTCAACTTCGCCCCATCCAACCTTCCGATTCGCACTGCAAAATCTTTCCACGCCTTGTTTACGGAGATGATGGTGCCCACCTCGTTCAGCACACATAGATGGGAAGAAAGTGCGTCGATTGTCAATTGGGCGAATTCCTGCGACCTGCGTAGCGCCTCCTGGGCGGCGCGCTGTTCAGTCACATCATGCTTGATGGCAATGTAGCCGGTGGTTACGCCGCTGGGGTCGTAAACGGGAGCGATCTGCATCTCCTCGCTATAGAAAGTGCCATCTTTGCGCCGATTGATGACTTCGCCATGCCAGACTTTGCCGGATAGGATGGTGCTCCAGAGCTCTTGATAGAGTGCGGCGGACTGGCGGCCGGATTTGAGTATCCGCGGATTCTGGCCCACAACCTCATCGCTGGTGTAGCCCGTCATCGCGGTAAACGCAGGATTCACATACTGAATGTTCCCGCTGGTGTCGGTAATGACGATGCCATCCGCTGCCTGCTCGACAGCCGCAACCAGACCCGCATGCTCGAATGCGCCGTCCGCGCGATCCACACACCGCCCCCTGCGAGAGTTGCCCGCGATCTTACTTATCGGCCCGTTCTCGCTTTTGGTGAGATATCTGTCTTGCGCCCCTGGTGGGCATCGCCAGCGAATCGCTCATTTGACGCCGGTTGACAGTGCGATAACTGCCAATCGCCGTTTGGGCCAACAATCGCGGATCGCTTCATCTGGCGAGGGGGAGAGACGTGTTGTATTACTCTTCAGCCGGTTTTTCTTCCATCCGTGAAGGACATGACGACCAGCATTAAACTTTCCCGCAAGAGCTCCGAAAAATGGACGCTGATTGGTCAAGGCGCTTGTTGCCATTCGGTTACGCGCAATTGCCAGGATTACTTCTGAAAAACGCCGTCTGCTTCAGGCTTCCAGCAGCGATATCGCCGCCGAAAAACTGAAGCGCAGCCGACTTAGCAGTACCGATCCTGCAACAGAGGGCACAATTATCAGAATCATAGGGAGTTGTTGCGTTTTTGCCCGCATGTAGACCCACTTTGAAGCGCACAGCTTATAAGGCAGAACGCCCCCCGATCCGGCCAACAGATGTTCCCCCCAATGCGTCACAATCTGAAGTTGCCGGCTGGGCCTCCACCCGGCCTATCAGGGACCGTCGCACTGGCGCAGCGCTGTGCAGCCCTTACGCGGCATCACCTTTCTCATGTCAAACGATTGCCTGCCGATATAGAGAGAACCACAGTTTTGGCCCGCAGGTCAGCGCTGTTTGTTGAAGGGTCTTAATACGTATGTCCACGTTCCGCGACCTCCGAATCTCCGGAAAACTTAACTATTCCTTTGGCGCCGTATGTCTGTTGTGCGCTCTGCTCGGAGCGGCCTCGTTGACTGGCCTCTTCAAGGTGAGCTCGGCCGTCAACCATATCGTGGACAGCTCGATTCCTTCCATGAATGTCTTGGGATCGATCCGTTATTCCGTGGCAACGATTCGCCGCACAGACGCGCTTCTGCTGTTGTGCGATACAAGCGCCTGCACCACACGCCTGGCAACCAAGCGCAAGAGTTACATTGCCGCCTACAACCAGGCGATTCAGCAGTATACATCCGACGTATCTGATCCCGAGGAGCGGGAACTCTACGAGACCATCCGTCAGAACACGTCAGCATACATTGCGTTCAGCGAACAGAGCAGGAATCTTGCTGATGCCGGCAAGACCGCAGATGCCTCGCGAATCCTTCTGACCGGGGATGCGGTAAAAGCCTACAACGCGGCCGCCGATGCTGTTGAGGCGGATGTTGCGCTCAACAGCAGAGCCGCAGCCGAAGAAGGTGCGCGTTCCACCCGGCTGGTGCACGCACTATGGATCGGGATTGGCGTCGTGCTGGCGATAACGATGCTGCTCTGCGCGGGGATCGGCATCGGTCTTACGCGCTTCATCGTGCCTCCCTTGCAGGCAGCCACAGCAGCCCTTGAGCAGGTCGCGAAAAAGAACTTGACGGTCGCTGTGGAGGTGCACAGCGAAGATGAGATTGGACGGCTTTCGACCGCCTTGAATACGACTGTGAAATCGATGCGGAGCGTTTTGCAATCGGTAGCTCAGGGAGCGGAGACACTTTCAGCGGCGGCGACGGAACTGAGTGTGCGTTCGACCCAGACCAGCGGAAATACACAGACGCAGACGAACAAGATCAACCAGATTGCGGCGGCGGCACAGGAGATGACGGCGACCATCGGAGAGATCAGCCACAACGCGGAGGTGGCTTCAGGCGCCAGTCGCGTGTCGGCGGAGAAGGCGCGCCAGGGCGGAGCGGTAATGCAAGCGGCGGCCGCGACGATGCAGCAGATTGCAGCTTCGACCGGCTCGGTGGAGAAGAAGATGACATCTCTTGCGCAGCGCTCCGAGGAGATCGGCAAGGTGGTGAGCGTCATTCAGGAGATCAGCGAGCAAACCAACTTGCTGGCGTTGAATGCCGCCATCGAGGCAGCCCGGGCAGGCGAACACGGAAGAGGCTTCGCAGTGGTGGCAGGCGAGGTGCGGCGATTGGCCGAGCGCACCAAGGGAGCTACCGAAGAGATAGCCGGCACCATTCGCAACATTCAGGCGGATACGCGGGCGACGCTGGACGTGATGTCACAAAGCCGCAGCACGGTGGAGGCAGGGCTGAACGAGACGGCCCGAGCGCGCGAAAGCCTGGAGGCAATCATTGGGTCGTCGAACGAGGTGGAGACCCAGATTCACCTGATCGCCACGGCTTCCACTCAGCAGACTGCGGCCTCACGTGAGATCTCCGAGTCTACCAGCCACATTTCAAATCTCGCTACGGAAAACTCCCATTCCGCCGAGGAGGCCGCCGAGGCGTGCAAGAACCTTTCCACGCTGGCCACTGACCTGGACGGGATCATCCGCCAGTTCCGTATCGACAATGAATCCCAAACGGGTGGCAGATGGAAGAGTGAGAAACACGGATCCAGGCTATCTACCGCCGCTCGCGAAATCTCGTGAAATGGCTCATGGTCCTGAGAGCAACACTCGTGTTCCATCAGCGTAAGTTGCTGCCAACTCTCTGGTGCTCAGAATTTGCTGCACGACGGTTTCCCAATGTGACTCGAATTCCCAGTTCAGAATTTCATTTTGCTTTCCAGATGGTTTAGCTGGTTCTTCTCTTGCGCTTGGCTGAGAGATAGTTCTTACTCGATTCTGTATCCCATAAGTTGGCGCTGACTTGATCGGCGGAATTGCCGCTAAGGGGATCTGAACGCTCCGAATTTAACGAAGCGTTCGAAAGAAATGGCCATGATATCTGTGAGGAAATCTACTGCACTGTCAACTGCGGATTTAACGAAGGGAAACCAATCAACTTTCGTCGCACTCCAGGCGAGAACACAACTCAGGAAGCCGAGAACACTTACCCGTCAGCAGCAGGCTCGATGCAAGCAAGGTGCGGGAACGGTTTTTGTTGTTCTGGCGTCATTCTTGATGGCGGCTGCTCCCGTGGCAATTCACCCTCAGTCGACCGATGACAGGCAAGCGCAGCAAGTTCAAATCGAGAAGCTGACCAAAGAGCTTGAAGAAGTTCAAGCGCGGCTCGACGCGCTCGAAGACCGGGTCGCCGCGAAAGGCAATGCAGCGGCTCAGGAAAGCGAGGCACAGAGGGACGCCGCAGCACTGAGGAATGCCGTAGCGCAGAACGCTTCGGCCGGCGGCCCACCAGCAACTCACGCGCCGGCATCACCCGCGCATGCGCCCTGCTCCGCGAATTCCGCCGCTGCGAACGGTCAGCCAACCAACGCGCAAACAATTCCTCAAGCGGCCGCGCAGGCGTGCACCCCGGTCGCTCCTGCCACCCGCCCGGGCTCTACCGCACCGTCGGTGGGAGCCGTTAGTCCTGCCGAGGTGTACAACCTGACTCTTGGAGCGCACCAACCGACAACTGCCGAGCAGGCACAACATAAGTTCTTTGAACGGAAGCCGGGCAAGGACCTAACTTTCTACACGAAGACGGGAGAGATCACGGCCTACGGAAATCTCGATGTCTCGGTCGATTCGGCAACCAAGGGCTTGAATGGCGTGCCGCTCGGTACGGCCAGCGCTCCTCCGGTGGGCAACGGTGGCTGGCTCGAAGATATTTCCACCAACCTGGCCTACATTGGCGTGCGCGGAACCCAGATGACCGGGCTGAAGGACACCAACTTCATCTATCAGTTGGAAACCTCCATCAACATCTCCACTGCGCCCGGACTGCACGAGAGCAATAGTCAGGAGCAGGACACCGTCGACGGCACCCTTTTTACACGAAACAGCTACATCGGCATCGGGAAAGTCAAGTGGGGCGCCTTGTTGATTGGCAAAACAGATCCTCCCTACAAGCAGTCCACAGCGCGCATGAACCCCTTCAACGGCATGGAAGGCGACTACGGCGTCATCATGGGCAACACAGGGGGGGACAAC
>Ga0187847_10004212_pt1 | contig 10660 bp, 7 predicted proteins | sample June2016WEW_4_10_FD_132458 | JGI IMG/M metagenome (GOLD analysis project Ga0187847, IMG submission 132458) | Peatland microbial communities from SPRUCE experiment site at the Marcell Experimental Forest, Minnesota, USA - June2016WEW_4_10 | ecosystem: Environmental > Terrestrial > Soil > Wetlands...
ATTCGCCATCGCCCGCTTCTCTCTAGGCATCGGTGAATCGGGCAATTTCCCCGCAGCCATCAAGACCACAGCCGAGTGGTTTCCCCGGAGTGAACGCTCGCTGGCTATCGGCATCTTCAACTCCGGGGCCAATCTTGGCGCAATCCTAGCTCCTATCATCGTGCCTTGGGTAACTCTGCGCTTTGGATGGCACGCGGCCTTTTTGGCCACAGGCGCCTTCAGCGCGGTGTGGATACTACTTTGGTTCAGCAAATACCGCAAGCCCGCCCATCATCCCACGCTGACCGGCGCGGAGCTGCGCCACATTTACCAGGAAGCGGCTGAGCAGATGGGACCCTCCGCGCCGTGGGCCAGATTGCTCGGCCTACGCCAGACCTGGGCATTTTCCATCTCCAAGTTTCTCACCGATCCTATCTGGTGGTTCCTTCTATTTCATCTGCCTTCTTACTTTAGCGCAAGATACCATTTGGATCTCAAGAATCTTGGCCTGCCTCTGGTTATCGTCTATAGCGCCTCGACGCTTGGCAGCATCGGCGGGGGCTGGCTGCCCGCGCCGTTCCGCCGCATGGGACTTTCGTTGAGTTATGCGCGGCTGGGAGCCATGCTTCTCTGCGCCTGCTCGGTCGTTCCCATTTTTCTGGTCAACTATCTCCACTCCGAGTGGATCGCCATCGCGTTGCTCAGCTTGGCTGCGGCGGCTCACCAAGGCTGGTCCGCCAATCTCTTCACAACGGCTTCGGATATGTTTCCGCCGAGCGCGGTGGGATCGGTCACGGGCATCGGCGGCATGGCCGGAGCCGCAGGCGGCGCGCTGCTGATGATCTACAAAGGCTACGCCAGTTATGCCAGCCTATTCGTTATCGCGGCAAGTGCCTATCTACTGGCGCTGCTCATCCTCAACCTGCTCGCGCCCGGACTGAAGAGAGTGGAGTTTGCCGCATGAGTCTCCTTTGCGCCACAGGAAGCATTGAAACCGATCTCTCCGCGGAAGAGTTGAAACAACTGCTTGCGGAGAGTCTCGCCAAACTCGGAGCGCGGAGCAGCGTGCTTGTTGTTCCGCCCGATCAAAGCCGCGCGCACTCTCGCGCCGGCGAGCTGACCAGTTATGCGTGGGAGTATTATGGCGACCGGTTCAAGGCGATCCTTCCAGCGCTTGGCACGCACACCGCCATGCGGCCCGATCAGATCTTGCAGATGTTTGGTAAAATACCGGTCGATCTGTTTCACGTGCATAACTGGCACACCGATATAGAAACGCTTGGCGAGGTTGCGGCGGAATTCATTCGCGAGCAATCAGAGGGCAAGCTGAGTTATGCGTGGCCGGCGCAGGTCAATCGGCTTATCGCGCGCGGCGCCTTCGACCTGATTCTCTCCATCGGCCAGGTTGTGCCCCATGAAGTTAGCGGCATGGCCAACTACAACAAGAACATTCTGGTGGGCGCGGGAGGCCGCGAGGGAATCAACCGCAGCCACTATCTGGGCGCGGTTTATGGGATGGAGCGGATCATGGGCCGCGCCGATAATCCCGTGCGTAGCGTGCTTAATTACGCATCCGATCATTTTCTTCGGTATCTGCCCATCGTCTATGTACTGACCGTAATCGGACGCCGCGCAGACGGGGAGTTAGCATTGCGCGGTCTCTTCATCGGCGATGACATCGAGTGCTTTCATCTCGCCGCCGAACTTAGCTTGAAAGTCAACTTCGAGATGCTTGACGAGCCGATCCGGAAGGCTGTCGTCTATCTCGATCCCAATGAGTTTCATAGTACCTGGATCGGCAACAAGGCGATCTATCGCACACGCATGGCGCTGGCAGACGGCGCGGAATTGATTATCCTTGCGCCGGGCGTAAAGGAATTCGGCGAAGACAAGGGGATCGACGGATTGATCCGTAAATTCGGTTACCGCGGCACGGAGTCAACGCTCGACGCAGTTGCGTCTCATGCGGATCTGGCCAATGATCTGAGCGCGGCGGCGCACCTCATTCACGGCTCGTCCGAAGGACGCTTCAAGATTACCTGGTGCCCCGGCCAACTCAACAAGGCAGAAGTGGAAGGCGTTGGGTTTAATTACGGCGATCTTGATTCGATGCTTGCGCGCTACGATCCAAAGAGGCTTCGGCACGGCTACAATCAAGTCGAAGACGAAGCGGTTTTCTTTATCGCAAATCCAGGATTGGGGCTTTGGGCGCACAGCGAAGGTTATAAATAGGGAGTTATCATGGATCATCGCGGTTTGAAGCTTGGTAAGTATTCGGTGGGGATTGGGGACCGGTTTGCGCATCAGGCCAAGGCTCAGTTGCTGGCCTGCACGCAGGCCCTCGCCGGCGGTGTCGAAGTCATTCCCGTATGGAATAAGTCGAACCGCGAGCACACCATCATCGGCTCCGAGCCGGCCTCGACGCGGCAAGCAGCCGAGGCCGCCGTCCAGGCGCTCGATTGGAAGCTGCCCTGGTTTTGCGACGCCGATCACATCACTTTGCAGACCTTCGGCCGGTTTCTCGATGCCTGCGACTACTACACCATAGACGTGGCTGAGTTCATCGGCCAGCCCACGCCCGAAGGAGAGATCGAGAGCTTTGTGAATCGGAACGCAAGACTACTCGGCCGCATTCGGCTAGAAGGCGCGAGCGAGGTTTTCCAGATCACCCCGGAAGACTTGGGCGGGGTTGCGTGGAAGTATCTGACCGCGGTGAGGAAGGCTGGCGAGGTTTATCGCGCTATTGCCGCGGTAAAGGGCGAGGGCAACTTCATTCCCGAGATCTCGATGGATGAAACCGATAGCGCGCAGAGCCCCGTCGAGCTGCTTCTAATTCTCGCGGCTATCGCCGATGAAGACATTCCCTTGCAGACCATCGCTCCGAAATTCAGCGGCCGATTCAACAAGGGAGTCGATTACATCGGAGACGAAACCCAATTTGAACGCGAATTCGCGCTCGACTTAGCCGCCATCGCGTTCGCGGTCGAGCACTTCGGCCTGCCGGAGAACCTCAAGTTGAGCGTACACTCCGGCAGCGATAAGTTCTCCATCTATCCCGCGATTCACTCCGCAATGCGGAGATTCGATGCGGGCGTCCACCTGAAGACCGCGGGAACAACTTGGCTTGAGGAGCTGACCGGCCTAGCCGAAGCCGGAGGCGATGGCCTGGAACTGGCCAAAGAGATTTACTGCGAAGCCTTCGCGCGCCGCGAAAAGTTATGCGCGCCTTATGCCACGGTCATCGAGATCGAGGTTGCAAAGCTGCCCTTGCCCAGCGAGGTGCGTGGCTGGACCTCCCAGCAGTACACTTCCGCGTTGCGCCATGTGCGCGGAGCCGCGGCCTACAACAGCAGTCTGCGCCAGTTATTGCACGTTGGCTTCAAAGTAGCGGCTGAAATGGGGTCCCGGTATCTTGATATGCTTGGGGCCAACGAAGCCGCGATTGCGAAGAATGTCACGGAGAATCTTTACAACCGGCACATTGCTCCTGTTTTCCTGGGGCATGGCGCTTGATTTCAGATAACTTCGGGAGACTTTACGAGCGAAAAGAACAGGGAGTGACCGAGTTATGAGTTATGACTGGAATGTGAGCAAGAACGCCGAATTGGATTTTCTGGCCTTGGGAGCGCTGGTGCACCGGCTCGATCCTGGGATCATTCCTTTCCGCAAGGCGACCGAGTGCCAGATTCACGTCAGTGGCGGCGAGTTTAATGTAGCTGCCAACCTCTCGGACTGCTTCGGGCTGAAGACGGCTATCGCCAGCGCAATGTCCAACTATCCCATTGGCGAGCTAATTGCCGAGCGCGTGCGCGCCATGGGCGTCAGGCCGTTCTACAAGCAATTCCAACACGATGGAGTTACCGGTCCGAATATGGCCACCGTCTATAGCGACCGCGGCCACGGCTTGCGCGCCCCGGTGGTCTTCTACAACCGCGCGAACGAGGCGGCGGCGAAGCTCAAGCCGGGAGACTTCGACTGGAAAGCGATCTTTGCCGGGGGCGTGCGATGGGCGCATAGCGGCGGCATTTTTGCTTCGCTTTCGCAGGCCACGGCGGCGCTGGCTGCGGAGATGATGAAGGAGGCCAGGGTCGCCGGCGCAATCACTTCCTTTGATCTGAATTTCCGCGACAAGCTGTGGAAGATTCACGGCGGCAACGACCGTGCCGTCGAGGTCATTGGAAGAATCGTCGAGAACGTGGACGTGCTGGTGGGCAACGAAGAGGACCTGCAGAAGGGTCTGGGAATTCCGGGGCCGGAGGTTACGGCTAAGTCGAAGTTAGATCCAGGAGTCTTTTTCGGCATGATCGACAATGTCGTGAAGAAGCATCCGCGGGTGAAGGCGATAGTTACCACGCTGCGCGAGGTGCATTCCACCAATCGTCATGGCTGGAGCGCGGTTGCCTGGATCGACGGCCAGACAATCACCGCACCGGCGGCGGAGTTGGAAGTTATCGATCGCGTGGGCGGCGGAGATGGCTTTGCCTCCGGCTTCATCTATGGCCTGCTCAGCGGCGAGTCGCCCGAGGAGGCGGTCAAGCTGGGATGGGCGCATGGCGCGCTGCTGACTACCTTTCCCGGCGACACCACCATGGCGACCGTGGAACAGGTGCGAGCCTTCGCAAGAGGCGCATCGGCGCGGATTCAGCGGTAACGGATGAAGAGTCTCAGGAGCGGAAGAAGTTTTTCGCCAGGAAGAGCACGTTGGCCGGACGCTCGGCCAGCCGGCGCATGAAGTAGGGATACCAATCGCTGCCGAAAGGAACATAGACGCGCACGTTGAAGCCCTCGCGCACCAGCTTGCGCTGCAAGTCGCGGCGCACCCCGAAGAGCATTTGAAATTCGAAGCGCGCGGGGTCGATCCCATGCTGGCTGGCGAAGGAGCGGGCCGCCGCGATCATGGCTTCGTCGTGGGTGGCCAGGCCATGATAGATCGGGCTGGATAGCAGCAGATAACTCAGGCGCACGAAATTTGCGTCCACATCCACTTTGCGCGGAAACGCCACCGCCGCCGGCTCCTTGTACGCGCCCTTGCATAGCCGCACGCGAATGTCCTCGGCCAGCAATTGCTCGATGTCCGCCTGCGAGCGGTAGAGGTAGGCCTGGATCACGACCCCGATTGCGCCGCGCAGTTCCGGCTTCGTGTGGAGCCGCCGCACGATCTCCAGAGTCACCTGAGTTAGCGACGAGTCTTCCATGTCGATGCGCACAAAGCTCTCCTTGGCCTTGGCGTGGCTGGCGAGATTCTCGGCAAAGCTCTCGGCCAGCTCGGGCGAAAGATTCAGCCCCATCTGCGTCAGCTTCACGCTGATGTTGGCGTTCAGCTTGCGCGCGACAATCGCATCCAGCAGCCGGTGGTAGACCATCGCAGCCGCGGCAGCCTCGGCCTCCGTGGTCACGCTCTCGCCCAGTGAGTCCAACGTGACCGCCATGCCCTGCTTGTTCACCGCCTCGGCCACGCGCAGCGCGTCATCGATCTCCATGCCGGCCACAAACCGCGAACTGAGCCGGACGCCCACGCGCGAACGTTCAATAAAGCCGCGCAGAAGCCGATTGCGCGAGAGCGCGATAAAGAACGAACGAAGAATGGGCATTAGCAATCCTCCCTGAGCGGACCATCGTTCGTGGTCGTCTCCCGGAGAAGTATTCTCGCACAAACGGGGAGGTTTGGGCTTGGCTTCCGGTCTTCTTTGGATGGATTTATGGGTGGTTATGGGTATCAATATGGGCGCTGTCCCGAATCCGGCCGTGCTGATTCCGGATCTTCAGACCATGGAATTGCGCATTATTGTTATGCCGCCGGCCAGCGATAATGCCCGGCGGCCCGATGCGGGGAAAAGGCATTGAGCGGGCTCTCTTCCACTCCGCGGCCGATGTTATGCACCACCCAGGGCTGCGGGCTGGCGCTCACCGCGATGGCCACATGCGGCAACCGGGCGTCGAGCAGCCAAGTCAGGATGTCTCCCACCTCGACAGCCTTGGGGAATGCGTCTCCCGGCGTCGGCGCATCGGCCGCCCAGACCCGCGCCCCGGCCCGCGTCCAATACGTCTCCAGATTCAGAACACGCCGGTGGTCTATGTTCGCATCGGGCTTCTTCATGCCCCACTTTTCCGGTTGATGGTAGGCGCTGAAGTTCTTGACCATATCCTCATGCACCAGCTTTTGCAGATCGAGCCCCAGCCCGTCGCGCGCGGCGCGAATTACCACATCCGCGCAGACGCCGGTCGAGCGCGGCAGATCGCCGCCGGGATAACTCAGCTTCGTATAAGTCGGATCGTAGCCAGTGGTAACTCCCAACTGGGCCCGCGCCGCATCGGCCAGCTTTTGGCTGTTGGTCGAGGCCGCGCGCGCAAGCCGACCGGAGGCAATCCAAACTGCCGCCAATCCGCCAAGGACTCTTCGACGCTGCACGTCTCACCCCTCGCCTATCGGACCTCGAAGACCGTGCTCCCGTGCGCCGGAAGCGTCACGCTCACTTCCTTGGATTCCTTGAAGCCGCCCTCGCTCCACACATTCTGCGCCAGGTGTTTCTTGCCCTCCAGGCCAAGCTGCGCCCAGCTCGCGCGCAGCGTCACCGGCTGGTCGCCGAGGTTAAAGAAGCCAAAATACTCCTCGTAATTTCGTGCGCCAGGCTCGTTGATCGTCGCCCGCCACACCCTTGCGTTCTCAAACCCGGCCCCCAGGCTCGAAGTATCCACCGGATGGCTATAAGTCACATTCTGGTTCATGAAGAGAATTGTCTGATTGGTCAGCAGCGAACGCGTAAAACTGTCCAGCTTGGTCAGATTCCCGCCGAAGATCAAGGGCGACCGGGCAATCGCCCACAGCGTAAACTCGGTCTGCTGCTCGTCGTGGGTCAGCCGCGACTGGCGCGCCTCGCCCCATCCCGGATGCGGCCCCAGCCATCCTTCCGGCAGCATATCCGCATCCGGCCAGTTGCCCTCCTTTGCATAGGGGAACCACTTGGCCAGCCGGTCAAACATATCCTTGACGCCGAAGGGCCACTCGCCGTCAGTAGGCTTGCGGGGAATCGTCCAGCCATCCCAGTGGTCGTCGGAGATGCGCCACATCTGCGCGTATTCGGCCACCTCGCCGCCGTGCTCCAGTTGCGTCGGTCCCGGCGACAGGCTCAGCACAATCGGACGCCCCGTCTTGCGAATCGCCGCCGCCACCTGGCGAATTTCGCTGGCCTTGTACGGGTGGTCGCCGATGCAGTCCACCTTGATGTAATCCAGCCCCCAGCCCGCATAGAGCTTCAGCATCGAGTCGTAATATGCCTGCCCAGCCTCATTGTCCTTCATCCCCCAGTTGCCGTCGTCCCAGGGGCAGACATCCGTGGTGTCGGCCGCGTCCGCCGCATGAAACCTCGATCCTGCTATGGGCAGATTCGCCTTGACCGCATCGCGCGGAATCCCGCGCACAATATGAATGCCGAACTTCAGCCCCTGCGCATGAACCCAGTCGGCCAGCGGCTTGAATCCCGCTCCGTCCGCGGAGGATGGGAAGCGGCTCGGAACCGGAATCTCGATTCCGTTCCCATCGAACAGGAACTTCTTCTCGGTCAGATTGGTTCCCAGGGGATTCTCCATGTACCAGCCCTGGTCGATCACCGCATACTTCCAGCCGTAGTCCTTGATCGATGCCAGGACGGCGGCGTTGGCCCGGAAGTCGGCCTCGCCGATGGTCCATCCATAGGCATCCCAGCTATTCCAGCCCATCGGCGGCGTGGGCGCGATGCCCTGCGCGGGGCTGTGCGTTGCGGCAAAGACGAAAACAAGAGCGGCGAGAAACAGGTTGCGGGGTCTCATGGGTAAACGTATACCACAACCGCCGAGGCTCCCGCAGCGGGAACCCATCGACTGGTGCGGCACAGGCGGGAAGGACAATGGAACTGGATAGAGTAAAGATTGTGCTTCATGTTTTCGCCAAAGAGGTAAACTCTTCATCAGGGCAGGAGTATTCGGCACTGTGTGTTCTACCAAAGCAGAGGTGAGAAATGTCTACAGACTTAACCTTCGAAGTGCCTCCGGGAGGGAGTTTTGCATGGTCCCTTGAAAAACCACAGGAACCCAAAGCGTCTTTCAATAATTTTGCCTTCGTGATGAACGTGTCAAGCCTAGTTGGCGTGGATAAATTCATCTTGCAACCGGGCCACGAACTGCGCCGTGCAACACATGAAGAAATCGCCAAAATCAAGGAATTATTAGGTGCTTCCGATGGAGGACTGCTTGGCCTTGGTTTCTATCCATGGGAATTCCAGAAACAGGAAGACGGGTCCTGGACTCCTTTGCCGGAACACGAATGGCGATACTTCGTTATCAGTTTTCAAGGATCAAATCAGATAATTCTAGATTTGGAATATGCCCTTTGTCTCACAAAGCTAGAGCTACAGATAGCTTTCGCCGCATTGGGTAAGGGTCATATGCACCATCCAGGCCGCTTATTTCAAATGCTGGATAAGGCGGATTTGAACAGCAGATTCTTCGATGTGACTCCAACAGATGCCGAAGAGATTGCAATCGTTTGTGATCAACTTCGAACGCACGATCCGGCCACGGTGGACATGATACGGGTCGCGGCTCAGCTTCTTGACTTTGAGGCTCTTCCGTCCAGACCTCCTTCGAGGTTCCTCGCCTACTTCGGGATTCTGGAATCGTTGCTGACACATTCCCCTCAACCAAAGGATCCTTACGATTCGATTACACGGCAGGTCAAGAAGAAGCTGGCGCTACTGGACCATCGATGGAATCCTTCCATCGATTATGGCGGGTTTCCCGGAAAGACGCATGACTCGGTTTGGGGGCAGATGTATGGCTATCGGAGTTGCTTAGCTCATGGTGGAACCCCGGATTTCAAAAGAGAATTGAGCGGACTTGGTGATCCAGGAAGGGCGATGGATTTACTCAAGTGGACAGTAAAGGCTGTCTGTCGTCAGGCTCTCATCGAACCTCAACTGATTGCCGATTTGAAGGATTGCTAAATAGTACCCGGCTCCCTGCCCGTTGCGGATGCCCCATCATAGCGGCGTTCCCGATTTTCGCCAGATTTTTCCACCTTCGTGCGCCTGCGAACGGCAAACTTTGACCCGCCGTAACGCTGCCTCAAGCGCCCACCCGTTTACGAATATCCTTCAGCAGCACGAGCAAATGAAGCGGCTCTGCCGGCGAGGCTTCAAAATCGAATTGCTCATAGTAGCGCCGTGCCGCATCGTCCTTTGCATGGACGGCGAGCGCGCGAATCCCGGCGATTTCAGCGGCTTGCATGATGTGCAGCACGGCGTCCCGCACGAGTGCGCGTCCAGCCCTTCTTTTGCCAGTTCTTATCGACGGCCAGGCGGGCCAGCAGCATCACCGGTACCGGATGATGGGCGAGTCCCTTGTGCAGGCGCTCCGGCGCATCGGTGTATCCGAGTCTACCCGACGGCCAGGCTGTAATAGCCAATCACCACTCCGTCAACCAGGCCAACATAACTCTTCGCCGGGTGCCCGGGCGCCCCAGTTCCCGCTTTTGGGACCTGGGAAACCACGAACCTTTCCTGCCGGCACTTTGCAGAGAATAACTTTCCTTCGGCGCGGAATCATCCTATGAACACTGACCGAAGGAGCGGCCCGAGAAACCACGAACTCCACGGCGCACAAGCGCCCTCTGCCCCAACGCAGGTGGTTTGCAATCACGCGCGGGGCGCAGCCGCACCCGGAAAGGATGAAAATGCGGCTGTTTTTCTCACTGCTGAATCGAAGGCGCTTAGCCGTTATTTTCATTGCAGATTATTTCCCTCCAGCGCGGAGAATGGAAACAGTCACAACTCCGAGGCCCAAATAGCCACCCTCCAATCTCCAAGGCGCGTAATCCTGTTCCCTGTTCTCCGTTTCCTCTCCCCGAGAACCGCCGACCCCGCCCCCGCCGCACATTGACCCAATTCCCCGGCTGAACCTTTGGCCGCTAAGAAAGGATAAGATATGCGCAATCAAACAGATCACATCACGAACTAAGGAACCTCCGATTGAGTTTGGCTACACGTTGGGCGCTCCCTCAGGGGCTAAAGCCCACGTTCATTTTGCTGCACTTGCGGCACGACTAAAGTCGTGCCCTGATACAAAACCGACTTAATCAGAGGTTCCCTAAACCTGGAATTCATATCTAAGTGGTAAACAGAGACCCCGAAATCCCCGGCCTCTTCCTGGCAAAAACCTGTCTTTGGGGCTACTTTGACCCTGATTCTCAGGGTCATTCATACACGAACAATAAGCGAAGCAATGCAAGCCGTCGCCCAGGAGCCTGCCTGAGCCTGGCGAACGGTGAGCAGGATTGCTCAGATAGCTCGGGAATCGCGGCGTATTCTCAAAGACAACGCAGCGCCGGAAAGGCCTATACCCCGGATCACCGGATACAATGGCGCTGGAAGGGTGGGCGAGTTGCCGCTCTTCAAGGAACTTCCGCACTATGACACCCGTTCTCACCACTTCTCCTGAATTGATCGCCGGAACGCGGGAGGCCGCGGCTGTGCGGCTTCCGGTTCGCATGGGCCGGGCCGCGACCGCGGGCGAGGGCATCACCTGGCTGACGCTGGGCGTGCTGATTGCGTTTCATCTGGGCGCGGTGGCGGCGCTCTTCTTCTTCACCTGGCAGCGGCTGACGACCATGGCGGTGCTTTATGTTCTGGCCATCAATGTGGGCATCGGC
>Ga0187847_10004213_pt1 | contig 10660 bp, 8 predicted proteins | sample June2016WEW_4_10_FD_132458 | JGI IMG/M metagenome (GOLD analysis project Ga0187847, IMG submission 132458) | Peatland microbial communities from SPRUCE experiment site at the Marcell Experimental Forest, Minnesota, USA - June2016WEW_4_10 | ecosystem: Environmental > Terrestrial > Soil > Wetlands...
CATCAGTCAGAGGAAAAGGAAACGCGTGGAAGAGTGCTTCGGCTGGCTGAAGACGATCGCGCTGTTGCGGAAGGTTCGGCATCGTGGGGTCTTGAAGGTGGGATGGGTCTTCACCTTTGCCGCCGCGGCCTACAACTTAGTCCGTATGAGGAATCTGGCGATTCAAGCGACGTAAGCCGACGTCGCAGTGCGCTCGCAGGCCCGAAAATAAATCCGCGGGACACCAGCGGATGCAGCCAGAAACCTCCCGAATTACGAAATCACTAAGACTGGAGAGAATCTAAGTCGCGGAGTCCATTTTTCCGCAGCCTGCTAGAGGGGCTTACGTTCGATATGGACCCGCTCACCATCCACGATCTGCGACGTACCGGCGCGACGCGGCTGACTGAGAAGGGTTTCAATCGGGATGTGATCGAGAAAGCCCTGAGTCATGAGAAGCAAGGCATCCGCGCCGTCTACATTCTGGCCGAATACGCCGCAGAGCGAAAGCAGATGCTGCAATGGTGGGCAAACCATGTGGACGCCATTGTGAATGAGTCCAGCTAACGTGCCGAGCGAACCAACCCTGAACGGCTCCTGAGGGCGATAGCAGAAACAGCCATGAGAACCTCTCAATGCAGAAGCTGATGCTCGTCGCTACCGAACACAAACAAAAGCTCTTTTTGAGGGAGTGCCGCGCCGGAGTACATGCCGGAGTACACAGCATCACGCAGACCGGGGGCCAAACTGATCTCGAACCTGGGAGTGTGCGGTCCAACTCCGGATCGGCAAAGGTTGGCTCATCTCCTGCTATCTCTTCGTTTTCGTGTGCCCAGACGAAGTGTCATCGTGATCTCAAGACGTTCGACCGCAGCTCCTTTCTTCCGCCGGATGCTGACCTGAGCGCGCGGTTTTCAGTTTGACGCCAACCATCGAACTTGTGACGCCCCCAAACCGTCCCAATTGTTTGAAAATTCCCGTCTCTTCCCGGACCAGTGCCGAATCTACTTACGACCGCACAAGAAGAGTGCAAATCAAGAGTTGACCTGTTTATGCGAGCAGCTTAAGATGCTCAGCACTAGCGGGCATTGGGCGATCTGCCCAATGCTCGGCGTTTTGCGTCGGTACGAATCTGCACAATCAGGAGCGCCGTTCATGGCGACGCGGAGATCCGAATTCACCGTTCCCGTGGCGGATTTTGCAGCAACCTTGCTGTCGCGATCGGAGGTGAGCCCGCGTGCCCAAGTGACGGCTGAGCAGGCCGCTCAACTCCTGCCGGACACGGCAGTTGTGGTCTACATCGTCGAGGATTTGGACAATCCGGCATGGACACGTAAAGCGGTTGCAGGCGAGGTCGAGGTCGGCAGTGAGTTCGAGTTCGCCGCTGGCACCCTCGGCGCTGTGGCCGAAAACAAAACGCTCATGGTTTTCGAGGGAACGGAACTTCAGCGCGAAGATTACGCTCACCTTGATATCCGGCGTACCGTGAGTGCTCTTGCCTATGTTCCCCTCATCGTGGACGAGATTCTTTTTGGGGCGATCGAATTGATCAGCTACGAACAGGCTCTGCCGGAAGCGATGTTGGAGGCGTTGCAGCAGATTGCCGACCTCGCTTCGCCGGCCCTCGCCGCCGCCCGGTCCTATGAAACCGAACGCAATGCCAGTCTGCACTCGATCAGCCGTGTTACAGAAATGTATGACCTCGAAAAGGTCTTCAACTCAACCCTTGAGATGAATGAGTTGCTCGAGATCATTGCCAAGAAATTCCAGGAGGTGATGGGCGTTCAGGCTGTCAACCTGTGGATGGTCAATGGCGACACCCTCGAACTCGTGAGCAGCGCCGGATTCGACCCGGCCGTGGCGTTGCATATGACGCAGAAGCCCGGCGAGGGAATCGCAGGCGACGTCTCTGACTACGGCGAGCCTGTTCTGATCGACGATCCAGCCGACGAGCGCCTGCGGAAGCGCAACGCCGGGCATGAAGAAGGCGCAGTATTTTCTATCGTCGCAGGTCCTCTAATGGAGCACGAGAACCTGGTCGGCGTGGTCGAGGCCATCAATCGTCTGGATGGCGTGCCCTTCGACGAGGACGATCAGTTTCTTCTGACCAATGTCTGCGAAACCGCCAGCAATGCACTGCACAATGCCAGCTTGTTGCAGGCGGAGCGCAAGGTCGAGATTCTGCAAACCCTGGTGCAGGTGAGCGCCGAGATCACCTCCACGCTAAATCTGGATCGCGTGCTGCAAGCGGTCGTAAACCATACCCAGGCCATCATCGCCTTTGAACGGGCGGCGATCGCGCTCGAACAGCGTGGTTCCCTGCAGCTCAAAGCGGTCTCGGGCATGACCCAGATCAATCACTCCGACCCAGCCGTTTCCGGGTTGCTGGAAATGCTCGAATGGGCTTCCATTTCCAATGAAGAGACCCACGTCACCCAGCATGGCGATCAGATTGACGACCCCCGCCCGGAGACGCAGGCCAAATTTGCCGCCTATTTCTCCTCTACGGGAATGCGTGCGTTTTATGCCCTTCCCCTCATCGACGACCAGGGGCGGCTGGGAATGCTCTCCTTCGAGAGCAGCGATCCCGATTTCCTCACCGTCGCTCATCTGGAAATCATCAAGGTACTGGCCGGGCAAGCGACCGTCGCGTTGCGGAACGCTTCGCTCTATCGGGAAGTCCCGTTCATCAATCTTCTGGAGCCCCTGTTGCAGAGGAAGAAGCGCTTCCTGGCCTTGGAAAAGCGCCGCCGCTGGTTGATGATCGCGGGCTCTGTCGCGGTCTTGCTCTTCCTTGTTGTTTGTCCGTTGCCCATGCGTGTCTCTGGAGACGCAACCGTAGCGTCGGCTCGAACCGCGCAGGTGCAAGCCGGCGTCGATGGTGTGGTGAAGAGTGTCTTCGTCCACGAAGGTGATTTTGTCAGGCAGGGCGCGGCACTCGCGGAATTGGAAGACTGGAACTACCGCGCCGACATCGCTGCCGCGCAGGCCAAGTACACCGAGGCCATGGAAACCATGAATCGCGCTCTCGCTCAGAATGATGGCACCCTGGCCGGAAACGAGCGGGTGAAGGTTGATTACTTTAAGGCGGAGATCGCCCGCGCCCGCGAACGCATGGATCGCGTCACCATACGGGCTCCTTTTGACGGGGTCGTGACCACGCCCCAAGTGCAAAACTCCGCCGGCCGTCACCTGATGCAGGGCGACACTTTTGCGGAAATCATCGAAACTTCACACGTCACGGTCGACGTCGCCGTTCCAGAGGAGGACGCCACACTCCTCCAGCGAGGTGAGCGCGCCTCCATCAAACTTGAGAGTTTTCCGTTGCGCACTTTTCGAGGGAATGTAACCGTCGTCAGCCCGACGAGCGAAGTGCAATCCGATCAGCGCGTCTTCGTTGCCCGCGTAAACGTACCGAACCAGGACGGGGCGATCCGTCCCGGCATGCAGGGACACGGCAAGGTATCCATAGGAAGGCGGCCCGCCGGCTATGTGTTGTTCCGCGGCTTTGCGATGTGGATCTGGGCAAAGCTATGGTCGTGGTTTGGTTGGTAACGGCAGATTGATTTCAGGGAGTCAGTGATGCAGAAGTTTTCCAGCTTGGCGCTACTTGCAATCTTTGGGATAACGGTACTGCTGCCCGGGTGCAACTCCAACGTCGCGCCCGCCAATGCGGCGCCAGCCTTTGCTGCCAAGCCCGTCGCGGAGCCAACCATTCCGCCCCAACCAGCGCCCGCGGATTACATCGCTTCCGGGCCGATCGTGGTGGAAAACCAGGTCGAATTGGCGGCCCAACGCGACGGAGTCGTGGCGGCGGTCTTGGTGGAGACCGGCGCTCCCGTAAGAAAAGGGCAACTGCTTGCCAGGCTCGACGACCGCCAACTCACCGCCGACCGTGATGCCGCCGCCGCCAAGGCGCGGAGCACCGAAGCCGACCTCAAAAACTGGGAGTCAGGCGCAAAAGTGGCGCAGGCGGAGCGCGACCGCTCCGAACAATTGTGGAAAGCCAACATCATCGCGAAAGAACAAGCAGAGAAGACGCAGTACCAATACGACGCAATGGAGTTCGAAGTGGACCGCCAGCGCGAGGACATGAAGTACGCTCAGGAGAATCTAAAATCGCTGGAACTGGAGCTGGAAAAAACCAGAATCACTGCTCCGTTCGATGGCGTCGTCGCCCGGCGCTACATTAGTGTGGGGCAGGAGGTGGCAAAGAATGCCCATCTGTTTTGGATCTCGGCCATCGCACCCTTGCGCGTGAAATTCGCGCTGCCCGAATCCTACCTGGGTCGCGTGCGGAAGGGGACCGAACTCATCGTGGTAACGTCGGCAACTCCGGGCGAGGCTCACCAAGCGAGAGTCATGCTGGTGAGTCCGGTCGTGGACCCCTCCAGCGACACCATCGATGTCACAGCCGAACTCCAGGGCCCATCCACCGGCTTGCACCCGGGAATGACTGCCAACATCCGCCTGCGGGACCCGCAATGAATCTCTCCGAAGTCCTCAACGTCGCGCTCCCCGAACTGCCGGCGAAGAGAATCAAGGGATATCCGCGACTCCACCCCAAAGTGATGGCGCGCGAGCAAATTGAGGGTGGAGTGCCGACGATGGTGGTGATGGTATCCGGCGGCGTTTATATCATGCGGTTTACTCCGGATCAATGGAAGCTGGTGCAGCTCTTTAATGGGGAACGCTCGTACAGTGAAGTGGTAGAGCTTTACCAGCAAGAGACAGGCATCGCTTACGGCGAAGAAGAAGTACGGGAATATGTGGAGTCTCTCGATGAAGGCGGACTCTGGTACAAGACGTCGCTGGAGCTGAGCACTACGGCGGGCGAAAAACTGGCGGACGAACGCCGGCGCCGGGCCAAGAGGACGATTGATCTGTCGAATATGACCTTCTCCACTTGGGATCCGGACGAATACCTTGGCAAACTGCACAGGCGGCTCAGTTTCGTTTTCACAAAATGGTTCACCGTATTGACCTTGGGAGCATTTGCACTCATGGTCCTCATCTTCGCCAGCGGGTGGAGCGAGATCTGGCGCGACACGGTTCGGTATTACACATTTACGGACAAAAGCGGAGCCGACTTGGCCGAGTTCTGGTTGTTGTTTTGTGGGCTGGGCTACTTTCACGAATGCGCGCACGGCTTGACCTGCAAACATTTCGGCGGTAGTGTGCACAGAATGGGGTTCATGCTGGTATATCTGTCTCCAGCGTTCTTTTGTGATGTTGGTGAAGTTTATGTTTATGGAGGGAAGTGGCCGCGAGTGGCCGCAATTATTGCCGGAATATGGACTGAGCTGATCTTTTGTTCCGCGGCGAGCATTGTGTGGTGGGGGACGCCGGCAGGGAGCCCGGTACATGACTTCGCCTACAAAATCATGCTGATTACGGGTGTAGCGGTGGTTCTCATCAACCTGAACCCGCTAATCAAGCTCGATGGCTATTATCTTTTTGGCGAGTTAGTCGGTACCCCGACGATTAAGGAAAGTTCGACGGAGTACCTTTCCACCTGGGTGAAGCGGAACGTGTTCCGGATGCCGGTGGATGTTCCGTTTCTCCGGCCGCAGCGACGCTGGCTGTTTGCAGGTTATGCGCTGATTTCTGGTTTATACAGTTATGTCGTCTTGTTCGCTGCTGTACGGTTTGTCTACAACATCTTTTTTCGCTTTAGCGCGCAATGGGCGTTCCTACCGGCGCTCTTGCTCGGGTTCCTGATCTTAAAAGCGCGACTGCGCTCCTCGTTGAGGTTTATGAAGGACTTTTACCTGGACAGACAGCAGAGTCTTCGCCAACTGTGGACCCGGCCGTACAGGGCTCTGACGGCATCCCTGGGCATTATTCTGGTCCTGTTCGCGCCCGTGTGGCGTCAAACCGTAAGTGGCCGGTTTGTTCTTGAAGCAGAACAACGGGCAACGATTCGCGCGGCCATTCCCGGGCAGATCACCGAGGTTCTGGCTGAGGAAGGTACGCCGGTACAAGCCGGCGCTCCGCTGTTCGTTTTGCGCAATCTGCGGCTCGAAGCAGAGTCGGATAACGCGCAGGCCGCACTCCGCGGCGCAGAAGCCCAGGCGCGCGAGGCACAAGCGAATTACGCGAACCTCGGAGCTGCGCGAGCCGAACATGCGACGCGGGTTGGGCGCTATCACTCTGTTGTTCAGCAGGTTTCTGCTCTCAGGATCGCGAGTCCAATTTCCGGCGTCATAACCACACCAAGACTTAAGGACCGGTTGGGTTCGTTTGTTCAGGAGGGAGATGTGTTGACTGACGTGGATGACGCCAGAACTTTGAAGGCGCGAATCTTTATTCCTGAGTTTCAGATCCAGCGAGTACGGCCCAACGCTCCAGTCTCTTTGAAGTTGGAGTCTTTGTTCCAACCCATTCGCGGCAGCGTAAGTTCAATGGAGATCGCTTCCTCTAGGATCGCGCCGGGTCTCGCACCAGAGGAGAAATACAAGGGGGCTGCTGCGCCGAGCTTTTACGTAGCCACGGTATTGATTTCAAATTCTGGCCGGATGATGCGGCCTGGAATGTCGGGAGATGCAAAGATCCAGATAGAAAGGCAGAGCATCGCGGGATTCGTTCGGGAAACTGTGCTTGAGTTTCTGCAGCGCAAAATCTGGTGAGGTCGGTACCACATTGAAGCGAGAGAGGGTCACCCCTGTAGCGACCCTCCCCAAAAGTCCGTCAATGCTTACGGATGAATGAAGTCGGCGTGGCCTTTTGCCAAGGTGCCCTTCGCCAAGTTGCCCTTCGCCAGGTTGCCCTTCGCCAGGTTGCCCTTTGCCAGGTTGCCCTTTGCCAGGTTGCCCTTTGCCAGGTTGCCCTTCGCCAGGTTGCCCTTCGCCAGGTTGCCCTTTGCCAGGTTGCCCTTCGCCAGGTTGCCCTTCGCCAGGTTGCCCTTCGCCAGATTTGCCGTCGGCTGTGCCGGCGAAGCGAAACTTACCGAATCCATTGCCGCAACGATCGCCTTCTTGGCCGCTGTTAGATTACCGATCAGGGATTTCTTCGGAATTGACATTTGCGCTCCTGTTTTCTTGATTTTCGTCTGTCGTGCTCGGCTTTCTATTAAGCAAATCCAATGCCAAATCGTAATGGACGCTCCCCCAGGGCCTACATCCTGCATTGCGCTCAAATACTTAGCTGCTTTTCGCAGGAAATCGGACCGCCACCGCTCCACCTAAAAACATGCGCATGTATTAATAATTTATCTATCGCAGGTTATATTTTAATTCATTCCACCCCTGAATTGAATTCTTCAATCCTTCCCGATCCTATATTTGCGGCAAAGATAGTGCATTTTTTGCTTGTCGACCTGCAGCAGCCGCGCCGCTCCGATCTTGCTGCCACCCGATCGCCGCAGTGCCGCCGTCAGGTAGGCAACCTCGATCTTCGCGATTTCCTCATCAAAGTTAACCCCAGCTTCGGGGATCAGCAGAGACTCCTGGCTGACCGCATTGTTGTACAGAAGCCGCTGCGGAAGATGTTGGACCTTGACCACCGGTCCATCCACCATCAGCACCAGTCGCTGCACCAGGTTCTCCAGTTCCCGCACGTTGCCCGGCCAGGTATCCTCCTCCAAAATCTGCATGACTTCCGGATCCAAACGCTTCAATGGGACATTGTTAGAGCTACAGTAGAAGCGCAGGAAGTGATCCATCAGCAGCGGGACATCCCCAGGTCGATCGCGTAGCGCCGGCAGCGCGACGGGCACTACGTTAATGCGGTAGTACAGGTCTTCGCGGAATCGCCCGGCTCGAACCATCCCCTCCAAGTCTTCATGGGTGGCGGTAACAAGGCGAAAATCGATCTTCTTCGCGCTCTGGCCGCCGATCCGAGTCACCGCCCGGTCTTCGAGTACGCGCAGGAATTTGGACTGTAGGGCGAGACCGAGAGTCGCAATCTCGTCGAGGAACAGCGTTCCGGTGTGGGCGAGTTCGATATGACCCGCCCGCGCTGTACGCGCGTCGGTGAAGGCTCCCTTTTCGTGTCCGAAGAGCTCGGTTTCGATCAGGTTCTCCGGCAAAGCCGCGCAATTGATACTGACAAAGGGCTTTTGAGCGCGGGACCCCATCGCTACGATCGCGCGCGCCACCAGTTCCTTGCCCGTGCCGCTCTCTCCCCGGATCAGCACCGTGCTGGTGCTCTCGGCGACCCGCGTGATCGCGTCGTATATGCCACGCATCGGCTCGCTGCCGCCAATCAGTTCACAGAATGATTCCCGCTTTGTCGATGCGCTTTGCTGCTGCCGGCACTCGATCTCCAGCGACCGCTTCTCCAGTGCCCGGCGCAGTACGCCTTGTACCTCCTCAAAGTTGATCGGCGCCACAAAGTATTCATCCACCTGGGCGGCAACCGCTTGCAGGCGCAGGTTGCGGCTGTTCGAGCGCGTCAACCCCACCAGCAGCAGGTCCGGCCCGAGCGCGCGCAGTTCGCCCAACGCGGTAATTCCGTCCTTGCTGCGTTCTCCCACCGTGTCGAGGTCCAGAAGTACGGCGTCTGGCGGTTGCTCGTTGATCAATGCCACCAGTTCATCCCAGGTCTGAAGCACGAGCAGGTCGTGCTCGGCTGCCAGGTGGGTTTCAGCTTCGGGGCGCACCCTTTCGTCCGTGGTCACGATCACAACCGCAAAACGAGCCGGTTCACTTCGGGGATTCGTCGCGCGCATGATGCCCCCTTTGGCCACCGATTATGTCAAATTTTCGACCATTTAGGATGAAATATTTATGCCCATTTCGCCACGCCTCTCGCCCGGCGCCGCATGGCGCCGGCACACTTGCAAAACCCGCCCGCTTCCCGTAACTTAGGACGCATTCTGCATCGCCACTTGCACCACCTTGTGGCGGGCGCGAGATCTTGGCGGAGGACCGTTGGACATCAACGTCCGTAAACGTTCGGAAGTGCAGGTTGTCCAGCTTCGGGGACCGCTCAGAATGGGTTCCGCCGTCGACGGCTTGCGCCAAACTATGGAGGAGGCGCTCGGCAACGGGGACATTCGCATGGTCCTCAACCTCGCCGAGGTCTCCATGATTGATTCCAGCGCAATTGGTTTGCTGGTGCGCTTTCTGGCCTCGACCAAACAGCGTGGTGGCAACATCAAGCTCGTGCAACCCAACAAATTCGCGGTGCAGACTTTACGTCTGGTCGGTGTTCTCAACCTTTTCGAGATTTTTGACAACGACGACGCGGCAGTCGAGTCTTTCGCTTAAATCAATAACCGCGATCGTCGGATTCGAAAACGAAATGAGCCCTATGTCCCCTGAGTTCAGTAGTGGCCCGGAAGACGCTACGCTCTCTGAACTGCTCGACCGCAGCATGCCTGCCGATGCCGAGGCCATCGGTGCTGTCGTGGACACCATCTCTGACACCTTGACGCGTTTGGACGTCCCTGAGCAAAAGCGGTTTGAGGTCGCATTGGCGGTCCAGGAGGCCTTGGCCAATGCCGTTGTGCACGGATGCGGCAATGACCCGTCCAAACAGGTCCGATGCCAGGTGAAGTCCGCTCCCAACGGCCGCATTGTAATTATCGTGACCGACCCGGGACCAGGGTTCCGTCCCGATCAAGTAGCCGATCCAATGGAACGCGACAACCTAAATGCCGATCACGGACGCGGCGTCTTCCTAATCCGCCAACTCATGGACGAAGTCCATTTTGAGCGGAGCGGAAACGAAATCAGGATGTGGAAGTACTAAGTGATTTGCGCGGCTGCAAGCCATTGAAAGAATGGCTCCTCAGGTAGGACTCGAAACTGCCTGAAAACGTCAACAAAAGACCTTAGCAGGCACGGCTGGCAAATCTTAGTCCTTCTAAGTACATGGTACGCAAAGAAGTGATTCCCGGAATCAGTCGTGTAGTTTGGCACGGCGCAAGTATGGTTTTCATCAGACCCGCGCACCCGGATCGCGGGAATGTGCTGGCTTTGAGCGAGATCGGAGCGTCGGATTGCGTTTTACTGAGGAGGCGTTACACTAACACTCCGCCTGGTACAAAAGATCGGTCTCGTCAAGGTTGCGAATGGACAGCGAATCAAAACCGGACTGGCTGCGAGGCTTTGACGGCGGGTTTTGGTGCGAAATTCTCTGCTAAGGTTTTGCTATCTGCAACTTACGGACACGTCGAGGCTTAGCGTGACAAAACCGGACCGAGGGTTCGAATCCCTCTCCCTCCGCCACGCAGTCTGCACTGATGCGAACTCTCGTCGTAGAAGGCTGAAATCCTCGCGAAAAGGCCGCCAATTCGCGATTTTCTTCCCTTGAACCGGACTGGAGAGAATGCCTCGCCAGTGCTCCCACGCGCCTACAGCCCTCATTTTCTCTGATCGGTGAATTGGCAGTCCGGTTTCCGCAATCCAACGCGGCGAACGAAATAAGATGACAAACCGATCAACTGGCGAACGGGACTTGACTTCTCGATACTCGCTGATCGAGGTACGAACCGGAACCGAGGGCTGCGGACCGCGGTTGGGACACCAAAAGTGCAAGTCCTATCGACATTGTAAAATTCACTTCTCATACACGTCTCTTGTCAAGATTGTTTCCCGTAGCCTTGTGCCAATACTTTTATGTCCGGATGGCCGCCTCGCAGCTTGTCGGCAACTTTGTCAACCGCTAAAGGCTTGCTGAAATAATAGCCTTGAATTTCATCACACTGGTGTGCCCTCAGGAACGACATTTGCGC
>Ga0187847_10004215_pt1 | contig 10658 bp, 8 predicted proteins | sample June2016WEW_4_10_FD_132458 | JGI IMG/M metagenome (GOLD analysis project Ga0187847, IMG submission 132458) | Peatland microbial communities from SPRUCE experiment site at the Marcell Experimental Forest, Minnesota, USA - June2016WEW_4_10 | ecosystem: Environmental > Terrestrial > Soil > Wetlands...
ATCGACGAGGCCGTTGTATTCGTCGACATCATTGAAATTGGCGCGCAGCGTCGGTGTCGGCACACCGACCGGTGCGGCGACCGGCTGCAGCAGGATTTCCTCGAGGTAAGCTTCGGCGATCGCGACCGCTTGCTGGCGCACCATTGTGTTCGCGCCGCGCGCGGTGATCGTCGACAAGGCGCCGAGCACCGCGGTTGCGGCGATCGCGACGATCGTGATCGCCACGACGAGTTCGATCAGCGTGAGCCCCCGGTTTGCCGCTGCGTCGATGCCTCGCCGCATGGCTACTGTACTTCCTGCACGAAGCCGGTTTGCGCATCGATCGTGATCGTGGCAGCGCCCACGGTCAGAGCCGTCGCCGGAGCCGAACTCAAGGCGCCGCTGCCGCTGAACACGTACAGGCCGGCGGGGCTCGCCGACACGTTGTTGGGCGCCGTGCCCGCGACCGCGGCGCCATCGGGGCCGACGACCGGCGTGCTCCAGCTCGTATCATTGGGATTGCAGGTATTGCCCGAGGCGGCTTGCTGTTGCACCGAATAGGCGCCCGACGACAGATTGACCTCGGCCGGGCAATCGGTCGCGACCGCGGCCTTCTGCGCGACGCGCAGCGCCGCCGCGAGTGCGTCCGCATAGCCACGCTGAGCAAATACCCCGGAATCGAAAAAATGCGGGCCCGCGACCGCGGCCAGGATGCCGGCAATTACGATGACCAGCACGAGCTCGATGAGCGTGTAGCCGCGCGGACGGGCGCCGATCCCTTGCTGTCTCAAACTCATCAACGCGCTTCCTTTGCTGCTGCCAATGTGTCGGCTGGTAGCCCCCAAACTGGAGAATCGGCGGCCCAATCGTGAACCGATTCACATCGCAAGCCGGCCCTGGCGCAGGCTATACTCGCCATCCATGAACGCGATTCCCAGGTCCTTCGCGAAGCCCACCGAGGCGCAGCGGCAAGCGAAAATCGATCTCGCGGCCTGCCACCGGCTCGGCGCGCGCTTCGGCCTCAACGAGGGCATCGACAACCACCTCACGGTGCTCGTGCCGGGCCACCGCGACCGTTTTTATCTCGCGCCGTTCGGATTGCACTGGTCCGAGGTCAAGGCGAGCGACTTCATGGAGATCGATCTCGACGGCCAGCTGATCGTGGGTTTGGGTCCGATCGAACATACGGCGCTGAACATCCATTTGCCGCTGCATCGGCTCGCGCCGCACGCGGTCTGCGTATTCCACACCCATATGCCGTATGCAACCGCGCTCGGCATGCTCGAGAATCCGCGTCTCGAAATGGCCGTGCAAAGCGCGCTCGGCTTCTACGACGACATCGCGTATGACTTAGGCTACAACGGCCTCGCGCTCGAGCGCACCGAAGGTGAGCGCATGGCGGGCGTGCTCGGGCAGAAGTCGGTACTGATGCTCGGCAACCACGGCGCGCTCGTGACCGGCAGGACCGTGCCGGAAGCGTTCGAGCGCCTCTACTTCCTCGAGCGCGCTGCCCAGGCGCAAGTGCTCGCGCTCTCGACGGGCCGCAAGCTGCGCGTGATTCCGGAGCCCGTGGTCCAATCGACGGTCGCGCAATTCAAGCAGTGCGCGGCGATCGGCGGCCGCGAACGGCCCGACCTGCATTTCGCCGCCTTGAAGCGCCTGCTCGATCGCAGCGAACCGGATTACGCGACCTGAAGGCCGCCGCGACTCCGGATCCCGCCGAGTCGCCCGCACCGGGCTTAGTGCGCTCGGCGCACAGCCTGTTCGTGTATCTGCTCGCGGCCGTGCTGTTCATCAACTATATCGACCGCGGCGTGATGCCGACCGCGGGTCCGATGATGCTGACCGACCTGCACTTGAGCAATACGCAGCTCGGCCTGTTGCTGTCGGCGTTCTCCTGGACCTATGTCTTGTTCCAGGTTCCGGTCGGTTGGCTCGCCGAACGCTATGGCGCGCACCGGATCCTTGCGGCGGGCCTGATCCTCTGGGCCTCGGTGACGATGCTGATCGGCCTGTCCTCGACGTTCACGGTGTTGTTTGGGCTGCGGCTGCTGCTAGGCCTCGGCGAGAGCACGGGCTTCCCCTGCGTCTCCAAACTGCTGGCAGCCGCGGTACCGACGCCGAGTCTCGGCACCGCGAACGGCATCGTCGGCTTTGCGTATCTGTTCGGACCCGCGGTCGGCACGCTGCTCGGCGGCATGCTGATGGCGGGCTTCGGCTGGCGCAGCGCGTTCCTGGTATTCGGCGGCCTCTCGTTGCTGTGGTTGCTGCCCTGGTCGCGCGTCGTGACCGCACAGCGCGGCGTCGTGCGCACCGAGGTGCGCACACCGACGCTGTGGACGCTGCTGAAGAACCGCGCGCTCTGGGGCACGGCGCTCGGGTTGTTCTCGAGCAACTACACGTTCTATTTCATTTTGCAGTGGCTGCCGGTGTACCTGGTTCGCGAGCGCGGCTTTTCGACCGTGGAGATGGCGAAGCTCGCGAGCGCATCGTTCTTGGTGATGGCCATTTGCGCGCTCGGCGCCGGCTGGGCGACCGATCGCTATATCAAGGCCGGCGGGTCGGCCAACTTCGGCTACAAAGCGATCATGGCCGCGGCGCACGGCGGCGCAGTCGTGTGCATGCTCGCGATGGCCTATGGTCCGCCGCCGGTCGCGCTCGCGAGCATCTTCGTGTTTCAGGCGCTCTGCGGCGCCTCCTCGCCGGGCGTCTATGCGATACCGCAGATCCTCGGCGGCGCGCGCGCCACGGGACGCTGGGTCAGCATCCAAAACTCGGTGGGCAATATCGCGGGCATCGTTGCGCCGACGCTCACGGGTTTGATCATCGATCTGACCGGCCAGTTCACGCTCGCTTGCGTGCTCGCCGCGGCGATGAGCCTGCTCGGACTCGTCGGCTGGCTCAGCATGCTGCCGCGGCTCGAGCAGATCGACTGGGATGGCGCAGCGCGGCCGGCCGCCTCGCGCTGATTTGATGCCCGGGCGTGTGCTGGCGCACCGAAAATCATCGGTGTCGGGCGCAGCCTATGCCTGACGATACCCCTTAAGACCCAGCGCGGCGGATCGAATCCCGCGCTCGGCCGTCGCTCGCCGCAAGGAAATCCCATGAAAGACGCCAAACCCGCTTCCGCCGCTTCCGCTCCCGAAGGTCAAGTGCCGCCGAAGGGTACGTTCGATCACAAGACGATCGGCATTTATCCCGATTTCGCCGATGTCGGAAATGCGTTCTTGTTGTTGCACAAGAACGGATTCACGGACGCGCAAATCAGCGTGCTCGGGCGCGAACAGCCGAACTGGCAGCAAAAGGTCGGGAATGAATGGGACAATTTTAAAGTGACCAAGGCCGCGCTCGGCGGCGCCGCGTTGGGCGCGGTTCCGGGCCTCGTGCTGATCACCGGCATCGCATTGACGGGCGGCGTCGGGATCCTGGCCGTCGGACCGATGGTCGGAGCGATGTCCGCACTCGGCTTGGGAACGTTCGGGGGCACCTTGATGGGGATCAAATCCACGACGCTCGAAATCAAGGACGCGAAGCCCAGTGTCGAACAAGAGGTTGCAGAAGCGCTTAGCCAGGGTCAATGGGTCGTCGTCGTCGATACCGCAACCGAAGATGATGCCTTGCGCGCACGCACCGCGATGCCCAATCGGCGCATATCCCGCAACGAGCAATCGGCAACGCCCGAGGCGGTGGCCGCTGTCGACGAACAAATCGACTTGATCAAACTGGGTCAGGTCGTCGAGGAAGCGATCGAGCTGGTCGCGAAGGAATCGACGCAGCCGCCGCTCGAGGTCATGTGCAAGCTCGAGAAAATCGAAGCCGCGGCACTCAAGAAAGCCGCGAACGCTGCGATCACCAAAATCTCCGATGCGACCGATCTTGATACGACCGAGATCACCGATATTTTCAAGGAATATCGCGTTGCCGGCATGGATGCGATCGTGAGCCGGCTGCGTGAACAGAGCCACATCCGGCGGTCGGTATTCTGAGCGCGCGGCGGCCCGCGCGCGCGGTCTTCAGCCGAGCTGTGTCGTCGGCAAATAGTGATCGAGCAGCAGCGCGATGAACAGCCACATCAGATAGACGATCGAATAGCGGAACAGGCGCATCGCGGCCGCATCCCCGGCGCCACGCACGAGCTTGAGCGCGTGGAGCAGAAACCCGGCATCGAGCACCACGGCCGCGGCCAGATATACGACGCCGCTCATACGCATCACGAATGGCAGCATCGTGACCAGCGTGAGCGCAATCGAATAGCGCAGCACGGCGCGCTGCGTGAACGCGACGCCGTGCGTGACCGGCAACATCGGGATATTGACCTTGGCGTACTCGGCGCGGCGCGCGATCGCGAGTGCCCAGAAATGCGGCGGTGTCCAGATGAAAATGATCAGGAACAACAGCAGCGCCTGCGGATCGACATGGCCGGTGATCGCGGTCCAGCCGAGAATCGGCGGTGCGGCGCCCGCGGCGCCGCCGATCACGATGTTCTGCGGCGTCGCGCGCTTGAGCCATACCGTGTAAACCACGGCGTAACCGAACAATGAAGCAAACGTCAGTGCGGCCGTGAGCACGTTGACTTCGCGAACCAGCAGGAACATCGATGCGATGCCGAGCAGCGCCGCGAAGCACATCGCTTGCGCGGGCCGCAGATGTCCGGTCGGCAAGGGCCGCGCATGCGTGCGCGCCATGCGCGCATCGATGCCGCGATCCACGACATGATTGATGGCCGCGGCGCCGGCGGCGGCGAGCGCAATACCCAAATTCGCATAGAGCAGCGTGTCGAGGCGCGGCAGTCCCGCCGAGGCGAGCAGTGAGCCGACCAGCGAGGTCAGCACGATCAGCGCGACGACGCGCGGCTTGGTGAGCTCCCAATAATCGTGCCAGGTCGCCCCGACCGCTGCGGCTTGCACTTCGAGCTGACTCATGCGGGGGCTCGCAACGCGCGGTTCAAGCCGACCGTTGCCATGAGCAGCAGCGCGGCTCCCGCGCTGTGCGCGGTTGCGAGCAGCAGCGGGAAGCCGCTGACCACCATCGTGACGCCGATGATCAACTGCAGCGCGAGCGCCGCGATCACGAGGCCGGCGGCGCGTTGCGCGAATTTGTCGCGGACTCGCAGAGCCGCGATCGCCGCGACGCCAAGTGCGGCCGTGATCGTGAGTGCGCCCAATCGATGCGTAAACTGAATTGCGGTGCGCGCCGGCGTATCGAGCACGCCGCCCTCGTAGGTCGGCGCCGGAGTGCCGCGCAAATCGAACGCGGTGCGAAAATCCGCGGCGGGCCACCACTGCGCCTGACAGGTCGGAAAGTCCGGGCAGGCCGCCGCCGCATAATTGCTGCTGGTCCAGCCGCCGAGCGCAATTTGCGCGCCGAGCGCGATCAGGCCGACGAGCGCGAGCGCGCGCGCGCGTGCAGCGATGTGCTCGGTGAGCGCCGGGCGCAATTCTCGTGCGTGACCCTCGAGCGACAGGACCAGCCACAGCAGCAGCGCAAGCGTCGTGAAGCCGAACAGCAAATGCAGCGTCACGATCAACGGCGTGAGCTGCCGCGTCACGGTCAGCATTCCGAGCACGCCCTGCGCGATCACGATCGCGAGCAGCGCCACGACGAAGTTCAGCGGCAGCACGCGGTCACGCCAGCGCATCGCGCCGATCAGCACGAGCATCACGATCAAAAAGCCCAGCGTTCCGGCTGCGTAACGATGCACCATCTCACGCCAGGCCTTGCCGAGTTCGAGCGGCCGGCCCGATAGCGGCGCGCTGCGTACCTCGGCATCGGCAGCCGCAGCGGTGGGGGTCAGGTGCCCGTAACAGCCGGGCCAATCCGGGCAGCCGAGTCCGGCGTTGCTGAGCCTGACGTAGGCGCCGAGCACGACGACGCCGAGGCACAACAGCAAGCAGGCGCCCACGAGGGAGCGCACGAACAGTGGAACCGTGTTGATCGTCTCGCCGGATGCGGCCATGTTCTACCGCCTGCGCTGTCGTCGTACTGTTGTCTTCGCCAAAGGGAAGGTCCGCAACGACCACCATGTGAACGTCGCATGGACTCGAACCGCAGCTAACGCTAACCGCCCGGTCTGCACAATGCAACCATCGAACGGGGCTTACTTGAATGATGCAGATGATTGGAATAGCCTTCGTTTCGTGATGCGGCTTGAGGCTGGGCTGCGAACACGAGAGCGCACGCCACGCTGATACCGCAGGACCGTAGGTCCTCGCTCAAAGCAACGTCCCGTAATAAAAAAGGGCAGCGGTCAGGCGACATGGCGCAGGTCTTCAGACCCCATCAGGTTTTCGTGCTGAAATTCGGCGCGGGCATCGTGTTGGTCCTGTTGATTGCCGGCATCCTGATCTGGCGGACCGTCACGGCAGACTCCCCGCCGATCGATGCGCCGGTTGCTCAAACACCGCCGTTCAGCCACAAGCATCACGTCAGCGATGTCGGCTTGGATTGCCGCTTTTGTCATGCCTCGGTCGAAACCGCGGCGTTTGCGGGCTTGCCGCCGACCTCGACCTGCATGACCTGCCATTCCCAGTTATTCAAGGGCCAGCCGATGCTCGCGCCGGTCGCCGCGAGTTTTCGCGACGATCTGCCGCTGCACTGGATCCGCGTGCACCGCTTGCCCGACTTCGTTTACTTTCACCACGACATCCATATTTCCAAGGGTGTCGGCTGCTCGACCTGTCACGGGCAGGTCGACCAGATGCCGCTGCTGTGGCGGACCCAGTCGCTCGAAATGTCCTGGTGCTTAGGCTGCCATCGCGCGCCCGAGAAATATCTGCGCCCCAAGAGCAAGGTGTTCGACATGACGTGGAAGGCACCTCCCGACCAGCTGCAGCGGGGCCGCCAGCTGTTGACGGAATACAAGATTGATCGACACCGCTTGACCGACTGTTCCAACTGTCATCGCTAGAACGACGCTATGGCCGCCAACGACACCGATGAGCCGCTGAACTTGGATCCTCCGTCGGGGACGGCGCCGCAGTGGCGCGGCCTCGACGAGTTGCCGGCGCAGGCCGCATCCGCGGCGGCCTTGCATCGGCAAGCGCAGCGCTCCGCCGACCTTGCACGCTTCGATCGGCGCCAGTTCCTGCGCTATACAGCCGCGTCCTTGTCCTTGGCCGGCGCCGGCGCCTGCAGCCGCTCGCCGCAGCAAGTGATCGTGCCCTACGTGCATGCGCCGCCGCAGCTCGTGGCGGGCGATCCGCTGTTTTTTGCGACCGCCGCGGCACTCGGCGGTGCAGCGGCGCAAGGCTTTCTGGTCAAGAGCCACTATGGCCGGCCGACCAAAATCGAAGGCAACCCCTCGCACCCCGGCAGCCTCGGCGCAACCGATATTTTCGCGCAGGCTTCGGTGCTCGATCTCTGGGATCCGGATCGCGCCCAGGCCGTGCGCCACCGCGGCCAGGAGACCACCTGGGAGAGCTTCGTGTCGGCGCTCAGCGTGCGCATGAGCCGACTCTCGGTGAGCACCGGCACCGGATTGCGGATACTGACCGAAAGCGTGACCTCGCCGACGCTCGAGCATCAGCTGCGCACGCTCATCGATCGCTATCCGGGCGCGCGCTGGCACCAATATCAGCCGATCAATCGCGACCGCGCCTACGAGGGCAGCCGTCTCGCGTTCGGTGAGCCGCTCGAAGCGCGCTACGAGTTCGACGCGGCGCGCGTGATCGTGAGCCTCGATGGGGATTTTCTCGGGGCCCCCGGCGTGCGCTATGCGCATGACTTCGTGGGCGCGCGCCGCGGCAGCGATGCCAAGCCGGATCCCGGCAGGCTCTATGTCGTCGAATGCACGCCCACACTGACGGGCAGCTTCGCCGATCATCGCTACGCGGTGCGCTTCGGCGAGATCGAGCCGATTGCGCGCGCACTCGCGCAAGCGCTTGGTGTCGCGGGCGCGGGCGCGGGCGCGGGCGCTGCGGGCGGTGCGCCCGATGCGCAGCTGCTGCCCGGCGACGTGCTCGCCGCTTGCGCACGCGATCTCAAGCAAAACGCCGGGCGCGCCTTGGTTCTGGTCGGCGACTCGCAGCCGCCGGTCGTGCATGCGATTGCGCACGCGATCAATGAGACGCTCGGCAATGTCGGGCACACGGTGAGCTACACGGCGCCGATCCTCGCGCGCAGCGATTCGCAGGACGAATCGCTGCGGTCACTGACCGAGGACATGGCCGCCGGACTCGTCGACACGCTGATCATGATCGGCGGCAACCCGGTCTACAACGCACCGGCCGACCGGCTGTTCGGCACGCATCTCGCGAAGGTCGCGATGAGCGTGCACCTGAGCCTCTACGACGACGAGACGTCCGCACGCTGCGACTGGCAGATCCCCCAGGCGCACTTTCTCGAGAGCTGGTCCGATGCACGCGCATTCGACGGCACGGCCGCGATTCAGCAACCTTTGATCGCGCCGCTCTACGGCGGCAAATCGGCGCATGAGTTGTTGGCGCTGCTGCTCGGCCAAGCCGCAACGAACGATTACCAGACGGTGCGCGACTTCTGGGCCAAGAACCGCGCACCCGCCGCGGTCGACGCGTTCTGGAACGAGGCGCTGCTGCGGGGCGTGATCGACGGCACACAGCTGCCGGTGCGCGCCGTCGCCTGCCGCTCGGATTTTTGGCATGCGCAGACCGCGCCCGGTGCGGCTTCGGCGCCCGCAGCGGCGTCCGACCCGGCCGCGCTCGAGCTGATCTTCGCGCCGGACCCCACGGTTTGGGACGGCCGCTTCGCGAACAATGCCTGGCTGCAGGAATTGCCCAAGCCCTTGACCAAGCTGACCTGGGACAACGCCGCGCTCATGGGTCCCGGACTCGCCGCGCGCCTCGGCCTCGCCAACGGCGATCAAATCGAATTGCGCGTGCAGGATGCCGCGGTGCTCGCGCCGGTCTGGATCATTCCCGGCCAGCCGGACCAGACCGTTGCGGTGACGCTCGGCTACGGGCGCACGCACGCGGGGCACATCGGCAATGGCGCCGGCTACGATGCCTACGTGCTGCGCCGGTCGGACGATCCCTGGCACGCGCGGGGACTGCAAATCCGCAAGACCGGCGAGAGACTCGAGCTCGCGACCACGCAGCACCATTTTTCGATGGAAGGCCGCCGGCCCGTGCGCACGACGACGCTCGCCGACTACCGCCGCGATCCTGCGCTTGCGACCGCCGATGAGAATCGCCCCCAGCCAAGCATGTATGCGCCCGTGGCCGGCGACGGCTACGCCTGGGCGATGAGCATCAATTTGGATGCCTGCACCGGCTGCAGTGCCTGCACGATCGCCTGCCAGGCCGAGAACAACATACCCGTGGTCGGCAAGAAAGAGGTGCTGCGCGGGCGCGAGATGCACTGGATCCGCGTCGATCGCTATTACGAGGGCGAGGCCGAGCAGCCGCGCACGCATTTCCAGCCCGTGCCCTGTATGCATTGCGAGCAGGCGCCCTGCGAGGTCGTCTGTCCCGTCGAGGCGACCGTCCACGATTCCGAGGGGCTCAATCTTCAAGTCTACAACCGCTGCATCGGCACGCGGTTCTGCTCGAACAACTGTCCGTACAAAGTGCGCCGCTTCAATTTTCTGCAGTACAGCGACGAGGACACCGAAAGCCTCAAGGCACAGCGCAATCCCGAAGTCACGGTGCGCATGCGCGGCGTCATGGAGAAATGCACCTACTGCGTACAGCGCATCACCGATGCGCGCATCGAGGCGGAGAAAGGCAATCGGCGCCTGACCGACGGCGAAGTCGTCACGGCCTGCCAGGCCGCCTGCCCGACCGGCGCGATTTTGTTCGGCGATCTCAACGATCCGGACAGCCGGGTCCGCAAGATCAAGGCATCGCCGCTCGACTACGCGCTGCTCAGCGAATTGAACACGCGCCCGCGCACGACCTATCTTGCGAAAGTCGGCAACCCCAATCCCGAGCTCGCAAATCCCCCGGCCGCCGAGAAGAAGGAGCGCGCTTGAGATGAGCAGCGTCGCCATTTCCGAGATACACGGCGACTCGCCGCCCGCGCATGAGCCCGTGCTGCCCGGCGTGCACAGCTACGAATCGATTTCGGAAAAAATCTGCGGCATCGTGCTCGGCGCGCGCACGGCGCGCTGGTGGCTCATCGCGTTCGCGGTCTGCTCGGCGCTGACCGTGCTGTTTTTCGGATCGATCGGCTATTTGTTCTACCGGGGCGTGGGCATCTGGGGCCTCAACGTTCCCGTGGTCTGGGCCTTCGACATCACGAACTACGTCTGGTGGATCGCGATCGCGATGTCGGGCACGTTCATTTCGGCGGCGCTGCATCTGACGCGCCAGCCCTGGGGCGCTTCGATCAGCCGCTTTGCCGAAGCAATGACCGTGTTCGCGCTCGCAATTGCCGGCATGTTTCCGATCCTGCATCTGGGCCGGCCGTGGTTCTTCTATTGGCTCACGCCCTACCCCAACATGATGAGCCTCTGGCCTCAATGGCGCAGCCCCTTGGTGTGGGACTTTTTCGCGATCCTGGCCTACTTGCTGCTGTCACTGATGTTTTGGTACCTCGGCCTGATCCCGGACTTCGCGACCCTGCGCGATCGCGCGCTGACGCGCGGCCGGCAGGTGATCTACGGCCTGCTCGCGCTCGGCTGGCGCGGCGAGGCACGCCATTGGCACCGGCGCCAGAGCGCGCAGCTGCTGCTCGCGGGGCTGGCGGTGCCGCTGGTCGTCTCG
>Ga0187847_10004220_pt1 | contig 10652 bp, 10 predicted proteins | sample June2016WEW_4_10_FD_132458 | JGI IMG/M metagenome (GOLD analysis project Ga0187847, IMG submission 132458) | Peatland microbial communities from SPRUCE experiment site at the Marcell Experimental Forest, Minnesota, USA - June2016WEW_4_10 | ecosystem: Environmental > Terrestrial > Soil >...
CCGCACGTTCTCGAACTCGAACAGGCGCTGGTATTGTTTCACAATCGCGTTCTTGGGGCGAGTCAGAATTTCAACCAGCGCATTTTCGTCGAGCTGCTGCAGCACTCCCATCACGGGCAGGCGGCCGACAAATTCGGGGATGAGACCGAACTTGATCAAATCCTCGGGCTGCGCTTCGGAGACGAGCTCAAAGTTCCGTTTCGAGGCTGCCACAGTGTGCTCGGTTTCTTCTTCCGCGCCGGTACGGAAGCCGAGAGCCTTTTTGCCGATGCGACGCCCGATAATTTTCTCCAGGCCGACAAAGGCGCCGCCGCAAATGAAGAGGATGTTCGTGGTATCGACGGGAGTGAATTCCTGGTGCGGATGCTTGCGCCCACCCTGTGGAGGAACGTTCGCGATCGTGCCTTCGAGGATTTTGAGTAAAGCCTGCTGCACGCCTTCGCCGGAGACATCGCGGGTGATGGAAGGGTTCTCGTCCTTGCGCCCGATTTTGTCGATTTCGTCAATATAGATGATGCCGGTCTGGGCGCGGTTGACATCGCCTTCGGCCGCCTGCAGAAGCTTCAGAATGATGTTCTCGACGTCCTCGCCGACGTAACCGGCCTCGGTCAGGGTGGTCGCATCAACGATGGCAAAGGGCACATCGAGCATGCGAGCCAGAGTTTGCGCGAGCAGCGTCTTTCCGGTTCCAGTCGGGCCGATCAGCAGGATGTTCGACTTGGTCAGTTCTACGCCATCGCCCGAGCGCTGGCGGTTCATATAGATGCGTTTGTAGTGGTTATAGACGGCGACGGCCAGCTTCTTCTTGGTCTGTTCCTGGCCGATGACGTATTCGTCGAGAAACGTCTTGACCTCCAGCGGCTTCGGCAGTTGGTTGGGCACGGCGGCGGCAGGAGTTGCCGTGCGGTCGTCTTCGAGGATGGAGTTGCAGACCTGCACGCATTCATCGCAGATATATGCCCGGGGATAGTCGCTCGGCGAGGAGATGAGTTTGGCGACGGCGTCCTGCGACTTGTGGCAGAACGAACAGCGCAGCATCTCATCCGAGCCCGATCTGGTTTTCACTCGGCCTTACTCCTTTTCTGGCGGCCCTGCCGCGGCTGGTCTCCTGCTCCAGGCGGAGACGCGGCGAGCCGCGTCTCTACACTCGGTTTTACTGCCTTCCTTTACCATACCGCTTTGGAACGGCGATCATAAACGTTATCTCGTCTTGTAGATGATATCGTCGATGATTCCGTATTCCTTTGCCTGCTGCGAGTTCATGATGAAATCGCGTTCCACGTCCTTCTCCACCTTATCCAGTTTCTGGCCGGTGTGCTTGGCCAGTAACTGATTAGTAATCTCGCGCATGCGCAAAATCTCGCGGGCGTGAATGTCGATGTCCGTTGCCTGCCCGGAGAGTCCGCCCATGGAGGGCTGGTGGATCAGGATGCGCGAGTTGGGCAATGCCAGCCGCTTCTTGGCTTGGCCGGCGGAGAGCAGAAGCGCCGCCATGGACGCGGCCTGACCGATGCAGATCGTGGTTACGTCGTTCTTCACATATTGCATGGTGTCGTAGATGGCCATGCCTGCCGTAATCGACCCGCCCGGCGAGTTGATGTAAAGCTGGATGTCTTTTTCCGGATCTTCCTGCGCCAGGAAAAGCATCTGCGCGATCACCAGGTTGGCGATGTTGTCATCTATCGGCGTGCCGATAAAAATGATGTTGTCGCGGAGGAGGCGGGAATAAATGTCGTAGGCGCGTTCGCCGCGGCCTGTCGACTCGATCACCATCGGCACCAGCATCATCTGCTCCTCTGTAGAATTAGAATTAGTATTAGAACCGGAATTGGATTGCACGTTTTGCCTTTCCACACTCCTGCCCTGAAGTCGATGTTGCGGCTCGGGGGAGGATCGAAATGGTCCGCGTAGTTCTCGCCTCTGTCATTACGCGGACTGGCGGTACAAAAATTCGAGGGTCTTCTCGTTGCGGATTCTGGTTCGTATCCTATCGAGAGCCCCATCGCGTGTCAAACGAGCTCGTACTGCTTCCGACGTCTGTTTGGATTGTTTCGCCAGCGCCTCCAGTTCCTGATTCAACTCGTCGTCGCTGACGTGCACATTTTCCTCTTCCGCTACTCTTTCGAGCAGCAGGGCGGCTTTTACATCGTGAATCGCCTGTTCCCGCTGTCCTCCGCGCAGACGGTTCATATCCATCTTCTTCATCTGCTCGGCGGTCAGACCCTGGGCCGCCAGCGCGCGCAGACCGCGCTCCAGGCGGATGTCGATTTGCTGGTCGATCAGTGAATCGGGAACTTCAAAATCGTTGCGTTGAATCAGCTCCCGCACCAGCTTTTCCTTGGCTTCGTGTTCGGCCTGGTGCCTGCGTTCCGCTTCCATCTGTTCGCGGATCGTCTTGCGCACATCGTCCATCGTCTGGAATTCGCCTAACTGTTTGGCGAACTCATCGTTCATTTCCGGCAGGCTTTTCTGTTTGATCGCCTGCACCTTCACTACATAAGTGAATGTCTTCCCCGCCAGGCGCTTGTCCTCGGTGTCTGCGGGATAGTTCACATCGAAGGTGCGTTCGTCTCCGGGGCCGGTGCCGCGCAGGTGCTCAGTGAATTCGGGCATGGTGTTCTGCCCGGCGATTTCGACCAGCACTTCATCCATGTGCACGGGTTGGCTGTCTTCCGTCTTGGTTCCGCCAGCTTTCGGCGTGCCGTCGAGCGAGACCTGCGCGAAGTCGCCGTCGGCGAGAGGCCGGCCTTCCACGGGATTGAAGGCGGCATGGCGCTCGCGCACATCGGCAAGGGCCTGCTCCACATCGGCCTCGGAAACCGCGATCTCCGGCTTCTCCGCGCGCAGCTCTTTGTAGCCTTCCAGCTTGATTTCCGGCAACACCTCAAACGCGGCTTTGAAGCGCAAAGGTTCGCCGTCGTGCAGATGCAGATCGGTCACGCGCGGCTGGGATACAGGATGCAGGCTCAACCTCTCAGCTTCCTGCCGAAAGAAGCGCGGTATCAGAGCCTCGACCACGTCGGTCTTGATTTCTTCGGAAAATCGCTGGCGAATAATCGATGCGGGAACGTGGCCGCGGCGGAAGCCTGGAATGCGCGCCATCTTTTGATACTTCTGGATCAGCGCATCGGTCTGCCGGTTGACGTCGGCGAGCGGAATCTCGACTTGAATCTCGCGCTTGGTAGCGCTGTTTTTCGCCGGGCCGTCCTTGGGCGCATTGTCATTGGCCGTAGTGTCGCTGATCGTACCGTCCTTGATTTCAGCAGGGCTCACAATTACCTTTCCCGTGTGGCGCGGCGGCAGAGTCGTGAGAGATTGCTCCACTGCGACGCAGGTGCCACAATCCTGAGTGTAAAGACTCCCGAAGAGCAACGTCAAACGCCAGAGGAGACTTTCGTACCCACTAAAGTAATCAAGGTGACTTCGGGGGGACAGTTCAAACGCACCGGTGGAGACACGACGCCGATTCCACGGTTGGTGTAAACCTGAAGTTCGCGGACACGGTTCAGTCCGATCGGGTACTTCGTTGCCAGATGCGGCAGGATCGGTGCACCGTAGAAAGGAATTCGAACCTGCCCGCCGTGGGAATGTCCCGACAACTGAAGATCGACGGAATAGTTCGCCGCGTGATCGGCGAAATCGGGTTCATGGACGGTGACGATCTTGGTCTCGTTAGACGGAATTCCCTCCAGCGCTTTATCGAGATCATTGGCGTGTGCATAGACATCGTCCACGCCCACGATCCAGATACGCTGGCCACCTCGCTCGAGCGGCAGAGACTGGTTGCGCAAAACCCTGAGGCCATGACTGTCGAGCGCCTCGGCCACGATATCGGGACCGTTCCAATGGTCGTGATTTCCGAGAATCGAGACTACGGTGGTTCCAGTTAATTGTTGCAGGACCTCAGCGCAAGGCTCGGCGTGGCGCGCGCCTTCGGGCCCGTTGTGTCCCAGAAAAGGGTGCGAGACGAAATCGCCGCAAAGAATAGTGAGATCGGGCTTTTGCGAGAGGGCAAGCCGCACCGCGCGTTCTACCTGCGTTTTGCCGGCGTAGGGACCAAAGTGCATGTCGCCCAGCAGGGCAATGCGAAATCCCTGGAATGCTTCGGGCAAACGCCGAAGACTAATGCTGACCTGGTCGACGACAGGAGTATGCGGTTCGATCAGAAAACCATCGAGGGCGGCGGCGACGGTCAACCCTCCCGCCCCCACCAAAGCCTGGCCAAGAAATCGTCGACGATTCAAGAGATGGGCTTGCCTCGGAATTCTTCAAATTATAGTCGCGGACTGGAGGCGTCAGCAGTCACTACAATAGAACCATGCCTGTCCCGAGTTGGCTCGAAGTGCTGAATGAGGAGGTCATCAGCTGCACGCGCTGTCCGCGGCTGGTCGTGTATCGCGAGCAGATCGCGCGCGAGAAGCGCCGGGCTTATCTTGACCATGATTACTGGGGAAAACCTGTTCCCGGCTTCGGCGATCCCAACGCGCGCGTTCTCGTGCTGGGACTTGCTCCCGGTGCGCACGGTTCCAATCGCACCGGCCGCCCGTTCACGGGAGACGCTTCCGGCAAGTTCATGTATCCGGTGCTGCACGAGACCGGGTTCGCCAGTCAATCGACGGCGACTGCGCGCGACGACGGGCAGGTTCTGACCGGTCTCTACATTACCGCCGCGGCACGATGCGCCCCGCCGGACAATAAGCCTTTGTCCCAGGAGTTAGCAAACTGCGCGCCGTTCCTGGAACGCGAACTTGAAGGATTGAAAGCTCTCCGCGTCGTGGTTGCCCTTGGCAGGATTGGATTCGAAGCCTATCTCACCTACCTGCTGCGAAAAAAGCTGATCGTCAGCAGGCGGGAGTATGAGTTTCGCCACGGAGCCGAATATCGGCTGCCCGATGGATGTGTCCTTTTGGCGTCTTACCATCCGTCGAACCAGAACACGCAGACGGGCAAGCTGACCAAAGAGATGTTCCTAAAGATTTTTAAGCGCGCGCGCGAACTGGCCGATGAAGCGGTAAGGCGGATTCCGGCGTGACGAACACCTCTGGGCCGGCATGGGGGAGCGCGTCACTCCGGGATGGGCCGCCCTGAATTTTGCGTGACTCGCAGTTGATCTTGCGCTCTGATTCCGCATTTTTGATTTTGCGCAGGACAGACGCCCTCGTCTGTCCCGGCGAGCGCAGTTTGGCGGGGTCGTTTGCCATCTAAGCCCGCACACAGTAGCGGGGCTTCGCCCGGCAGGACAGACGAGGGCGCCTGTCCCTACGCAGGCCCGATCCAAATCCTAACCCATCCAAATCCTACCTGATCAAAATCCTACGAAGATCGGTTCGGGTTCCAGCAGAATTCCCCACGCTTGCTGGACGCCTCGCTGGATTTCGTCTTTCAGGGCGACAATTTCGCTGGCTTTCGCATTTCCGCGGTTGATGATCGCCAGCGCATGCTTGTGCGAGATGCCGGCCGCACCCAGGGCGTACCCCTTGGAGAAGCCTGAGTGTTCAACCAGCCACGCCGCAGACACTTTGTGCTGCGCATCTTTATTCGGGAAATGATTTCCGGAGCGCGGCGCGGGGTAGGTGGGAATTTCCCGACCTTGCGCTGCGGCGCGCGCGGCCAGATCTTTGAATTGCTCGTCGCTCAGCACCGGATTCTTGAAGAAGGATCCGGCACTCCAGAAATCGTGATCCGGAGAATCGCGGTCTTCAGGGACAATCATCATGCCCTTGCTTCGCCGTATTGCGCGCACCGCCTCGCGGGTTTCGGCGAGCGATGGCATCGTCTTTTCGCCGGCGGGGGCAGAGGCCTGAAGACGCCCGGCAAAATGTTTTTGCAAATCAGCGTACTTCAGGGTCGGAGCGCCGCCCCTTTTCAGGCGATAGTTCACCCGCAGAATGATGTAGCGGCCACGTGCAGAACTGTTGAAGATGCTGGAACGATAACGGAATCCGCAGGCCGGCTTGGGCAAAACAACGATGCGCTTGCCTTGTGAGTCCGGCGCTTGCAGGTCAAAAGTCCGCACCGATTCGATGGTATCGGCGACCTCCTGTCCATAAGCGCCTACGTTTTGCACGGGCGTGGCGCCGACGCTGCCCGGAATGCCGCTCAGGCACTCGATTCCGGCACAATTCTGTGACACGGCATGCGCCACAAAATCATCCCAGTTAACGCCTGCGCCTACGCTGAACAGGACAGCATTGCCCCCGGCTTCTTTTGGTTGCGGAGTTGCTATGCCGCCGATGGAAATTTTCAGCACCAGTCCAGGCCAGCCGGAATCGGCAATGACAAGATTGCTGCCTCCGCCGAGAACAAATAACGGAAGTTTGCGCGTTTTCGCGAATTGCAGTGCCTCGCTGACATCGTCTTCACGCTTCAGTTCCGCAAAATAGCGAGCCGGGCCGCCCACCTGCAACGTGGTCAGCGGGGCGAGCGCAATGTTTTCCTGAATCGTCACAATTAGCGATTGGTAATTTGTAATTGGCAACTTCGAAAACTTGCGGCTTCGGTTTCTTCAATTACCAATTACAATTTACCTTACAAGGCAGGCTGGTACGATGAAGTTCAAATACAGGAGAGTCCATGTATCCGGAAATCATGCTGATCCCCATGCGCGAAGAACTTACGCGACTGGGTATTGAAGAACTACACACGGCCGCCGACGTCGACCGGGCGCTGCCCGGCTACCCGGGCGCAACCATGGTCATCGTGAATTCCATTTGCGGATGCGCTGCCGGACGCATGCGCCCGGCGGTGCGCCTTGCGCTGCAGCACACGGTGATCCCCGACAGCGTGGTCAGCGTGTTCGCCGGACAAGATAAGGAAGCGACCGAGCGCGCCCGCTCTTATTTCACAGGGTACCCGCCATCGTCGCCCTCGATCGCGATTCTGCGACACGGCAAACTGGTTTACATGATGGAGCGCCGCCAGATTGAAAGTCGCGAGGCCTCCGATATTGCCGCCGAACTGAAAGCCGCGTTCGATCACCACTGCGCGGCGACGCCGGTGCGGTAGATCGTTTCCTTAATTTGACTATCGTTTGACTGTCGTTGGGAAACGCCCTTCCGTCACAAATTTGAGTAAGCGTCATCACAGCGCGGCAGGGCAGTCATCCGGCATCATGGGTGTAATGACAACAGAACTGCATCTTTCTGCCGCACTTAGCAACGATCCGGCAGACTCTCTCAGCCCGGCCCAACGGGAAGCGCTGCAGCGGGGGGTGGCCAAGATTGTCGCCTTGGGCGAACAAGTTGGCGTCAGCGCCGATCAAATGGTTGATTTGCTGAGGCAGGGGCTGACCGTCCGTGAACTGCTGGAGTACCTGGAAGCTCGCTCCGGAGACGTCGCTTAGGAGCCGGTTTCAGAGTTTCAAGGCTTCAAGGGAAAAGACCGGTCTCGCTGACAGTTGAGAGATTGAAATGAGAGATTGAAACTCTGAAACCTTGAACTTTGAAACCTGCTGCTCTCGGTTTGCCCGCTGGCTCGCGATTGGGTAATCTCAAGCGATGCCATTTTGCCAGGAAGCGACCCGCCGCGGAACTTCACCTGTTTCGCCATTCAGCCTTGCCTCCCAGCATCGATTGCAGTCTGCATTGAGCTTGACGCGTGAGCGCGTATGGTCCCGGCCAGCGGTGCTGGGCATGTTGATCGCTTTCGCGGCCATCGCATGGGGTTCGACCACGGCGGTGTGCGCCCAGGAAACGGCGAAGCCGGAGACGCAGGCCTCACCTTCACCCGCCGCGCAAACTCCGCCCGGGCAAACTTCTGCCGATCAGGCTCCGAATGCTCCAGTGCCGCCTAAGCCTGTGGCTTTGTACAATCTCTTGCAGCGCAGGTCTGTCGTTTTTCCTGACATCGCTTACAGTAATGAACGGCTCTCGGCCGGCCAGAAATTTGAGCTTGCCGTGGATAATAGTGTTTCCGTCAACACGATCGCGTCAGCGGCGCTCGGTTCGGTGCTCGGGCAGGCGTATGACTCTCCGACCGGCTTCGGAGAGGGGTGGGATGCGTATGGCAAGCGCTTCGGGTCAGACTTGGCGCGACAGGCGTCGAGCGAACTTTTCGGAACGTTCCTGTTGGCCTCGGCCTTGCACGAGGACCCGCGGTTCTATGCGGAGATCAATCCAGGCTTTTTCCACGCGGTGAAGTATTCGGTGCAACGGGTCTACATCATGCAGGACGATGATGGGAGTGAGGCGGTGGCGTGGTCAAGGCTGCTGGGTCCAGCGATGGCCGAGGGGCTGGCCAACGTTTACTGGCCGGACCGGAACCGTACCGTGGGAGATACCTTGCTCCGTTATGGGCTGGATTTGGCAGGCCGAGCGGGCGGAAACATGTTGCGCGAATACTTTCCGGTGTTAGTAGGGAAGATCAGTCACCCTCGGCCGGCCGCCGCACGTTAATGTCGAGGAAGACGCATCTAACTAAGCGGCGGTGGCGAAACCGTTTACCACAAAGGCCACGAAGGTTCACGAAGGCAACTTCACGAAGGAAAACTGAAACCAGAAACCTTCGTGATACTCGTGCTCTTGGTAGTTCATGGCTGTGCGAAAGAGGAGATCGAGATTGAGGAATCGGATACTGGTATGGTTTGTCTTCTGTGGACTCGCGGCAGCGGCCGCGGCGCAAGACTCGGCACCATCAAGTTTCGGACGTTATACGTTCAGCTTTGGCGGCGGACCGGGCATCGGCAGGGGCTATGTCGCCAACTTTGTTGGAAACTCCTGGGAGGGAACGGTTGGAGGCGGCTACAACTTCAACCACCTGTTCAGCGTGGACGCGGAATACATGTACTACGACCTCAAACTGCGGCCGAGCGTGAGCCAGGGGCAGAGCCTGCCCGACGCCAGCGGACATTTGCAGTCGGTGAGCCTGGATGGAATTGTCAACGTGCCACGTCATTTTGGCAAATTCGGCGCCTACGGGATCTTCGGTGCGGGGTTTGACGATCGCAGCGTTTCGGCGCGCAGCCAGTTGCTCGAGCCCGGGACGGTGTGCCAGCCCACCTATTACCGCTGGTGGGGTATTAACTGCGTCCAAAGCAACCCTGCTAGTCCGCCGACGGTGAGCGGCGCCCAGACGTTGTCGTCGTATTCCAGGATTGCCGGGAGTTTCAACTATGGCGGCGGCATTACCTATCGGCTGGAATCCTGGCACCATGCCAGGATCTATTTTGAATACCGCTACCATCACTCGTATCAAGCCGATGCCGAAACTATTGTCTGGCCTGTCACCGTTGGGCTGCGCTGGTAAACTGCCGTCAGCAGACGAGCTGGTCGCGAGTTAGCTTCAGACCGGTCAGATTCCCCAGGATGGTTACCGCGATCTGTTCTGTGCGGAAAAATTCCTCGGCGGTTTGCTGCAAGTCGCCAACGGTCACGGCTTCGATGCGCTCGATGAGTTCGTCGAGACCGTAGAAACGGTCGTAATACATTTCCTGCCGGGCAAGATTCGACATCCGCGCGGTGGAAGATTCGAGCGACAGCATCAGACTGCCTTTGAGCTGATCTTTGGAGCGCCGCAGTTCTTCTTCCGGCACAGGCGTGGCTTTCAGGTTGCGGAATTCCTCGACTACGCACTCGACAACCCTGATGGCGGACTCGCGCGATGTTCCCGCGTACACGCACATGGAGCCGGTATCGCGATAAGGGTTGAGGTCGCTGTAAATGGAATAGGCGAGCCCCTGGCGTTCGCGGATGTTCTGGAACAGGCGCGAGCTCATGCCTCCGCCCAGCAGCGTATTCAGGATGTAAGAAGCGTAGCGGCGTTCATGCGCCATGGGGTGCGAGGGGACGCCGATGCAGATCTGTACCTGCTCCAGCGACTTCTTGTTCCGCAGGTTAATGCGGGAAAAGGTCTTGGGCTGGGATGAATGCAATCCGTTTTCTGCCGGCTTCACCTGCTCGAAATATTTGCTGACGAGTTCCACAAAGTGCTTATGGTCGAGATTGCCGGCGGCGCTGACGATAAGGTTTCCGGGAGCGAAGTGATGTCCGTAGAAGCGGGAGACGACAGGGCGCTCGAATTTCTTGACGGTTTCGCGCGTGCCTAGAATCGGCAGACCCAGCGCATGGTCCTTCCAGAAGCTTTGGGTGAAGATTTCGTGAACCAGGTAATCGGGATTATCCTGATCCATTTTTATTTCCTCGAGAATCACGCCGCGTTCTTTCGCAATATCGCCGGCATCGAACACAGGATGAAGGACGAGATCGCTGAGAACATCCATGGCGAGCGGGAGGTGCTCATCGAGGACTTTGATGTTGAAGCAGATGCATTCTTTCGCGGTGAACGCGTCCATATTGCCGCCAATGGAATCAACCTGGCGGGCGATGTCTTCGGCAGAGCGGGTTTCGCTGCCCTTGAAGACCATGTGCTCGATGAAGTGGGAGATGCCGTTAAATTCTGAATCTTCGTCGCGCGAACCGGACTTGAGCCAGATGCCGATCGCGACCGAGCGTATGTGAGGCATCTGCTCGGTGATGACCGTGAGGCCGTTCGGGAGGATTTGACGACGAATGCTGCGAATTTCTTTTACCATGAGTCCTTGTACCATTTCCTTCTTAGCCTGAGGTTCCCGATATGAAGTACGATCCAAGTATGAATTTCAGGGGCGAGTTCGAGTTATTGATACTATTGTCCCATAATCGGCCGCCCGTCGACGG
>Ga0187847_10004221_pt1 | contig 10652 bp, 11 predicted proteins | sample June2016WEW_4_10_FD_132458 | JGI IMG/M metagenome (GOLD analysis project Ga0187847, IMG submission 132458) | Peatland microbial communities from SPRUCE experiment site at the Marcell Experimental Forest, Minnesota, USA - June2016WEW_4_10 | ecosystem: Environmental > Terrestrial > Soil >...
CGAAGGAGGGCGCGGCTAAGCAGGCCGAGGCGAAACAAGCATCGGCGAAAGAAGCCGCGGCCAAGAAAAAGGCGGCCGATGCAGCGGAGGCAAAGAAGAAGGCTGAAGAGAAAACCGCTGCCGAAAAGAAGAACCCGCAGCAATGAGACGTTATATCGGGTAACGTCTCAATCGTTGTGGCAAGGCCATCGATGTCGATTGCAGGCGCGAACTCCGGCCACTGACCGAACTTGCAAGTCAAAATGAGGGGCCCCTTTCGATGGATCGGCGCGGCTTTTTGCTGGCAACCACCGTTTCCGCCCTGGTAGCCCCGGAGCTCGCCGCAAGTGCGAACGCGCCGGCCGTCGCCACGGAGCTGTCCCTGGCTGACATCGCATCCGCCTACGCCGATGGCCGGCTGACTTCTCGGCAACTGACCCAACGCTATCTCGATCGGATCGCTTCGCTCGACCGTGATGGTCCGAGATTGGGCGCCGTGCTTGAAACCAATCCACATGCAATCGAGATTGCCGCGGAGCTTGATCGGGAACGCCAAAGTCACGGGCCACGCGGGCCTCTTCACGGCGTGCCGATCTTGATCAAGGACAATGTCGAGACGGCGGATCACATGATGACGACTGCAGGGTCCCGAGCACTCGAAGGCTGGTATGCGCCGCAGGACGCGCCGCTCGTGGCTCAATTGCGCGCCGCGGGTGCCGTGATTCTCGGCAAGACCAACTTGAGCGAGTGGGCCAACTTTCGATCCCCTCATTCCTCCAGCGGTTGGAGCGGCCGCGGCGGTCAGACCCGCAATCCGTACGCGCTCAACCGTTCACCGTCGGGGTCGAGTTCTGGATCGGCGGTGGCAGTGGCCGCGAACCTATGCGCTGTTGCAATCGGCACGGAGACCGACGGATCGATCGTAAGTCCCGCCTCGATCAACGGTATCGTCGGTATCAAGCCGACGGTCGGACTCGTCAGCCGCCGGGGCATTGTGCCGATAGCGCACAGTCAAGATACCGCTGGACCCCTTGCGAGGAGCGTGCGCGATGCCGCTGTGCTGCTCAGCTCGATCGTGGGACTGGACGCCGCCGATCCCGCGAGTTCCGCCGTCGGTAAACGATTCGAAAGCGACTACGTGCGCTTTCTCGACCCCGATGGTTTGCGCGGCGCTCGCCTCGGAATTGCACGCCGCTTCTTCGCAGACAACGCGCCGCTCAATGGTTTCTTGAATGACTGTGTAAGGACGCTCGAACGCGCCGGCGCAGTCCTGATCGACCCGGCCGATTTGCCGATGCACGGCGCGGCGGCGTCGGCCGAAACGGAAGTGCTGCTATACGAGTTCAAGGCCGATTTGAATGCGTATCTTGCGCGCCTACCGCGAGGTTTTCCGGTGGGGTCGCTGGCAGATCTGATTCGATTCAATGAAGCGCACGCGACCGAGGAACTACCGCTGTTCGACCAGGAACTGCTGCGCCAGGCGCAAGCCAAAGGCAGCCTGGATGAGGCCGCGTACCAAGATGCGCGCGCGACGTGCCTGACCGCGACGCGCAGCGGTGGCATCGACGCGGTGCTTTGCGAGAGCAAGCTGGACGCGATCGTATCCTTAACATCGGGTCCCGCCTGGCTCATCGATTCCGTGAACGGCGACTTCGATACCGGCGGCTGCTCTTCTCCCGCGGCAGTCGCGGGCTATCCGCATATCACGGTACCGGCAGGTCTGTATCGTGGGCTGCCGATTGGCCTATCATTTTTCGGCACCGCGTTCAGCGAACCGACGTTGCTGAAGCTGGCCTCGGGATTCGAGCACGTGGCCACTGGACGCGTGGTCCCGCGCTTTTTGAGCGGCGTCTGAGTACGCCGCGCCTGCCTTGCGATCAGCTTGGCGCACCTCGAGCGGCTTGTGCGCCATTGATCAGCCTGTTAAAATTCCAAATTAGCTTGGGCACTGGTGCATTCGACAATCTGGCCCACAATCTTGCCAAGGTTGATGTCGCAAGCTCGAGTCTCGATTCCCACGAGCGGCTAGGTGGCAGAATGGTCATGCAGCGGCCTGCAAAGCCGCGTACGCCGGTTCGATTCCGACCCTAGCCTCCATCCGACGTGTCCTGCCGTGTACCCGACAGTCCTGCCGTGGTCTTTACGGTCTCGTAACTCATTGATATTCAAATGAACTAGTGGGCAAGCGCGTCATTCGGTGTACAGCACCGTCCTTGGAGAGCGCCGGCTAGACCTGGGGTAGATCCCTGGGGTATGTTGAAAGCAGGATTTCACATACCCCAGCATTGATGGCCTACCTCTCCGAGACTCGAATTCGTACTGCCAAAGCCAGCGACAAGCCCTACAAGCTGTTCGATGAGCGTGGCCTGCTATGCTCGTGACCCCGCAGGGAGGCCGCTTGTGGCGCCTGCGTTACTGGCTAGGCGGGCGCGAGAAACTCCTGACCTTGGGGGCGTATCCGGACGTACCACTCAAGCGCGCACGAGAGAAGCGCGAGGAAGCCCGCAAGCTCATCGCCGATGGCATCGATCCCAACGTCCAGCGCAAGGCGCTGCGGGAAGCATCGGCCGACACTTTCGAAGCCGTCGCCATCGAATGGCTAGCGCTTCAGAGCAAAGTCCTTGCGCCCGAAACGATGTCCATGCTCGGCGCGCGGCTGAACAACTTTCTCTATCTGTACATAGGTAAACGCCCAGTGGGTGCCATCACCGCACAAGAGCTGCTCGCGGCGCTGCGCCGCATTGAGGCCCGCGGCCGGCACGAGACTGCGCATCGTGTTCGAGCCCTTGCAGGGCGGGTGTTGCGATTCGCGGTGGCGACCGGGCGCGCCCAGCACGATGTGGCCGCGGATTTGAAGGACGCATTGGCACCGGTGAAATCCCAGAACTTCGCATCCGTGACAGACCCCGCGCGCGTCGGCGAGCTGATGCGGGCCATCGATGGTTACAGCGGGCACTCGGTGACCGCACTCGCGCTGAAGCTCGCGCCCCTGGTGTTCGTGCGGCCGGGCGAGTTGCGGGCCGCGGAATGGTCGGAGTTCGACTTGCCGAATGCTGAGTGGCGCATCCCGGCCGCGCGCATGAAGATGGGCGAGCTGCATATCGTGCCGCTCTCGCGCCAGGCGCTTGCGATCCTCGATGAGCTCAAGCCCCTTGCGAGGGGCGGGCGGTATCTCTTTCCGTCGCTTCGCACCCGCGATCGTCCGATGTCGGACAACACGATCAACGCGGCGCTGCGCCGCTTGGGTTACTCGAAAGAAGAACAGACCGGGCACGGGTTCCGCAGCATGGCGAGCACACTCCTCAATGGGCTGGGCTCTCCCCCGGATGTGATCGAGTTGCAGCTGGCGCATTGTGAGCGCAACAAAGTGCGCGCGGCCTACAATAAGGCGCAGCGCCTCTCGGAACGTCGCAGGATGATGCAGGCTTGGAGCGACTACCTTGACGGGTTGCGCGGCGGGGCGGGGGTCGTGGCGATGAATCGGGTTGCTTAAACCGAATGCTTCGTCGCAGGTTTGGCCGGCAAGCGTAAGATGCCATTTGCGATAATTGGGGCAGTCCTATTCCTTTGGCGATCGGGGTTTTGAGAGGGATTCGATATGGCGACGGTCAAGCAAGAAGTTGAGCAGCTGCTGAATCGGCTTCCCGACGACAGCACGCTAGAGGACATTCAGTACCACCTGTACGTGCTGGAGAAGATCAAGCATGGGCGCGAGGACATCGCCGCCGGCCGCCGCTATACCGTGGCTGAAGCCCGCGAGCGGCTTGGTCGATGGCTGCGAACATAATATGGTCGGAGCAGGCACTCGACGATATTGATGCCATCGCGGAGTACATCAACCGCGACTCGCCGTTCTACGCCCAACGTGTCGCCGAAGAAATTCTCGAGCTCGCTACCTCGATTGCGGAGCAGCCGCAGATCGGTCGAATCGTTCCGGAATTGAAGGACGAGTCGGTCCGCGAGCGGTTCATCTACAGTTACCGCGTGATCTACGAGATTCGGCCGAGTCACGTCGAGATCATTGCAGTAATCCATGGCCGGCGTTTGCTCGAATCCATCGAGGAGCGCTTCGAGTGAGCCAAAGCTCGTGTTTCAGACGAGATTCCTGGTCAACGTGACACCGGCCCGAAGACGCGAGCTTGCAGAGACTGATTACTCCGATTCAGCCTGCGAGATCTTCCGGTCGAGTTCGAGAGCGCGCTGACGAAAGATCTCGATCGCCTCCTCGCTAGTAATCTCCCCGCGCGCCACTTGGCTATGAATCGCTTCGGCCTCCGGGGTCGGGACGTACCCCTCATGGATCAAACTACCGACGATGTTTCGCGTGTCGGCTGCCTTCTGCGCCAACGTTCGGGTGTCCTTGGGAATGGGCGCCATTTTCATGATAATACTCCGTCAACCCAAAGTTCGGCGGCCGAACAAGGCATGCAACCGCAAGGAAGGCCGGCCGCGATTCGAGTACGACCACTGTAATGAGCGAAGCGGTCGCTCGTCACTCGTGACTCCGTATGCTCGCATGTTATCGAGCAAGATCCGGACTTTTCGCCGCGTGCCCAGTCCCAACGCGGGCGCGGACAGAGGAGGGCAGACGGAGAGGCAACGTGATCTGCTCCGGCGCCGCGGACCGTCGAGTGGCTCTCAGCGAAGGACTGACGGTGGTAGTCGATCGCTCGATGAGATCTGCGATCGCTTCGGCTGAAATGAGCCGGCGACTTCCAATGACTACGCTCGCAAGGCGCCCCGTGCGTAGAAGCTGGTAGATCATATTGCGAGAGATGCCACCCAAGAGCCTACGTGATTCCTGAATGGAGTAGAGCGTTCGGTCTTGCATAGATGACCCCTCGTGTTCTGCCTTTGAAATTAAGTTGTCTGAAGGAGTCAACGCGTCCATTGTTGGTCATACGGCCTTTATGATGGCTCATTTGCTTCTGCGGTGGTCGCTCAGTGGGAAGGAGCAAGAATGCGGTATCGGACGATCGTCACGTTTCTCGTCGCATGCGCGTTGAGCTTGTGTCCTGCGTGGCCCGCCCGGGCGGCCCACGGCAGCTGGCGTACCATGACCACGGGTCATTTCACGCTCTTCAGCACCATGGGTGACGCCGATACGCGGCAGGTGGCTCGGCAACTGCAGGGATTCGAACAGACCTTCGGCGACGCGCTGCGGACGGGCGATCGCATGCCCGACACCCCGACGCTCATCTATTTGATTGGAGCCCGTGACTTCAATGCGTACCTCGCCCCCCGTCCCGGTTTGGGCGGCTTTTTCGTTTCCACCCATGCTTACAATCTCATGGTGATCAATGCAGACGAACCATTCAAGTACGTCCGCGTTGCCGTGCTCCACGAGTTCGTGCATTACGTTCAGCGCAATACCAGCACAATGAACTTTCCGCCCTGGTACATGGAGGGTAACGCTGAGCTATTCAGCGGTTTCGATCTGACGAAGGACCGGATGGAGTTCGGCAAACTGCCCTATGGCGTCCGTATCAACCTGAAACAGTGGATTCCTGTGGAGCGTCTGCTTGCCGTGAAGCAGTCGGACCCGGAATATCAAAGCGAGACCCTGGCGCCGCAGTTCTACGGGGAGGCTTGGGCGCTGGTTCACTACCTGTTCTTTGATGACAAGACGCTGCTCTCCCCTACCTCACGCTACCTCGATGCGACGAACGCAGGCGTTCCCGAGCCTGAAGCCTTCGCATCCTCATTCCCGTTCGACAAGGCCGAGCTCGACCAGCGTCTGCGCCGCTTCGTGGCCGAGGGCCGGATCCTCGTCATGCATGCGACGCTGCCCGAGGAAGTTGTGATCGATGCGCTTCCGATCACTCGCATCGATGCGGCGGAGTCAGCGATGATGCTGACGCGGCTTGCCCTGCGGACTAACCCCTATTCGCCGGCACTCAAGGTCCTCGCTGCCGAGTTGTCTTCGGAGCGGCCAAGCGACCCGGCTGTTCGGGCGCTGTGCGCCCGAATCGCCGCCCACGGGTTGTTTAAGATCCAAATCGACGACCTCGCCGACCGCTATGCGGCAGGAGGTTCGGATGACGCGCAGGTCCGCATCGACATTGCGGACGCTCTGTTGACTGCACCCCCGAAGAATATGTCGACCGCGAAGGCCCTCGCGATGTTGAGCGACCTCATCCAAGGGGACACGCCCAACATCGAGGCCGTGGAACTGTGGATGCAGGCGGCCGAACGTACCGGTACCGATCCGCGTCAAATTATCGCCGCGCTCGAACCCGTGCGGATCCGCGCGCCGCACGACACGGCGATTCTAAGATCGCTCGCGAGAGCGGCCGAATCTGCCGGCAACAAAGAACAAGCACGCGGCTTCTACAACGAGATAATCCTCGTCAGCAGCATGCCCGGAGAGCGCCTATGGGCGCAAAAGCAGGCGGACTCGCGCCGCCTGCAGCATTGAGCGCGCACGCCGCTCCGCCATGTAAAATACGAACATGACGCCGGGGACCGTGCAATCCGGAAGCCGATTCTCGCGAGCGACGTCAGTGGATCGACACCGGAGCTCGATCGTCATGGGGCAAGCGCCGGCCAAGACCGGGCGTTGGCACCATCCGAACGAACGCCTCGAAGCAGCCGATCACGGTCTCCAGTAACCTGCGAAGGATGTTGGCCTCACCCAGCCGCCTGATTATTTGATAGATAGTTCGTACGATGTCTATTCGTCGACTACTGCTCACAATACTCGTCGTGAGCGGCCGCTATCGGGCGGTACAGCGCCAATACCGTGACCTCAATCACCAGTGTTTAATTACCATGTAGATCATGCCCCCGATAACAATTGCCGCTCCCCACAGCGCTCCGATGTCACTTCGATCGTTATAACCCCAGTCACGATCGGGTCCGGGATTATTGTAGCCAAGGTTCGCGGACAGGCCCCGGCTACGTCGATGACAGTAAATGGCAAAATAAATACTGAACGCGAGCATGAAGGCTGACGCTAGGAGACTATTCTTCGAGAAATGCGATCGCCAACAGAGGAGCAGTGCAAGGATTGTCACAATCGACGGAAACGCGAAGGACGCAAGGCGCAAGATCGCTTTCACGCGTGGGTCCTGCTCTAAATCCGGTTCCAATCTCGGTGGATCACCCAAACATTTGCCCTCGCAATTCTTTGAGTACCGGCATCAGCTTACCGCAGCCCAGGAATTAGCGCTGTGCGGATAGTATTTCAGCACCCGCGGCCCTCGGCGTTGACCGCCGGTCGCCGGCGGCGGTCCTATTGCCACTGTCGACCCCGAACTGCTGGACGCGACCGGCCGCTATGGGGCATTAGATCCGCGATCGCTCGAACCGAATAGCGCGCACCGAAGGCAGCATGGCGTCGCGCGTAGCACTGCGGCGACTCGAAGATTTCCGCAAAGTGATTAGCGCGGACATTCGCGTGTGCAAATCGACGTGAATCCTTGCGGCAGGTCGGTCCCAGCCGGCGTGTCGGTGAGCCACGCCCGTGGCTGCCCATTCACCGCGACGCATCGCGTGTAATACGTCTTTCCTTCCTCAAATGGGCCGGTCATCAGCACGGACTGCAGGGTCGTCTGAAAGTTGGTCGCGGCAGTCGCCGGCGCGCGGGGTCCGCCCGCCACTATGCCAATCGCCCCTACCTCGAAGGATAAACAGTTTATCCCTACGCGGTGCTCTCCCGGCGCCAGACGGATCGTATTCGCAAAGGATGGGGTCTCGGCACCGTCAACCGACCATGCGCGACCGTGTTTCCCAACCTCGATGACTGCCGCGGGTTGGCCTACAGGCGGTGGCTGATTGCACGATTTCCTCGGTTGGGGACCACCCAGTTTCCTAGGTTGAGGACCACCTGATTTCCTGAGTTCGGGACCACCCGATTTCCTCAGTTGGGGACCACCTGCGGGGCGCTGTTTTTCGGCGCCAAAGTGGCGCAGGAGTGGTCCGCCGATGTGTAGATTGCAGCGATTTCCGCGGTGCCGGCGGCGCATACGGCTACCTTCGTGGGTCCACACGAAGGAGATGGCGGTATGGGTGTACGCAGCATGACGGTCCGGCGGTTCGAGGAGATCCGGCGGCGACTGTCTGAGGGGCGCGGACTACGCGAGATTGCCCGAGCGCTCGGCTGTTCGCGCGACACGGTCCGCGAGGTGCGCGACGGCTTGAGGGCCTCGCCCGATGCACCGAAGGCGCTGCCCGATCCGCTGTGGATGCTGCAACTGGACTGGCCGCCGATCATCCACGATCTGGGGCTGGGGCATCCGTTGAAGTTCCTGTGGGAGGAAAAGGCGCAGCACCTGACCACCTACTCGAATTTTTGGAAGCAGTTCTACCGCAAGTTCCCGCAATACCGCATGGCGAGCGTCACGGCGAGGGACTTCGTGCCCGGCGAGCGCGTCGAGGTCGATTACGCCGGCGATCCGATCGAGTGGGTGGAGATGAAAACCGGCGCCATCCACAAGGCGTGGGTATTTGTCGGCGCGCTTGGCTTCAGTCAGCTGCTGTTCGCGCGAGCGGCCGAGGACATGAAGAGCCGCAACTGGCTTGGATGTCACCGGCGCATGTTCGCCTTCTACGGCGGGGTGAGTCACGTGACCGTGCCGGACTGCCTGAAGCAAGGGGTCCTGAAATGCCACCTGTACGACCCCGATCTGAACCCGGGTTACGCCGCGCTCGGCGCGCATTTTGCGACCGCCATCGTGCCGGCACGCCCGAATCATCCGAAGGACAAGGCGATCGTCGAAGGCGCGGTGAAGATCCTCATGCGCTACCAACGCTTCCGGTATCGGCGCACGACGTTTACGTCGCTCGCGCAAATCAATCAGGCGCTCGCTGAGTGCGTGCAGCGGATCAATGATCGGCGCCATACCCGCTTTGGCGTCTCGCGTCGCGAACGCTTCGAGGCGCTCGAGAAGGCCGCCCTGAAAGCCCTGCCGCAGACCGAGTTCGACGGTGGCGAGTGGAAAGAGGCGACGCTGCACCCCGATTGTTACCTCGCCGTCGAGGGCGACTATTACAGCGCCCCGCACATCCATCGACACAAGAAGCTGCGGGTCAAGCTCACCGAGAACCAGGTCGAGATCTTCCTGGATCTCGAACGCGTGGCGATCCATCCCCGCAGCCGCCACAAGGATGGCCGGCGCATTAAAATCGATGCACACTTCCCGCCGAACTCCGTCGGCTATTACGAACCGACGCCGCAGAGCCTGCTGTCGCAGTCGCGATTTATCCACCCCGAGCTCAATCGACTGCTGGTCGAGCTGTTCAACGCCGATGTCTTCGGTCACCTGCGCCGCGCCCAGGGCTTCGTGCGTAGCTGCACCAAGGAGATCAATCTAGCCGGTCACGAGCTCGCGAGCGAGCGCATCGCCGCCGCGATCGTCACGATGCGCCGCTACAACCGATATCGGTGTCCGTACTTCCAGGCGCTGCTCGTCCAGGCGCGCAAGCCATCCCAACCGACCGAGGCGCAGCGCGAGATCGTGCGCCGCCCCGGCAACCCCATGCTGCGTTACGCCGCCGGCGCTGACGCGGTTGTTCTGCCCACCATCAATCAGGAAACACCAGAAATATGAGTACCGCTATCGCCAGAAATCTCATGGCCGAGATGAAACTGCTCGGCATGTTCGCCGCCTTCGATCAATCGGTCGCCGATGCCACGCGCGATCAAACCAGCTACAGCGAGTTCATCGATATGCTCTTGCAGGCCGAATCCGACTACCGGCAAGAGCGCAAAACCGGCTACCGCATCAAGGCCGCCAAGTTCACGCTGCGGCCCGCGTTCGAAGACATCGACTTCACCGCCAGCCGCTCGATCAGCAAAGCACAGATCAAGGAACTCTACGGCCTGCAGTGGCTCACCGAGGGTCGCCCGGTGCTCTTGATCGGCCCAACCGGTGTCGGAAAAACCTTCATCGCCCAGGCCACGGGGTTGCACGCTTGTGCTTGCGGCAAATCGGTTCTGTATATGACGGTGACGACTTGGCTCGAGAACGTGGCGCTGGCTCGCTCGAGCGGCACCTACCTGCGTTACCGCGACAAACTCTCCCGGCCCGACGTTCTGATCCTCGATGACATGGGCATGCGCAAGATGTCGTCGGTGGAGGCTCAAGATCTCTGTGAAATCCTCGAGGAGCGTTCCATCAACAAATCCACGATCTTCACGACACAGCTCCCCCTCGATCACTGGCCGGAAGTCATCGCAGACCCGGTAATCGCCGATGCCATCCGCGACCGGCTGCAGCACGCCGCCCTCACGATCAACATCACCGGGGAGAGTTACCGCGGCGTCAAAGCGAGAAAACTTGCCAGCAAGAAAAAAGACGCGTAACAATCGTCGCCTTCGGCTCCGCCGGTAACCCCATCAGGGCGGTACCCAACTCAGGAAATCAGGCGGTCCTCAACTGGGAAATCCTGCAGCGTTGCCGTTCATCGGAACACGTGAGTTACGAACCTTGGCCGCTCTCGATGCGGCTTGGTTCTTTTTGAATGCCCTCTTGACTGCGTACTTCCTTTTTAGAACGTTGGAATTCCTGCGCGCTGACGCACAGTCGAGAGTGATTCGCCGATATGCGGTCAGTGTGGCGCTCCCACGCGACATTCACCGACTGAATTTGTTTCAATTACTCGCCCAAGCGCACTCAAAAGGCTGGATACCCGGTCCAAGCTATGTTGACAAGGACGCGCCAGAGGGCCCG
>Ga0187847_10004222_pt1 | contig 10649 bp, 6 predicted proteins | sample June2016WEW_4_10_FD_132458 | JGI IMG/M metagenome (GOLD analysis project Ga0187847, IMG submission 132458) | Peatland microbial communities from SPRUCE experiment site at the Marcell Experimental Forest, Minnesota, USA - June2016WEW_4_10 | ecosystem: Environmental > Terrestrial > Soil > Wetlands...
CAACTCGCCTGCACGGGAACCTGACAATTCGCGAGGAAAATGCCATTGCAGCACTCGAAGTGATGAGCCGTTTTGCGGTAAATCCGAAGTGGCTCATTTACCTTCCGCCGACCATGTCGCCCTCCGAAACGAGTACCGAACCCGGCCTGCTTGAACATCCGGCCGAGGCCTTCGAATACTTCCGCAAAGCGGGTATCGACCAGGTGATCTGCGAACAGAAGCACATGGGTTCGCGCGCCGTCGTCATCGTCTGTCGTGACCGCGCTGCGGCGCTGCGCCGCTTTGGGGTTGTGGAGGATGAAGCGGGGATCTGCTACACCCGAACAGGGCGGCGTTTTTTCTCGGACACCACGCTCGAACGGGAATTTCTAGACCGCATCAGAGTCGCAGCGGACAAGGCCGGTCTCTGGGATGAATTGAGTACTGATTGGCTGTGTCTCGACTGCGAGTTGATGCCCTGGTCGGCCAAGGCGCAGGATCTGCTTCGGAACCAGTACTCGCCTGCCGGAGCCGCCGCAAAGGCCGGGCTGCCTCAGACCGTTTCAGCGCTGAAACTTGCTGCAAATCGCCTGCCGGAAGCAACGCCTCTGGCCGATTGGTACGAACAGCGGATGGGCATGGCAGAAGCGTATGTCGAGGCGTATCGCCGCTATTGTTGGCCGGTGAATTCGCTGCTCGATTTGAAGCTCGCACCATTCCATTTGCTCGCCGGCGAGGGAGCAATTTATACCGACAAAGACCATCAATGGCACATGCAAATCCTGAGCAAACTGGCGGCTGCCGACCCGCAACTGTTGCTCGCCACACCTCACAGAGTTGTCAACTTAAACGAGCCGGAAGCTGTTACCAAAGCCGTCAAATGGTGGCAGGAATTGACGGCGGCAGGCGGCGAAGGCATGGTGGTCAAGCCGCTCCAATTCGCCGCTAGGAACAAGCGCGGCCTCATCCAGCCAGCCGTGAAATGCAGGGGAACGGAGTATCTCCGGATCATCTATGGGCCGGAGTACACGGCTCCGCAGAATCTGGAGCGGCTGCGCTCTCGTGGATTGGGAACCAAGCGCTCACTCGCCTTGCGCGAGTTTGCATTGGGCGTGGAGGCGTTGCAACGCTTCGTTGAGCGGGAACCTTTGCGCCGGGTCCATGAATGCGCCTTTGCCGTCCTGGCGCTTGAAAGTGAGCCTGTCGACCCACGGCTCTAGGTGCGCCCAGTCGTTTTGGATGGTCCTGTGGACCGTCCGTTCGGTGTCCAGCGGCACTCCATGTCAGGCGTGCCGCTGGCCCCCGGCGCTGCTTTCGCAGCGGTAGCAGGTTGACACGTCATCCCCACTGGGTAGCTGTACGTATACCGAAGTTTACGTCCGTCAACGCATTTAATTTCATTGGTTTGGATGTTCGCGTTTACGCTCGTAAACACGGCGGTAGCGAATGGTATCGTTCGACGTTTACGGCGTTAACATCTTTGCAATCAGCGACTCATTGCCAGAGTGGTTGACATGGAGAAATACCCGTTGTAGCTTGCCCGTAAGGCGATTGACTTGTGTCCTCCCCAGACTCCAGGCCGCCTTCTCTGATTCCGCCAGAGACTCCCTCCTCTCGGGCGACCGAGGCGTTTCGTGCCAAATCCATTGCTACGCGGCTGACTGACGCCGAGTATGCCGAAGTCGAAGAAGCTGCTGCACGCACCGGGAAGAAGTGCGCCGAATGGCTCCGCGACGCAGCCCTGGTACAGGCTCGTGCCAAAGATGACGGCCATACCGACCCAATTGTGCTGGCCGAACTCATGTCCATTCGCACACTAATGCTCAACCTTTTCAGGGAAGCATCCAAAGGGCCGATCAGCGATGAATCACTGCGCAAGATGTCGGCATATTCCGAGTCAATCAAGCGGCAAAAAGCTGAAGAGCTTCTGGCAAAGTTGCAGGCAAACCAGAGCGCGAATGTGTCAGGGAAACAACCATGAGAGTCCCAACGTTCCGCTCGGCATTGCCAGCGTTATTGATCATTCTCATGATGATCGCTGGAATCCTGGCATCTATGCCGCTTGCCACGTGGTTCTGGTGGGCCGCTCCGCCACTCGAAATCTACTACTCAGGCGCTTACTTTAGCAGCACAATCACGCGCGGGAATCCAGCCGCCACCACCGAGGTCCAATGGCTCTACAAGGCGGCGCCGGGACAGGCGGATCAGCTCGCCGAGGAGCAGGATGTTGTTGCGGATAATCCGGAGAATCAACGCAACATCTCGATTCCAATGCATCTCAGTTCTGCTGCCGAAAATGCCGGCTGGAGCTACCTGATCCGAGGGCCAAGAGAACAGATTAGCGCGGCCAAACTGGAGCCGTTTCTGCGAGAAGAATTCTACGGTGGGCGGAGCTTTTGGCGTCTGTTTTTGCAGCCTATTCTCTGGGGGATCGCACTCGTTTTCACGACACTCGGCGCACGCGAATGGTTTGCTGGAAGAACCCGGAACAGGAGAGCCGAACGCCTCGTTACATCGCCGGATCTGATATGGGATAGCTATCGCGATCCGATGATGGAACGGCTTGGTATGCCACAGCGAATTGGGCTGCGTTTTCAAATTGTTTACTGGTTCGAGAACTTGCAGATCAAGGGAGACGAGTTGCTAGTTCGAGCCGTCCGCAATCTGAAGCGCAGACGCACTTCGATAGATGACGAAATCACCTTCCCAACCCCAACACTTAAAGCAAGAGTTGCGTCGTGTCTTATAGTGTCAGATCAGCAAACGGATGTTGGCGTCAAAATGAAGCCTGCACTGCAGCTTTCGGCCTCTGCTCCGGACGTAGATCGGAGCCATAAATCGGAAGCAGACAACTCGACTACCAGAACTCGTAAGAACCCCGTCAAGCGTCATTTGATCTTCCCCGGTGCGACAGGTGAACAACGAGCGGATCAGCGGTCTCGAACCTGGGATGTATCGCAGTGGATTGATTAACGCGACGAACTGTCCAAGGATCAAAGATACTCCATCATGGCGCAACAGGAACCAAGTCTAACAACGTGATTCAAGACGACTGATTGGATACACAGGTTCTGCATTGTAAAGCCCTCCTAAGTGACTTCCCCGAACGAAGGCCTTCTTTCATTGAAATCGAGCCAGATTCGATCCGTGAATTCATTTGTTCAGTCCAACGTGGAAAAGATCGCGAGATGGTTCTTTCCCATAGATGAGCAGTGACGCTTTCATAGACTAATCATTCAATTGTAAGACTCTCTATAGATCGCAACATTGAACAACGAAATGCTAACAAGATGAGTGCTGCAATACGACGCATATAAGTGAACAAGGATGCATAACAATGCATACGAATGAGCAGTAGTTATAGAGTATTCATAGCAACAGAAAGAAAAATACTCGCTAATTTATGACTATTTTTCCACAAGTTGAGTTACTCTATCCGGGAAGGCAGTTGCGAGATGCTGCCGCGCTCGTTTTGGAGTCCAGCGCATGTTGACCATCTCGAAGGCCCTCTCCGCAGGACAGGCTCAGACCTACCACTCCCGCGAATTCGCTTCAGAGCAGCAGAACTACTGGAGCCGCGACCGCCACGCCTACAGCGAATGGCGCGGCAGGCTTGCGGCGGAGTGGGGACTCCACGGTTCCGTCAGCGCAGAGCGTTTTGCCCGGCTAAGCGAGGGCCAACATCCTGAGACCCGCGCGCAACTCGTCAGGCACCAGCCCGCCAGGACCTATGAAAACGAATACGGCAAGCAAATAACCAGCGTCGAGCATAGGGCCGGATGGGATGCCACGTTCTCCGCGCCGAAATCTGTTTCCCTGACCGCTCTTGTCGGTGGCGACTCGCGCATTCGTCAAGCTCATCGCGAGAGTGTTCGCGTCGCGCTTGGCGAGTTGGAGCGATACACACAGGCTCGCATTGGCAATGTTCATGCGCCTGAGACGACCGGCAAGTTCATCGCGGCCACGTTTGAGCATGACACTGCCCGCCCAGTTGAAGGCTATGCTGCGCCGCAGCTTCACACGCACGCCGTGATCTTCAACATGACGGAACGTGGCAACGGCCAGGCGCGCGCGCTACAGGAACGGAGCCTTTTTCAGTCGCAACAGTACGCGACCAGTGTTTACCGTTCCGAGCTTGCCATGCGGCTGCATCGGCTCGGTTATGAAATCGAGCGCGGCAGGCACGGCCAACCCGAAATCAAAGGCTACACACAGGAGTATCTGGACGCATCAAGCCCGCGGCGAGCACAGATCATCGGCCACTTGCAGGAGATTGGGCGAGACGGTGCAGGTGCTGCGCAAGTCGCTGCGCATCGCACCCGCGACAACAAGGAGATTCATTCACCGGAGGAGGTATTGCGGCGGCACCGCGAACTCGCAGCGCAATTCGGCCATCAAGCGGATCGAGTCGTGGCGCAAGCGAGAGAGCACGTTCGGCAGTTAGCGCAACAACCGGAGAAGACAGTTCAGCAATCCGTGACCTATTCGCGCAATCACATCTTTGAACGCTCGGCTGTGCAGGATGAGAGAACCATTTTACACGCGGCGATCAATCGCAGCATGGGCCAGGCCACATACAGCCAGGTGCGGCGCGAGTTTCAACAACGGGTGATCAAGGGCGAGTTCCGTGAGGTTGCGCGAGGAGAGGGAAGGGCCGCGCCACAGTACACGACCGCAGAGTTGATTCGAATGGAGCAGGAGATCATTGCCCACATGAAGAGTGGTAATCGTCGCACCTATGACGATCCGATGCTTGTCTCGCCTCGACTGCGAATTGCGATCGAGGACCGCCACCGGGAGTTGAGCCCAGCGCAACGGAATGCAGTAGATGACATCTTCGTGGCACGCGAAAAGATCATCGGGTTGGATGGCATCGCTGGCTCTGGCAAGACAACAACGCTGGCAGTGATTCGCGAAGGCGTGGAGGCTGAGGGTTATCGGGTCGAGGGATTCGCTCCAACCTCCCGAGCCGCGAACAAGCTGGCTGAAGCCGGTATCGAGACCTCGACGCTCCAGCATCATCTTGCGCGAGGAGTGCAACCGCACACGGGACAAAAGAGACTCTTTGTGCTCGACGAATCCTCGCTGGCCTCAACGCGCCAAATACATGAGTTCATGGAGCGGCTCCACTGGAGTGATCGGGTACTCCTGGTTGGAGACACTCGGCAGCATGAGGCCGTCGAAGCGGGCCGCCCATTCGCTCAGCTTCAGGAGGCCGGAATGTGGACGGCGAAGCTCGATGAAATTGTGCGGCAGAGAGATCCAGAACTAAAAGAAGCTGTCGAACAGTTGGCACGTGGCAAAGTTGGCGTGGCCATCGATAGTCTTGACCGCCAAGGCCGGGTGCATGAAGTGCAAGGTCGTGAGGCGCGTATCGCGGCGATTGCGCGTGAATACGCACGGTCGCCCGAGAGCACACTGGTGGTGTCGCCGGATAACCTCTCGCGGACAGAGATCAATCAGCGCATCCACACGGAATTGCAGACGCACGGAATTGTGAGTTGGCGCGAACACTCCACCCGAGTGCTGGTGCCGCGTCAGGAGATGACCGGCGCAGATCGCAGTTGGGCACAGCAGTATCAGGTCAACGATATTCTGCGCTACTCGCGAAGTTCGCGAGAGACAGGCATCACAAAGGGAGAATACACGCGCGTGATGAGCGTTGACGCGAAGAACAATCTGTTGACCGTGATGCGGTTAGACGGAACGGAACAAACCTACGACCCGCGTCGCCAGATGGGAGTCACGGCCTATCGCGAACAGGAAAAAGCATTCTCCGTCGGGGACCGTCTCCAATTCACCGCGCCCAATCAGGACCTAAAGGTCGCCAATCGCGACTTGGGTACGGTCGAGGCCATTGCTCCGAGTGGAGCAATGTGGCTCAAGCTAGACGGTGGACGAGAACTGAAGTTCGACCCACAGAATCATCCGCATCTTGACCACGGCTACGCAGTCACCAGCCACTCCAGCCAAGGGCTTACTGCAGACCGTGTGCTCATCAACGTGGACACGGAGTTGAGCGCTAAAGATCTGCTAAACAACCGCATGGCCTATGTTTCTGTTTCGCGCGGCCAGTGGGACGCGCAGATCTTCACAAACGATCGCGAACTTCTGCCAAAGGCCCTCGGCCACGATGTATCGCATCAGAGCGCACTCAAACCAGAGTTGACAATCGTCCCGCCCGCACAGGAGATTGCCCACACTCAAGACCACGATTTCGGCCCAAGTATGGGTTACGGAATCGGAATGTAGTTCCACGCTGCTGTTTGCTTCGTGTTAGGAGCCGTCGCAAACGCGAGAGCATGATGAACGAATTGTACGGAATTGATTTAGGACCTCAAATCCCCATGAGGAGGTTGTTATGCCAGTAGAACTCTTCATCAAGAAGCCAGTCCAAAACACCATGCAAGCAGCGCTTGCGCTGGAGCGTCACTACTCCGTCACCGAGGTTGCCGAAATATGGGCTCTGAGCGAGAAGACCGTCCGCCGTATGTTCGAAGACGAGGAAGGAGTTCTCCACTGGGGCGCACCCGAAACGCGCTACAAGCGCGGCTATCGAACGCTCCGAATCCCGGAGAGCGTTCTACTCCGCGTCCACCGAATGCGCGAGCAGCGGTTCGGTTAAGAGCGGAGCAAGTTACGACTTGAGTTCCTTCTCCTTGCTTGTCTATTCAAACCGCTCATTTTCGTGTCTCTCTTCTGCCGCCTCACGCTGTCTTACAAGGTCGAGGACGCCGAGAAGGCGTATCTTCTCCGCAGCTGCAAAGGTAGCTATTTTGGAATCAGGGTAATCCGAGAATGAATCAAGCAGTCTGACATTTGCCTCCCATGGCGGTACTTGAGAGCCTGACCAGCCCATAGGCTGAAACTTCCCGATGTATCGCTTAAGTACCTCGATGCGATCCGGCGCTTGTTCTAGCAGCCTCAGTGCTACATTTGTCCAGCGACGAATCTCCGTCTTCGCTTCGACCTGGAATGGGAAGATTACAGAAGCCATCAGGGGGTATCGGATATCCCGGTCCTGCTCGCACCATTCAATCAAAACCTGTTCAGGAACATTGTCAAAGGCCGAAGACCCCCGCCCATCCATTTGGTGACGAATCCGATAGTCGTGGTCATCAGATGTGGTGCCACGAGGAAAGATCGCGTTAAGCGTAATGGTCGGCTGAACGGCAAGTAGTGTTCCTAAGACACTGATCGTTTCCGAATGTACGAAACGCCAGCGCCCCAACCCTTCCAACCTTTCCCTCATGCGCTTACACATCTCATTGGCGACTTGTGAACCGTCAGGCCCGGTAAGGCAATGCTTAACTACCTCATTCAGGTGGTAAGTTTGATTATTGCTCATGTCCCTGAAATCAAATCGACTCAGAAGAGATCTTCCCGCGATTACAATCTCACCGGGAATCGCAACCTTATCTCGCTCACATGAGGCGATTCGCATCCACACAACTTCTAGCGCCACGTCGAATCCACCTGCTCGCTCCGCAATTAGCGATGATAGCTCGGCGAGACCCTCTCCACTTAGGGTGTCCCATGTGTACACCAGGGTGCGATATCTCTCGATGGGTGCGATGCCACTCGCAAGAGAGCGTTTCAGGCGTTCAACACCTTGAAACTGCATTCCAGCATGACACTGGAGCAGCGGGACCCACTCTGCCAGCAATGGATCGCTCATGCTCTCGTCAAGCAGTGTCTCGACGAGTTCCGAATTCGTGGTCCGCAAGTTGTACAGAAAGATAGCTAGGTTCTGAGCAGATCGCAGTTTTGGATCGGCATTGACGAATTGCGCTAGGATGCTGTTCCACACCCCCCTGTGATCTGGCGAGTTATCAATCATTCCCTTTATAAAATGCCCAACGTACATCCCGGATTCTGCCATGACAAGTTCCGGAAGCAGCTTTCTGAAAGTATGTTCGTCTTGAGTAACCTCTCTGCCAAGCTCATACGCCTGAGTCTGCATCCGATCCATGTGAGCTGTGACATCGTCATTTGGGCCAAGATCGTCGAATGCACCACGAGCGTTCCGAAAGACCAATGCGCGGACGCGGTCGGCAAGGCTCCTTGGCGCGAAAAGCCCCTCAATGGCCATGAGTCTGCTCTCCATGTCCGCATCCAGCGGCTCCTGCCGCCATCGCCGGATTGAATGAACAGCCGTCCAACCCTCAGGCCAGAAGTTCCCCGAGGAAAACGCCCTGCAAATGTCTTCGACCTCGTCATATATCCCGACGTGATTCCAGAGTCCGCGAAGGTTGTCTGCGACAGTTTTGCGAATCTGGGGCGCGATTGCCACATCGACTACGAGCCTTTTGCAAAGAGAAAGCGCTGACCTGTACCAGTGAAGGATTTCTTCGCCCGTCCTTGGATCGAAGCCGTAATCGCGTGGACGAGCGCCAAAGTCGAAGTGTTGATAGGATGTGAAATCCCCGGTCGTCAACGTGGCGTTCAACGCAGAGATGCCAAACTCTTGGCGTTGTTGACTTTCCGATCCGAGCAAGGATTCAATAATAGCCAGTCGCTGCTCGATAGTCGCATGAGTTCCGGATAGGTAGATTTGGAAGAGCGATGGAAAACTCTTCTTGACCTGGTTCGAATAGGGGCTAGGTTGTTCATCTTCGATTAAATCAAAGAGCAATGCCACGGCCCTGTCGAAAAGATCGGGATCATACGCAAGCGAGAGCAGTAGGGTGCGAAATTCCTCCCCCTTCAACGGAGTTCCATTGGCGGTCATCTCTTGGATCGCTCTTTGAATTGCATCCAAAGTGGCACCGGGTGCCACTGGTGCAACGTTGCAAAGCATAGACACCTCCAAGTCGTTAAGGCTGCCGAGCCGTCCCAACATACCGTCGTCAGATAGCCACTGCTCCACTATTGACCGTGCCTTAGCACTGGTATGCAGATAGCCGAGACGCCGCGAGAATGATTTCAGCAGTCTGGCCGGTACACATTTCCAGAACTGTTCCAGCGCAGAGGGTGCGATACTTTCAAGAGCGAGCGCCGCCAGTCTATTAGCAACGGCATGGGGCAATAGTGCGCGCCATACGCCTCTTGACTGTAAAAGGTCTCGACGCTTCAATTCTGAAAGATTACGGTAAACTGACCGGGTGTCTCTGCCGATGACCTCTGCAAGTCTCCAAAGTTCCGCTTCATCAGCGCGCGAGTCGTCTGCCCCTTGAAACGAGTAGACCAACGAACACGCCTGCGCAGTCTGCAGAAGAGAATCGTCAGGCTGATTGCGCTGGTGGAAGAGGCGACGAAACAACTCTGCGTCTTTCAGTTCCGCCACTGTCTCTCCAGACTTGATCGTGCCGGCCAGAGCAATTGCCACCCTCGCGTTGCCGCCAGCAAACCTCGCAACCGACTGGACATTCACCTGAGAAAGCATTGGGAAGCGATGTTCAAGGATCTTTTCAATCAGGGCGTCGGATGAGGGTTGGAGTTCGAAGACATCCGTTCCCTCAGGCAGATCATCCTGGATATCGAATTCGATGGTTAGCAGGCTGAGATGGCTTTCTGATGCCTTGCAAACTTCTGAAAGCTGCCGATGGAGTTCCTGTCCGCAATTGTCGACGATCAGGATCGCCTGTTTTCCCTGTGCTAAAAGGTCAGAGGCCATTGCAACCGGTTGGGGGTTGGGTCCGTCCGACAGATTAGTGTATGCGGCAAGCGATGGATCGAGAGCGCCCTCACCGATTCTTTCATCGAATAGCGCCTGAGCCAGCCTGGTCTTGCCTACACCAGAAAGTCCAATTAGGCGAACAACGTCCTGCTCTCGTGAGAGATGAATACGGATATGTCGGATAGCTCTTGGATAACGGGCCGAACGGTTCCGCTTGGTTTCATTTCGGCGAGGATGGCGGCACGTGGCATATCTTGGGCCTTGACTTGGAACCCGGTCGATGAGCGCGGCAAGTTGAGGGGTGGCCCGACCTCGCCCCGTAAGGCCGCGCGAACGTCCAGCCCTCCGTCGGCTGCGCTCTGATCGCCGCCCCACGTCACATCGAGCGGGGAGAGTCCTCCCCGCCTAGCCTCGGCCTCGCATAGGAGTCCAATGAGCGTACGAAGGTCTTCATCACCAAGGAGCGATACGTGATCGCCGGTTATTTCGAACATAGATCAACCGACCTTTGAACAAGAGTAGTGTGGGTTCTTCGATCCAAGCTGGCAGCCTCAACCAGTGCAGGCCTCAAGAGTCCGATGGGGCATCTTCTCCAAATATAGGCCTGAAATGCCGGTTTGATAGGGTGCAATTCCTAAGTGGAAGGCAATCCGGGGAGAGATTGACGGTGTTGAGGCTTGTTGAGGTGTAGAACGGCTTGAATGCTGAGAGCCGTCGAGGTTCCACCTTCTTCATAGAGCGAAATTGAAGCAGGCATTTTGATTGGCTGTAGAGCCCGAACTGCGCGATCGATCCCAATTCCTCAGCTTATCGTGGGCATAACTGTAGCCACAGATATGCCTCAAGTAGTGAGCCTAGCAATGTTGCGAAAATTCCATTGGGAGCTTCAGTTGGTCTCATTGGTACATCTTGGCAGCAGTTGCCATGCGGACTGGACGCTCTTTTCGAGCTGGTCCTGACGGGCGCGGACCCACGGCGAGTAGTGCTTTTCTGTGACACGTACGCTGGCGTGGCCAAGCAGGATGGAGACCTGGTCGATGGGGACGCCGGC
>Ga0187847_10004223_pt1 | contig 10646 bp, 6 predicted proteins | sample June2016WEW_4_10_FD_132458 | JGI IMG/M metagenome (GOLD analysis project Ga0187847, IMG submission 132458) | Peatland microbial communities from SPRUCE experiment site at the Marcell Experimental Forest, Minnesota, USA - June2016WEW_4_10 | ecosystem: Environmental > Terrestrial > Soil > Wetlands...
CACTTCTGGTTCAGGTCGCTCACAATCCGGGAGTTGATCCCGCGCGCCATGACTTCCCAAACGTGCGCTCCCTCCAAGTCGGCGCATACACGGACACATCGCGTACAGAGAATGCAACGGTTATGGTCGAGTACAAAACGCGGATGCGAGAGGTCGACTCCGAGGCTGGGACAGTTGTAGCTAAAGTGCACGGTGCTGATTCCCATCGTGCTGGCTAGCGCTTGCAACTCGCAATGGCCATTCGACACACAGGCAGCGCAAACGTGGTTGCGCTCCACCAATAGCAATTCGACAGAAATCCGGCGGTCGCCCGTGAGCCGAGCGGACGTCGTTGTGACCGACATGCCGTCCTGAATGGGAGTAGTGCAGGCGGGGAAAAGCCGATCGGTTCCCGAGATCTCCACAATGCAAAGGCGGCACGCGCCGACGGGAGTGAGTCCTTCCAGATCGCAAAGCGTAGGAATGTATTTGCCGTTCGCCTTGGCCGCTTGCAGGATAGTCTGGCCCTCCACAGCAATGATCAGTTCGCCATCGATTCGGATTGACAGTTTCTTTTGCGGCAAGCGCTGGCTCCTTCCTGGCTGGCGTTCCCAGCACACTTCTGAACTCGGCCCATTAAGTCACGTTCGCGATCTTGATATCGCAGCGCAGACAACGGCAAGATTCGTCGAGCGCCTCCTCGTGGGTGAATCCGGTAAAGACTTCCGCGTTGGACCGCACCCGCGCATTCGCGGCGAGGATGTGGCCATCATGGCGATGATTCGGGCTCGGCTCTGCGGACACTTCTTCCCCATAGTTGATCTCAGGAAAGATTTGGCTCCAGCGGTTGATTTCCATCAGTTTCAGATCGATGTTCCGCGCCGCCTGTTTGCCATAAGCCATCGCGTTCGACACGTTCGATGCGCCCGTAATCACGTCGCCGCCGGCGTAGAACCTTGGACGGCTGGTTTCGAGAGTAAAGCGATTGACTTCGATCGTTCCGCTTTCCTTTAGACTCAATCCCGACGCGCGAACAAAATCCAGATCTACGCTCTCACCGACGGCGAAGATGATGGCATCGCACTCGTAACGCCGGATGTCGTCGGTCGCGATGGGTTTTCTCCGGCCCGAAGCATCGTATTCACCCAGCCGCGTCTTCACGATCTCAATTGACTTCACCCTGCCGGCCGCATCGCCAATCACACGGTGAGGCGCGGCCAGGAATACGAACTTGGCGCCTTCGTCGGTCGCGGCTTTTGTTTCCTCTTCAATGGCCGGCATATCTTTGCGCTCACGGCGGTAAAACACGGTGACCTCGGCTCCCTTGCGCAGCGCCGTGCGAGCCGAGTCGATGGCGGCGTTTCCTCCGCCGATGATCGCCACTTTGCCGCCGAGCGGCATTTCCTCTCCCCGCGCAATTGCTTCCAGGAAGTTGAGCGCCGGATACACGCCCTTCAGCTCCGTGCCCGGCTGGTAGACCCATGATTCTTTCCACGTTCCAATAGTGATCAAGACGGCATCGAAACGGTCATCGAGATCGTTCAACGGAATATCGAAGCCGATGCGCGTATTGAAGATGAACTTCACTCCCAGCCGTTCGATCAAATCGAGTTCACGTTGAAGCGTGTTCTTCGGCAGGCGATATTCCGGCAAGGCGAATCGCAGCATGCCCCCAGCCTCGGGCTTGGCGTCGTACACCGTGACGTCGTGGCCGAGCATCGCCAGGTAGAATGCCGCCGTCAGCCCCGACGGTCCAGCACCGGCAATCGCGATCTTTCGTCCGGTATGCGCCAGACGGCGAACCAGGACGCGCTTGACCATTTCTTCGTAGCGGTCGGAGAGAAGAATCGAGTCGGCAATAAAACGATGGACTTCCCGCATATTCACCGCTTCGTCCACAGTTTGACGGCGGCAGCGGCTGTCGCAGGGATGCTGGCACACGCGGCCAGTGGACGAGGGCAGCGGGTTGTCCATGATCACCGCTTCAAAGGCGTCGTCCAGCCGGTGTTCTTTATACAACTGGAGGAAGCGCGGGATATTCATGTGGAGCGGACAACTGTTTTCGCAGGGCGACAGCGCCAATTCTTCGCACACTCCGGCCTGACAGCGCCGAGCCACAATATGGTCTTCGAACTCAGCGCGGAAGTGGCGGAGCGCGGTCAGCACGGGATTTGGCCCGGTTTGTCCGAGGCCGCACAACGAACACTCGCGAATATAGCGGCTTAGTTCATCCAGTAGTTCCAGATGGTGCATCGTGCCTGCGCCTTCGGTTACACGATTCAGGATCCTCAGGCACTTATTTAGTCCCACGCGGCACGGAATGCATTTTCCGCACGATTCGGAGTGCGTGAACTCGACGAAGTAGCGCGCCACATCCACCATGCAGTTGTCTTCGTCCATGACAACCATGCCGCCCGATCCCATGATCGAGCCCAACTGGGTCAGGCTCTCGTAGTCCACCGGCGTGTCGAACATTTCGTGAGGAATGCAACCGCCGGACGGTCCTCCTGTTTGTACCGCCTTGATCTGACGTCCGCCAATGCCGCCTTCGCCGATGTCGTAAATGAAAGTCTTGAGGGGTGTGCCTAGCGGCATCTCCACCAGTCCGGTACATGTGACTTTACCCACCAGCGAAAATACTTTTGTACCCGAACTCTTCGGACTTCCGGTCTCACTGAACCAAGCCGGACCTTTGGTCACGATGGGTGCGATGTTGTACCAGGTCTCGACGTTGTTGATGTTGGTCGGATATCCCCACAGACCTTTTTGCGCGGGGAACGGGGGGCGCGGACGCGGGCGTCCAGCCTGGCCTTCGAGCGAAGCGATCAGCGCGGTCTCTTCACCGCAGACAAACGCCCCCGCGCCTTCTACTACTTCAATGTCGAACTTAAACCCCCGGTTCAGAATATTTTCTCCGAGCAGTCCGTACTGGCGAGCCTGCTCGATGGCGCGGTTCAGGCGATGCACGGCGAGCGGATACTCGGCGCGGATGTAAACGATTCCTTCACTTGCGCCCATCACATATCCGCCGATGATCATGCCCTCCAGCAGCGAGTGCGGATCGCTCTCAATCTCGTTGCGGTTCATGTAGGCTCCGGGATCGCCTTCATCGGCGTTGCAAATGATGAATTTGCGATCGGCCTTGGCCTTGGCCATGAACTCCCACTTGCTGCCAGTCAGGTACCCCGCTCCACCGCGTCCGCGCAGTTTGGAAGCCTTGATCTGCTCGATAACGAACTCGGGTCTGCCTTCGATCAGCACTTTGTACAGCGCCTGGTATCCGCCGAGCGCGATGTATTCCTCAATGTCGTCGGGATTGATGAAGCCGCAATTGCGCAAAACAATCTTTTTCTGGCCCTTGAAAAAAGGCAGGTCGTTCCACAACGGAATCTCCGGATAGCTGTGCCCGTACTTTATGGAGGACGTAATGTGATCCCATTCTTCGATTTTGCAGTAGATGAGATCGGGCGAAAGATTGCCGCTGGAGACGTCATGCAGAATACGTTCGGCATCGTTCGCTTGCACGCGATGCAGAACCACCAGCGGAAAGCCCGGCAGGCGTATGTTTGCCAGCGGCTCCTGGAAACAGGCGCCAAAGCATCCCACGCCGGCCAGAACTACATGGATTCCGCTACGGTCGATGGCCTCCGCGAAGGCGTGATAGAGGCCTTCCGCACCATTGCCTCGGCCGCAGGTGCCCATCCCAATTGCGATCCGGGGAACGGCTGGTACCAGTTTTGCCAGTCCCGCCTCGCGCACAGCACTGAAGGCGCCAATGTCCTGAATTCGAGGCATCAGTAACTCTCCCGCTCAACGTTGCGAATCTCTCGTTGCAGAGTGCGTTCGTTGACATGGCCGCAAATGCGGTGGTTCACTTCAACCACAGGCGCCAAGGCGCATTGCCCGAAGCAGGCCACGGTGCGCACGGTGAATTTGTTGTCGGGCGTCGTCAGGAGCGCCTTGTCGGCTTCGCCCGATTCGCCCGAATCCTCCAGCCCCAAGCCGAGTTCCAGGCGAACGCTCTGCAACAGGTTGCGTGAACCGCGCGTGTGGCAGGCGGTTCCACGGCAAATGCAGATCGTGTTGTCGCCTTGCGGCTGCAGATTAAACAGAGCGTAGAACGTGACTACGCTGTAGATGCTTGCCAGGGGAATCTTCGTGTGCGCCGCAATGTACTCCAGCGTTTCGAGAGGAAGATATTTGTTGGGGTGGTGTTCCTGAACCGATTCGAGAATGCCGAGCAGAGCTCCCGGACATCCTGTCCGGCTAACGATGACCTGATCGATGAAAGCTCGCTCGCCCGCGTCGAGACGTTCCTGCGAGTGTGTGTGCATGGTGCTCCTTTGGCGGAACCAGCACTCTTTGCGACGATCCGAAAGCCGTTTCCCACTGTGAATGAGAAATAAGGCTTTCACTTGAATAGTAGGCGCAGGGCAACACGCCTGCCGTGACTCTTGTCACAAGGGTAGGTGTCGGGATAACCAGCAGCCTTCGATGCTAATGTTTAGACGTCGTTTGGGCCCTGCGGCCATTGTCGATGGCCCGCAAGCGGCGAGTTCATGCCTCGCGAAGAGCGACCATGGGGTCAACTTTCGCTGCTCGCCGGGCAGGAATGTAACTGGACAGAATCGCGACCACCAGCAACAGCAACGGCACCGCTAGAAATACAGCTGGATCGTGCGGGCGCACGCCGTAGAGCAAGCTGGCCATCATGGATGCTCCGAATGCAGCCAGGAAGACCCCGGTCGCGATTCCGACGGCGGCTAGAACGAAACCTTTTCCCAAGATTAGTTTGAGGATGTCGATTCGCCGGGCGCCCAATGCGATGCGCAGGCCGATCTCGCGCGAGCGCTGGCCGACCATGTAGGCGAGTAGGCCATAAATTCCGATCGAGGCAAGAAGCATCGCCAAGCCGGCAAATCCGGCCACCAGGTCGGCGGAAAAACGGCGGGAAGCCACCCATCGATCGAGGATATCGTTCATGGACGAAACATTAAATACGGGCAGGCCCGAATCAATACTCTGGATGTCACGCCGAATCTGCGGCTCGAGAAGGGACGCCGGCAGCGAAGTCCGCAAGGCTACGCTGAACGCCCGATCGCCGCGTTGATAGATGGAAACATAGATGTGAGGAACTCCATCGACGTCGAGCCCGTCGTGTTTGACGTTTTTGACTATGCCCACAACCGTCAGCCAGGGCAGGCTCGGATTCTGTCCGAAGCGCAGCCGTTGGCCCAGTGGATCGCGATCGCTCCAATAACGGCGGGCTGTGTTTTCATCAATGATCGCGACTGGCTGTTTGCCATCTTCATCCGCTTCGGTAAAAAAGCGCCCGCGCACGAGGGGCGCCTGCATGACTTGGAAGTAATCTGGGCTGATTCGAATCCTCTCTGCGCGCAGGTCTGGCGTGGACTCGAGCGGACGGCCTTCAATCAACAGCGCATCGGTGTCACTCTGATCGAGTTGAACGACGGCGGGTAAATCAGAAGTCATGGCAGCGACGTCGACTCCCGGAATCGCCCTCATTCGCCGCAGCAACTCTCGATCAAAGGCGGTTCGCTGCGGGTAACCGAGATACGGATCTAGTTTTGGGTTGTTGGGAATCGGAAGCCAAACATCGGCAGTCACGACATGGGAAGGATTGAAGCCGGGATTTTCCTGCAGCAGAACGCGGAGGGTACGCAGCAGCAAGCCGGCACCAACCATGAGCATGACGGCCAAGGCCAGTTCGGAGACGATGAGGATATCGCGCAGCCGGCCTGTTCTCGTGCTGTAGCCGGACCCATGAGCGCCATCTCGAATGGCTGAGGCGAGAGCGACCTTCGCGGAATTAAGGGCTGGAGCAAGTCCGAAGGCTGCGCCGGTAAGAAGGGAAATCAGGAGAGCAAACGTGAGCACCACCCAGTCGATTTTTACGTCATTCAGACGCGGGATGTTGGCTGGAACGAAACGCAGGACGAGGCCCAACGTTGCAACGGCGGTCGCGATTCCGGCGGCACCGCCGACGACGGAGAGAAGCATGGACTCAGTGAGCATCTGGCGAACCAGGCGGCCGCGACTTGCTCCCAATGCCTGCCGCACTGCCATCTCCTGCTGGCGTCCGGAGGCGCGCGCCAAAAGAAGATTGGCAATGTTCAACGATACGATGAAAACAATCAGGATCACGGCTGCCATCAGGACCAGCAGCATGGGCCGAACACTGCCTACCAAGGAGTCTTGCAACGGTTGAATCTCAATCGTCCATTGGGCCTGCGGAGAATAATCGGTGGGAAAATCATGGCGCAATTGCATCGCCATGGCGGTGAGGCGTGCCTGCGCTTGCTGCTGCGTTATGCCCGGCTTCAAACGTCCGATGGCAGCTGGCATAATGCGGGTGCTGCGCGCCGGCGTGGGCGCAGGGTCGGCACTGAATCCCGCGGTGCAAAATACGTCGACGTTCCCGGAAACCGTTGCTGCGGGATAGCGAAATCCGGTAGGAAGAACGCCGACGATGGTGTAGGGATCGCTATCGAGCGCGAGACTGCGGCCGAGAACATTGGGATCGGCGCCAAAGGAACGACGCCACAGAGAGTCACTGATCACTACTACGGGAGCGAAACCGAGGGCGAAGTCCTGAGGGCCAAACAGCCGTCCAACTTGCGGGGTCGTGCCCAGCATGGAGAAGAAGTTGGGATGGGTAACGGCGAGTTCTAGACGCTCGGGCTGGCTTCCGCCGGTCAAATTCACGCTACCGCCGCCGACCGTGCTCACGTCTTCGAATATGCCGGCGCGATTTCTGAGATCCTCGAGTTCGGGCACGGAAAACTGCACATCCCGCAAGCCCACTCCTGGTTTGTTAAAGAAGATTCTTACCAGGCGATCCGGTTCGCGGTAGGGGAGCGAACGCAGCAAGACGGCATTCACGATGCTGAACATCGCTGTGTTGGCCCCGACTCCCAGAGCCAGGGTCAGGACGGCCACGATCGTAAATGTGGGCTTCTTGCGCAGCATGCGCACAGCGTAACGAACATCCTGAAGTAGCGTCCCCATGGTTGGAAGCTCCTCTCACGCTCGGATTGTGCCGCTGCTGAAACCCGGATCGACCTACGTAATTTCGAGGGTGGCTGCACGTTTCAGACCGGTAGACGCGACTAGCTATGTTATTGAACGGCCTGACCTGACCTTGACGCAGGAAGTCACATTGTGGAGCAACCCTGTCCGCTTGCGGAATCGAGTGTCCGCTATTGGGCAGCGGGATGCGCCCCTCGCCGGGATGCACTCGAGGAAAACAAGAACAACTTGGACTGATTGTCCGTCCATTGATTGAACCCGAGCCGTTCCTATAGGGTGGTGTGGGAGTTGCGCCTTGGACATTTATCTGGTCGACGGGACATACGAGTTGTTCCGGCATTACTACGCGCTGCCGTCCGCCCGGGATTCGGATGGCCGAGAGGTCGCTGCGGTCCGCGGCGTCCTTGCGTCGGTGCTAGGGATGGTCAAAGGCGGCTCTACCCATATCGCAGTGGCGACCGATCATGTCGTCGAATCGTTTCGCAACGGGCTGTGGCCGGGTTACAAGACGGCCCAAGGCGTCGAGGCCGACCTGTTGGCACAATTCCCATTGCTCGAAGAGGTACTGTCGGCGGCGGGTATTGTGGTGTGGCCAATGGTGGAGTTTGAAGCGGATGACGCCCTCGCTTCCGGGGCAACCGCGGGTATTCGGGACGCGCGCGTTGAGCGGGTGATCATTTGCACGCCGGACAAGGACCTTGCGCAATGTGTGACGGGCACCAAGGTCGTACAGCTGAATCGCCGGACTCGCGTGACCATTGACGAAAACGGTGTGATCCAGAAGTATGGCGTGTCGCCGGCATCGATCCCTGATTATTTGGCGCTGGTGGGTGATGCAGCGGACGGTTATCCGGGCCTGAAGGGTTGGGGTGCGAAATCATCGGCTAGCGTCCTGGCGAAGTTTGGCCATATCGAGTCCATTCCCACGGACTGGCGCGAGTGGCAAGTAAATGTCACGAGCGCTAGCGCGCTCGCCGCCACGCTTGCCCGCGATCGGGAGCGGGCGCTGCTGTTTCGCACGCTGGCTACGCTTCGGACCGACATCCCGCTCTTCGATGATGTGGACGAGTTGCACTGGAATGGCCCCAAAGCCACGTTCACTGATCTTGCGGCTCGACTGGATGCGGCGATTACCCAACCGCGGCGGGCGACCGGTCGCTCGTCTGGCGTACCGATTCGGGGTTCTGCAGCCGAGCGATAGTCGGCGGATCAGGTTTTCCCGCGTAGCATTACTCGCAGTGAACATCGGCGTAAGGGTTCGGCAGCCCCGAATTCGCGTTGCCTGTTCCGGGCGAGAATCTGCGACTTGTTACAGGGAACCGCAATCGAATAGGAAATCGCGTAGTAGGCTGGAGGCTTCATGGCAACACTCGAAGTAGCTTTCCTGCAGAACCAACTGGAGGAGCGAAAGCGCCGCCTGGAAGCAGCGATAGCGCTCGCACCACAGAAAGCCGGATTCGCTGGTCTTCTCCGCGAAGTAGATTTGGCTCTGGAACGAATGACCAGGGGTAACTACGGGCTGTGCGAGGAGTGCCACGATACGATCGAACAGGACCGACTGCTGGCTGATCCTCTGGTGCGCTATTGCCTCGACCACCTCACCGAGTCAGAGCGAGGTGCGCTGCAACGGGATCTCGACTTGGCCTCACAGGTGCAGCGCAATCTTTTGCCACAAGTGAACCTGCAGGCAGGTGGCTGGGACACAAGTTATTATTACGCCCCGCTCGGTCCCGTCAGCGGCGATTACTGCGACTTGATCCCGTCCGATGGACAGCTCTTCTTTGTGCTGGGCGACGTCTCCGGCAAGGGCGTGGCCGCGTCAATGCTGATGGCGCAACTCCACGCTTTGTTTCGCAGCCTGACTGGAATGGCCCTGCCGCTGGGCCAGATGGTCACCCAGACGAATCGCGTTCTCTGTGAGAGCGCGTTGGCTGGGCAGTACGCAACTCTGATATGCGGCATGGCTAAGCCCACAGGAGAGGTGGAAATTCATAACGCCGGTCACTGTCCTGCGATCATGGCCGGGAGTGGTGGTGTATTGCGAATTGAATCCACCGGTTTGCCGCTGGGGATGTTCCACGAAGTGGATTTCTCCGCCACGCGCCTGCACATGGAACCTGGCGATATGCTCTTCCTCTACACCGACGGCTTGTCGGAGGCCCGTTGCGCGGACGAAGAATACGGCGTGGATCGTGTCACGCGTGTGGTGCGTCAGGCGGATGCAAAGCGCCCCGCCGCGCTAGTCGCCGCTTGCCTTAGCGATCTGCGCACCTTTGTCGACGGCCCACCATTAGATGACCTAACGTTGCTGTCCATTCAGCGAATGGCCTGAACGTCCTCACGAAGACGCCCGACCAAATCTTCGCCAACTCCGTTATTCTTTCGGACATGAAATCAGCCGCGGCCGACGATTTCGCCATTGAGTTTCGAAACGTCTCCTATACGTTACCGACTGGCCAGCAGGTGCTTTCAGGTTTGAATCTGGAAGTGCGGCGCGGACAAACTCTCGTGCTGCTCGGCCGCAGCGGCTCGGGAAAAACGACGACCCTAAAGCTGGTGAATCGCCTCCTGTTGCCTACCGAGGGGGAAGTGCGCGTAAATGGCCTGGCGGGCGGCGATGTAATTCACTTGCGGCGAAGCATCGGATACGTCATTCAAGATGTAGGTTTGTTTCCACATTTTACAGTGGAGCGGAATATCGCCCTCGTCCCAACGATTGAGGGCTGGCCGGAAGAGCGGATTCGCACACGAGTGCGGGAGTTGCTGCAGACCGTTGGGCTCGAAGCAGCTATGGCTTCGCGCTATCCGCGACAACTTTCCGGCGGGCAGCGGCAGCGAGTTGGAGTGGCTCGGGCGCTCGCGGCCGACCCGGCCATTCTTCTGATGGACGAACCGTTTGGCGCACTAGATCCACTTACGCGCGACGAACTGCAGCGTGAATTCCTCGCCTTGCAGCGACAACTGAGCAAGACTGTCGTCTTTGTTACCCATGACCTGCGCGAGGCGTTGCGACTTGCGTCTCGCATCGCACTGATGGAAGCGGGAAGGCTGGTCACGGTTCTAGCTCCCGAGGATTTCTTGCGCGCCGACGATCCCTGGGCGGCCGCGTATGCGAGGGCATACGGAGTCGGGGCGCCGTCGCCTGCACGCCGCAACGAAGATGGGAACGCGCTATGAATTTTCTTGATTTCATCATGCAGAACCGCGGCCAGGTTCTGGAGCTTACGTTGGAGCATCTCTGGTTGGTCGGGATTTCCACCCTGCTTGCCGTGGTCGTGGGCATACCGTTGGGCATCATGATTGCGCGCTGGCCCAGGTGGAATAAGCCAGTGTTAGCGAGTGCGAACATCATTCAGACGATCCCGAGTCTGGCGCTGTTTGGGTTCCTGCTGCCCGTGCCCTGGTTGGGGGAACGTGTCGATCGTTTGGCGATCCTGGCTTTAACTTTGTATGCGCTGCTGCCCGTGATCCGCAACACCTACACCGGCATTCGCGGCGTTGATCCCGCAATAGTCGAAGCTGGCCGCGGCATGGGATTGACCGATCTCCAGCTCTTGCTTTGGGTCGAGCTGCCGCTGGCCCTCAGTGTCATTTTTTCTGGTGTGCGAGTCGCGGTA
>Ga0187847_10004224_pt1 | contig 10645 bp, 12 predicted proteins | sample June2016WEW_4_10_FD_132458 | JGI IMG/M metagenome (GOLD analysis project Ga0187847, IMG submission 132458) | Peatland microbial communities from SPRUCE experiment site at the Marcell Experimental Forest, Minnesota, USA - June2016WEW_4_10 | ecosystem: Environmental > Terrestrial > Soil >...
TTAGGGGATGAAATGGAAACGGTTCTTGGTTACACTCTGTGATCATAAGGCTGTCCTCTTTCGTCGGCTTAACTTCTACTTGACATAGCTGTTATGCCACGAAACGACAGCCTTTCCTATTTTTTAGTGAGAAATTGCGACTTCGACCCACGCTTTCTCACTGAACTCTCCCCGCGAGCAGGTGAATCCTGTCGCCCAATAGCTGCTCCAGGAACTTGCCCTGTGCCTCGCGCATCGAATCCATGTCCGATTGCGCGTAGAGCTGCATGGTCGTCCCGAAGTCCTCGTGACGTAGCATCCCCTGCACCGTCTTCGCATCCACTTTCAGCTTCACCAGCGCCGTTGCCAGTGCGTGCCGGAAGTTGTGAAAGCCGAAACGCACCTTCTCGCCTTCCTTGATCACGCCCGCTGTCACCGCCGCCGGCCTCAGATACTTCTGCACCATGATGGATGCCGACAACGGCTTCTTGCCCTTGAGTCGGACGCTCGGGAACACGAAGTCGGTGTCCTTGCCGAAAGGCGTCTTGTCGCGCCAGGCGAGAAGAAGCCCTGCGAGGAGAGGATGCATCGGAACCGGAGCCTTTGATGCCTTCGACTTCGGCACCTTGAACCTGCCCCACACATACGCACCCCTGACGTACATCACCAGATCCGCGAAATCCAGATCCGTCCACATCAAGGCCAGCAACTCCGACACTCGCAGCGCTGTCGCCGCATCGCTCAAAGTGAGCGTGCGCCTCGGCTCCGGAATGTTGAGGAGAATCTCGAAAGCCTGCTTCGGCGTCATGGGGACCGCCGTGAAATCGCTGGTCGTCCGCTGGCTCACCCAGTTCATGGGATTGCCCTCTTGCTGCCGCGGCAGAAACTCGTGCCGCTGCCCATGCTTGTAGACCAGGTGCATGATGCGCCGAATCTTGTCGACCGTCGGATCGGCAAACGGCTTCACCTTCTTCTGCGGGTTTCCCTAGCCAAAACGGGGAGCGCCGGCCGTCCGAATTGCGAGTGTGTTCTGGTCTCTTTCCAGAGCGGTCAGATATGCGTCGACCAGATGAACGAGTTCTTGCTTGAGGGCAAGAGATGCTAGGGTTCCCCTTCGAGCGGCATCGTGAACCACTCCCTCTATCGCAGAGGAGAGCACATGCGCTCGAACCTCGCTACGCGGATTCGTGCTGGATCTTTGGCTCGCCGTGATCAGCTTGGTGTAGAGGTTCGAGCATTCACTCTCAAACTGCTGGTGTAACGATTTTGAAATCTTTCCGCGCGGAACGTCTTCAAGAAGCACGCGATGAAGCGAGGGATGAACAGAATGTGCTGCAATCATCCCCGAGATCAGCCCTTCAATGCGCGCGCCGCGGGAGGTGGGTTCGTCCGCGATCCGCAGCGCCCCGAGCACATCATCAAAATGACGGCGCAGGATTGCCTCTACCAGCGCCAGTTTGTTCGGAAAATACTGGTACAGGGACCCGATGCTCACGCCAGCCGCATCGGCTACCGCATTGGTGGTGAACCGCGCCCAACCTTGGCGGTCGAGAATGTGAGCCGCGGCCTCCAGAATCGCCTCGACCGTTGCGCGGGCGCGCTCCTGTCGCGGCTCTTTTCTCATTATTCCGCGCGGCGATATACGAGTAGTCAAGAATGCCTCTCCGTGACAATATGAGCATAACGCTCGCATTTCTTGAGGGTCTTGTCAAGGGCCGCGGCGAACGCTATTCCACTTACAGGAGTGACCATGACTGCCCTGCCGAGCACCAGTCGAGAAGTTAAATTGGCCGTCCGGCCCGTTGGTCTGCCTGGGCCAGAGCACTTCCAGGTGGTTCGGGTCCCGCTGCCCACACCGCAGCATGACGAAGCGCTCATTCGAAATCGTTACTTCCGGATCTCAGCTTCACTCCGCATGATGATCAGCGAAGGGGCTGAAAGTGTGGAGGGTGTTCCATTTCCGGCGTTGCGTCCCGGAGATAGACTGTTCGAGGAGACGGTTGGCGAGGTTGTGTTGGCCCCCGCTGGTTGCGGATTGTCGCCCGGCGATAAGGTCCTGCACAATTTGGGATGGCGTGAATTCGCGGCGGTCCCCGTCCGCGATTGCACTTTGCTCGACGACACGTTGCAGGATGTTGCGGCGCATCTGGGACACGGGTGGACGGCCTACGCGGCCCTGACTCGTGGGGCACGGATTCTGCCGGGCGATACGGTATTCGTAACCAGCGCGGCTGGCGCTATCGGATCGATGGCGGGGCAGATTGCGCGACTGTTGGGAGCGGGGCGGGTGATCGGCAGCACGAGTTCGCAGGAAAAGGCGAGACGATTGGTTTCAGAGCTGGGATATGACAGCGCGATAGTCCGTGACGAAAAGCCGTTAACGACTCAGCTTGCCAAGGTTGCGCCCGACGGGGTGGACGTTTGCCTGGATACAGTCGGTGGCATGCAATTGCAGGCAGCCGTCAAGGCGGCTCGAACCGGGGCTCGGTTCGTCGTGGTCGGCGCGTTGTCGGGACAACTCGCCCCTCAAGGCACGGGCAGGACCGCGCCAGTACAGCTTGATTCGTTTGACATTCTCCTGAAGAAGATCACGATGCGTGGTTATAGCGCGGATGACGATCCGGACGTTCGCAGTGAATGGACGCGCCGCTTTGCCGATTGGCTCCGGTCGGGCGACATACACTTCCCGCATGTGACGATTGATGGCATTGAGGCTGCAGCTGGCGCCTTAAGAGATGTGACCGAAGGGCGGCATTTCGGCTTGGTACTAGTGAGGCTTTGATGCAGCGTGTAACGGTTTGTGTACGACGCAACAGGACCTATTTCAGTCTGTGCTAGGCTTCGACATTGCGGTCAATCCCCATCTGCAAAAAGACCGTTTCGAGCAAAGAGGAGAGGAAATGAAATTGGAGTCGCAACCACCAGTGTCGCTGCTGGATTAGGAGGATTAACTAGCTCTATGTCCGCTGCAAGTACGAATCCGCCGGTCGTCGAATTGCGAGTCGCATTGACGACCGAAGCCTTTGATCGATTGGCGGGGTTCTACCACCTCGGCCTCGGGCTCGAGCCTTCCCACGTGTGGCCTGAAGATCAGGGTCGAGCGCTGGTGCTTGACATGGGCAGGGCTACCCTTGAGGTGTTTGACGAAAAGCAAGCCCAGACAGTAGACCAAATTGAGGTCGGCCGCCGAATTAGCGGACAGATCCGGTTCGCGTTACGGGTGCCAGACCTCAATGCCGCAATGAAGCGGCTGCAAGCATATGGAGCAACCGTCGTGCACGTTCCCGTCACCACTCCATGGGGTAACAAGGTTGTACGGTTCCAAGACCCTGATGGGATGCAGATCACGCTCTATCAGACGCCAGTTGGATCCTGACTGGTATGCAGGGCCATCTTGCGAAAGCAAGGGGCCGCGTTACAAGGCGATTTTGAATCGAGCAATTTGCTGTCGAGTTTTGTAGACGCGCTGCCAACTGCATCGGTTTTGACATCCGTCGTAACTCGCGTTCGCAGAGGAACGCTAGAGCACTTAGTCGAGGATCAGCTTGTGCTTGCCGTCGGAGTCCAACTCGATCGTGACTTCTCCGCTGATTCCTTCTAATCCGCCGGACCCGACCGCGGCGCGATAAATCCGAAGGTGCGCAAACCGTCTTTAGAGTGAATTCCTCCGTGCTGAAAAACAAACGCGCCGGTTCGACCACCTAATGATCCAGAAAAAGTGTCCGTTCCCACGTAACTGAATTCGTCCGGCGCCGGTTGATAAGCGTGAAGAACAGCCGAGCCCTCGCCATTCAGATCGCCATGAAAAACTCGCCTGATTTCCAATCGGACTACACCGTTTGGAGACCGCGTGTCATCGGGTTCGATGTGAGACGTTCTCAAACCACCCCACCGCGCGAAGTTTCATCTCGGGTGACCCTCCTTTTGGACGCTTGTATAATTCGGTTTAGACATCGGTGATTTTCGGACACGATGTGTTCTACGCGGCTGCGCTCGGATCCTTTCTTGTAGCTCATCCTTATCGTCGTTGAATCTTGATCCGGTCATACTATTTTGTAATCTCACTCAGTTCCACCGAGTCGATGGATAGCGTACCGGAAATCGCGATGCTTTCAACGACGATCTTTCGACCGTCCGACGGCCCAATGTTTGCCTGTCCGACGCTGCTCTGGCCGAAAAGGAAGAAAAGGGCGGGAACTACTATTGCCCGTTTGAGAACCAAGCAAATCATCGGACCCTCCAGGCGTGGCGCATCTACAAGGCTACAACGAGCCTGCGGACCATGATACTAAGTATCGGAGGCGCGCCTGCTGGGCTGAGGCTGGCGGTTGCGGTGGCGCGTTCTTAAATCGTCGTCTATCGGCCGCAACGTTTGAGCCCGTCAGCGGCCAAGATGGATCACCCGCCCGTGTGGCCGTGGAAGCAAGAAACCAGATGAAACGCGATCAAGCGGCGGCATTTCAAGCAGGTGTGCCTTCGGCCCGCGTGGTTCGATTGGACAATGCGAGTCATGATGTCTTCACGTCAAACGAGTCCGATATACTGCGAGAAACGGATGACTTCATCAGGACCTTGCCGAAGCCGGGCGGCAGTCCCAAAGACTGATAAGACGAATCCTCAGGCGTTTGATCTTAATCTGGATGAGGATCCCCAATAGATCGCCGCCGTCGAAAAGGCATAGCTGGGCTAGGATTTTCGCGTCGACTTGTAAATTTAGCCTCGTTCCAGAGCCCGTTTCCGGGCGGCGCTCGCGAATGCCTCGGGGAGCCAGGCGATCGGACAAAGGATGCGCTAGTTGTTGTTTTAAGAATTATTCGGCGTAAATGTTTCAGCGCTATTTGGCGTATCCGAGGATCTGAGAGCCACGTGCTTGAACAGCACCCGTGTCCCAGGAAGTCTAGCTATAGCTAGGCTCAAGTACTCCGCTTGTTAAATTAAATGAATAGTTTAGCGAGATCATCGGCATACGCAGTTATGTGACCGATTGTTAGTAGCGCAAGTCGAACTGATTCGAGCGCCAAATAGCGCTGAAACGTCTGCGCCAGTTATCGGTCAAAACTACACTCTTGGGGTTTCCGCGTTATAAACCTCCAGGTCAGAATCCGCTCAACGTCACCTTCCCGATTGCTTTACCGCTCTCCGCGAGTGCATGTGCCTTCTTCAAGTTCTCAACGTTGATGGGGCTGAATGTTTGCGTTTGGGTGGAGCGTAGTTTGCCCTGGTCGACAAGGTCCGCGACACGCGTCAGCAGGCGTCCCTGCTCGCCCATGTCCGGGGTTTGCCACATCGACCGAGCAAACATGAACTCCCAATGGAGCGACGCGGCCTTCCGTTTGAGCGGCACCACATCGAGCGTCGCCGGGTCGTCGATAAGACCCAGTTTTCCTTCTGGGGCCAAAACTTCAACCAGTTGTGGAAAGTTCCGCGTGGTCGCCGTCAGACTGGCAACATATTTGACCGGAGGCACTCGAAGTCCATTCACCTGCTCGGCGAGCGGTTTCGTGTGATCGATCACGTAGTGAGCACCCATCTGTGTTACCCATTCCACAGTCTCCGGCCGCGACGCGGTCGCAACAACGTTTAGTCCAGTGAGTTGACGGGCCAGTTGTAAGAGAATCGAGCCCACACCGCCGGGGGCTCCGCTGACCAGCAAAGACGCGCCGCTCTCGCCTTCACGAACGCCAAGCCGATCGAACAGGAGTTCCCAGGCGGTAATGCTGGTCAGGGGCAGTGCGGCGACCTCGGCAAAGCCAATCGATTTCGGCTTGCGTCCCACCAGCCGTTCGTCCACGGCTTGGTATTCGGCGTTCGATCCAGGACGATCCAACTCGCCGGCGTAGTAGACCTCATCGCCCACGTCGAATCCGGTGACCGAGTCGCCTTTGCCCACCACGACGCCCACAGCATCCCAGCCAAGCACCCGTGGTTTGCCTGTATTGTCCGATGCCGAGCCTTGGTGCCGCGCGCCCCGCACCTTCGTATCCACCGGATTGACCGAAACCGCCCGGACGTTGACGAGCAAATCCCGTGGCCCGAATTCCGGCTGCGGCAGATCCAACTCCACCAGCGAGTCTTGGGCCTCGATCGGTAGTGGACGGGTGAATGCGATCGCTTTCATGGTTCTCTCCAGTCTGGAACAGCGCCCTGGGCAGGTCTCAATCAAGTCTACTAGTCAAATTGTTCATTGAAGAAGTCGTTAACGACGAGTAGCCGACCACACAGGTGTGCCAGTGTCGTTTTTCCTAATTAACTTGCTTTGGAGGCTCCCAGCGCAACCTCGGTTGCCCTGGCTTTGGGCATGGCCGTGTTGCCAAAGAACAAGTTCCTGGCCGCTCAGCACATTGATTTCGATTGGCCTTGCCAAGGTTTGCCGAAAGCAGTTCACCTCGGCAACGCGCGCGAGTTCCACTCCAACGCTTTGAAGCGCGGCTGTCAGGAACATGGCATCGAGATCACTTTTCGGCCCCCTGGGCAGCCGCACTTTGGAGGACACATTGAGCGTCTGATCGGCACAATGATGGGAGAGGTGCGTCTGTTGCCAGGAACCACGTTCTCATCCATCGCGGCTCGCGGGGACTACAAACCGGCCGATACGGAGGTGATGACGATGCGAGAGTTGGAACGTTGGCTCACGCTGCAAATCACTGGAATCTATCATCGCAGGCTTCATCGCGGATTGGGACGATCACCAAAGCAGGCGTGGAATCAAGCCATGAAGTCTCAGGCCCAAGTTCGCTTGCCACACAGCGAGCAGCAGTTCTATATCGATTTTCTCCCTTACGAACGTCGCATCATTCGCCGGGAGGGAAGTCGAATGTTTAACATCTTCTACTGGACAGATTCGTTGACGACCCTGCTGCACCGGTCCCTCAACGTCTCTGCCGTTCATTACGATCCCAGGGATTTGTCCCGCGTCCACGTCAAGGATCGTCAGAACGAATTTATTGACGTTCCTCCACCGTGCCGGAATCTCCGACACAGAGCGCCGAAGAAGCCCCGGAAATTGTAGGCCCCGTCCAACCGTACAAGGTCGAGATTTGGGAATGACGAGCGAACTCGGACACCTACTTCCGGAACTCCGCCACGAAGCCACGCTCTCCAATGAGGAGCGTATCCGCCGTATTAAGCTGGATCGCTGGATCAGTTATCCAAAAGCTGAGGCCATCCTCGCACGAATGTCTGGACTGCTGGCATACCCTCCTCACGACCGCATGCCGGCCTTGTTGATCTACGGCGGTGCGGGCATGGGAAAAACCAAAATCCTCCGCAAGTTTATTCGCGACTACCCTGCTGCCTTCGACGACTCGGCCGGTATTACTCATATGCGAGTGATCCACATGCAAATGCCACCGGAACCGGACGAGAAGGGCTTCTATGAGGGATTACTGGATGCTCTGGTCGCCCCCACGAGCCACTACCACAACGTCGCCCAGTTGCGTCGCATCGCCAGGGATCTTCTGCAGTTCGTCAAAGCGCGAACCTTGATCATCGACGAGTTGCACTCGATGCTGGCCGGCACGCAGCGCCAGCAACAGATTTTGCTCAATACTCTCTGATTTCTCGCCAATGACGTCAAGTTGCCATTGATCTGCGCCGGGACAGGAAACGCGAAACGGGCTTTGCTGGCCGACCGCTTCGAAATCAATGAGTTGTCGCGCTGGCGTAATGATGAGGCTTTTAGTCGACTGCTGGCCAGTTTCCTCGGACTTCTTCCTTTGCGACGGCAGTCCGACCTGCTGGCGCCCGCCGTACGCAAGGTCTTGCTCGACCACAGCGACGGAGTGACCGTACGCATTGTCCGGCTGATCGAAGCGCTGGCCATTGACGCGATTCGATCCGGACGTGAACAAATCGACATGGAGAGTTTCAGCGTCGTGCCCTCGCTGCCACTGCTGCTTTCCATGGAGGTCCATCCCACGCCGGGATTTCCTGAGGGCCAGCGGACATGGTGCCAGTTGTACTGCGACCGTATTCTGGAGAGATCCTCTATTCATGGTTGGCACGAACAGCCGCCGTGTATGGCGTCGACCACTCCGGGGGAAGCTGTGCGGACCCCGTTGGGCGTACCTCACATCCCTCCAGGAAACCTTGGGTTCAGGTATCAGACAGAACAGACCAAAATTCTTGCGCGTCGTTTACATGTAAACGACGCGCGACCCCACTAGCAAACGAACAAACTCTTGACTACTACAGATAACTCCACGCATTGGGCCTCGATTGCCTCGGCATCGGTCAGCTTGACTACGCGGACAGGGATTTTTCGAGTGCTGCCAGTTTCGCCGCTCTGAGGCGACGTGCCCCGGCGACTACTTCGTACTTGCTTTCTTCCAGTTCGCGTACCAGAAGTGGGGCCAGAATTCCTTGCGTCTTGAAGCTGGCTGCATTTTGTGTCGTTGGCCATTTTGTGGCCGAGTATCACAAATGGCGCACAGGAACTCGTGGTGCCCGCGGCGAAGGGCACATAACCTGAGGTAGTCGAGGCCGGACAGAACAAGCTGCTGTGGGAACGCACCGAGGCTGCAGACTGGGTTAAGCCCCAATTTTGAGGGCCCATCATGCGGCAAGTAACGGACCCTCAGATCACCTGCATAACCGCCAACGTCGCATCATCGGTTTGGTGTTCCTTGGAGAAGTCGTCCATCGAGTTGAAGATCAAGTCAACGAGATCGCCTGCACTCTGATGGCGTGGCGTTCCGCAGACGGCCGCCTTCAATAAGCCCTTAACTCCCCATTCCTCCCCGCCCTGATTTGTCGCTTCAACGACCCCGTCTGTGTAGGCAATAACCAAGTCTCCAGCCCCAAGCTCGACGATTTTCTCGTCATATATCGAATCCGGGAACATCCCAACCGGAGCGCCGCTGGACTCGAGCCATTCCACCGAGCCATCGCGTCGCAGGACCGCGGGTGGATTGTGCCCTGCATTGATATACCGGAGCGTTCGTTTCGCGTTGTCGAAGACACCGTAAAACAAGGTCGCGTACCTGTTCGCCAGCGAGGAAGAGCATGACTGGTGATTCACTGCCTTGAGCAGCGCGGTCAGGTCATCCCCCGTAAATAAAGCGGCCGTTCGAAGGGACGACTGTACATTAGCGATCATGAGCGCCGCAGCCAAGCCTTTGCCAGACGCATCTCCTACGACCAACGCAAGACGATCCCCTGGCAGGCGGATAAAGTCATAACAGTCCCCGCCCAGGGCTCGAACTTGACGGCAACGCGCGCTATAGTCTGCGGAGTCGCTAGTTCGCCGCTGGGCTTGCATGAACCTTTGCTGGACGTCGCACGCCAGTACCCAGTCCTGGCTTACGTCCACCACCATTTCTCCGGTTGTCATTTTCTTGCCTCCACTCGTATGTCGGTACTGGCCGCGGAAAATCGACACGCTGGACCTGATTTGTGCTTTGAAAAGATTTTTGGTGGAGCGATGTAGAGAAATCCGCGGCGGCTCCGACTACTCGATGAAGACGCACACTTGGGTCTGGCAAGTGCTCGAAAGAAGGAGGGGTATGAGCCACGGGGTATCTCGTCGCCAATTCATCGCATCCGTGTCTGAGGCAGTTGCGCTCGCGGCTCTACCGGTTCGTTCGATAGCAGATGCCAAGATCGCGAAAACGGGAGGAGATAAAATGACAACCTTGACACCCTATCTTTTGCTCGATGGAAACTGTCGTGAGGCAATGGAGTTCTACAAAGTCTGTTTTGGCGGTGAACTGATTATCACCAAGGTGAAAGACTCTCCGGCCAAGGATCACATGCCCGCATTCCAACACGAAAAGGTCCTCAATGCCCGCCTCAGAAGCGGTCATGTGGACTTCTCGGCGTCGGACTGGCTTCGGCTCGACCGCACACGCGTGTGCGGTAATACCGCGTGCCTATATCTCAGTGGAGAAAGTTCTGAAGAGTTGAAACTTCTATTTGACAAACTCTCTGAGGGTGCAAAGGTCATCGATCCGCTGAGCCAACAGTTTTTCGGTACCTACGGGGCTCTCACCGACGAATTTGGCGTCCGATGGATGTTCCATGCAAGCAAGAAGGCTTAGAGAACTGAAACCAGGTGAGTACACAAGAACAGGAGCGAACGAAAATGAAATACATTTTGCTGATGTCGGGCACGAGGACAGGCGTTGAAGGGTATCACGCCTGGTCGAAACAGGATATCGAGGCGCACATGGCGGCTCTTCGGCGCATCAACAAGGAGCTCACCGCATCAGGAGAGTTTGTGGCCACACAGGGCTTGGCCGAACCGAGTGCAGCCAAGGTCGTACGTGGCGAGAAAAGCGGTGTGCCCGTTACCGACGGCATCTTCCCCGAGTCGAAGGAATTTCTGTTGGGCTACTGGATCGTCGACGTTGCCAACGCCGAGCGCGCTTACGCCATAGCGGGACAGATTTCCGCAGCTCCCGGACCCGGCGGCAAACCCACGAACATGCCGATCGAAGTCCGGCAGTTCGCAACCCATGAAGCCAAATCCCAGTGATCAGATGTCGAGAACGCTGACTTCGTCCCGACTGGTGACGATGGCGAGAGAAGCAACGCCGAACTCGATAGTCGGAGTAGGGACCATGATCGCTCATGACCCCCTCCACAGATCCGGACGAGCGGAGTTACCGCATCCGGCTCCCACCTTGGGTGAAGACGCCCAGGCGCACGAGAGGATAAGGATGACAAA
>Ga0187847_10004227_pt1 | contig 10643 bp, 9 predicted proteins | sample June2016WEW_4_10_FD_132458 | JGI IMG/M metagenome (GOLD analysis project Ga0187847, IMG submission 132458) | Peatland microbial communities from SPRUCE experiment site at the Marcell Experimental Forest, Minnesota, USA - June2016WEW_4_10 | ecosystem: Environmental > Terrestrial > Soil > Wetlands...
ATCAGAACTTCCTGATGCGCGATGAGGAAACCGGCAGCTTCTGGCAGCAGATCACGGGAGCCGCTGTTTCCGGGCCGCTCGCCGGCCGGCATCTCACGCTGGTCGCCTCCGACGAGTTGACCTTCGCCACCTGGAAGGCCGAGGAGCCGCAGGGCACGGTGCTGCACGAGAGGGCCGCCGATATCTCGCTGTATTCGAAAAAGGATTGGGACGTGAGGATGCTGAGGGCTCCCACCGTGATCTCCTATCCCGAGTCTGGACTGCCCCCGCGCGAGCTCATGATCGGTCTGCACGGCTTCGGCGCCAGCCGCGCGTTCCCTCTTGCGGCCCTGCTCCGGGATAAGGTCATCCAGGACCACCTCGGTTCCGAGCCTGTTCTGCTGGTGCTCGGCGCGGATGGGCACTCCGTCCGGGTCTTTCACCGGCGCATTCCGGGCGCTTCCTCGACGCCGGATTTCTATCGCGTACTGGCCGGCCAAACGGCTTCACCAGCTGCCCTGCTGATGGATAGCGTCGATGGCAGCGAATGGAACTTCCAGGGTTGCGCTGTCTCCGGTAAGGCGACCGGCGTCTGCCTGGAACGCGTAGAGTCGATCAAGGACTATTGGTTCGACTGGCGGCACTTCAATCCCGCCACCACGGTTTTCCGCGCCAAGCAGAATTGAGCCAATCCGCCCGCTCCTGATAACATCAATACTTGAACCCAAATCCACAAATCATCGTCCTGGACGCCGGCGGGCAGTATTGTCACCTGGAAGCCCGCAAGGTGCGCGACCTGGGAGTCTACGCCGAGGTGCGTCCCAGCGAGACTCGGGCGGCCGATCTGGCAGGGGCGAAAGGACTCATCATCTCGGGCGGGCCGGCCAGCGTCTACGATCCGGACAGCCCGACGGCGGACCCCGCCATTTTCTCGACCGGGCAGGCAGTGCTGGGCATCTGCTACGGGCAGCAATTGATGGCGTACCTGCTGGGCGGAACCGTCACCCGCGGCGAAAAAGGCGAGTATGGTCTGGCGATGCTCGAACTCGATGAGGTTCAGGACCCGCTATTCGGCGGCCTCGCCGGGCGGCAGCAGATCTGGATGAGCCATCGCGACGCGGTAAAAACACCCCCTGCCGGCTTCACCGTGACGGGCCGAACCGACACCTGCGCGGTGGCGGCCATCTCCGCCGCTGATCGCAAGCTCTACGGGTTGCAATTCCATCCCGAAGTGGCGCACACTCTGCGCGGCCGGGAGTATCTGCGCAACTTCGTCTTCGAGGTGTGCGGGTGCGTTCCGGATTGGAAGCCGCGCGGCCGCGTGCCGGTCCTGGAACAGGAGATTCGCGAAACCGTGGGCGGCCGCAGCGTCTTTTTCTTCGTCAGCGGAGGCGTGGATTCGAGCGTCGCATACACTCTGTGCACCCGCGCCCTCGGCGCCGCACGGGTGCGGGGCGTCTATGTCGACACCGGCCTGATGCGCGAAGGCGAGACCGATTTCGTGAGCCGCCTCGGCGTCACCGTGGAGCAGGCGGGCGAACAATTCCTGGGCGCGCTTGCCGGCGTGACCGACCCCGAGCGCAAGCGGCACATCATCGGCGAAGAGTTCGTACGCGTGCAGGAGCGGATCATTGAAGCGCGCCACATCTTCGAGGAGAACTGGATTCTGGGGCAGGGAACCATTTACCCGGATACCATCGAGTCGGGCGGGACCGCCAAGGCGGCGGTCATCAAAACCCACCACAACCGCGTCGCGGGAATTCAGAAGCTGATCGAAAGCGGGCGCATCGTCGAGCCCCTGAAATCCTTCTACAAAGACGAGGTGCGCGAGGTCGGCCGCGAGCTGGGCTTGCCGGCCGAACTGCTCGAACGCCACCCGTTTCCAGGCCCCGGCCTGGCCATTCGCTGCCTTTGCGCGGACCAGGACGCACCGGTCAGCGCCACCGCCGAGGGATACGTGATTCCGGTCCGTTCCGTCGGGGTGCAGGGCGATTCGCGCACCTATGCGCCCGTGCTGGCCATCGGCACGCTCGATCATGACTGCGCCACCGCGCTGATCAATCGCCTCACCGGCGTCAACCGCGTCATCGCTGCCGTCGCCACCCGCGCTCCGCTGGCCGAAATGCAGGTGCGGGCCAGTTCCCTCACCCCGGAGCGCATCGGGCTTCTGCGCCGCGCTGACGCGGTGGTGCGGCGCATCTCTCACGAAAGCGGCTACGACGGCAAGGTGTGGCAGTTCCCCGTGATTCTGATTCCCCTGGGCGCCGGATCAGCGGCGGACTCCGTGGTTTTACGCCCGGTCGACTCGGTGGATGGCATGACCGCGCGCTCGGTGACCATGCCGCCGGACCTGCTGGGCCGGTTGCGCGAAGAGTTGATGGCGATGCCGGAGATCGCCGGCGTATTCTACGACCTGACCCACAAGCCGCCGGCGACAATCGAGTGGGAGTAGCCGAGTAAGTTTGAGGGGCAGACGCCCTCGTCTGCGCCGGACCCCATGGTCCGGCTCTTCGCCGTGCTCAACTTTGACTTCTACGGCAGCTTCACTTCCGTGCCGGATTCCCGATTGAGGCGAGCGGTCAGATCCTTGTCCACCAGCGACACCGAAACCTGGTTGTGAGTGTTGCCGGGGAGGAAGTAATGCAGCGTGCTTCCTTCCACCCAGTAAGCCACTGCCAGGTAGATATGGTGGTCCTTGAGAGCGATGTAGTAGTGCGCAGGCTCAGCGGGAGGGCCCGCCTCCATATCTTCCATGTTGAGGATCAGGCTGTGCGGCGGGGGCGGAGGCGGCGCGGCCGCCGCATACTGCGGGCCGGACCACTGGCCCGCGCTGTCGTCGGGTGGCGGCGCGTACGCAGCGGTGTACGATGCATCCTGCGGCGGACCGTAGCTGTAGGCCAATGGGTACGCGTGAGGAATCATCACCACCGTGGCCGCGTGAGCAAAGCGCGCGCCGGAGTGGATCCCGCCGATTGCCGCCCCGGGGCGCCCGGATCCTGAACCGCCATGATGCTGCGCCGCAAGGGTGCCGGAAACCAGTGCAGCGAGTCCCAACCCGCAGAGTGTCCTCATGCGCGAGTCTCCCTGCTTCGATTGTACATCCGGCACTGCATGGCGGGAAAAGCAGCGCCGCGCCGGCTCAATACTTGCTCCGGAGGGATTCGAAAACAACGTAGCCCACTAGCGCGGCCACGATCGCAATCATAGAATTGGCGGGCGTCAGAATATCCGCGACGGCCCAGCTAAAGCCCATCTTCTGCCCTCTTCCGGAGCGCGAAAACTCGCCCATCAGAAGGTTGGCGTAGAAGAGAAAAACGATAAAACCGACCTCGATGATTGCCCTCCAGAGTGCCTTCTTCATCCCCTGAAGTCTAGCAAATCCAAAGAAGTAGCTACCGCTGCGGCCGTCCATGCACGGTTGGCAGCCGTGGGGCAGACCCCCTGGTCTGCGCGGGACGCCCTCGTCCCGCCCTCCGTTCGGCGCCGCCATCACTCATAGCGCAGCGCTTCGGTGGGATTCAGGTGGGCAGCCCGGTTGGCCGGAAGGATGCCGAAGACCAGGCCCACCACGCAGGAGACGCCGAACGCCACCACGATGGCCACCGGTGAGACCGGGATGCGGATGTCGGCGAAGAGTCCCACGCTGAACGGGATCGCCACGCCGGCCAGGATGCCGATCAGGCCGCCGGACAGGCTGACCATCATGGCTTCTACCAGGAACTGCAGCAGAATCTCGCGCGCCGAAGCGCCTACCGCGAGGCGCAGGCCGATTTCGCGAGTGCGCTCGGTCACCGTCACCAGCATGATGTTCATAATGCCGATCCCGGAGATCACCAGGGTGATCGCCGAAACCAGAACCAGCACCAGCGACAGAATCAGCGAGATGTTCTTGGCCGCGTCCAGAATGGCGGTCAGCGTCTGCACGCGGTAGGGCGCGCCGGGGCGATGCCGGCTTTCCAGGATCTGCTGCACGCGCGCCGCCACGCGGTCTACCTGCTCAGGCGTCCGCACCTGCACGTACATCGGGTCAATGCGCTCCACCAGTGTGAAGTAGCGCAGCACCGTGACAGGGATCAGGATGGTCTCGCGCTCGATCTCTGACTGGCCAAACGTTTCCACCCGCTCGTGGAAGGTTCCGATGATTGTGAACTCCAGCCCGTACAGGCGAATCTTCTGGTTCAGCGCCGCGGCGCGCGCGCCGAACATGCGCTGCGCCAGCGGATCACTGAGCAGGGCCACTTTCTCGCGCAGCGATAGGTCGCCCGCATCCAGCGGCCGTCCCGCGCTGATGGCAATGTTGCGTACCGTCGCGTAGGAGTCGTCAGTGCCGATCACCTTTACGTCGCGCACCTTGCCGCCAATCAACAGGGGATCGATATCGGACATGACCGCGGTGGCCGCACCGATGTCGCTGGCCAGATCCTGCCGCACGGCCTCGACATCGGCGAGCTTGACGTAATCGGCGTCGGCGGTGGCGACGGTCGGCCCGCTGTTGACGTGGTAGGCGAAGATGATGTTGGAGCCGATGCCCTCAATCTGCTCCAGGATATAATCGCGGCTGGTGAGAGAAATTGTGACCACCAGGATGACGGAGGCGGTGCCGATCACCATCCCCAGGCCGGTGAGCAGCGAGCGAACCGGATTGGCGCGCAGCGCCTGGGCGCTGAAACGGAGGGATTCGCCCAGCAGCATGCCCGGCTTAGCTGCCCGCCTGGCGCAGCAGGCGCAAGGCCTCGGACCGCGGCGGGTCGTCGGCCGTCAGCCGCCCGTTCAAATAGCGCTGCAGGATTTCGCGCGCCTGCTGCTTGCGCCCGGTTCTGATGTAGAGATCCGCTTTGGCCAGCATCAGTCTGGGGCTGCCGGGATCGATCCTTTCGGCCAGCGCCAGGCTCTGGTCGGCTTCCTGTACCCGGCCCTGTTTCACAAGAAAACGCGCCAGCTCGATCAACTTGCCGACCTGCTGCGGCGCGGCTTCGACGGCGCTTCGCAGGTGAGCCTCCGCCGTTGAATTCTCGTTGCGCTTCTCCGCCAGCTTGGCTTCCGCCAGAAAACCATCCGCCGGGCTGAGCTGCGCGATCCTGACCGCCGTACGATGCGCTTTTTCCTCCCCGCCTCCCAGGAACCCGGGCGCTTCCAGGTAGTAATCGAACAGGTCGGCGAGGGCGTCAAGGTCCTTCGGATCGAGTTCCACCGCCCGTTCCAGATACTGGCGCGCTTTCGACGCGTAGCCGGGCGCGGTGAACATGCTGGCAGTTTCGGCGCGCCGTCCGTAAGCCCGCCCCAGCCAGAGCGCGTGGCTGGCAACGCGCGGCTCCGCGGCCAGCGCCTTCTCCATGGCTTCGGACGACCGCTTGTAGTCGCCCTGCATGTAATAATCGCGGCCCATCAGCTCGTAAACCGCCGCATCCTTGGCGGGAATGGCTTCGAGGACCCGTAGCGACTGGTCGAAAGCAGTCAGGTTGTACAGACTGCGGGCCCGCTCCAGGTCGGTTGTTCCAGCCGCCAGCATGCCGGCTGCTGCGAGAGTGAGCAGAAAGCTCTTCACTTGCCCTTCATCCGTGTGATTCTATTGTCTATTTGGTCACCATTATAGATGAGCGCGGAGGGTTCGTGGTTTCCAGCGAATTAGTTCCAAAAAAACTTTTCGCGCTAGTCAGCCACCGGCCTGCGATAGAATCGGCGAGTGATGGTCGCCAGAGAACTCCAACGATACCTGCGACTTCTGGATATTCGGCCGCCTTTCGCGGGATCCGCTGGGTGGACCGGGCGGTTGGACGAAGCCGCACTGAATGGGATCGTTCATCGCCACTTGTGCCGCGTGCCTTTCGAAAACGTGTCCAAGCTTCTGCTGCTCGGGCGCGAAGGCGCGGGCCGCGCCGCCACGCTCGCCGAATTCCTGGACGGCATCGAGCATTACGATCTCGGTGGCACCTGTTTTTCCAGCAATCCCTTCCTCGCCACACTGCTCCACGCGCTCGGTTTTGACGCGGAGCTGCTGGGCGCGGACATGGGCAAGCCCAACGTCCACACCTCGATTCGCGTGCGGCTCTCCGGCACTGAGTATCACGTCGACGTGGGGTACGGAGCGCCCTTCCGGCGAGCCATCCGGCTGGACCAGTTGCCCTGGGAGGTGGAGCAGGGCGGCTACGGCTTTGCTTTTGACCGCGCCGCCGCGCCCGCGTCATACCAGGCCAGCGTCTACTCCGGCGGCCAGTTCCTCCACGGTTATGTCGTGCATCCGCCCGCGCGCGACGCCAGCTTCTTCCATCCGGCGCTCATCGAATCCTATCGCCCCGGCACGACCTTCACCAGCATGCTGCGCATCATCCGTTTCTTTGACGACCACGCGGCCGACCTGCAGGACGCACGGCTAAGCATTCACCGCGGCCGCGAAACCAGAACCACCTGCCTCAGCAACATGGCGGAACTGCGCAGTGCCGTAGCCGGCGCCCTCGCCATGCCACGCTGCCCCATCGAAGAAGCTGTCGCTATCCTGGAGAAACGCACCGGGAAAAGTATTTTCGAACAGAAGGAGAAAGCGCGGCCGGCTTGAGTTTGGGCGTCGCAGGCCAGACGGCGCAGGCCGTCAGTCGTGCAGCACGATATTCAGCAGGGAACTGTGAATCTTCAGGCCGCCGTTGTAATCGATGAATCCGAGCTTGCGGAACCGGTTCATGAAAAAGCTGACTCGCGAGCGGGTGGTGCCGACGATGCCGGCTAGCGTCTCCTGACTGATCTTGGGAATTACCGTTTGCGGTGTCCCTTCCTTGCCGAAATTCGCCAGCAAGAGAAGCACTCGGGCCAGCCTCTTCTCACTGGAGTTGAATAACTGGTCAACCAGGTCTTCCTCAATCTTGATGTTGCGGGAAAGGAGATGAGTCGTGAACAGTTCTGAGAAGGAGGGCTCTTCGTGGAGGAGACGGAGCACCTCGACCTTCTCTACCTTGGTGATGGAACACGGCGACATCGCAATCGCGCTGGCCATACGCAGCGGCTGCCCGGCCAGGCAGCCTTCACCAAAGAAATCGCCACCCGTCAAAATGGCAACCACGGCTTCTTTCCCCTGCTTGGAGATGACGGTCAGCTTGACCTCGCCCTTGACGATATAGAAAACGGCGTTTGCTACCTCCCCTTGAACGAAAATGGGGTCTTCGGCGCGGTAATCGGCACCCGTCCGCCCGCCGTTGCCCTTGGTCAGAAACTCGGCCAGGTCGAAACGTCCTTTGGGCTTTTTTCTTGGTTTCATGTGCGCTTCGTCAGGGTTCGAGACCCTCCCCGGATCCGCCGATTCGAATTACGACTCCGAGTCTTTTATCTCACTTCCCACGGATGAAATCAAGCCGGGCACGGCCTGACCCGGGATGAACTTGGCATGTGAGCAATATTGAACAGACGCCAAGATCCCAACTTGCTAGATTATAGGCTGCCACATAGACGCTGGCGAATGGACCGGACTAGAGCCAGGGGAGGCGGTTCGGAATTCATGGGGCCGGGTCCAGTACAGTATTGTGGTGGATCCCGCATGGGCGTGCCGTCTCTGCTCTGCACTGGGACCGGAGCCACGCCCGTTTCGGGGTCCGGATTCGGCAAGCTAAACACGGATGTGACAAGACTCCTCTCGGAGCTTCGCTTGGAGCGAGACGAGATCGAACGCGATATTCTCTCGCTGGAGCGATCTGTTCAGCCCATCGCCGAACCTGCCGGTTTCGTGACACCGGAATTCGGTGTCGCCTCTGGACCGAACGCTCGCGGCTCCGCAGCGGGCACCCGATGTACGTGAACGCTACGCCGGAAGAGTCAGTCATCACCCGGCAGGAAATCTGCCTTTACACAAGAGCAACCTGCTCTTCAGTTGGCTCCGCTCAACAATACCAGGGCTCGGTCAGGTAGGGAATCGTGGCCCGCGCGGGCAGCGGAAGCTCGGGGAAGTCGCCGCACCGGGAAAGGTCCCAGATTTTGCGAAAGACTTCCCGGCGCGTGGCCTTGCGGCGCTCTTCGCGTTTGATCGATTCCTGAATGGCCGCGCATAAAGCGTCTACCGCCGGGTTCGGATTGCGCCACGGGTAGCACAGGGCGGTATGGTCGAAGGGGTCGATGATCGTCCGCACCTCGGGCAGGTCGAACAACAGCGAGCCCGCCGGAATCAGCAGGCGGATGGCAAGCTGGATCGGGGCCACCTGCTCGGCGAAATCCAGGTCCAGCAGCGTGCCGAGAAAGGCGCGGTAGCTTTCGAGCGTCGTCCAGGGGGTGAATGGGATAAACGTGGGGGCAAGCGGCAACTCCGCTGCGCGCATCAACGCCAGCGCCTGCAGAAAATCCGCGCGCGAGTGGCCCTTGGCCAGCCGGTCGAGCACCGCATCCTCGAATGACTCCACCGCGGAGGTGACGAACGCGCAGCCGGTGGCTTTCAGGCACCGCAGCAGATCGCGATGGCGCAGCAGGTGCTCTACCTTGATGGTGGCGTCATAGCTGAGGTGCGGCCACTCGCGGTGGAGAGCTTCCACCACGCGCATGGCGTGAGTCGGGCCGTTGAAGAAATCGGGATCGCCGAAGGTGATGTGCTGGGCGCCGGCCGCCACCTGTTGGCGAATGTCTTCCAGCACCACCTCCGCCTGCACCACGCGAAAGGCGCCATTGTATACCGGGACCACCGGGCAATGCAGGCACAAATGCTTGCACCCGCGGCTGGCCTCCGTGTAGCCGGTGCGGCGCAGCCCACCGTGGATAGCCAGCTGGGCATAGCTTCCCAGCGGCGGCAGGCCCGCGCGGTCCGGCACCAGAAACCGTTGGCGGGCGAGCGAAATGGAAGGCGCGGAGGCCACCGGCTCTCCGCCGGCCACGCGTCGTGCCAGTTCCAGCAGTGGCTGCTCGAATTCGCCGCCGATGATGGAATCGACGCCCGCGTGCCGCAGCACCACCGAATTCAGCGGCGCATAGAGGCCGTACGCGCACAGGTGAGCTTTCGGGCTGGCCGCGCGCACTCGCGCGACCACGCGCAGAAACAGCCGCGTAGCCGTGTGCATCGGCAGGAAGACTGCCACGAGGTCCGCCTCTGCCACGGCCGGCATGGGCAGCTGCGTGCGCGAGACATCTACCTGGGTGACCTGGTAACCCCCGGCGCGCAGCCAGGCGGCCGGCGATGCCAGGCCGAACGGCTGCCGGCCCAATTCGTAAGTGGAGATCAGTACCGCGCGCACTGCATCTATTATGAATGGTGGGGCATGCTTTAGCTTGCCCCGCCCGCGATCCGCCAGTGCTTCGCTACTACATCACCGATCGGCATTCCGCGGGTGGTTTGGACCCGCTGATGAAGTTCCTGGCGCGGGCGCTCGAACAGGGCGTAGAGCGCATTCAGATTCGCGAAAAGGACCTGCCGGCGCGCGACCTTTGCGCGCTGGTGCGCCGCGCGCTGACCCTGCCCAACCCGTATGGGTCGCGCATCCTGGTGAATGCGCGCGCCGATGTAGCACTCGCCGCGGGCGCGCACGGCGTGCATTTGCCGTCCGGGTCCTTCGCTCCCAGCGTGCTGCGACCCATCGTGCCGCCAGGCTTCCTGATCGGGGTCTCGACCCATTCGCTCGCTGACCTGCGGTCCGCCGATGCGGGCGGCGCCGATTTCGCCGTCTTCGGACCGGTCTTCCCGACCCCATCGAAATCGGCTTACGGACCGCCTCTCGGCGTGGAAGCGCTCCGCCAAGCCGCGCGCTTCGCCTCCATCCCGGTCTTCGCGTTGGGAGGCGTCACGGTGCAAAACGCGCCGGACTGTTTTGCCGCCGGGGCGGCGGGCATCGCCGGCATCTCCTTATTCCAAAACTGAATCGATTCCCGCGTCTGGACGCTGCCCCCGCTCGGGTTTTTGCGGAAATCGCTTCTGTTCTCTTTCAGACAGGTTTATAATCGGCAACATTGTCTGATTGCCCTGCACGAAACCCCGGGGGCGCTTGCTGTGCACCATGTCGAGACCGAATCCCATCACCCGAGAAACCCATGAAACACGAAACCATCCAAGTCGATTTTCGAATTCGCCGGCCCCGCGCACTGGCTCTGTTGCCCTTGCTTCTGGCCGCCGCTGCCCAGCCTGGCTCTGGCCAGCAGGCCTATGTCAGCCGGTTTGACATGTTTACCGGCTACACCTATCTGGATAGCCCGGCCGTCAGCCTGGGCGAGAACGGCTTCCACTTTCAGACCGGCGTGCGCGCCAATACCTGGCTGTCGCTGGGATTCGATTACAGCATTTCCGCGGGCAACCTGACCATCACGCCGAACCTGCTGCTACCAAGCCTGCAGCAGGAACTGGGCGCGGAACTCGCTCAGTTGGCCGCGGCGGGGGAGATTCCCGCCGGTTACAATCTGGTGGTGCCGGCGCATTCGCGCACCCAAACCTTCGCCGCCGGACCCCAGTTCAACTATCGGCATTTCAGCAAGGTGACGCTCTTCATCCGGCCGTCCGCGGGCGCCATTCACGAATACGCCACGCCGCAGCCGGGCGATCCCATCGCCGCCGGGATTGCCATGCAACTGGCGCCTTCCGGGCACGTCGTCGACACGGTTGCCTTCTACGGCTTTGGCGGCGGCGCGGACTTCAACTTCTCCAAGCACGTGGGGCTGCGCGTGCAAGCCGACTTCGTGCACGACCATCTGTTCAGCAATCTGCTCGAGAACGG
>Ga0187847_10004230_pt1 | contig 10639 bp, 9 predicted proteins | sample June2016WEW_4_10_FD_132458 | JGI IMG/M metagenome (GOLD analysis project Ga0187847, IMG submission 132458) | Peatland microbial communities from SPRUCE experiment site at the Marcell Experimental Forest, Minnesota, USA - June2016WEW_4_10 | ecosystem: Environmental > Terrestrial > Soil > Wetlands...
CCAGTATAAGAACGCCTTCATTCTAATTCAGCATCAATCACAAATTCCGCAGCGGCAGCATCCCAGCTGACGCGCAGCACATTCGGCTTGCAGCAAACTTGGCTGAACTCTAGGAACCGGGCATACATCTACTGGGTTTGTTTGAAGACCTCGAGGACGGATGCGCTGCTCGACGACGCAGCATAAAGATAGGTCCCTTGTGCGTTTCCGTTTAGGTTGAAGTAATCCGAGCTGCTCTCGAAGCCGATGCCGTTCCCACTCGGTGGGCAACCGATGCCTGCGCTATAGGTGATCGAGACATCGAAGACGTTGAGGTCTGATGCGCCGCCCTGCTCCTGGGTAAATGTCCCACTGATGTCGCACAAGTTACTCGAACCGCTGAAGTTCATACTCGCGTTGTTTCCGGTTGGTGCAAAGGTGAGTTGCCACACGTTGTCCCCAGTCCAGCCTTCGATCTCGGCGATCCAACCGCTTCCTGAAAAAGCGGTAATCGGGCCACTCAACGGAGAGCTTGCGGCAAGGGAGAGGGTATTGCCGTTGGCGATCTTTGCAGTAATGGAAGTGGCAGACTCTACATTGCCCTGCACCGAGTTGCTCGCCGCACCGCCGCCGCTGGCGGGCGTGCCATAGGCGGTAACTGTCCCAGAAAAGGAGCAAATTCCAGTGATGGTCGGCAGTACCAGAGTGTCTCCAGGAGCGGGTTCGCTAGTGCTGGTCTGGAAAAATACCGCGAGTCCCGAAGAATTGATCACCCCAGGCCCGGACGACGACCCGCTGCTACCGCTGCCCGTGAGCGTCCAGTCGCCCGCAACATCAAAAGGACCGCCGGTGCAGCCAGTCTTGCTGGGACTGGACGATCCGCCGCAACTGATGGTGATTGCACAGGTCAAGATAAGACAAGCGCACAAGGCTAAAAAGGCAAATTTGCGTATTATCACTCCGCTCCTCCGGTGGTCGCAAGCAAAACGCCCGCTCCGTACAGGAGCGGAAACAATAACTTGCCTCCATAGCCTGAGTCTGTGCGCTTCGTCACATTCGCTGGTCTACAACCTTGATATCTGCATTCCTCCAAACCCTCAGAGGCGCCTCCGGATATCAATTAATCCCGACCCTAGTTAATTCTCCTAGTCCGCAAAAAGTCGGACCGCAATTCGGCTGTTACCATGGCGAGCCAAGCTGCCGAGAGCGATTGCCAGCAGGAAGAAAGAAGCTGACTTCACGGCGGGACGAATCGCCATGGGCACAAGAACCCGTCGCGATTTCACGGCGGTAATCGGCGGGCGACGCGGTATGCTTGGGTTGATCTCCAGGCAGTGCGACGCAAAGGGACCGGGAAATGGTCGAGGATATCCAGCCTCGGGAATCGGATCAGCGAGCGCTCGAAAAGAAGCGCGGTTGAGCAACTTATCCGCTCTATCCAAGACGCGGTGAAACCCACCCAGCAATCGCTCGATACCATGATGGCGCGCGCCCGCGCCTTTCGCGTCATCAAAGGCGGGGTGCGTGGTGATCGGCCCTTTGGGAAAACGATCTTTGAAAGTCGCGACGAGAAGGTGCTCGCAGATTTGCGACGGTCCCTGCAAATCGTTGGGACGTATGACGGCCCCATCTGTTTCTGCCGCATTCGTCGTTACATCGAATTTCTCGATGAATCGGCCAATTGCCTTGCTGCGATCGCCATGCTCTCCCCTACTCACATTCGCTGGAATGCCTGGGGACTCGATGCGCTTGTGACCGATGCGTTGGAGAGGTGGCTCGCGGCCCACGGTATTCCGTATCCTGCGGTCCCGGAGGCGACAGATTCGGAAAAAGAGCACGCAAAGGAATTCGCCAGGGATTTTTTAGATTCTCGACTCCCGGTGCTGGAAGCCCTTCGGGGGCTCCGCAGCCTGGCATACACAGACGCGATTGCCTACGAAAAGGACCGGGCGCTGATCCTTGCATTTGAAAGCGAACTTCCCTACGAACCTATCGGATATGTGCGGCAGCAGTGGGCGCCCTATGCGCTAAAAATGAAGGATGAAGAGCTTGCGCTTGTGGAGGCGCGATGGACGAAGGGATTTCTTGAAGCCTGCAAGAGGATTGCGAACCGTCAATGAAGATAGCGGTAAACAGCTGATTCCGTGAACAGTATGATGAACTTCTAGCCTCTCGATATAATGGTGCTCTTTCTGGAGGCTTCATGGTCTCGCGCCGCCGTTTTCTGCAAACTGGCTCGCTGGTTGCGGGTGTTAGCGCTGCTTTTCCTATCATGGCTGAGGCCCGCGCTAGTGATAACACTCTTCCGCCGGCCATTGCTGCTCTCCGGACGCTGCGCGCAGACGCCAAGCCCATTACTGTCGAAGAGCGTGCCGCACGCCAGGAACAAGCTCGCCGCTTGATGCGCGAAAACAATCTGTCTGCCATCCTGCTCGGCCAAGGCACATCCCTTGCCTACTTCACCGGCATAAGCTGGCAGGGAGGTGAGCGCCTGTTTGCCATGGTGCTGCCCGCCAAGGGCGAAGCGTTTTACGTTTCTCCCGCATTCGAAGAAGGGCGGGCGCGCGAGCAGATTGCACAAGCGCCGAGCGGCAGCAACCCTGATGTCCGCGTCTGGCAAGAGGACGAGAGTCCCTACGCCCGCGTAGCCCAAGGCCTCACCGACCGCGGCATCGCCAGCGGGACGGTCGGCGTCGAAGAGACGGTCAAGTTTGTCTTCAGCGACAACCTGCGTAAAGCCGCGGCCAGCGCCACGTTTGTGAGTGCAACTCCGGTTACCGCCGGATGCCGCATGATCAAGAACCGTCACGAAATCGACTTGATGCGATTGGCGGCGAAGGTCACGCTTGCGGCTTACGAGGCTACGTATCGTTCGATGAAGGTGGGCATGACCCAGCACGATGTCGAAGAGATGATCGAAGCGGCGCATCGTCAACTGGGATTCGACGGCGGCGCCGATGTACAGGTGGGCGAGTTTTCTTCATTTCCCCACGGCTCGATCAAGCCGCAGGAGATTCGAGAAGGCACGATCGTGATGATTGACGGAGGCTGCTCGGTGGAAGGCTATCAATCCGACATTACGCGCACGTTTGTGCTGGGCAAGGCGAGCGAAAAAATGAAAGCGGTATTCGAGATCGTGCATCGAGCCCAAAGCGCGGCGCTGGCTTCCGCGAAACCTGGAGTCGAAGCCGGCTCCGTGGACGCGGCCGCGCGCCAGGTCATCACCGATGCGGGCTACGGCCCGGACTACAAATATTTCACCCATCGCCTCGGACACGGCATGGGCATGGACGGCCACGAGTGGCCCTATCTAGTCCGCGGCAACCCGACGAAACTTCAGCCGGAAATGACCTTCAGCGATGAACCCGGCATTTATATTCACGGAGAATTCGGCATCCGCCTGGAGGACGACATGCACATCATGGAAAGCGGAGCAGAGTTGTTCACGCCGCAGAGCCCATCGCTGGAGAATCCGTTCGGAAAACCGTAGTTCTGAGACGCAAGCCCAGCCGCATTTTTTTATTCCGTATCTTTTGGAATCATAGAGTTAGACAGAAAAATCGGGCTAGATCTTTGAGTTTAAAGGGCTTGTTTGTAAAATCTTCCGAAATAAAGACTTAGCTGTCCGACGACCATGCATTTGAATGGCGCAGGCAAGTGCATAGATCCTTCGCTTCGCTCAGGATGACAATTCATTTTTGGATGACAAGATCGGAATCGATGACAAAACTGAAAAGGGGGCAGCGATCCGCACCTTTATTTGTGGCCTATACTTCTATTCTATCAATTTGAACCTACCGCCCGGACAGCTTTTCGAACTTTATTTCTCCCAAGAATTCATGGCCTTAGCCGGAAAATCACCGAAATGGGGCCTTGACAGAATTCAGCAAGTTTCTCAAATTAGCAAACTTCTTGTTTTAGCAAGATCCTCACTCCACCACCCACTCCTGCATGCGACGCAACAGCGAAGCGGGCGCTTCTGCTTCGAGAACTACCAGGCCGTCCTGATACTGACGGGAATAGATGCGGGCTCCGGCTTGCAGCAGGGCTAGGGCTTTGCCCTCTTTTTGCGGGATGCGCAGGTGAACACGCTCGGGGCGGTCGCCTTCGAGGACGGCGTCGATACGATCGAGCAGAGTTGTTAATCCGACCCCTTTGGCCGCCGAGACGTGGATGGTCCGATCGTCGTCACGCAAGGACTCGCGCTGTTTGGGAAGCAAAAGATCGATCTTGTTCATCACCCGGAGACGGGGTTTCTTGTTGGCATCGAGTTCCTTCAAAACGCTTTCGACTTGCGCGTCCTGCTCGGCTGAGACGGGGCTGCTGGCGTCCGAGACCTGGAGAATGAGCGTGGCGCGCTGTACTTCCTCAAGCGTGGCGCGGAATGCAGAGACCAGAGTGTGCGGAAGATGGCGGATGAAACCTACCGTGTCGGAAAAAAGGACTTTTCGTTTGGAGGGGAGTTCAGCGCCTCGAATTGTCGGATCGAGGGTCGCAAACATGCGCGACGACGCGACCACGTTCGATTGGGTAAGGGCGTTGAACAATGTGGACTTGCCGGCATTCGTATATCCGACCAGCGCCACCATCGCTACCGGGATTGATTCGCGACGCTGGCGCTGTTGGGCGCGGATGCGGCGCACATTTTCGATCTGCTGCTTGACGTGCCGGACGCGGCGGAAAATCTTTCGGCGGTCGGTCTCGAGCTGGGTTTCGCCTGGACCGCGCGTACCGATGCCGCCGCCGAGCTGCGACATTTCGATGCCGCGCCCAGCCAGGCGGGGGAGCATGTATTCGAGCTGTGCGAGTTCCACTTGCAACTGACCTTCACGAGTGCGGGCGTGGCGGGCAAAAATATCGAGGATCAGCTGGGTGCGATCGATGACGCGCGTGTTGACCACGCGTTCAATGTTGCGCTGCTGCGAGGGTGAGAGGTCGTGATCGAACAGAATCACATCCGCGGATACCGAGGCGGCGGCGCCGGCAATTTCTTCGAGCTTGCCCTTGCCGATCAGTGTGGCAGGGTCGGGGCGGTCCTTGCGCTGGGTAAATTCGCCGGCGATCTGGGCGCCGGCGCTCGAGGCTAGGGTCCGCAGTTCGTCGAGCGAGTCTTTCGACGTGAAATCGGAGATTAGATCGGAAGGGATACCGGGGGATTCCTCCGACGGGGATGATGACGATGCGGCCACGCTGGCGGCGTGATCTCGGGCCGCCTGGGCAGACGGAGTAATGGCGGCAGAACTTTTCTTTCCTCCGCCGCCGGCGCCGCCAGCGCGGCCTCGAGTGCGAAACTCGACGCCGACCAGGAACGCGCGCTCCTGCTGCTCGGACGGATTCAGTACCGCCTTGAGCTCATTTCGTGAACTCTTTCGCGAGGAAAGGCGGCTGCTCAATCTGGAGTCATCTCGGCGCAAGCAAACTCACTTCATGCCTCAGTACCAGAAGCGGAAGCGGCGCTCGGGGGCGACGCTTCCCCAGAGGACACCACCCCTGCCGGCTTCGGCTCCGCATGGATGTGGGCGCCGCGCGAGATGACGACCGTTGAAATCGCGTGTTTGAAAATGAGCTGCTCCTGGTTGCTGGTTTCGAGGACTACGGAATACTTATCGAACGATCGGATGCGGCCGGTCAGCTTAACCCCGCTGACCAGATAGATGGTGATATTGTGCCGTTCCTTTCGTGCGGTGTTGAGGAAAGAATCCTGAATGTTCTGCTGTGCCGGCTTGGCTTCCATTTGCCGATCTCCTTTTGCGGGTTCGAGGCTGCGCCGTGGGCATTGGGAAGGGCGAATCGGCTACAGCTCTCTTCCTGTCGGCTCCTACAATACGGCCTTGTCGCGCGCTTTTCAACTTCTCCGCACACAATATTCTCAGAAGTGCCGCTTCCGAGGGCGCGTCCATCGTTCTGTTTCCGGCTTTCGTAAATGCTGATTCGGTTTCGTTTTCGGAGGCTGACCATCTACAATCGTCATCTTCGGAAACAGAGTCCCGAAAACAGGAGTCCTAGCGTGCCCGAGATCAACTTCCCCAGCGGCTTCGACACTAACCTCTTGATGCTGTTTCGTTGGCTGCATTTTGTCGGCGGCATAACCTGGCTCGGGCTGCTGTATTTCTTTAACCTCGTCAACGTTCCTTTCATGAAGGAATTGGATCCCACGACCAAGGGGAAAGTCCTGCCCAGCCTGATGACGCGCGCGCTGTTTTGGTTTCGCTGGGCATCGGTGCTGACCGTACTGATGGGGCTGGCATACTGGGGCAAAATCGTGGCCGTCGACGCTGTTAATGGAGGCGCAACTTCTGGGGTTCCCATGGCAAGCTTCTTTATCATTTGGACCGTCGCCTGGGGGCTGATGTATGCCTGCACGATTCCCGGCAAGGGCGCGCTCGACAAATGGCCGGTGCTCGCCGGGATCTATACCATCATCGTGATCGCGGCCTCGTGGCTGTTCTTGCACTTCAACGATCATGGATGGGAGAGCAGCCAGTTGCTCGCCATCGGCATTGGGGGCGGGATGGGCTGGGTGATGATGCTCAACGTGTGGGGCGTAATCTGGCGCGCGCAGAAGAAAATCATCCGGTGGACGGCTGACAACGCAGCCAACGGCACAGCGATTCCTGACAAAGCAAAATATCTGGCGCGGCAGAGTTTTGTGATCTCGCGCGCGAACTTTGTGCTGTCATTCCCCTTGCTCTTTCTGATGGGGGCTGCGAGCCACTATCCGATGTTTGGGAAGTGAGCGTTTTTTTACCGAAGTCGCGCGACAGATGCATGGCATGAAGGACACTCCATGATTCGTTATTGCGCTTTGCTCTGCCTATCCGCTTTGCTACTGGCCCAGGATGCCCCTAAAGCGGCGCCCAACAACTCAGCCGCACCTGTCTATACGGCGGATGGACGGCTCGTGTTCCCGGCAAACTATCGCGAATGGATCTATCTGACTACCGGCATGGATATGGATTACAACCCAGACCCGGCGATGGCGGGACACTCCATGTTCGACAATGTATTCGTCAATCCGGAAGCCCACAAAGTTTTTGTCGCGACCGGCACCTGGCCCAACGGAACCATGCTGGCGCTCGAAGGCCGCATGGCTGCGAACAAGGGATCGATCAACAAGGCCGGACACTACCAGACGAACGACGTGATGATGCGGTCGGTGCATGTCAAAGACGCGCGTTTCTCGGGTGGATGGGCGTTTTTTGGTGAAGGCGATGGCAAGCCTTCCAGGCAGATCCCAAAGGAAGCGGTGTGTTATTCGTGCCACGAGCAGCACGCAGCCGTCGATACCACGTTTGTCCAGTTCTATCCCACGCTGCTGGAGATTGCGAAGAAGAAAGGAACACTGGCGCCAAACTATGTGAAGGAAGAAGCTGCGATGGCCGCTCAGGACTCCGGCAAGAAATAAGCCAATTGCACTGCACCCACGCGGCTGCCATGCACCGGGGTAATCTCGCGTCCACTGACTACGTTGCCTACAATTGAGTGCATGCGCGAGTCCGTGCACGCAATCGTGGAATGGTCCGGCGCTTTCGAAGAATGGCGCCCGGTCTCGCGCTGGGCGGTCGCGGCATGGTTGGCGTTTTATGTGCTCTTTCTGATTTACGCCTTTAACATGCACGGCGGTTATTTGTTTATCGACTCCGCCAACCTGGTGGTTCACGAAGGCGGGCACTTGCTCTTCCGGTGGTTCGGCGCGACGCTCTGCCTTTGGGGAGGAACGATTCTGCAGTGGCTGGTGCCCATGCTGCTGGCGGCTTATTTCTTTCACGAACGTCAGCCTGCGGCCTTTGTGTTCTGTACGTTTTTCTTCTTCGAGAACTGGCTCTACACGGCAACCTATATGGGCGACGCCCGCGCCATGGTGTTGCCGCTTGTGACCACGGGCGATCCTGATTACGTCGAGCACGACTGGAACACAATTTTCACGAGTCTCGGGGTTTTGCGCTACGACACTTCAATCGCCGCTGTCGTACGGTTCATGGGATGGTGCGGAATGCTAGCAAGCACCGTGTGGCTGGCTACGCGGATCACAACGAGGCAAAAGAACTCAGCGTTCGTGGTGGACGGGCGAGAACGCCCGTCGCTTCACCGATAGCTCTTCGCGGTTTTCAGGCCTGCGATTTTCAGGCCTGAGGCGCGACCGCTTTCGCTGCCAGCGTCCAGGGCTTGCCGTCAAAATGCGAGGGGAGCGCCAAGCCAAATAGTTTCAGGATCGTCGGGGCCACATCTACAATCGCCGGCTTCTCTTCGATGAACTTGTGACTTGAAAACAGAACTCCCGGGACTAGCCGTGGGTCGATGCAGTGGTCGCCGCTCCAGGCTTTGATATTGTCCTCGAAAATCTGTGAGGTGACTTTGCCCAGCACCGAATCCCACGACGCACGATAGCCCGCGCCGTAACCGACAATCAGATCGGGCGAATTTTCGGTATACGGGCCGCGATACACATTGTCGGCAATAAACACGCCTGTGATTCCAACCGCGCCGGACGCGGGATCGACCAGTCCACTCAGCTTTGTTTGAAGCTCGGCTTTTAAGGCCTCGGCTTCGGAGGGATCGACGATTCCCTGCTTCTCTCGGCCTTTAATGTTCAGATAAAGTCCGTTGAGACCCATGGTGTAGGCTCGGGTACGCGACCAATCCACGTCTTCGAACCAGTCGCCACTCTCGGTCTTGCCATCTTTGAGCGTTAGATATCCGTTCTGATGCAGCCAGGCATTCACGTTCATACAACGCGCGAACGACTTGAATCCGTGATCGGAGATGATCATGAGCAGGGTGTCGTCGTCGATTTTTTCCATTACACGCCCAATCAGGCGATCCATACGCTGGTACAGATCCTGAATCACCTGCGGATGCTGGCTGTGCGGCACGTCACGCGCCGCCGGGTGATCTTCTTCCAGATAGCGCCAGAACATGTGCTGGATGCGGTCGGTGGTATCGAAAACGCAGGTGCAGAGGCCCTGCTTCGTTTTGTCTAGCGCATCGAAGAGCATGCGCTCGCGATCTTCGTGATTGCCGTACGCCTGCGCCAGAAAGGCATCATCATCGAGCACATGCTCGTTGAGCGCCCATGTGTCTTCTGCTAGGCCGAGCGTCGCATACGGCCCGAAAAGTTTGGCTAGATAAATGGAATACGTCACGGGGTGCGAGATCGGGAGGTCAGGATGCCCGGGATCGATGTTCACGGGCGTGACATAAACTTCAACTTCCGGCGAAAGTTCTTTTAGGTAGAAGCGGCAGATGCCATGCGCCGTGAAACCCATACCCGCCTTGAATTCGGCGGGAAGCCACTCGGAGTATTCTCCGACCTTCAATGTGAACTTTTCAGAACCCATCACGAAGCGCGCCGATTTTGATCCTGGCTCGGGGCGAATTTCGTAATCGACGCGCAACTCGGTGCCAGCTTTCTCGGCCAGGGGGCTGTCAGGCCCGGGAATGTACGAACGGAAAACACCGTTCTTGCGCTCGATGGGGACGCGCACTCCGCCTTCGCGAAATTTGTCACTCGACATGCGCGTCGTGCACAGGCAAAACGTGCCCTGGCTGCCCTTCAGGTCGGGAACGCACATTCCGGAGAGCAGCACGCCTTGAAACTTTTCCGGCGGAAAGGTTACGGGAACACGAATCACGGAGCTGAAAATTCCCGCATTGCCCAGCCAGTGCCAGAAGGGCGTGCCTTTGCGCATTCCCTTGATTTCTGTCTTGCCGAAGGGGATGGAATATTTGCCAATCTTGATATGGCGCTTCGGCCCTTTGATTTCAGCCGACGAGAGAAACGGAAGATAGTTGCTGGTATCGCGCGCCAGAAAATCGTAGATGTTGTGTTTGCCCGGATTCACTCCGGTCATGAAGGTTGACCATGCTACCGGCGAAATCGCCGGAAACGTTGTGCGCAGCTTGCTGAAGGTTCCCTTGTCGCGCAACTTCGCCAAATTCGGGAGGCGGCCTTCTTTCATGAAGCGATCGGCGAGTTCGGGGTCCATGCCGTCGAACCCTAAAATCACCGCGCGCTCAAACGTCGCTTTTCCATAGGCGTTTCGCCGACGAATGAAACGGAACAACTGGCGGAAGGGCCACGTCATCAGCGCGTAGAACGAATAGAGGAACGCAACAAAGATCGCCCAGAAGGACGAGAGGACTGCAAACCCTGCGCCGGGGCCGGCGTAGGCATGAGCATGATTGGGGAACAGGACTACCGCTAGCAGCAGGAAGGCACACGCTTTCCTGCTTGCGAAGACGGTGCGCCACCGCGTTTTTATCTCCGCCGCACGGAGGCGGGCGAGGGCGCCCGCCCCACACAATCTGTTCATATTTGAATCCCCAGCAATTCTTTGAAAATAAATCCTGCAATCATCGACAGGATGAAGAACAGCCAAATCCAGTTCATGCCATAGCCCGCGATCTCGATATTGCGATCGGGGTAATTGATCGTGATTGAATCGATCGGACTATTGTCTGGCAGCGCCGGCTCGGCCGACGAGAACAAACGTTCCCAAAAATGTCCACGCAAGCGGACCGTCGAAATTCGCGGGAGGTCATTTCCGATGCAAATGGCCTTCGTCACAGTCTGGCCGGCGGCGGCGATCTTTACTTCGTATTTTCCCTCTTTTGAGCCCGCCAGTCGCCAGACAATCTCGTTCTCCGCCGCAACGTGCAC
>Ga0187847_10004231_pt1 | contig 10636 bp, 15 predicted proteins | sample June2016WEW_4_10_FD_132458 | JGI IMG/M metagenome (GOLD analysis project Ga0187847, IMG submission 132458) | Peatland microbial communities from SPRUCE experiment site at the Marcell Experimental Forest, Minnesota, USA - June2016WEW_4_10 | ecosystem: Environmental > Terrestrial > Soil >...
GCCAAGGTCACACGACGACTGGCGGTGTCGGACACCATCCTGGAACTCCTCGTCACCAACGTCCTGGTCTCTGGGATTGTCGACGCGATCAATCACCAGGAGACGCAGTTGCCCTTCCTCGCATCAATCGGTTTCCCGCCGGGACTAGTCCAGTGGCACAAACTCGCCGCATTCGTTCTCTTCGTGTACGTCATAATCCACGTGTATCGGAGGCGAAAGCGCGTACGCCGTTCACGCATCCAGTAGGTCGTCACGGGTTCGACCTGCTTCGACGTGGAAGGCACCTTCACATCAAAACTTCGGAATTTCTCGGAATGAAGGTGTAACGTCCCTCAAATCCACCATCGAACAGGGAGACCCAATGTCCGTACTTGTCAGAACTACCGCCACCGGGTTGGATCATTCGACCTACGACCAAATGGCCCCGGGACTTCACCCACTTCTCAAGCAGCAACCGGGCTTCATCATGCACGTGGCGTATCCGATCTCCGGCGGATTTGCCATTGGCGAAATTTGGGAGAACCGAGCCCAGCACGAGGCATGGTACAACGGGTTCGTAGCGCCTAATCTTCCGGATCCGGATGCCATGTCCACCGAATACCACGAACTGCATGCTTTGGTGCAGCCCTAGATCGGTTACGAAAGAACAGCAATAGGCCATCGCTTCTTGCACCTCGCGAGAGGCAAATTGGACTGAATAGCGCTACAGGACTGGTTCGATGGTTCGGCGCCCTCCCGTGGGCCGCGCACAATTGTGGAAGCAAGTTCGTGTCGAAGGCCCGATTGGCACACTCTCGAACTGGAGAGTCCTGCCCTGGAAGTGGCGACGTAGACCGGTGATTGAGGGCGCCCGACGTTCGAACCGTGGTATCAGTTTTACTTGACACCTCAACGTTGTCAATCTATACTGACAGCCATGGACAATGAAGAACTCAGCGCGAAGCTCGCCTCGGGTGACCCCGCCATTGGGCTACGCGCCTCGTTAGCGCTGCATCGCCTGGCTGAAAGGGTCGAAGCGAAGCACGTCGCGTCAGCCCGGAAAATGGGCTGGTCGTGGCAGCAGATCGGCGACGCCTTGGGCGTCACCCGCCAATCCGTACACACCAAATACAACAAGGAGTCATCATGACCACCGATACCGTTGCGCCAGGGACGCTTCACGCCTGGGCCCTTTGTCTGCAGGCCGGTGAGGAAGCTCGTCGCCGAGGTGATCGCCGAATCGGGACCGATCACCTCTTGCTCGCCTTGTGCGAGGATCCCTTGATCGAAGAGGTGTTGGGTGTGAGCCTGGAGCAAGCGCGCCAGGCCCTCGCCTCGCTCGATCACGATGCCCTGGGTACCCTGGGCCTGGAGTCCGCTGCCGACGCTCCCCCACTGCCGGTGCGCGCCGTACCCAAGAAGCCGAGGATACGAGACGTCGCGCAAAAAGATCGCCTTCGCTTGACGCCCGCGGCAAAGAAAGTTCTGGAGAAGGCGTCAAAGCCCAACCGACGCAGGCTGAAGGTCACGGCCCAGCAGGTGCTCGCCCAGATCCTTACGCTCCAATCACCAGATCCTGCGGCCGCTCTTCTGGGCGCTCTCGGCGTGAATGCATCAGCGGTGCTGCGCCGATTGGATGCGCTCGCGCCCGAGAGTTAAGGCCCGATCGGGTGGCCGAAGCGCCTTCGTCGAACGTGGCGCTCTACGAGGTAGGGCGAACGCAAGCTTTCGATCGCTCTGGCGACTTCTCAACTCACTCGAGTGGAGCAAAGAACTACTTGGAAGTTCTTGGCGCTTGTGGATGGATGGTCTCACCTCGGGCCAACATCTCGACGAACTGGCCGATCCGTCGTGCACGCGTTTCGAGCTTCTTGGCGTTTCCAATCCTGTAGAGGATGGCGTACCGATTCGCTCTTGTGAGCGTCGCAAACATCGCCTTGGCGCGCGGATTGGCACTCAGCGCAGCGAGAAGATCTTCCGGCACGGCGATGCTGGCTTGCCCGGCGTAGGCGGCCTCCCACCGACCGTCCTCTTTCGCCTTTCGCACCTCGTCTTCGCCGGTTCGCTGCATTCGGCCGGTGACGATCAACCGTTCAGCGATGACAGTATTCCGTTGTGACCACGGGCTACGAGAATTTCGAGGGGTGAAACGTCGCCGAAACGTCGAGGTATCACGGCGCCCTATTTGGCCATCGATCCAGCCGAAGCAGATAGCCTCCTCCAGCGCTTCGTCGTACGAGACAGTTGTCGGATCGGTCGTTCCCTTTCTAGCCAATACCAGCCATACACCCTGTGAATTGGTGTGATGAGTGCGCAACCACCTTCGCCATTCGCCAACGTCCGCGACCAGAAGCTCAGGGAGTTCCACGGCATTCAGGGTATCGCTCAAGGGCTGAAATGTGGCAGTTCCTGACGGCGGGTGCGCTGCCGACATCGAGGCACGCGAAGCCAGAGATCCTCCGAAGCATGCTGCTTGAAGGAATCAAGTCCCCTTACCGCGGCGAGTCAGGCATCGTTGGTGTCGGAGGTCTTGCGCAACGCGTTTGCCACCGTGCACGGACGCTTGGAATTGATGTTGACCGAACGTCGCAGACCATACTTTTGGGTTCTCGTCCGTAGCGCAGTATCACGAGTGCGGCGCGAAGAACTCCAACGCAATGTTGTCGGGATCCCGGAAGGGCAGCACATATCCATAACCCGCATCGATAATTCCCCCGTTCTCAATTCCTAGATTGTCAATCCACTCCCGCCAGTGTTCAATCGAGGTGCGATCGGTGCACGCGAATGCGACGTGATCCAGACCAACTTGGCGCTCATCGAATTTTGAGTCATTGACGGGATTAGGAAACTGATTAAGAGCAAAGAGGATCTGACCACCCAAGTGCCACACCACGTGGCGAAAGGGACCAGTGTCTTCATCAAGGACGGGCCTCGCGTCAAAGAGGCGCTCGTACCACGGAGCACTCTTCTCAAGATCCCGCACTGTCACAGCCAAATGAGCGATCGTTGGAAACTCGGGCATCAAGCTCACCTCTTCAAGGTCTTCTAAGGACATAACAACAACTTATAAACGAGCTCGTGAAACTAGAACGTGAATTCGGCCCCGGCAAAGTATCGCAGATCCGACGCGACCGACAGGCAACTTCTCATTGGCGACGGACATCGCCAACATAACGCGTCAAGCAGACAAGGTGCGACTCCTCCTCTTTGCCTCGTCGAGTCAAGTCGTATACGGTCATTCGGATGGAGATCATTGAGGCCCCGAGAGTTGAGGAGCGGGCCGCGATTCCGTACGTGGGCATACGTATCGTCACGCCCTTTCGGGGGATGTTGGCGACTCGAGACCGCCTTCTGACAGAAGCGCGGGCCGGGATCAAAGAGACTGGCATCGAGACTGTCGGCTTCGGCTTTCTCCGGCTGCACGTCGTCGACATGGACGGGCCCATGGACCTAGAAGCGGGCTATTTCACGAAAGGTCTCGCACGCATCGTGCACCCGAGACTCCGATCTGGATCGATGGTGGCGGGCAGCTACGCGACGCTGACGTACCAAGACCACGCCCTTCGAGCGAACCGGGCCTTGCAGGAGTGGGTGCGCGATAACGATTTGGTGCTCGACCGTCAGACCGTGCCCGAAGGTGATGAATTTACGTGTCGCTACGAGGCCTTCTGGACCGACCCGTCGGTCGAACCGCGCAAAACGAGGTGGACGGTCGAGTTGGCAATCCTTCTAGCCAAGTAAGTCGGCGCCTCTCAGAAAATTGCGTCAGCTTTTCGGGCAAGGGGAGAACACTCTGGTGGCAGGGTTCCGGCTTCAAAGCTCGACAACCTCTCGTTGACGAATTGACGGACTCCAGGTCTGAACTCATCTTTGTCATCATCGCCGCCGTCGGAATCGGCCAGATGGACTCCTTTGCGTAACTCATAGCATCAGGGTGTGAAAAGTTCGTCCGTCTTCAATGCTGTCTTGAAGGTCCTTGGTCCGGCTCTGCTCGGCTTCGGAACGATCTTTCAGCCCAAGACGAGTCTTACCGATCATTGGTCTGACGATCCCAAAATCTCAATCCAAATCGAGGTGTCAGCAAACGAGTCCGGCAACCCTCCGAGGCTGGATGGGGATCGGTGGCTGGATCCCCATACGACGGCCGCTCGATAGCGATCTCGCTCGGACGAGCCCTTAGAACTACTTCTACTTTAGAAAAGCCGACGTTCACACTTCCCGACTAAAGAATTGGAGTGTGATGTGTGATGGCCACGAGATGCATTCGAATTCAGGGCCGTCAGCAGCAATCGTGGCCCCGAGTAATGCCACTCGATTATTGAATTTTCGTGGCAGGCTTCATTGACATCTTGACGAAGCGAGGCCACCGGTGATCAAGTGTGTAGCGCCGTGACGAGGGCTGCCGAGCGCGCGCCTGCGGAGACGGCGACACCGAAGCGTCCCTTCGAGTACGTCGTCTGGTTCGCGGGTTTCGTCGTCCTCTTCGCGTGGACCTACTTTTTCGGGCTCCATCTGGGTTGGAGTAGCGCTGATTATCTTCGAGGGCTTCTTCAAGGCTCTGACATGGCCCACGGCAACATTTTGTTGAACCACTGGTACTCGGGTGACGATAGTTACTGGGCGATTGATTCGGTCCTCTTCGCCTTCGGGGTTCTCGCCGTAGGCACGAAGGTGATTCTCGCGCACGTGGTTGCCGCTTTCGTGTGGACCAGTTTGATCGTCATCGCTTGCGCCGTGGCAACAACGGGACTACGCCGTTGGTCGTCCGTGGCGTCGATCGTCACCATTGTGGTGATCCTCGGACTCCCCTGCGTTCTGCTCGCCCGATTCCTCTCCGCGTCGGACGTTCACGTAGCGACCACGCTCGTTGCTCTCCTTGCTTTCCTTGGCCTTCGTGAAGGTCGGTTGGGCTGGGGTTGGTTCGCCGCGGTGGTCCTTCTCGCGGCGGGTCTCCTCAGTGATCCCCTCATCATTGCCTACGCACTCGCTCCTGCTTTCGTCGTCGGCGTACTCGACAGTGTCCGATCTCGCAAGTGGCAGAACGGCCTGTCGACGGCCTCGGCTCCGGTCGCGTCACTCGCGCTCGCGGTTCTCACCAGGAAAGTAGCCGAACAATTCGGTACGTACCGGATTAGTTTCGGGACGCAACTCGTGTCGCCTTCGGGGCGACTACACAACGTCCATATCCTGTTCCCCAGCGTGCTTTCGCTTCTCGGCTTCGGCAGTACTTTTTCCGCCAACCGGATTCCTTGGGAACTCGGTGTCTTCCGGTCCTTCGGCGTCCTCGCGCTTGGGGCGGGATTCATCGTGGGACTCGCGTGTCTGTTACTCGGAGTTCTAAGTGGGCAACCTCGAACCAACGTACAAGGTATGACCACCAGGAGCCGGTCTAGCTATCGGCTGAATGATCTGCTCGTGCTCGGCGTACTGGGAAGCGCGGTGCCCTTCGTCGCCCTAAGTTACGACGCGACCGACCTTCGCTACCTCACGACGGGTATTGTCTTCTCTTCGATCCTTGGTGCGATGTTGATCGGCCACCTCGTAAAACTCGTCAAAGACCTCCGATTCCGGTACGTCGGCAGGGCCGTCGCGATCATCGTCCTGAGCGCCAACGCCGCGTGCGCGGGAATCTATTTGAGCCGGCCAGCGCCAGTCTCGCCCTTTCCGCGCCTGAGTGCATTCCTCGTCAGCCATAATCTGGTGCGCGGGCTTGGCGACTACTGGACCAGCGCTCCGGTCACGCTGTACTCGAACGAGAAAGTCACCGTGCGACAGGTTCTTCCTACGTTCGGGGGCGGCATTGCTCCCTACCTCAACGGAGCCAAGGACACCTGGTACGTCGGAAGATTTCAATTCCTGGTCTATGACGTCCGCCAATTTGAGGGTCAACTAATTCGCTACGCGCCGCGCTTTCCCTTCGCCGCCGTCGCTCACTCCTACCGCGAGGGAACATTTCGCATTATCGTCTGGCGCCAACCGCAGAACATGGCGGCGCTTTCGAAAAACTAATCGAGCGAGGTGTTTCGCAGGGCATCCACCAACCAGATTGGCATTACCAACGTCGCTGACGAAGCCACCTATCGCGGCAGCTCCGTACGATCAGCTGGACGCAGAAAGCCACCCGGCTGGGAACCTTCCAGTTGTGCCAAGATTACGGAAACGACCATGGAATATTCATTGCATCTCGCGAAACCGGTGCTGCGTACTACACCGCTGGTTCTCAAAGCGATGCTTACAGATCTCCCAAAGGAATGGACCCACGAAAGTGAGGTGCCCGACGCGTGGACGCCCTACCAAGTTGTCGGACATCTCGCTTCCGTTGAGGAGAATGACTGGCTCGATCGGACTCGAATAATTCTGGAGCACGGTCCGAGCAAAGTTTTCGAATCGATTGATCGAGAAGCTGGATTCGAACGCTTTAAGGGCGTCTCGCTCACCGCGCTCTTGGAACACTTTACGGAAACACGAACTTCGAATCTACTTTTGCTTGAGTCGCTGGTCGATTCGAAAGACCTGGACACACGAGGCATCCACCCTGACTTCGGAGAGGTCCGACTCGACCAGTTATTGGCCGCATGGGTAGTCCACGACCAGAATCATGTTGGTCAAATTGTCAAAACGATGGCCAAGCAGTACACGTCGGCCGTCGGTCCTTGGCGTGCGTATCTCCCGATTATTGACGCCCCCTGAGATGCGTACGACACCATAGAGGTTGGTAACCCGTCGCGGTCGAAAAGGCGTTTGACTGAATGAACTGGTATCAGAGTTCTGACGCAGCACTTCGGTGAATATGCATTAGGGGCTTGAATCTTCCAAACCATAATTGGCGCGGGAGGTCCGACGCAGCAGCTTTGCAATCGTTCGACGGCGAATAGATCAACTCAAGTCCTGATTAACTAGGGCGGCCCGCCAGGGCGTGTCGCTGAACTGAGGTCAGAAGTTAAAGCGAGTTAGCCCGCCCGGCTCGGTGCCCAGTGTCACGGTGACCGAATGCGGCTTGATGCGATACACGTTCCACGGCGGTGGTCCCTGGGACGGGGCGTTAAACGGAGCGGTGATGCCGAGTCCTGATTTATCCAGTTCGGCGGGCCAACCCTGGTCCGCCCAGGCCTTGGCCAGGCGCGTCAGCGTGGCCGGGTTGGTTTCTTGCGCCGCCTCACCTTCGGCGACGACGTCGGCATCGCGGATTGACACAGCGATAGAACAGCGCGGATCGCGGGCGACATTGCGGCTCTTCTTTGTACTTGATCCCGTCTGGAACCAGAAAGTCCCGTCCAACCACAGCGCACCAACCGCGGTCACGTGCGGGCTCCCGTCCTGGTTCACTGTCGAGAGCCAGGTCGTACGAGCGTTGTGGGCATCTGGATCCGGTGGCGATCCAGCATCGAGCTTCGCCACGATGTCCGCCCAATTCACTGGAGGCAGCCCGTCCGACTCACCCAGGTTGATGATGTCCATGACGACTCCTTGTTTGTCGACCACCGAAACTGTTCAAAGCCACCACGGTAGTGCCACTTTCGAGATGCACGCCACGGAACACCTCACCAGTTATTGGTGTCCGAGGACCGACTAGCCAGTAATGCAGCCTTTCAGTGGTGACTTGTAGAGGCTTTGACGTGATATCTGTCAAGGCGTAGACGTCGTTGACTCAGGTGGGAAATTAAGAACGTTCTCGTGTCACATTCCGTAAGATGAGACCCGTGACCTTGTCAATTTCACTGATGCTCGCCGTGGAAGACGCGCCGACCGCAGCCGAGTGGTACATCACAGCCCTCGGAGCCAAGTCGCTATGGAGCCTTGGTTCTGTCCAAGGGTTGGACGTCGGGGGCGCACCATTCTTTCTTCACGAACCCACTGAAAAGGGATTTGCTAGTCCCTCTGCCATTGGTCAAACCACCGTCCGCGTTGAAGTTTTTACTGAAGACCCCGACGCGTTCATCGAGAGGGCCATCGTCGCGGGAGCAATTCGCTCCGACGATGGCATTCGAGATCGCGACACTCCTTGGGGAGTTCATCGTCAGGGTGCGTTCACCGATCCCTTCGGTCACGTCTGGCTCGTTGGCGATAGGTCGCCGCTGCAGCAGCTTTCACAATAGATGTGAAGTCTCGCGGGAGTACTCGTCGCCACGCATTCAAGGGCGCTTTGACTAGTTTCTCGCAACCTGCCAAAACTTCTTCGAAACGAAACGGGAAGTTCCTCAGGTTGTGGTGTCGAGGGCCCGAGGCGAGAGTTCAGCCACCTGGTACCGGCGCAGCGAAACGCCGCCTGATTCGCGGCTCGTGTTTTCGTGAGCACCTCCACATCACTTGACCGAGTCTCGACCGATTCGACTACCGTGAAACCAGTTGGGGGCAGGATTCGTTGGTCTAACAAATATTAATACTGCACTTCGTTGCGAATTGTTGAAAAGCGAGCAGGTCAGCAGGGTTGGTGATAATGACCGGTGACTTATGGTGAAACGCGTCGCCTTCGTTTGCGCGATGCCGATGGAGATCAAGCCGCTCAAACGGAGACTTTCCCTCGAAACAACCGTTATTGGAGGGCTCGAGGTTTACGCCGGCTCGCTCGGCGATTGCCCAGTCGTCGCAATCGTCACGGGCATCGGAAGCGAGCTCGCCACTAAAGGAGTCGAACGCCTCTTAGAAGCGGTCGACATCAAGCACGTCGTCGTGGTCGGCATTACTGGTGCCGTCGACAGCGAAACTCCAATCGGCGCACTTGTGGTGCCGACGGTGGTCGTCAACGGCACGACCGGCGACAAGTTCCGGCCCACGCAACTCGGCGAGGGTACTCCGAGGGGCACGATGGGGACGTCCGACGAACTCATCACGGACCTCGAGGTCATCGCGCGTTTGAGGGCCGACGGTGTGACCTCATTAGACATGGAGACTGCCGTCATCGCTGCGATCTGTCAAGAGCGCAATATCCCCTGGTCAGTCTTTCGAGCTATCAGCGACCGTGCGACCGAAGTCAGCCTTGATGAGGAGATTTTCGGTCTCATCAACCGGGACGGTACCTTCAAGGTCAAACAGGTTGGCGCCTTCATCGTGAAACACCCCGGACGCTTGCCAGCATTGGCTCGCATGGCGCGTGACGCCAAGCTGGCGGCCGAGCACGCTGCCGCGGCAGCCATCAAAGCGGTCTCGCAACGATCGCACAATGCCCCGTTCTCGCAGGACACCTAAGCGCGTCCTTTCACAAAGAAGAAAATTGTTGGTGTCGGAGGGCCAGATTAACGGTTCTGCAGCTCTGCACTGGCGTCTAGGGGATCCATACGGAAGCTTCAATTCACTCAGGAGTTGACGTTACTTAATTCCATTCAGGTCCAAAAGGAGTCCCCGTGCCCTGAATATCCAGATAGTCCATGCTGCGCACTGTCTAGTTATCTCCAAGAGGGACGTCAACGGCGATCTTCAGCGACCCATCGGCCTGACGTCGATGCACGATGACGTACTTGCCGAAACCGACTCCGCCCACCAAAAGTGTCCCAATGTCTACGACAAGATCACCGTCCTCAAGAATCTCGCGAGAATCGAAAGTAATGGGTTCGGAGCTAGAAGGCATGCGAAGGAACAATTCTCGAATCTCATCGCGACCGCGAATGGGCGGCGCTCCTTGACTCAGAAATACCGCGTCTTCTGTATAGAGGCTAGACACGCGCTCCGCATCGCTTCTAGCCAGGCCGTCAGCGAACTCCTCGTTGAACGAGGCCACATCGTCTTGAACAGTCATACTCAGTTCCCCCCACCGATCAACTTTCCGACTAATTGCAATCATAGATTTCTGCTCTTCGTTTATTGCCGAAGTTCAAACCTCAGAAAAGCAGCAGCAGTAGCAGAACTTCAACTGTCGGGGAGCGGGCCAACGACTCTGAACCGTCGCACTGGCGGCTCGAGGTTCGTGTTCTGTGATTGGTGTCGGAGGCCCGATCCACGAGTTCTGCAGCCTCGCACTGGCGAGCGACGAACACTCGACACTCGAACTGAACTCGCGGTAAATTAACGATTCAAGCCTCACCGACGAGGTCTAGGCGGAGCAGGAGAACTGGGGCAAACGCGTGCGCACACTGATCTCAATGAGCTATGTGTACTCGGTGAACGCCGCGTGCATCGAGGGCGACGCCGAGGAGTTTCGCTTTCTCAATAGTCTCCCGGACGACCCCGCGCAAGAAGAAGACATACTCAATTTCTTGGCCGGAGCCGAGTTGTACATCATGGGTCGAACCCTTTACGAGAGTTTCGCCAAGAATTTCCAGGGCAAGACTTCGACAGATCATCCCTTCGCTCCCATCTATGCGGCAACGGACAAAGTCGTATTCTCACGCACCCTTCCCTCGGCGGACTGGGAGCGCACGACGATCAATCGAGGTGACCTTGTCGCTGAGGTTGAAAGATTGAAAAGTGAAGGCAATGGTTACATCATTGTGACTGGTCGTAGTGGCATCACTCGAACACTCCTCGAACACGACCTCATCGACGAGTTCCGCATCTCCGTGTTCCCAATGCTGTTGGGTCAAGGATCTCGGATGTTCGATTTCGACGATGTCGGTAAGACCAAAGAGCTTGACCTCATCTCATGCCAACCAGGAACTAACGGCGTCGTTGTTCTGCGTTACCGTAGGCGCCGCTAGCAGTCACGTGAATCACGGACCGTACA
>Ga0187847_10004235_pt1 | contig 10629 bp, 8 predicted proteins | sample June2016WEW_4_10_FD_132458 | JGI IMG/M metagenome (GOLD analysis project Ga0187847, IMG submission 132458) | Peatland microbial communities from SPRUCE experiment site at the Marcell Experimental Forest, Minnesota, USA - June2016WEW_4_10 | ecosystem: Environmental > Terrestrial > Soil > Wetlands...
ACTGCCGGTGATGTCCAACAGCAACAAGACCGCCACGATCACGCTCAAGTCCGGTTACAAGTGGAGCAACGGTCAGCCCGTCCAGGCGAACGACGTCATGGAGTTCCTCAACCTCTTCGCGTCTGAGCCGTCGGGCGAGGCCTCCTACGCCAAGCCCGTCCAGGGCGTACCGGTCACCATCCCCGACCTCCTCGCGTCGGTAACTGCGCCAAACACCCACACCATCGTGATGAACTTCATCCGGCCGGTGAGCCCTTCGTGGCTGCTCAACAACCCGCTGTCCGAGGTCACCCCGCTGCCCCAGGCGTGGGACGTCGTGGCCGCTAATTGGAAGTTCACGACCAACACACCGGCCGGATTCACTGCTTCCACGGCCGCCACAAAGGCCGGCGGCAACCTGGCGACGAAGCCCGGTGGCTGTTGGTCGTCGACGTTCATCGGCGACGGTAACAAGACCGGACCGACCGCGGCGTTCACCGACCAGAACGGCTTCGACACGATCGTGCCGAAGGCCAACGCGGCCCAGGCAGAGAAGTGCGAAGAGGTGATCGCCACGATGAACTCGTTCGCCAGCGACCCCGTCGACTACGCCAAGACGTCGACCGACACGGGCAAGATCTGGGGTACGGCTGACGGACCCTGGAAGTTGACGTCGTTCAACAGCGCCACTGCGGCCATTTCGTTTGGACGCAACCCGGACTACGGCGGCCCCAAGGCCTACGCCAAGGCGCTGGACTACGTGCCGTGCCAATCACAGACGGGCGACTGCTACAACCTCCTGCTCAGTGGCGCGGTCACCGCGACCTATATCGTGGGCGTCCCCTCCGACGATCTACCACCCGTGACGTCGCTGGCCCAGGTGGCCAAGTCCCAGGACAAGGCGCTCGCCGCCAAGTACGACCTCTCAGTGGCGTATAACCCGACGATTGGCTACAGTCCGCTGAACTTCGCCTCGACCAACACGGGCGCCAGCGAAGACTCCTCACTGAGCGGCGACACCACGCCACGTGGGGCACTCTTCAAGCAGCCCTACATCGTCGCGGCCCTCAACGACTCGTACCCGGTCAACGCCATCGTCAAGGACGTGTACCGCGGTTACGGCTATTCGACCTTCGGTCCCATTCCACCCGAGCCGCCAAGCACGTTGACGTCGGTCAAGAGCTCACCGTACGCGTTGAGCAAGGTCGCCGGCGAAATGACGCCCCACGGCTGGTCGAAGGTGAACGGCATCTACACCTGCGAGAAGCCGGGCACCGGCGCCGGTGAGTGCGGGGCCAATATCGGCAAGGGCGCCACGATGACCTTCACGGCGGACGGCGCCGTAGCCGGCATTCCGACCGCGGAAGAGGCCGACGACGCCTGGGTCTCTGCGGCGAAGGGCCTCGGCATCAACATCATCTTGAAGGTCGAGACCTTTGACGCCGTCATCTCGGCCGACACCAGTGCATCCACGAAGTGGGACCTGTACACCGGCAGCGGCTGGGAGTACGCGCCCGACTACTACCCCAGTGGCGAGGACCTCTGGCTCACCGGTGACCCCGAAAACGTCGGCAGTTACGACAACGCCACGGCCAACAAGGACATCATGGGGACCCTGAGCGGTTCGGTGAGCATGAACAGCTACGAGAAGTTCATGATCAACAACTCACCGGTGATCTGGAACTACTGGAACCCCTACACGGAAGAGCACCTCAAGGATGTGGGTGGCTACATCTTCGAAGACAGCTCCAACTTGAACCCCGAGCTCTGGTACTTGAAGGGTTAGGTCATTGCGGTAGTGGGAACAAAAGACCCCGGTTGGAGAACCGGGGTCTTTTGTTCCCACTAGTAGCATTCGCCCATGATTTCGTTCCTCGCCCGGCGAACCTTCCAGGGTCTTCTGGTGATCCTGCTGGTCATCACCGGCACCTTTCTCTTGGAGCACTTCGTCCCCGGGGGACCGGCCGTCGTCGCCCTCGGACATCGGGCGACGCCGGCGAACATCAAGATCTTCAATATCCAAAACGGCCTCAATCGGCCCATGTTCGTACAGCTGTTGAGCTACCTCAATCAAGCCATACACCTCAACCTCGGCTACTCACTGATCCAGCACGCGCCGGTCTGGTACCTCATCAAGTCGGCCCTCGGCCACACCGTCATGCTCATCTCCGTGGCGCTCGTCATCCAGTTCGTGCTCGCCGTACCCCTGGGCAACATGCAGGCCCAGCGCCGCAACTCAAACTTTGATTACGTGGCCACCTGCGTCACCTTCATCCTGTACGCCACGCCCGTCTTCCTCATCGGCGAGTTCCTGATCTCGGTGTTCGCGATCAAGTTCCACTTCTTTCCCGTCACGGTGAACCCGTCGGGCGGGGCCTACGCGATCTTCACGAGCCCCGTGCAGTACGTGCTGCCCGTGCTGACGCTCTCGCTGCTCGGCGTCGGCGGCCTGAGCCGCTACCAGCGCTCCTCGATGCTCGATACCTTGACCCAGGACTACATCCGCACGGCCAAGGCCAAGGGGCTGCCCCACCGCAAGGTCATCAACCGTCACGCCATACGCAACTCGCTGCTGCCCATGATCACCATCATGGGCCTCAGCCTGCCGACCATCGTCGGCGGTGCCTTGATCACCGAGACGATCTTCGACATCCCCGGTATGGGGCTTCTGACGTTGCGCTCGGCCACCAACTACGACATGCCCGTCGTGGTGGGCACGACCATCGTGGCGGCGGTCGTGACGGTGATCGGTTCACTGGTGGCCGACATCCTCTACGCCATCGCCGACCCGCGGATCCGTCTCGGCAGCGGCGGAAGGTAACGACCATGGCCCACATCATCGAGGAGGTCGCGCTCACGCCCGAGGGCGGCGAGAGCACCGACGTCGGGGGGATGCTCTCGATCATCTGGCGCACGTTCAAGGAGAACAAACTCGCGGTGGTGAGCCTCGGCGTCCTGATCTTCTTTGTGCTCTTCTCCTTCGTGGGACCCGACATCTACCACACCAATCAGACCAACCAGTTCAGCGCGTTGACGGCGTCCATCAACGGTCAAAACGCGGTCAACTACCCGTGGTTCCACTCGTGGACGGCCATCCTGGGCACGGACTCCAGCGGCTACAACATCATCGGACGGCTGATGAAGGGCGGACGAACAGCGCTGATCGTGGGCTTCTTGGCCGGCATGATCTCGACGATCGTCGGATCGATCTGGGGGGCGGTCTCGGGCTATCGGGGCAGGATCCTCGACACGCTCATGATGCGCTTCGTGGACATCGGACTCTCGGTGCCGGGCCTCTTCCTGCTCATCGTGATCGTCGTCCTCTTCGGCGCGTCATCGACGACGATCATCCTCACCCTCGGCTTCACGTCGTGGTTCGGTTCCTCCCGACTCATTCGGGGCGAGACCTTGAGCCTGAAGCAGCGCGAATTCGTCCACGCCGTCAAGGTCCTGGGCGGCTCCAACCGGCGGATCATCTTTCGCCACATCCTGCCCAACACGATGGGGACCATGATCGTGGTGGGCACCTTCGCCGTCGCCGACTCGATCCTGGCCCTGGCGGCGCTGGGTTTCATCGGGCTCGGTATCCCGCTGCCCAACACCGACTGGGGTGACATGTTGAACACCGGCGTCACCTACGCCAACGACGGGTACTGGTGGGAGATCGTCCCGGCGGCGATCTGCATCATCCTCGTGGTCATCGCCTTGAACTACATCGGCGACGCCATGCGCGACGCCTTCGAGGTGCGCCTGCAAAAGCGATAGGGACGGCCGGGACGTCACCGGGACCGGCCGGCGCCCGACTCAGCGCGGCGGCGCGACCTGGCTCGAGATCTCGACCATCACCGGCGTGCGCAACGGGAAGTGGCAGGCCGCCGTGTGGTCGGTGCCGAACGGGCGAAAGGGCGGTTCCTCGTTCGCGCAGATCTCCTGGGCCCGTGGGCAGCGGGTTCGAAAGCGGCAGCCCGACGGCGGAAAGACCGACGAGGGCAGCTCGCCCTGGATCTTTATCTCGACGTCTTCCGGTGCCTCAGTGGCGAAGGGCTTGGGCACCGAGTCGAGCAGTCCCCGGGTGTAGGGATGGCAGGGGTTGCGATAGATCTCGTCGGAGGGACCGACTTCGACGAGCTTGCCCAAGTACATCACGCCCACCGTGTCGGCCATGTAGCGCACGACGCCGAGGTCGTGGCTGATCATGAGCAGCGAGAGGCCCAGATCGCTCTGGAGATCCTTGATCAGGTTGAGGATCTGCGCCTGGATCGAGACGTCCAGGGCGCTGACCGGCTCGTCGGCCACCAGCAGGCGAGGCTTAAGGGCCAGCGCCCGGGCCAAGCCAATGCGCTGGCGCTGACCCCCGGAGAACTCGTGCGGGTAGCGGATCAGCGCCGACGGCGACAGCCCGACCTGGTTGAGCAGCTCCAGCACCCGGGCGTGGCGCTCCTTGGACGAGCCGTCCCTCTGGATCTCCAGGGGCTCTTCGAGTATCGAGCCGACCCGCTGACGGGGGTTGAGCGATGAGTAGGGATCCTGGAACATCATCTGGATGTTTCGCCGGGCGTAGCGGCGCTTGTCGCCACGCAGACCGCTCAGGTCCTCGCCCTGGAACGTCAGCGTGCCGCTGGTGGGCTTCTCGAGCCCGACCATGACCTTGCCGGTGGTGGTCTTGCCGCACCCGGACTCGCCCACCAGGCCGAAGGTCTCACCCTGGCGGATGACGAGCGATATGTCGCTGATGGCGTGCACCTGGCCGGTGCGACGGCGAAAGAGCCCGTTCGAGCGCACCGAGAAGAGCTTGACGACGTTCTGCAACTCGATGAGCACCGGCGCCTGGCGCAGGTCCACCTGGTTCGAGACGACCCGTGCCTCGGTGCTGACGCGCGCACCGAGGATGGGATTGAAGCAGGCGAATTCGTGGCTCTGGGAATCCTTGGCGATCTCGATCGGCGGATCGACCTCGCGGCAGCGCGACGTCACGTACGAACAGCGCTCCGCGAAGCGACAGCCCGTCAGTTCCGTCGAGAGATCGGGCGGCAGGCCGGGGATCGAGAGCAGGCGGTAGTGCGCGTCCTCTATCTTGGGCACGGCGTTGAGCAGTGCCTGGGTGTAGGGGTGACGCATCTGCGAGAACAGGTCGAAGGTCTGGGCCGACTCGGCCTTCTTGCCGGCGTACATCACGACCACCCGGTCGGTGCGGCCGGCGATGACGCCCATGTCGTGCGTGATGAGCAGCACGGCCATCTTGAGGTCCCGGCGCAGGCGGTCGATCAGGTCGAGGATCTGCGCCTGGATCGTGACGTCCAATGCCGTGGTCGGTTCGTCCGCGATCAGCAGCTTGGGCTCGCACACGAGCGCCATGGCGATGATGACGCGCTGGCGCAGCCCGCCGGAGAGCTCGTGGGGGAACTGGCTGAGTCGCTCCTCCGGGCGCGGCATCTCCACGAGGCGCAGCACCTCCAGGGCGCGCTGGCGGCCCTCCTCATCGCTCGCCCCGCGATGCTCGATGAACCCTTCAGCGATCTGGCGACCGATGTTCATGGTCGGGTTGAGCGACGTCATCGGATCCTGGGGAATGAACGCGATCTCGTTGCCCCGGACCTTCTGCATCTCCTCCTCGGAGAGGCTGGCCAGGTCCTTGCCGAAGTTCTCGATCGAACCGCCAATGACGTGGCCGTTGTTCTGGAGCAGGCGCATGATGGAGAGCCCGATGGTCGTCTTGCCGCATCCCGATTCGCCTACCAGCCCGACGCATTCGCCCTCGCTAATCTCGAACGACACGTCATCGACGGCTACGACGTTTGCAGTTCTCATTCGAAATTCAGTGCGCAGATTGCGCACGGAGAGGACCACACCCATATCCAGAAACCCTACAACCAGCGGCCTAGCCCTAAAGGGCCGCGCCCCGCTCCGGCAGGGCCCACGAACGACGGTGCCAGGGGGTCGGACCGTAGCGGGCCAACGACCGTCGATGCTCCAGCGAACCGTACCCCTTGTTCGACTGCCACCCGTACAGCGGCAACTGCTCGTGCAACTGTCGCATGAGGGCATCGCGACGGACCTTGGCCACGACGGCCGCGGCGCTGATGGTCGCGCAGCACTGGTCGCCGCGCACGACGTTGACGGCGGGCAGGTCGGCCCACCGTATCGAAGGGGGGGCGGCGCCGAACCTCATCGTCCACGGCGCGCGCAGCAGATTGAGCGGTCCGTCGATGAGGGCGCGCGCCGGCACCACGTCCAGCGCGCTGAGCGCCCGGTCGGTAGCGACGGCGAGGGCGGTGCGCAGACCCCATTCGTCGATCTCGTCGGCCGTGGCGACGCCGACGGCAACGGCGACGGCCCACGACTCGATCAACGGCACCAGCGCTTCACGCTGGGGCGCCGTGAGGACCTTGGAGTCCTCGAGCCCCCGGGGCGCCGCGCGGAGCCGGTCGATGACGACGGCTCCCACCATGAGCGGCCCAGCGAGGGCCCCTCGCCCGACCTCGTCGATGCCGACGACCGGCCCGTGGGCCAGTTCTGCGGCCTCGTACTCAAGCGTGGGCGTCACCCACCAAGGGTACCGACCACGGTCCACTCCTAGAGTGACTGCTATGCCGGAGTTGAACTCGCCACCCGTGGTGCTCGTGCCGATCAAGGCGTTCAGCTCGGCCAAGAGCCGCCTGCGTGCGGTACTGGACCCCGAAGAGGTTCGGAACCTGGCCCGACGCCTGGCCACGCAGGTGCTCGAGGCGGCCCAACCCCGGCGCACGCTGGTGGTCTGCGATGACGACGAGGTGGCCCAATTCGCTACGGATCGAGGTGTCGAGGTGGTTCGCACCAGGGCCACCACACTGAACGGCGCCGTCGCGGAGGCCTACGGCCAGATGGCGTCGGGTGACACGGTCATCGTGGCGCACGCCGACCTGCGCGATCCGCGCGGTCTGGGCGCCTTCCTTCCGGCGCCGGGCGTCACCATCGTGACGGACCATCACGGCCGCGGCACCAACGTGCTCGCGCTGCCGGCCGGCGCGGAGTTCCGCTTTGGCTACGGCCCCGACTCGGCGACACGGCACCGGCACGAGTGCGAACGTCTCGCACTGGCGTGCACCGTCATCGTCGACAGTCCCTGGGGCTACGACGTCGACGAACCGAACGACTTAGAGGGCGTCCCGCACAGCATTTGAGGGGGCCCGAAGGCCCCCTCAAACACCATTCCCCGAAGGGACTTGGAACTACTTGCGCTTTGCGACGCGCTTCACGGCCTTGCGAGCAGGAGCCTTGCGGGCCACCTTCTTCGCAGCGGGACGCTTCGCAGCAGCCTTCTTAGCGGCCGGACGCTTCTTGGCCGGAGCCTTCTTGGCGGCGGCCTTCTTGGCCGGAGCCTTCTTCGCAGCGGCCTTCTTGGCCGGAGCCTTCTTGGCCGCTGCCTTCTTGGCCGGTGCCTTCTTGGCGGCCGGACGCTTCTTGGCTACTGCCTTCTTGGCCGGAGCCTTCTTTTTCGCGGCTATTGCCACTTTCCCTCCTTGGGACTCAACGTTGAATCAATTTGGGACCTCGATGACACCAACATGATGATCTCGAATCTGGTACCGCCTTGATAACGTGAACTCGCCCGTGTACCACCCAGCTTCACAGCTGTGCGGCGACCAAACGCAGTGCACGGTCCTTTGCGAAGTAGCGCCTTACGTTCGTGTTGCGAGCAACACATTTGTGAGACGTTGACCTCCTCCGCAGAAGGACATACAAAAGTTCACTCGCTTTCAACACCAATGTCAAGCATTTCGAAACTTTTTGCGACATTTGTATTTCGTGAATGTTGATCGCGGCATCTACTTAGGACGCGGTCGCATCGGTGATGCGATGAGTGGATGCGAACGATCGACACTCGTACTTGGTCCGAGTCGCAGCGGAAAGACTTCATCACTCATCATTCCAAATCTCCTGGTTACAACGCGTTCTTGCGTCGTGACGTCGACGAAGAACGATGTCGTCACGCGCATGTCGACATCACATCGTGACGGAGCGACACTTCTGTTCGATCCCTCGGGAACGGTGGACGCACCACCCCACGTGCATCGCATCGGCTACTCACCAATTCGACAGTCACAGAGCTGGGATGGGGCCGTTTTGGCGACGCGGAGCCTCATCGACGTGGCGCGACGCGGTCGCGGCGAGCACGGTGACGATCATTGGACCGAGCGCGCGGGTGCGTTGATCGCACCGCTGATGCACGGCGCGGCACTGCGCCGCGAGACCCTCGGCGCGCTCGCGTCGCGAGTCGACGCACGAGCGAGCGACGACGTCGTGCACGAACTGCACGAACGTTACGGTGACCACCACCCGTCGGTGACGCTCCTGCGTGGTGTGCTCGCGACCGAGGAGCGCGAACGCTCGAGCATCTGGTCGAGCGCGTCGGGGCTCTTCAACGGAATGCGCACCGACGCCGCGCGGGCCTCGGCCCGCGAAGCACCCCTCGACATCGACTCCTTCCTGGCCGGAGCCCACCAGCTGCACATCGTGGCCCCCAGTCGCCACCAGGCCGTGACCACCCCGCTGGTCGTGGGCCTGATCGAGGAGCTGGTGCACGCCACCTACGACCGCCACGACCGGGGGGCCCGCCTCCTGCTCGCCCTCGACGAGCTGGCCAACGTGGCTCCGCTGCCGCGCCTCGCGGGCATCGTCTCCGAAGGGGGCGGCCAGGGCGTGCTGACCCTGGCCTGCCTCCAGGACCTCAGCCAGGCCCGCCACCGCTGGGGGGCGTCGGCCGAGGGCTTCCTCTCCCTCTTCTCCACCACCGTCGTCCTGCCGGGCATCGCCGACCGGGCGACGTTGGAACTCCTGGCCCAGTTGGCCGGGCGCGAACTGGTCCCCACGCCGACGCTCCAGACCGGCCCCCGGGGTCGCTCGGGCGGACATTCGACCAGCTGGGTCGAGCGCGACCGCGCGACCGTCGCCGAGCTGGCCCGCGGCCGCGCCGGCTACGGGCTCGGACTCGACGCCGCCAACGCCATGCGCTGGATTGAACTGACCCCGGCGCACCGCAGCGAGCGATTCCGCGCTCACCTCGAGCGCTCCGACCACGTGCCCGAGCGTTCACGGGGCCGCTGAGTCCAGTGGACGAGATCGTCGAGCGCCAGGGGTCGCGGGCCCCGATCGCGCACCTGCGCGATCATGCGCGCCTGGGCCAGCGGAATCGTGGCTTCGCGCACGCCGCGCGACGTCTGCAGCGCCGGATAGAAACGGTCGATCGCCGCGTCGAGCTCCTGCGCGCTCTGGCCGAAGGTGGCGGCGTCGGCCCAGGCGCGCACCACGTCGCGACGCGTCACGTCCACCCGACCCTCTAAGGCCCCGGAGAAGACGTGCTCGTCGAGGCGGCCGCGGGGACGAGGGGGTGAGGTGAGAGCCCCCTCGGGCGCGAAGCGTGCCAGGTCGCGTCGCCAATGCTCGAGGGTCTCACCGCGCTGCCAGCGCAGCTTCTCGCCGCGTCCGTCGTGGTGCCCGCCCCAGAGCGCGCGATAGCCCTCGTCCTGTCCTTCGACGTGGTCGACGCCGTTGAACGAGCGCCACGCCGTCCAGGTCGTGCGTTGCGCGAGCTCGTGGCGCAACGACGAGCGGTACAGCGCGTCCGCCGCGTTTACGTGCGCGAAGAGCGCGCGGCTGTCGAGCACGGTGTGCGCCCTGTCGGGCCGGGCACCAACCAGGACGTGGTCGTGCAGGTGAGGCTCGCCGTGTCGGTTGAGCCCGTGCGTGAAGCTGACGATCCGCGACCAGGTCGCCGCCTCCTCACGGTCCACGCCCCCGCGGCGATCACGCACGACGAGGGCCCGCTCTTCGAGGTAGCGCATCGTCGCCGCCACCGACACCCGATGGGCGGCGACGACGCCGCTGCCCTGCTCGGGGTCCGTAGCGAGCAGGATCGAGATCGGACGGGGGGCCGCGACGATGACGTCGTAACCCTGCACGCTCGAACGTTCGGTGGAGGAGAGCACCCGCTCGACGTCGCGGGGGTCGCGGACGTCGCCGCTGCCGCGCAGCCACCAACCGGGCCCGCCGTCGCGGACCGTGTCGAGTTCACGCGCTGCGTCGTTGGTGAAGTACGTGACGTCGTTCGAGCGACGCACCAGCAGACGAAGCATTGGACACCCCCAGGGATGCCCAACGGTCGCCTAGAGTTGCTGGGCGATCCTCTTAGCCAGTTCGTGACCGGCCTTGGCGTACTTCGGCGTCGCGACGACCGCTCCGGGGCCGGCCTGGAGCATCAGATGGTCGAGGAAGGCGTCGGCGCCGATGCGGAACTTCACCGCGTGACGGCGATTGGTCAAGGTGGTCCAACGGGCGTTGGGCAACGGTTCGAACAGCCAGCGCAGGTTGGCGTCGACCACTACGATCACCTCGTCGCCCTCCTCGCCCACCTGGGTCAGCCAGTTGACCACCTCGTCGGGCGGCCGCTCCTCGAGCGCCGGCGATTTGGCCAGGATCGCGCTGATCCGGTCCACGCGAAACGTGCGCCAGGCCTCACGCGAGGTGCACCAGGCCCGCACGTAAGCATGCCCGTTCAGCACCTTTATCTCGCGCGGCTCGATGGTGCGCACCTGGGACTGGTCGGCCAGCGTCGAGGTGTACTCGACCTTCAGCTGCTCCTCGTTCTCCAAGGCCTCTCGCACGATGCCCAGC
>Ga0187847_10004236_pt1 | contig 10628 bp, 12 predicted proteins | sample June2016WEW_4_10_FD_132458 | JGI IMG/M metagenome (GOLD analysis project Ga0187847, IMG submission 132458) | Peatland microbial communities from SPRUCE experiment site at the Marcell Experimental Forest, Minnesota, USA - June2016WEW_4_10 | ecosystem: Environmental > Terrestrial > Soil >...
TCAGGCGTCCATGCGGTCCAAGGCTCGCCGGTAATCGGCAGGCTCGCAGTCATACCAGTTACGGCTGAGGTCGGTCCAGGTTGGGTTCACGGATTCGATGAGCGCGATCTTCTTCGAGCGTCGCCAGCCTTTGAGTTCCTTTTCGCGCGCGATCGCCGCCTGCACATCCTGGTGACGCTCGAACCAAACCAGACGATCGCAGTTGTAACGCGCGGTGAACCCGTCATGCTCCTTCCACTTGTGCTGGAAGACGCGCTTCAGCAGATCGCCCGTCACTCCGACGTAAAGCGTGTGGCTGCGGCTGGCCATCATGTAGGTGCAGTAGGAGCCTTCGTGCATGAGCATATAGTATGCCGGCAGAGATGGCGGCTGAGAAAAGCAACCGCAGATCCTTCGGCTGCGCCTCAGGATGACAGCGCATGGGGAGGGGTAGAGAATGCGGATTGAAGATGATTTCCCACCCTGACGAGAAACAACGTCGTTAGGATGGGGCCCCCGGCTTCTGTTGTTCCCCGGTCCCCAACTGCAAGGGACCGGGGGCACCCTCAGCGGGGTTTGTCAACGGAAACGGAACGGGGATCGGGGCCACCAGCCCGATTACCGCCGAGCCTTGGACCGCATGGACGCCTGAGAAGCAACCGCAGATCCTTCGGCTGCGCCTCAGGATGACAGTGCATGGGGAGGGGCAGAGTAGCTGCGGATTGAAGATGGTTTTCCACCCTAACGAAAAAGGGCGTCGTTAGGATGGGGCGGCCTGCGTTCTGCTACGATCAGCTCCCTTCGACCCTGGCCACTGACATGCCTGGCACAATAATGATGGTGCCAACCTTCAGACTTTGTGAATCGAAGAAAATGAATTGATCCCCTAAGCGCTTATAGCTTGCAGCCTCAAACGTCTTTACCGTCTTGCCATTCAGCTCGACAACGAACTTTGTCACACGTCCTCCTTGTGCTTTAGTGGTGTTCAAATGCTACGCCGTCCTGCCGTGAAAGGTGAACCGAATGTTGTATGACTGGATGCGGGTTCTCATTAGTGTTTGTTATTAACTTGTCAGTAAACACCATATGGCGCTCTTCGGGCGTAGCTAATTGAGAATCTTCGCCCAATGTTCGCTATTCGACTATAATCTTGCCATGGACTTTCAGCTTGTGACTAGCTACAAGCCGCGCGGCGACCAGCCGCGGGCGATTGAGCAGATTATGGAGGGGCTTGCTGGCGGGGAGCAGCACCAGGTTCTGCTGGGGGTTACCGGGTCGGGCAAGACTTTCACGATGGCTAAGGTGATTGAGCAGTCGAACCGGCCGGCGTTGATTCTGGCGCACAACAAGACGCTGGCGGCGCAGCTCTATCACGAGTTCAAGCAGTTCTTCCCTTCGAATGCGGTCGAGTACTTTGTGAGCTACTACGACTACTACCAGCCTGAGGCGTACATTCCCGCCGGGGATCTCTACATTGAGAAGGAAGCCACGATTAACGAGGAGCTGGACAAGCTGCGGCTCTCGGCTACGCGGTCGCTGTTTGAGCGGAGGGACGCGATTATTGTTAGCTCGGTGAGCTGCATCTACGGCCTGGGGTCGCCGGAGGCGTATTACGGCATGTTGCTGCTGCTCGAAAAGGGCCAGCACATCAGCCGCAAAGACATTACGCGGCGGCTGGTGGAGATTCTTTACGAGCGCAACGATACGGATTTCAAGCGCGGGACCTTTCGGGTGCGCGGCGACGTGATCGAGGTCTTCCCTACTTACGACGAGAGCGCGTACAGGATCGAAATGTTTGGGGACGAAATTGAGAGTCTGGCGCAGATCGATCCCCTGTTCGGCACGGTGAAGCAGAAGTATTCGCGGCTGCCGATTTACCCCAAGAGCCATTATGTGGTGCAGCCGGAGCGGAAGGCTGAGGCGATCGAATCGATCGTGAAGGAACTGAATGAATGGGTGACGTATCTCGAGTCGGAGGGGCGCGCGGTGGAGGCGCAACGGGTGCATCAGAGGACGCGCTTCGATTTGGAGATGATCAAATCGATGGGCTATTGCCACGGGATTGAGAACTACTCGCGGCACTTCAGTGGGCGGCTGCCGGGCGAGGCGCCGCCGACTCTGCTCGACTACTTTCCGCGCGATTTTTTGCTTTTTGTGGACGAGAGCCATGCGACGATTCCGCAGGTGCATGGGATGTGGTACGGAGACCGCAGCCGCAAACAAAATCTTGTCGACTACGGGTTCCGGCTGCCGTCGGCGATGGACAACCGGCCGCTGAAGTTTGAGGAGTTCGAGAATCGCGTGCACCAGACGGTGTATGTTTCGGCGACGCCGGGGCCGTATGAATTAACAAAGTCGGCCGGCGTGGTGGTGGAGCAGGTGATCCGGCCGACGGGATTAGTTGATCCAGAGGTTGAGATTCGGCCCGTAAAGGGGCAGATTGACGACCTGTTAGGCGAGATTCGCGATCGGGCCAAAAGGAGCGAGAGGGTGTTGGTGACCACGCTGACCAAGCGCATGGCGGAGGACCTGGCCGGCTACTACTCCGAAGTGGGCGTGCGCTGCCGTTATATGCACTCGGAGATTGAGACACTGGAGCGCGTGAAGCTGCTGGCGGGGCTGCGTAAGGGCGAGTTCGACGTGCTGATCGGCATTAACCTGCTGCGCGAGGGGCTCGACCTGCCGGAGGTCTCTCTGGTGGCGATTCTGGATGCGGACAAAGAAGGCTTTTTGCGCTCGGCGGGGTCGCTGATCCAGACCATGGGGCGGGCGGCGCGGCATGTTGAGGGTAGAGCGATTCTTTATGCGGATCGAATTACCGACTCCATGCGCCGGGCGATGGATGAGACGGATCGGCGGCGAGTAATTCAGCGGGCCTACAACGAGGAACACGGCATCACGCCGGTGTCGATCATGAGCCAGGTGGATATGGGGCTGGCGCACATTCTGAAGGCGGAATATGGGGAGATTGAGGCGGAGAAGACGGCGGGCATCCCCGAATTCAAGACCCAGGAGGAGCTGGACGCCTATATTGCGAAGCTCGAGACCGAGATGCGGGAGGCGGCTAAGAAGTTTGAGTTTGAGAAGGCGGCGCGGCTGCGGGATTCGATTAAGGAGCTGCGGGAGAAGGAAGTTTTGTTCGGGTGAGGTCGACCGCCGTCCTTCATGTACCCGAGAATCATCCATCGTTTTTGACGAACTCTGAAGCTAGTGTGGTGAGCCTGAAGTTCGTGGGAGAAATTGGCATCCCGAAATGCAGGTCCTTCGACTCATTTTGGCGCAAAGACGCGCCAAAATTCGCTCAGGATGACAGCTTGTTTGTGACGCGAACTTCAGACTCGGGACACTAGGTGCGGTCGTTCTCATGCTTAAGAGTGACGGAATGGAGCGGCTGCAGCTTCTTGAGAGCGGCTCTCACTGCGAAAGCCTTAAACAATAAGCGGATTCCTGGTCATTTCGATTGAACATCACGCCGCAAAGGTTGTCTCGGAACGTAGGTCGCCGAGGCCGGCCAGGAGTCCTGCTACGGAAACATCTTCGTCGAGCGCATCCCAGTGGAGGCCGCGGGTGCTCAGGCGGACTTGCTCACGCTGCTCGGGTGTGGCGCGCAACAGGCGGGGGAACCAGGCGAGAGGAACTCCAATGGTTCGCCCATCGCTCAACTCCACCCACATCGAGTCGGCGTCAAATCGAACCGATTTCGCGCTAACCGAAGAACTCATTCCATGTCCTCTCAATGCGCTCCCCATTCGCCGCCACGATTTCCACGAGGCGGCGCAACGTACGGGCATCGTAGCCATCATTGTAAGCCACTCTCACTTCGGGGCGCAGCCAGAATTTGGCCTCCGCACTGCCCTTCTCCACGTGAATATGAGCGGGCTCGCGCGGAGACCCCTCATTTGAGTAAAAGAAGAACCGGAAGCCATCTTCTACCCAGACTGTCGGCATGGCAGCATTTTACTCCGGTATCCTTGCGCCGAAACGACATGCCCGAGCCGCCTTCCAGCGTCACAACGCCAGGAACCTTTGCAACCTATGGCGTCGAGAGCACTTCCAACAGATAGAAACCCGGGAACGACGGGTTGTCGTTATAGCGAATTCTGGCCTGGATCGTTGCGTCCGGCGAAAGCCTGCTCAAGCTGGAGGAGGGCGCGTTGCGGTAAAACGTCTTCAGCCGGTCAAAGCCGTGGTCATTTCCCATGGCGCGAAGAACAACGCTGATGGCGCGGCGCGGCTGCATGTCTGCCGGGTAATGGGGCAATTGGGATCGGGGTATACCGAGGTCCCTGCACTGCGCCCCGTTGGGGTTGGTGGTGCGGATGCAGTAATCGATTTTGAAACATTCCTTCATCGTTTTGCCCATGCAGGTGCTTACGAGGGGCTCGGGCAGCCAGACCAGAACAATACTGTTGTCGCCGCCGGGGAAGTCGGGCGCCTGCACGTAGAGCGTTTGCTCCATTTCAACACCCTCCGACTGGCCACCGGAGGCTGCCGAAACCACCTGCGAAGGCGTCGCTGCTATCTCCAGCGCCGGGGCGCATAGCAGCCCGGCAACCAACACTAAGACAATTCTGACCATGGGTTTCATAGGCTTTGAAGAGTCAGGGCTATTGTGCCACAGCGCGAAAGATCTGCCCTATGAAAAACCGCTCAGGGCTGCGATCTCCCTTCGGGACCTAGCTCTATGCCCGGTTTGCCCCAACGTCTTCCCTGCGCCGGCCACGACGCCTCGATTGCAAAGCTCTAAACCAAAATGCGGGAGGCGGGGAAGAACTTCGAGTTTGAGAAGATGGCGTGGCTGCATGACTCCATCAAGGAACTGCGCGGCTGGAGATCCTTTTCAATAGATGAACTTTTTTCTCCCTCCCGGGCAACCCGACGCCCCGAGACGCCATCACATCACTGTGGTTAGGTAAGTGGAAACGGCGCGTAGATCCATAGTGCGACGTGCCTTCCGGGGCTCATGACAACTATTTTCCTAGTGGACGACGACCCTCTTCAAGCATCTCTGATGGTTTCTCTCTTGGGCCGGCGGTTCGGTGAAGTGTGCCGCGCCTCCGACGCAGGCGAAGCGCTGTGTCTTATTGAGGAATCTGGATTCGCCGAAACGCTGGGCCTGGTTATCTGCGGCCACCACACTCTGGGAATCGGCGGACCTGCCTTTGTGGCCGAGTTGCACACCCGGATGCCCGACCTACCGGTATTGGTTCTGGGCACCACTGGCGAATCTGCTGCGCATTACAGTGCGGGGAACGTTGCTTACCTAGCCAAGCCGTACAAAGCAGATAAGATACTCACTCTGACTGGCCAGATGCTTACCGACCACAAACCTGCTGCGGCCTGACCGGTCCTCGCCTGCTCCAGACCCCCATTTAGGTCCATTTCCGCGTCTGTCCGCCGTGTGAGCCAAATCACACGGTTCCGCTCTATGATAAATAAGGATAGATACGTCGGGGAGGTCTCCGGTTCCCCTTTCCCACGCCGGCAAAAATCGGCGAGAATAACTTGGGAGTCATCATGGCAGCCTTCGGAAGTTTGTGTCTTCTCATTGCGTTAGCATTGGCCGCCTATAACCTGGTTGCGGGGGCCGTGGCGTTGCGGCTAATCGCTACTGGGCAATCGGCGAGGATTTCGCCTGAGCGGCTGGCGGACACTGCGCGCCGGGCTGGGATTGCCGGCTTTGTGGCTGTGACCGCGGCCGCATTTGCGCTTATTTGGTCGGTTTTTACTAACGACTTCTCGATCACATACATCCTTCAGCACTCTAACCGGGCATTGCCGATTCCTTACAAGTTCGCGGCGATGTGGAGCGGGCAGGAGGGCTCACTTCTGCTGTGGGCGTGGCTGCTGGGGACATATGGCTTTGTTTTAAGGCTGCGGCACAAGACGGATGTGAAGCTCTACGCCTATGCTGGCACCATTCTGGCTGGGGTGCAGGTGTTTTTCCTGGCGGTGTTGAATTTTGCCGCGCCGCCTTTTTCGCTGCTCAAGGGCGCGATTCCAGACGACGGCAACGGACTCAATCCGCTGCTTCAGTACCCGGAGATGGTGATTCATCCTCCACTGCTCTATCTGGGCTATGTGGGATTTTCGGTGCCCTTTGCGTTTGCCCTGGGCGCACTGATGATGCGCTACCCGGGTGAGAAGTGGATCCGCATCACGCGTACGTGGACCATGGTGACGTGGGTGTTTTTGACCTGTGGCATCTTTCTGGGCATGCACTGGGCCTACGCGGTGCTGGGATGGGGCGGCTATTGGGGCTGGGACCCGGTGGAGAACGCGAGCTTTATGCCGTGGCTGACTGGGACCGCCTTCCTGCATTCGGTGATGATGCAGGAGCGCAAGGGCATGATGAAGAGCTGGAACGTGTGGCTGATCTTTTCCACGTTTCTGCTGACGCTGCTGGGAACGCTGCTGACGCGCGCTGGCCTGGTAAGTTCGGTGCACGCCTTTGCGCAATCGTCCATCGGCACGTGGTTTGTTGTCTTCATGTGCATCGTGCTGGCGGTGTGCATTTTCACTTACGTGCTGCAGCGACGCCACCTGCAGAGCGAGCACCAGTTGGAATCGCTGGTGAGCCGCGAATCGAGTTTCCTGTTCAATAATCTGGTGCTGCTGACGGCGTGCTTTGTGATTTTGTGGGGGACGCTGTTTCCGATTTTGTCGGAGTATGTGGAAGGCAGCAAGGTGACGGTGGGCGCGCCGTTTTATAACCGCGTGGCCGTGCCCATTGGGCTCTTTCTGCTGTTTCTTACGGGCGTGGGGCCACTGCTGCCGTGGCGCTCGACGTCGCTCAAGGCCGTCAAGCGGAATTTTGTGCTGCCGTGCATTGCGCTTTGGGCCATGGTACTGGTTTGTTTTGCAGTTGGGCCGCGGCCGTGGACGGCTTGGTTCACAGACATGGGCGATTACTATGCGCTCGTGGATTTCGCGCTTTCGGCTGCCGTGTTTACGGCGATTGTCTCTGAGTTCCTGCGCGGAGCGAACGTGATTTCGCGGCAGACGGGACGGAACCTGGCTGCGGCGCTATGGCTGCTGACGCGGCGCAATACGCGCCGATACGGCGGCTACCTTGTGCACATCGGAGTGATTCTTGTGGTTGTCGGGCTGGGGGGATCGGCGTTCAATCGCAGCATCGAAAGCGAAATGGGCCTGCATAGCAGGATGAGCATTGGACCCTACACGCTGGTGCAGGTCGGCGCCACGCAAGACTCGAACGACAACTACGACTCTGAGTACGCCTTGCTGGACGTATACAACGGCGGCAAGAAAGTGTTCCAGATTGCACCGGAGAAGCGCGTTTATCTGACCAGCGGACAGCCGCAGACCATGGTGGCGATTCACTCAACGCCGGAGTGGGATCTTTATGTTGTGTATGAAGGCGCGAACCCCGATACCGGGCAACCGATTATCAAGGCGTTTCTGAATCCGCTAGTGGGCTGGATCTGGATTGGCCTGGTGGTGATGGTCTTCGGTTCGATGATCGCACTGGTTCCCAGCCTTACGCCGGCAACTGCCGCATTGCGCGTGCCGGCAACACAGGCGGTGCCGATCGCGCCTGCGTTTAAGGGAGGCGACTGATGCGCTCACGCGCCTTTACCTTTTGGACGAGAACCGTGGAAGTTTCCATACTGGCCGTGGCGATTTGTTTTTCGCTGGGCGCCACCGACGCTAGCGCGCGCTTCAATAACCTGGGCCACCGGCTGATGTGCACCTGCAGCTGCGCGCAACTGCTCGGCGAGTGCAATCACGTGGGCTGCCCGGAGTCGGGCCGCGAGCGCAATGAGCTTACCGCCGCTATTGCATCGGGCATGACGGACCAGCAGATTCTGGATTCGTTTGCCGCGAAATATGGCGCTACTATGCTGGCTGCGCCGCCAACCAAGGGATTCGACCTAGTGGCGTGGATCGCTCCGTTTGCGGTTTTTGCCGCTGCGCTGCTGGGGACGATTCTGCTGATTCGCCGCTGGGGCGGGCTGGGCGGAAGGTCGCATGCAGCGGTGGCCGGAGAACCGGTTGCGCTCGATCCAAGGGAAATGGGGCCGGCGGAACAGGAACGGATGGAGCGCATTCGCCGCGAAACGGGTATGGACACGGGCAGTAAGGGAGGGTTTTAGCGATGACGGAGACGCAGGGATTGATTGCAGGGTTGTTTCTTCTCTTCGCGCTCTTTCTTTACACTTTCTGGCCGGAGAATGTATTTGCCAGCCAGATAGAGAAGACGCGGCTAGACTTTTTGCAGGAGCGCAAGGAGCAGCTTTACGAAAACCTGCGCGATTTGAACTTCGAATATCGCGCCGGCAAGTATCCTGAAGAGGATTTCCAGGCGCAACGCGCGCTGCTTGAGCATGAAACCGCACAATTGATGGCGGAGATTGACCTGTTGCAGGGACTAAGCGCCAGCAGGACGACCGACATCCGATGACGAAAGCCTCCATCGCATTGCTCCTCACTTCGCTGACAGCAGTTTCTTCATCAATAGTCGCTCAGAATTCACAAACATGCCCACTGCTGGCTGCAAAGAACGGGGATGTGATCACGGTGCGAGGTCAGGTTCGAGATGAACCACATGATATGGCTCTCGACGTCTCAGGTTGCAATGTCACCGTGCTCGCCACCTTCGCTGGATACTCAGACAGTGATGTGCCAGTGGAGCAGCTGCGAAATGACCCGGCAATGAAGCAGTTTATGAAATTTACAAGCTCAACCTATAAGAGCAGACGCGGGCATATCTGCGAGCAGTGCTCGAAGTACAGCAACGTCACAGCGGAACTGACCGGCAAAATCGAAATCGCGGTTGTACCAGCGGGCGCCAAGAGAGACCGCCTTGGACGCACCTGGGATTCAAACGGAAAGTACATCGGGATACTTGGCTGGGGACATCCGGCACCGCTTGCAGACTACCGGCTCGTGATTGAGTCGGTCTCAAATGTTAAGGCGCAAAGGGCTCCAAAACCAAAATTATGAGAAGAGAGTTCGCTATGAAATTGAAGTTTCGGTTCATTTCCTCGGCATTTCTTATTTTGTTTGCCGGCGCGTTTGCGCAGGCTGCTACAGTCTCCGGAACCGTGACCAACAAGACCAGCGGCAAGCCCGCTGCGGGCGATGCGGTGGTGCTGGTCGAGCCCATGTCGGGCATGAGCGAAGTAGGCCATGCGACCACGGACACAAAGGGTCACTACAGCTTGAATCTGCCCGGCAGCAATCCCTACCTGATTCGCGTGACACACCAGGGAGGCGAGTATTTTGCAAACGTGCCGCAGGGCGGAGGGACGGCCGATATCCCGGTTTACGATGTGGCCGCCAGGGTCCAGGGAATCTCCATCGATACCGACGTTCTGGAGGTTGAGGCGCAAAACGGGCAGCTCAGCGTGGACGAGCGGTGGTTTGTGCACAACACCAGCAGTCCCGCGCTTACGCAAGGGGGCGCGAAGACGTTTGAGATTGTCTTGCCCCCTGATGCGGTTGTGGGAGACTCGGCTGCGCAGAGGCCTGGCGGTCTGCCAACCAATACCAAGCTCATTCCCGACGGCGCCAAGGGGCGCTACGCTTTCAATGTCCCGATTCAACCCGACGAGGGCGACAAGAACACGCTGTTTCAAGTGACCTACACGCTGCCATACACGAGCGGCAAATACGATTTCCACGCGCAGCTTTCGCTGGCTGCCGACAACTTTGCCGTGCTGCTGCCCAAGAGCATGACCTTTACCGGCGGGGCGGGGGCAAGCTTCCGTCCCGTCCAGGCAGACCCTGGCGTTCAGACGTTTCTCATCAAGGGCGCCGGTGCGGACAAGGCGATCAATTTTTCGATCGCGGGAACCGGGTCAATGCCGCGCGAGGATCAGAATGCGCAGGGAGAGAGCAGCCAGGGATCTGCGGCCCCGGGTGGGCCGGGAGGCGGATTGGGCGAGCCGATCAATACGCCCGATCCGCTGTCGAAGTACAAGTGGTGGATTCTGGCCGGGCTGGCATTGTTGCTGGCCGCAGTCGCCGCCTTTCTACTGCGCAAACCGGCGAATGCAGGAGTTGGGGCGTACGCGGGAGGACCGGTGGGCGTTCCGACGGCCTATATTGCGCCTGCCATACCGGCGGCCAAGAACGGCGCACTCTTGAGCGCACTCAAAGATGAATTGTTCGCACTGGAAAGCGAGAAGATCGCGGGGACGCTTGGGGCGGCTGAGTACGCAGAGCAGAAGGCGGCGCTGGAGACGGTGCTGAAGCGGGCGCTGAAGAAGAGCTCGTGAATCGTGGACCGTGGGTCTAGTGTGACATCCAGGAAGTTAGTTGCATAAACGGGAGAAAGAACAACCGCAGGTCCTTCGACTCGTCCCGGCGCGCCGGGACTCGCTCAGGATGACAGCCAATTTTTGATCGCTCACGGACCACGACTCACGAATCACGGTCCACGGTTCACTACCTATGAAGATTCTGCTGCGTACACTGCTTTCTTTGTCTCTCATCGTCTGGATCGGGGCGGAGATCTTTTTCCCGATCGTTGCCGCCGTCACGTTTAATACTCTGCGGCCCGATACTCATACCGCCGGCACTATCGTGGGCCAGTTACTGCGCATTCTGCACGGCATGGGGTTGGTGGCGGGAATGGTCGCGTTGGCGGTGTTGGCGCTGGCGCCCGCGTTGGGCATCTACAA
>Ga0187847_10004240_pt1 | contig 10626 bp, 8 predicted proteins | sample June2016WEW_4_10_FD_132458 | JGI IMG/M metagenome (GOLD analysis project Ga0187847, IMG submission 132458) | Peatland microbial communities from SPRUCE experiment site at the Marcell Experimental Forest, Minnesota, USA - June2016WEW_4_10 | ecosystem: Environmental > Terrestrial > Soil > Wetlands...
CTTCAAATGCCTGATCAAGCAGCTCAGACGTACCTGGAAAAACACATTCCGCGATTGGCGCGAACGTTAGCGCTGGTTCCTCCACCGCAAAATACAGGTCGCGTTCTGGAGCTCGGATGCTACATGCAAATTACGCCGTTGCTGGAGCGGCCGTGCGGCTATCGCGAAGTACGCGGCGCATACTACGGCACGTTAGGAAGAACCGACCAGAAAACGTTGACATTCGCTGGTGGGGAATTCTCCTGCTATGTAGATTGTTTTGACGCGGAGCGTGATCGGTTTCCCTATCCCGATGAACATTTTGATCTGGTGATCGCGGCCGAGATCATCGAGCATCTCACTTACGACCCGATGCACCTGCTATTGGAAGCGCGGCGCGTGCTTTCCGACGGCGGGTTTTTGCTGGTGACCACCCCCAACGTCGGCAGTATCACCAGCGTCGCGAAGACGTTGGATGGCCGTGACAATCCCCAGATATTCTTTTTGTACAAGCGCCCGGTTGCCAACGTGGAGCCTGAGATCGGCCACGTACGCGAATATACGGCTTATGAACTCGGCGAACTTGTGAAGGCGGCCGGGTTTGAGATTGTCCAGTTGTTCACTACGTTCATCGAAGAATATGCCTCGCACCAGCCGCTGCTGAGGCTGCTGGCCGAGAACGGATACAGCACTGAGAACCGCGGGGAACAATCCTGGTGCCTGGCCAGGAAGGGGGCGGATCTGCCGGTAGACCGCTATCCGTATTTCGTCTATAGCCCCTAGAAATCAGTTGGTTGCGAGCAGCTTACCAACTGTTACAAACGTGTTTACCGTTGTGCGTTATACTGCTGAACTTGGTGCTTCGGATTCTCGCCATCGTTTTTGGCGCCTGCACGCTTGCGGCACAACCGAGCGTCGTTACCTATCACAACGACAACGCGCGTACCGGCTTGTCTCCAAACGAGACGCTGCTGGCGCCCGCGAATGTGAAGGCTGGGCTGTTCGGAAAGCGTTATTTTCTGCCCGTGGATGGGGCAGTATATGCGCAACCGCTATACCTGCCTCGCGTTAAGATTGCCGGCAAAGGATTCCGCAACGTTCTGTACATAGCCACATCGCACGATAGTCTTTACGCGTTCGACGCAGATGACGAATCGGCGTCCGGGTCCACACCGCTCTGGCAAGTGAGTTTTCTGGAGGCGTCGCTCGGCGCGACAACAGTATCGCAAACGGATGTTGGCTGCACGGTAATCCCTGAGCTCGGCATTACCGGCACGCCCGTAATCGACCCGATATCCGGGACCATTTATCTGATCACCGTAACCAAGGAATCCGGTAACCAGTTCGTTTACAGGCTGCACAGCTTGGATGTAACCAGCGGAGTGGAGTGGCCGGGTAGCCCGGTTGAAATTCAAGCTTCCGGATTCGTCCCGCTCGCGCAAAAACAACGGGCCGCGCTTTTGCTTTCGGGCGGTTTTATCTACTCGCCCTGGTCCGGACATTGCGATCACGGCACCTACCACGGCTACATCCTGGCGCATGATGCCATGTCACTCAATCAGGTTGCCGCTTTCAACTCCACACCGGCGGATAGCGGCGCATCGTTTTGGAATGGAGGCGCCGGCCCGTCCGCGGATGCCGATGGCAACATTTATGTGGTTTCGGCGAACGCAGACGCCGACGGAAATCAGGCGGCCGCCAGGTTGGATGAATCCGTTCTGCGGCTAACGCCGGCTCCGCAACTTTCGCTCGACGAACTTTTCACGCCTTTCAACAGGCTGCAGATGGACGAAGCCGATCAGGACTTAGGATCTAGCGGAGCGCTCTTGCTGCCGGATGACATCGGCACCACAGCGCATCCGCATCTTCTCTTCGTATCGGGTAAAGAGGGGCGAATGTACCTGCTGGACCGCGACGTCTTGGGTGGCGCGCAGGTGGGTACCGATTCCGCCGCACTGGCGTCCCTGCCCGTTCTCAACTCGGAGCAGACCTTCGGCATGGCTGCTTACTTCAACGGGTCCATTTATATTGGTCCGAAGGATTCACCGATTCTCGCATTCAAAGTCGGTGGGGCTTCGCTGGCTTCTTCGCCTTGGGCTCAGACTCCAGATACGCATGGCTATCCTGGCGCGACGCCGAGCATATCCTCCAATGGCACTCAAAACGGAATTGTGTGGGTGGTTGCGAGTGATAACGCCGGTAAGCTGCAGGCATACGATGCGTCGAATCTGAACCTGCTCTTCGATAGCAATGCTCAACCCGCGGATGTACTTCCCAGCAATACGGAATTCTCCGTGCCGTCTATTGCCGATGGAAAAGTATATGCCGGGGGCACCACGGGTGTCGCTGTTTATGGAGAACTGGCGTCCAATCCGCCCGTGATCTCGGCGGTCGCAAATGCGGCTAGCTACGCGACGGACGCGATCTCTACCGGGGCGCTGATTTCATTGTTCGGCTCGCACCTCTCGCCCGCAACTTCCCAGGCAACCTCCACGCCGTTGCCTCTTTCGCTGATCGATACGTCGGTGACCGTCAACGGCGTAGTTGCGCCGCTTCTCTTCGTATCCGCGAACCAGATCAATGCCCAGATACCGTACGAGGTTTCGTCCGGCCAGGCGACAGTGGTAGTGCGGAGCGGCGGCGTAAGCTCAGCGCCTTTCACGGTCACGATTCGGCAAGCTGCTCCGGGAGTGTTCGCGAATGCGTCAGGTGACGCTGCGGCGTTGGATGACGATGGCTCCGCCAATTCGGAAGCTTCCCCCGCTTCGGGCGGTACCGTAATTTCGGTGTTCCTCACTGGACTAGGGCCGATCTCAGCTCCGGTGGATGACGGAGCAGCGCCGTCCGCCGGCGAAACCATCTCGGCCACATTACCGGTGTCGGCGACCATCGGCGGTGTCGCGGCCGAGGTGGAATTCGCCGGCTTGGCCCCGCTCTATCCCGGGACTGCGCAAATCAATGTGAAGGTTCCGGCGACGGTCACCGGTGTCGCACCGTTGGTGATCAGCATCGGTGGAAATACCAGCAATACCGTGCAACTGGTAATATCGGCGAATTGAGCAACAACGCCGCATCGGTGCCGTTTTATCTGCGGGCGATCCGCGCGGCACTGAGGCGCGTGAACACGTATCTGAGCCGACGCTATGAGTCCAGTGTGGCTCGAGATGTTCCGATGCCGGTCCTGGCGCGCCCCGCGGATCTGGACGCCGCCGCACGGGAACTTCAATCGCTGGATCTGCCGGACCAGGCAGCGCGGCAATACTTCAAGAAACATCTGCCCCGGCTGGCCCGCACGCTCACGCTGACGCCGAGCCCTAGAACCAGCGGACGGATACTCGAGCTGGGCTGCTATATGCAGCTCACGCCATTTCTCAAACGGTTGAAGGGATATCGCGAAGTGCGCGGCGCGTATCATGGCTTTTTGGGCGAAACACGTCTCGGGTCCGCTAGCGTGGGCGGTCAGCCGTTCCAATTCACCATTGATTTGTTCGACGCTGAGCGCGATCGGTTTCCATACGACGATGACACCTTCGAGACCGCGCTGGCCTGCGAAATGATTGAGCACTTGCTGCGCGATCCGATGCACTTCCTTTTGGAGTGCCGGCGGGTTCTTGAAGAAGGTGGACGGTTGATTATCACCACTCCGAATGTCGCGAGTCTCACCAGCGTGGCGCGCGCCCTGCACGGATATGACAATCCGCAGCTTTATTCTCAGTATCAGATCCCTACAACCGACGCGCCCACCGATCCGCCCCACGTGCGCGAGTATACGGCGTTCGAACTCCGCGATTTGTTGCAGGCTGCAGGCTACGAGATTGAGAGCCTGTTTACCGAACCGATTGCTGAACTGTCAATGAATTTGCCGATTTGGAACTTTCTCGAAGAGCATGGATACAACACATCGATGCGCAGCGAACAGACTTACTGCGTGGCAGTGAAGCGATCGGCGCTGCCAGTGACGCGCTATCCGAAGTTCCTTTATGCGGATTGAGGTCCGGTCACGTTCAGGGATGCAAAAAGGCTTTTATAAAAGCCTCGGTCCCTCGATAGCAGCCTGGTGGCCTGTGCTTGGGCGTGAGCGCCAAACAGAAAGTCAGCCACAATTCGTGTTCGCTGGCCGCGCTGTTTGCGATAGGTCCGCCACACGCGACTAACTTTGCGACGCGCTGTTGGCGGTGATCATCGCCCTCGTACGTCATCGATAAACTTGTCGACGGACGAGTATCCAAAGGCAGCGAGACTCGATTTAGAATGTTCCTTCCATCTTTGGAGATTAAGCTTTTTGGGAGCCTTGCTGTCGGATTAATGTACCGTTCGCGTCTTCCGGTTCATATAATCCATCAACAGGTATTGACCCAGATTATACGGCGTTGTGAAGTAGGCCTTGCCACGGCATAGCTCGGTGACCTTCTGCACAAAGTTCACCAGGCCGAAGTCGCTGGCCAGCATGAAGGTATTGATCAGGATGCCCTGCTTCTTGCAGCGGCTGACTTCCTCGAGCGTCCGGCTGATCACCAGCGGGTCAAGGCCAAAGGCATTGCGGTACATGCGTCCGTCTTCGAGCGTGAGCGCCGAAGGTTTGCCGTCGGTGATCATGATGATCTGCTTCATGTCCTTCTTCTCCTGGTTCAGCAGACGCTGTGCCAGGATGAGGCCGTCCCGCGTGTTGGTGTAATACGGACCAACTTGGACACGCGCCAGATCACCCAGGCGCAGCTCCTCGGCCGAATCGTGGAAGAGCACGCAGCGCAGGCTATCGCCCGGATATTGCGTGCGGATCAGATGCGCCAACGCGAGCGCCACTTTTTTCGCGGGCGTGAAGCGATCCTCGCCATAAAGAATCATGCTGTGGCTGCAATCCAGCATCAACACTGTGGCGCAGGAGCTTTGATATTCGGATTGGTGAACGTGCAGGTCGGAGTATTCCAGCTGAATGGGAACCTTCAGCCCTTCGCGCTGGATGGCTGAAAACAGCGTCTGGCTGATATCCAGATTGAAAGTGTCACCGAACTCGTAAAGCTTCGCCGCGCCGCTGGTTTCGACGCCCGTGGCCAAGTCGCGCGTGTCGTGCGCGCCGAAACTCGATTTCCCTAGCGACCCTAAGAGATCTTTGAGCGTCTTGAATCCAAGAAAATCGACGGATTTGTCAGTGATCTCGACGTTCAACTTACGGTCGGCATTGCCGGATCCGGCTTGCCCCGCTTCATTGGCCTGCTGCTGGTCGGTGCTGATATAACCTTCGTCCACCAGCTTCTGCACCAGGCGGTCCAGCATTTGGTCCATCTGTTCCGGCGACATACTCTGAAGCGCTTCCTGGATGCGCTCGGCCTGGCTAGGATCGAACATCTCGCCCTGCTCGAGCGCCCGCTGAATAGCGTTCTTCAAATCTTCGAGTGTGTGCTGGTTCCACTCGCTGAAGCCCATGTACTGGTTCTGAAAGCCGCTCTGGAGAAAAAAGTCCGAGAGCGCCTTCAGCAGGTCTTCGGCGCTGAGCCCGAAGTCGTCACCGGTGTATTTGGAGTAACTGATCCACTTCATGTGCGGAAAACCCTTTTGGGCCGCGAATGAACGCAAATAAACGCGAATAACTCATTTCGGGATTTGCGTTCATTCGCGTTCATTCGCGGCCATCTAATTAAATTGTCGTCTGGGCGGGCGCGTCCGTCCCTCTTCCCGCTCGCCTGCCGCGGCCTCGCGCTTGCGCTCGCCGGCGGTGAAACCAATTTCCTCATTGCGGCTGATGCGGCGATGCGCGTAAAGGCCTTCCAGGATAAATTCGGCGGCTGAGGCGCGCAATGCATCCGGCTCGCTCGGACCCAGGCCGAGAGCGCCGGTCTTTTCCATCAAGCCTTGGATATTCCCAAGCTGTTGCGCCATCGCGCTCGAATCCAGCGTCTCATCCAATTTCAGTGAGCCGCCCAGTTCGAACCATTGCACGATCTGCGCTACGTTTACGCCGTCGAAATGGCTGGTGTACACTTTTCCGACGGCCATTTTGATCAGCTCTCGCGCCACATTATCGCCGCCCTTCAATTCGCCTTCGTATTCCAGCTCCAGCTTGCCCGTAATGGAGGGCAAGGCCGAGTAAATATCCAGGACGCGCGGAACGGCTACGCTCTCCCCTGCCCGCAGCGCCCGCCGCTCGGCATTCGAGACCACGTTTTCGAGAACCGAGATTGGCAGCCGCTGCGAGACGCCCGAGCGTTTGTCTACCTTTTTGTCTTCGCGCGCCAGGAAGGCCAGCTGTTCGACGATCTCGCGAATGTAATTGGGAACTTCCAGCCGAGCGGGCGAGTTGCGGTCCGTCCAGGATTCCTGCCGAGTGATAGAGAGGCCGTGATCGACAGTGATTGGATAATGCGTGCGGATCTCGCTGCCGATACGGTCCTTCAACGGAGTGATGATCTTGCCGCGCGCGGTGTAATCTTCCGGATTGGCGGTGAAGACCAGCATGATGTCGAGAGGCAGCCGCACGGGGTAGCCTTTGATCTGGACGTCGCCTTCCTGCATGATGTTGAACAGCCCCACCTGGATCTTGCCGGCCAGATCGGGCAGTTCGTTGATGGCGAAAATACCGCGGTTGGCGCGCGGCATCAGGCCGTAATGTACGGTCAATTCGTTGGAAAGATCGTGGCCGCTGCGCGCGGCCTTAATAGGATCGATATCGCCGATCATGTCGGCGATGGTGACGTCGGGAGTGGCCAGCTTCTCCACGTAGCGATGATCGCGGTCAAGCCAGGCGATGGGTGTCGCGTCACCCTGCTCCTCCACCAAGTCGCGGCATCGGCGGCAGATGGGTTGATACGGATTGTCGCGGATCTCGCAGCCCGCGATATAGGGCAGGCGTTCATCCAGCAACGCAGTCAGCATGCGGATGATTTTTGTTTTGGCCTGGCCACGCAGGCCCAGCAGAATGAAATTGTGCTTCGATAAGACGGCGTTGACAATCTGCGGGATGACGGTTTCTTCGTAGCCAACCACGCCCGGAAATAGATCGTCACCTCGCTGCAATTTGCAGATGAGGTTCTGACGCAGTTCGTCTTTGACGCTGCGGCCGGACAGCCGTTGTTCGGAAAAGTTGCTTTTCTTAAGAGCGCCGAGAGTGACAGGTAAGTCTTGCATAACGGGAAGGTCTACCCGCGATTCTAACAGCAAATCACTCCGGCCATTTGGTATGCTCGAAGCCGAAGGATGACCACCGATCTTCCGGAGACCGATTTTCAGCGGTTCTGGCGCAGGTTGCAGCAACTGGGCCTGAATGCATACGAGGCACGTTCGTATCTTGTTTTGATAGGACATCCACGCTTCAAGGCGCTGGAACTGGCCGCGCGCGCGCATGTTCCCCGGCAGAAAATCTATGAAGTGCTGGATAGCCTAGTGGAAAAAGGCTTTGCCCAGGTAGTGCAGGAAAAGACCAAGCTCTTCTCAGCCGTGGAACCGAGCCTGGCGGTGCCTAGCTACCTGGTGCGGCGCGTCCAGACGCTGCAACGCGAATTGACCGATCAAACCCGGATGGCTGACGGGCTGGTGACTGACCTGGCGGCCGCATATTCGGAAGGGCGCGGGGAGCGCGGCACGCTGGACTACCTGCGGATTGTCAGCGACACCGAACAGACCGCCGTGCAATACCGCAAGATGCTTTCCGATGTCCGGACCGAATACCTGGAATTTTCACGTCCACCCTACGCCGTCGATCCGCTGGACGAACAACTGGTGAAGCAGGCGCGGCAGCGCGGTGTGGCGTGTCGGTTGCTGATTGAGTCGGGAACCCTGGATGACGCGCATCGGCAGCGGTTGGAGGATTACGCCACGGCGGGCGTGGAGATCGGACAGGCTGAGTCGCTTCCCATGAAGCTAGCGGTGTTTGACGGGCAATGCGGGTTGGTGGCGCTGCTGGATCCGGTGATCACGCGGCCTACCTGGACGGCGGTGGTGTTTGAACATAGTGGGATGGGGGAGGCTATGAAGGGGCTGTTTGAGAATTATTGGCGGCGGAAGATCGCGAGCAGTGATTTTGCCGGGTCGGTGTAGGACAAGCCTCCGGCTAGTCGACTGGGCAAGCCGGAGGCTTGCCCCACGCGGTTACGCCGGCGCCACTGGCTCACGCCGGCAGCGAATCTCGCGGACTGCATAAATCCTGCGGCCTTGGCTTTCAAAATAGGTCCGCATCAGCACTTCGCCCAGCAGCCCCGTGCTGAACATCATAAGACCGCCCAGCAATAGCAGGCCTCCCAGCACCATCAGTGGGCCATGTTCGGCCAGCATGTCATGCTCCCAGCCCCACAGTTTTTGAATCCCGAGCGCTCCCAGAATCAACGATCCCAGAGCGAATCCGGCCAGGCCCAGCCGGCCGAAGAAGTGCATCGGGCGCGTGAAATACTTCAGCAGGAATTTGATGGTTAAAATATCGAACAATACATTAAAGGTGCGGCCGAGCCCATAATGCGAACCGCCCGCCAGCCGAGGCGTGTTGCGAATGGGGACTTCGGCGATGCGCGCGCCGTAAAAACTGGCAAGTGCCGGAATGAAGCGGTGCAACTCGCCGTACAGGTTTATTTCCTTGAGCACTTCGGCCCGATAGGCTTTGAAAGTTGTGCCAAAGTCGCGGAGCTCAACGCCTGAAACCTTGGCCATCAGCCAATTCGCGATCCGTGATGGAATCTTGCGCGTCAGCGCGTTGTCCACGCGATCTTTCCGCCAGCCGCTCGCGATATCGAAGCCCTCGTCAATCTTGGCCAGCAGCGCCGGGATATCTTCGGGCGCGTGCTGCAGGTCGCCATCCAATGAAACGATGACACTGCCCTGCGCTTCATCGAAGCCCGCGGAAAGAGCCGCGGTCTGACCGAAATTCCGCCGCAATCGGATCACTTTCAGGCGTTGATCGGTTTCCACAAGGTTGGCAAGAAGATCGAAGCTCCGGTCGGTGGAGGCGTCATCCACGACAATGATCTCGTACTGTTTCTGAAGCGGCTCGAGGATGGCCGTAAGCCGGTCGTAAAGCGGAAGAATAGACGGCTCTTCGTTGTGAATCGGGATCACAATGGATAGCATGGCCGTAGGTTCCAGTTTAGCGTATTCAATCTTCCCTTCGCGAAAAACTCTTGCTTTAATTTCCGCCTATGTGTTACACTCTGTAACGTTACAGCAAGTAGCCGCGCACGATGAAGCCCAAAAACATCAGCGAACTGGAACAAGTGGTGATGGATTTTGTCTGGGCCCATGGCCCCACCACTGCTGAGGCCTGCCGCGAGGGCCTGGCGCCTCGGCATCCCCTGAAGGATTCCACCATTCGAACGCTCTTGCGGCGGCTCGAAATGAAAGGGTACCTGCGGCACGAAGTGGACGGGCGGACATATTTGTACCGTCCCGTGGAGCCGCAGCAGACCGTGGCGGCCCGCGCCGTGAAACAGATTATCGACAAATTGTGCGGCGGATCGGTGGAGCAGCTGCTGGTGGGGATGGTGGATCACGAGGTGCTGGATCCGAAACAGCTCAAGCACCTGGCACAGAAAATTGCGTCTAAAAAAGCGAGGACTCGATGATTTCTCTATTGGTGGAGTCGACAATTCGTTCTATTGCGTTTGCGGGCGTAATTGGTTTGGTGTTGCAGCTTGGGCGGGTGCGGGATGTCTCGACGCGGCTGGCGGCGTGGACCTGTGTGCTGTATGGCGCGCTGCTGCTGCCGTTGGCTGTCCCCTTTCTACCGCCGCTTGCGGTCCATTTGCCGGATCGCGCGGCGAATCAAAAGGTGATCACATTGCCGGTTGAGACCCTTCGGACCTACCGCGCTGAAATGTCCACAGAAGCTCCGCGCGCACAGTTCAATTGGCGTACCGCTGGGATGGATATTTACCTGGCCGTCGCGGTTGGCCTTCTCGGCCGGCTCGCTTTTGGACTGATAGTCACTCGGCGCCTGCAGCGGACCGCGCGGCCGGTGAACGATGCTCGGCTCCTGGCGATTCTGAACGTACGTAGCTACGAAGCTGGCATCGCACGGCTCCCGATGCTCGCGGAGTCCAGCGCTTTAGCCGTGCCGATTACTCTGGGTTGGACGCGGCCATCCATTATCCTGCCAGATTGCTGGCGCGAATGGCCGGACGCTACGACGGAGGCCGTGTTGGCGCATGAGCTATCGCATGTGCAACGGGGCGACTACGGCACGCTGCTCGCGGCATCGCTCTATCGTTGCCTGTTTTGGTTTAGCCCACTCGCTTGGTGGCTGGATAAACATTTGCGGGAATTGACCGAGCAGGCCAGTGACGATTCAGCGATCCGTGCAACGGCGGATCGGACGCATTACGCCGAGGTCCTGCTGGGATTTTTCGAAGCGCTTCAAAACCAGCGCGGGCGAATCCGATGGCAAGGCGTGGCCATGGCGCGCGGGGCGCGTGCGGGACGCCGCATCGATCGGATACTCGCTGAAGACCACAAGCTCTCGACACCAGTGCGGTGGCCGGTGTTGGCGGCCCTAGCCGCAACGTCCGTCCCACTGTTGTATCTGTGCGGAACTTTTCAGCCGGTGGCCATGGCTCAGCCAGCTAACAAATCGCAAGATAGTTACGTCATCGTCTCCGGCGATATCACAACAATGAGTGGCTCGAACCGCGACTTCGAACGGGCTTTGTCGTTTAAGTATCAAATCGGCGA
>Ga0187847_10004245_pt1 | contig 10620 bp, 8 predicted proteins | sample June2016WEW_4_10_FD_132458 | JGI IMG/M metagenome (GOLD analysis project Ga0187847, IMG submission 132458) | Peatland microbial communities from SPRUCE experiment site at the Marcell Experimental Forest, Minnesota, USA - June2016WEW_4_10 | ecosystem: Environmental > Terrestrial > Soil > Wetlands...
AGCAGGCGCCACCCTCACCGCTACTGAGCAGTTTCGATAAGATAGGAGCGGTAGAGATCTAGCAAACATCAACTAAGTCCACGTATTACCAATAATCTGGCGGTGAGGGTGGGATTCGAACCCACGGAACCCGCAAAGGTTCAACGGTTTTCGAGACCGCCCGATTCAACCGCTCTCGCACCTCACCGTATCTTCATTCTACCTGGTTTCCCAATCACTTTTGGGAAGTGCCACCAGCCGGCTTTCTGCTTCAAAACCGGCAGTGTCACCATTTTGGCACGTGGGTTTCAACCGAGAGAACGACGGAATCGACGTTGCCCGGCAACTCGAAGGCTGGCAGGGCGCGGGGGACGAGCGATTGTTTAAACTGATCGTCTCGCCGGAATTCGGTGATCGGGTAGAGCTGTCTCGGCTGACGCGCGGTCTGATCGAACAGATGGAAGAGGATGTGGGAACGGATCTGGAATGGGTTGCGGTGGAGCACCACAACACGGAGCACCCGCATGTTCACGTCGTGGTCCGCGGCGTCAGAAGTGATGGTCAGTCCTTGCGTTTGAGTCGGGACTACTTGCAGCAAGGGATTCGGAGCATTGCCCAGGACTTGTGTACCCGCCAACTCGGGTACCGAACCCAGCGCGACGCGGCAGAGCGAAACGGCGCGCCTTCGAATGCACCACGAGGTGGCGCGCCTCGCAGTGCTTTGCCGCATGGGTTTGGCGGAATCCATGGGACCCAGCCGTTGGCGCGTGCGCCGGGATTTCGACCAAATACTGCGGGCAATGCAGAGAACCAGCGACAGGCAAAGGACGCTCGCGGCACACGGAGCGCTGGTGTCAGACGAGCGCCTGCCTATGGAAGTACTCGATGTGAGACAGATCACGTCCGTCGAGGGTCGGGTGCTGGTTCACGGCCAGGACGAGCAATCCGGGCGCAACTACTTGATGCTGGAAGGAACGGACGCGAAAGTGTATTTCATCAACCACAGCCGAGAGATGGAGCAGGCCCGCAGCCGCGGCGACCTACGGACCAACTCCTTCGTGCGGTTGCGGAAGCTGTCCACCCTGGATGGAGCGCTGACGCTCGATGTCAAAGATCTCGGCGATGCGGACCAGCTATTGACTAATCCCCGTCATTTTGGTGAGGAGGCGCGCAAGCTACTCAAGCGGGGGATCATGCCGACCGAAGGCGGCTGGGGAGGCTGGCTGGGGAGGTATCAGGCAGCTCTGTGCAAGACCGCCCGTGAAATCGAAGATGGGAAGAAACGGAATCCGGTTCGCTCGCAGCAGCGGGAACGGGACCGCTCGGTGGGACGATGACCAGAGTGAGTTCTGCGATTGCTTGGCCAACACCGGCGTGTTTCAGCTCGTGCTCGCCAAACACTCCAAACACTTCTCGCTGCAAAACTCAATCGGCGTGGACCAGATGCAGCGGAACTTTGAGCCGATGCGGCGGCAAGTGGAGGAGTGGCGCTCCGAGCAGATCTCTACCGTAGCGGCAAAACTGATCATCTATCAGGCGTTCGTGGAGTCGGATCTAGATGCCCCGAAGCACTTGGCGCGGCAGGTCCACGATCTCTACTTCCGGCCGGTTCACCCGGAGTTCGAACCGCGCACATTGTGGAGCCTGTCGAACGCCTTCACCTCGGCGTTCAAGGAACTCGATCCGATACCCCAGTTCAAAGCTACGGCGAAGCTCGCCGGTTTCCTGCAGTCCATACAGACATAACTTGGCCACTTGCCTCGCCGACCTCGCTGCAGAAGTGGTTGATGGCGCCCGGCGCCGCGCGGAGGACGGGACATGGCTGCCATCCACGCCAGGATCGGGACCGCCTGCTAGACCAAAGTCCGAGGTGCCTTCTCGTCAACATGAACCTCCGGGACGCTCCATCTGACGTCATCGCCGTTTAACGATCGCGATGGCCCTCCATCACGCGGAACTGACCACTTCTCAGCAACGGCGACAACGCGTCAACTTAAACTATCAGGATGGTCCAACTGACGTGACCGGCCCTTCACGAGACCGATCCGGCCGATGGGCGGAATCCGTTTGCGCCGAGAACCCAAAGGCTCCGATTCCTGGCACCCAGGCCATTTGAAGCCGAGAGTGCATTCTTGTCATGACTCAAGGCTGATAACAGATTTATCAGACATAGGCAAGGGAATCCCGATGCGTCGGCGTTGTCTCACGAGGGGTCAGTTTTTGCATCATTACCGGAAGGCCCATAAACATTGGTTCTGGGCGCAGCCTTATCAGCTACGACTACCGGGCCGAAGCCCTTGCGATTTCCACGGCGGGCTTTCCATGCCAAGACGGCCGTCGTTGGCAATGGGATGTGCGGGCATTGACCGGGGCCCGCTGCGTGTCTTGCGCTGCGAAGAATTCGATGAACTACATTGAGTCGGCTAACACTGCAGCGGCCTTGAAGGTTTTGACGTTGTTCTCAATCCTACCCTTCAGGTCGATTCGTTCCTGTTCTGAGCAGGTGCAGTTTACGAGCTCACCTCTGTACTCCTCCAAGGACTCCGCCCCGTAGATAGCGTTCGATTTGATGTTTTCGATGTACGGGGACCGATTCTCAGCCGGTCCTGCACGCCGTAGTTTGTCCAACTCTTCTTGAATGTGACGTTGAACAAACCCGGAGGTCGAATCTACCTAGCTGCTGAGTTCCGCGCAGGTTTTAGGCCCACTGCTGCATCCAGCAAGCAGAAGACACCAAACCGCAAAGCTAATCGCCGTTTTCATACGATTACAGCTTAACAGATGTTCTGAATTTGTGCCCGATGGATCCGCGCCGCTGGATTTTACCCGCGTTGAGCAGCTTGGAGGGACTGTGCCCAACATTCAGCCAACCTACCTTTATGTCCACGTCCCTTGTGAAATGACCTTGCCAAAGTGGTTCTGGCGATGGCAGTTCGGACAGAGCGCAGTGGCGTTAGCTACCGTGTCATCGCCCCCAAGTGCCAGAGGTACCTTATGATGTACCTCCAGGTATGGCGATTTGTTGCTCGCGCGCAAGAATGGCGCGGCCGAGCCACATTGTTCGCATTGTCCGTTCGCCCTCAGTAAGACCTCTATAATTACGTCGGCGTTGCGCCGGTACGCCCGCGACAACACTTGCATTTCCTGGGGCTTGTGAGGCGCGATGGCAAGCCTCGCCTGCCTTTGTGCCGACGTGCTTTCCAGCGACTCCCGGACGCGAACTTCAAGTTCCTTTGTGACATCGTCGAGAAGTGAGGTAGACGATGCTCCCAGCCACGGGGGTCGCTCCCCAACATACGACCAACCGCCAGGCCGTTTCTTCCTCTTCAGAGGGAGCCCGTTGTTGACCTTGATAAAGCAAGAGACAGGGATGGGGTCTCGGAAACGTTTGAGCTCGATGATGGATATCAAGTTAACGTATTGCTTGCCGCCTTCGCCCGTCATATAGATCATCTCCTTCTCATTCGGCTGGAACTGTGCGATTTCCTTGTTCAGCGTTTCTAGTTCAGCGCTTCCTATCTTACGCTTATCTCGCCATCCAACTATCTTCGCTTGATACGATATCTCATGAAGAGAGGTTGTGAGTGAAAGATAGAGCGTTCTGGGCGATAGTTCGCTTGGCGGTTCATTCGCAAGTAGCGTGATTCTATCTTGGGAGTACGGCTGTAAGAAGTGCGGCTTGCTCGGCGCTTTCTCTTGCGCCGACAGAATCTCCGAGAGAACGTCTTCGAAGGTACCATTGATGACCAGGGCAGTGTTCATGGTGTGTGAAGTCCACCTTACATGTATCAGAAAGCGAACTCAGCCGCCCCGTGAAGTCGCGTGGCGGTTCGCGATGTCGCAAGATGTTTCCTGCCTCACCACAAACACCCGCTCAGGGAAATTACTCCCGCGAAGCCTTGCCCGCGTCAACTTGACGGGAAACGCGCATCTCGCTGATTCCTGTGGTCTCCGCGAACGCCCTTTCGGGACCCTTGAGTGGCAGGCTGAGACGGCTCACGTCCGAGTGGGCTGATTGGGCCCAGTTCCCGATCAGACCCGGAACCTCAGCTGCGTTTACGGCCGCTCTGGATGGAAGGAGTGGAACGCCGGAGTGTCGACAACAAATGAAGATGATTGGGAGTACTCTAAGAGTGCCGCACGGCGAGTTGGGAATTGCGGCTTAAATGCTGCCGCGGCTCAGAGGACACCTGAAGATGCGACATGCGATGGCGGCTATCGCCTTTCTATTGGCCATCGGCGCACTCCCGGCAGCGGCGGACCAATTGCCAGCCTCATGCGGTGGGGTCGGCGCAAGTAGCTACACCCCTCCCGCGGTGACCATTCCCCCTGTGGTTCTCAATCGCGGCACTGTGATCACGGTCACGAATGCCACGATGGTGATCAATGGCGACACCTCTTCGGTGAGCGCGCTGGTCGCCAATCCCGGCCCGGACGGAATTTCTCTCCAGGAAGCCATCATCGCCACCAACAACGACCCCGGCACATGGAACATCCAATTCGCTCCTGCGCTGAAGGGCTCCACCATCGTCGTCGATTCCGCACCGCCGGTATTAGGGTTGTCCTACTTGACCGGGGGCAACGTCACCATTAACGGTGACATCGATGGCGATGGACAGCCCGATATCACGCTGACCAGCCAGTCGGCCGCGGGCACGACCATTTTTGTCATTTCCGGGGGTAACACTCTCTACGGGCTGGCTCTCCAGAACTGTGGGATCTGTGTTCAGATCCAGCGTCCTTCGGCGAAGTTCCAGCTTCCCGCGGTCACCGGGACAACGTTCTCCAACATCACCATCGGCAACCTGGTGATGACGAACGTCCAAAATGTCGGAATCTCGGTGTCTCCGGTCAATGGCGAAGCCGACACCGTTCCCGCCCTGGTCACGGGGAACACCTGGGACCATATTCTGATTACCGGCAACACCATCACCGGCAGCGTCTCCGGCCCGCAGCTGGGCATCGACGTGGAACTCATCGGCATGGTGGGCGACACGTTGCAGCACACCATCATCGCCAACAACAATATTGTGGTTCCGATGTATTTTGCGAAAGGGATTGCGATGAACGTCGGAGCAGGGATTGGGTCGAGTAACAACCAGGCGCTCGATACCTTGATCGCCGACAACACGATCGAAGCCGCTGTTCCCGAAACGGCGATTCGCGTTGGGGAGGGCCTGGACAGTGCATCAGCGAACTTGATTGACGGCGTGCAGATTGTTGCCAATCAGATTAGCCTGAGTGGCAGCCAACAGGAGGGCCAGGGCGTTAACGTGGCGGTCGGAGATGGCGCCAGCGACGATTTGAAACCGCCCGTGCTGCCGATCCAGTATTCGGAGAACAACATCGCTCGGAATATCGGCATTCTTTCGAACACCATCGATGGAGAGGTTGGCATCGGAATCTTCGCTCAGGCGGCATGCTGCGGCAACAGCAACAACACGATCGACAATCTCTCCATACTGGGCAATACGATGACGGGCACGGTGCAACTCACGGGCGGCGCCAGCGGTGGGTACCTCAGCAGGCAATCGGCCGGGAATTCGCTATCCAACGTGCTCGTCCAGGCGAACAGCATCCAGAGCCTGACGCTTCCCGGAAACCCAAACTTCACTCTTGAGGGCGCAATCCAAGGCGCGGGGATTGGGGTATGGGCGGGATCGGGAGGGGAGGGAAACAGCGTCAACGGTATCTCGATTGCCAATAACGACGTGGATACGGCGTTCATTGGAATCAGCGTTGTCGCGGGGTATGGCTACCCAGGGCTAACCCTTTCCCTCCCAACCGATGCTAATGTCGTGGCTCACACGCAGATCTCTTGCAACCAGGTGGACCAGATTCCCACCCTTGGTGTCGCGCCCTCCTCGGGAATCATGGGCATCAACGTGGCAGGCGGGGTGGACGTCGCAAATGGAAACCAGGTGCTGCAGGTGCGCGTGGAAAACAATCTGATCGCGGGGGCTCTTAGCGATGCGTCCTTTTTCGCTAACCTGGGCGACGGTGCGTCGGGGAACGCGATATCCGGTGCAAGAATCTCCGTTCCCGTTAGCTGCGACCCACGAACTCCGCCCATGCCGCCGAAAAACGGCCCGTGTGGAAGGCGTCCACTTTGACGTGTAACGCGCGAACCCTCGGATGTGCGCCGGTCGACGCGCCCCACATGTCCTAGTGCTGTATCGGAAACGCTCCGGCGGTACTGCGCTTGAGGAGAGGATCGAATCTCACAGGCCGGAGCGTTTTCGATACAGCGACTTGAAGGAAGCCTTTGGCATCCGCGCGCTATGGGTTTTGAATGGTTGCGAAAATGGCGTGCGTGCCAGGAGAGCAAGGGCGCGCGCAGGTTTGCAGGTGGGAGTGGGAACCGCGGGCGGGAAGAACGCGGGAATGTTGCATCGCATCGGTCGACGGGTGTGTGCGCCGGGCACAGCTCGGGTATGGCGGCTGGCGCATGACATGGCTTCGAGATGAGAAAGATCGAATCATATGTGTGCTGCCCTCGTTGGTGGCGGCGACCGGAGCCGTGCCTGCAGTGGGGTGAGCCGCTCCCGGACGATCATCGGCCCGCCACAGTGTGGGCAGGTCCACAAGGAGCGCGCGGAATCCGACTTCCGTTCCGGTCCGTGGGAGGGCGCGGGTACGTCCGCACGGTATTCTGAGAGTAATTTCGACGCTCGAGCTCTTCGAGCATCAACTTGCGTAGATGGGTCACAGGGATGACCTCCTTGTGACCCGACAATACACGCTACCCACGAATGCTGCCGAAGAGCACACGCGAAGCGTCTGCCGTCAGGCTTCGTTCAAGTCGGCTTCCGGCCGGGCGTTTTCCGAGTGGCGCGTGACTCGCCCGGAACCATCAATCGCGAGCGGAAAACGTTCGTAAACGCTGCGCGACCAGGGAGGAGTAGCCAAAGACAACAGTCCATCTGGTTGTATTTCCAACCCAATTTCGTGCCTACCGGCGGCGCTGCGCAGCCGTATCACTGTGTATGAGAGGAACTTCGGGCTGCCGACCTGGCTGGCCGGTAAATATCAGTGGGTTCATGTTGATCGGCGGAATGGTGCTGTTGGTATCGGAGGGGGTCCACGGGCAATCACCGCAGCAATTCGAGGTGGCCGTAATCCGGCCCAACCTGGCGGGCACGAGTACAGGGACGAGCTTCAACGTGTTCCCAGGCGGACGGATCAGAATCACCAATGAGCCGGCAAAACTCCTGATCCGCGCGGCCTTTCAGATACAGAACGCTCAGGTGGTAGGCGGGCCAGCGTGGCTCGATACGGACCGCTACGATATCGAGGCGAAGACGGGCCGCCCGGAAAAACTTGAGCCGGACCAAATGGGACCTCTGCTCCAGAACCTGCTGAGGGACAGGTTCGGTCTGCAATTCCACCGGGAAATGCGGGAGTTGACCGTGCACGCACTGGTGGTCGAGAAGAATCAAAAGAACGGAGGCAAGCTAAAGACGAAGGCCGAAGGCGAAGACTCCGCCATGAATACGCATACCGGACCAGGAAAATCACAGTTGGTCGGAACCGCGGTCTCCATGGAGGCACTGGCTGGTTACGTGGGAAACCGCCTGGGCCAGATTGTGGTGGATAAGACCGGGCTGAGCGAAAGCTACGACTTCACTCTGGAATGGGCGCCAGACGAGAATCCAGATTCCCCGGTACCGTCCTTGGTTACGGCATTGCGGGAACAACTTGGACTCCGGCTACAGTCGCAAAAGAGCCCAGTGGAAGTTCTGGTGATCGACAGCCTTCAGAAGCCCTCCGAGAACTGACGGGACCGCCATGCGCATATAGCACCGAGGGCATCGAATCCTCACGGACTTGGACGTAGGTCCTCGCCTGACGGCGTAGCGTTTACCGGCCGGCTCCGTCCGGATGGTCAGCCACTCGTAGAAAGGCCGCCTCGGGCCGGCACCGTCCGTGGCATTCTACGAGTGGCGCGTGACTCGCTCGGAGCTTCCTAGAACGGAACTTCTGGCTCGCGTCGAGAAACCTGCCAGGTTCCGGGCGCGGGAGGTTTCCGGATGCGCCTTGACACGAGAACAACGGCGGTTGGCGAGCGTGTTGTTCTGAACGCTGCTGGCTTTCCGTAGACCTCGTACCTCAGTCCGCTAGCAGAAAGCGAACGAGAAAACTGCAAGCGGGAGCTATAATTCCGATAAGTGGATTCTCAAACGGCGCAGGTCACGCGTTTACTTCGCGCCTGGTGCGGCGGCGACCGCGCAGCGCTGGAGCAGTTGATACCGCTGGTTTACGGAGAACTGCGCCGCATGGCCAGGGGCTACATGCGGAGGGAACAACCAGGGAACACGTTGCAAGCGACTGCCCTGGTCAACGAGGCATTTCTGCGTCTGGTGGATGTCACCGGCGTACAATGGCAGGACCGGGCCCATTTCTTCGCCATCTCTGCCCAGATTATGCGGCGCATCCTGGTGGGTGCAGCGCGGGCCCGCGGGTCCCGCAAGCGCGGAGGAGGAGTGGTGCGACTGGATCTAAACGAATCCATCGATGCCCTACCCGACCTGGACAGCCGGCTGGTGGATCTGGACGAGGCGCTCGAATCGTTGGCGCGATTCGATGCCCGCAAAGTCAAAGTGGTGGAACTGCGCTTTTTCGGCGGCCTGAGCGTGAAGGAAACCGCCGAGGTGCTGAAGATCTCCTCGGAAAGCGTCAAGCGCGACTGGAAATTCGCCCGCGCTTGGCTAATGCACGAGCTGTCTCGATAGAACGGCGCTAGCCAATGCCTTGCCGCGGCATCTCTTCGTTAACCCGTCTACACGCGAACCGATCTACCCTACGGATCGACTGCACTTAAGTCAAACTCGTTGATCGCTGGATTGACATCCAGGTGATGCCGAGTTCGCGGTGCAGGCCAGGTGGAGTCCCGCGCCTGCTCCATCACTTCGGGAGCGGATAGCTGCGGATCCCTCGGCTGACTGCCGAACTATTTTGGCTGAGGTTGACCCTTTCCGGAACGGGTTTGCGCATATCAGGGTGAAGGCAACTTGAGGGTTGGCCAACAACGAACAATAAGGAGGTTCGTCATGACATCGAATCGAAACAACACGCTGCTCCGCACCCTGGCGCTGGGGGTTCTGTTATTCAGCCTGGGCGTCGCAGCTGCGAGCGCACAATCGTTCCAAGGGAAATTCTCCCTCCCGTCCGAAGTCCGCTGGGGTAAAGCGACCTTGCAGGCGGGCGGCTACACCTTCAACCTGCAGGGCTTGAGAACCGGCAACATGCTGCAAGTAAGGGAAAACGGAAAAGTGGTGGCCACGGTGCTGCCCCAGAGTCACAATCCGGCAGTGGCCGGCCCAGCCGAGTTGGTGATCGACAACGGCAAGACCGGCAGCACGGTGCGCGAGATTCGCCTGCCGGATATCGGCGTGGTTCTCTATTATGCACCGCACACACCTAAGCACGGGACCGCTACCGAAGAGCGGGAAGTCGCACAGATGATTCCCATCGCTGCGACCGTTCCGACGCGGTAATGTGCTTCGGAGTCAAACGGGGGCCAGAGCGCGCGGCTCTGGCCCGTTTTCGTGTTTGCCGACTGTGGCCACTCGGCACTGGCTGGTCGGGAATGGCGTAATATGTAGGGAATCATCGAGCGACGCGGCGAGTATGACACCGGAGCAATTCCGCCAAATCGAAGATCTTTACCACGCGGCGCAGCAGCGGAATCCGAACGAGCGCGCGGCCTTGCTGGAGTGTACAGATCCCGAAATCCGCTCCCGCGTGGAACGAATGCTGGAAGTGGAATCCGGCAGTCAGATTCTGCAGCCGCTCGAAGGCTTCCTGGCCGAGCCTACGCGAACCGTCGTTTCCCCGGGAGCGCAGCTCGGTCCTTATAGGATCGAAGCCCAGATCGGCGCCGGTGGTATGGGAACCGTCTACCGCGCCGTCGATACGCGATTGGGGCGCGTGGTTGCCATCAAGATTGCGTCCGAACGCTACAGCGAACGATTTCAACTCGAAGCTCGGGCGATTTCCAAGCTAAACCATCCCCACGTTTGCACGCTCTACGACGTCGGCCCAAACTACCTGGTCATGGAGCTCATCGAAGGCTCCACTCTGGCAGCGGAAATCAAGAGAGGCCCATTGGCCACTGAAGTCGTGGCGCGCTATGGAGCACAGATGGCAAGCGCGCTGGCGGAGGCGCATGCGCGCGGAATCGTGCATCGCGACTTGAAACCGTCCAACGTCATGCTCACCCGCCACGGCGTAAAAGTGTTGGATTTTGGGCTCGCCAAGATGCTGTCCGAAACTGGCATCACCGAGAGCCGCGCGATCATGGGCACGCCCGCCTATATGGCCCCCGAACAGGTGGAGGGCCGGGAGCCCACCAGTGCCACGGACCTGTTCTCACTAGGCTTGGTTCTCTACGAAATGGCCGCCGGGAGGCTCCCGTTTCCGGGAGTGTCGCTGGGATACATGCTCTCGACCGGCTCTCCTACTGCGACACCTTCGCCGTCTCAGAAGCGCGCTGGAATTCCAGCCAGCCTGGACAGACTGGTGGAGAAACTCCTGGAAAAAGACCCGTCCAAACGCTGCCAGTCCGCGTTCGATGTGTCTCAGGAGTTGTCCGCGCTTGCCGGTCGGCTCGCCGCTCCGTCTTTGCAGGGCGTGCGTTCC
>Ga0187847_10004246_pt1 | contig 10620 bp, 9 predicted proteins | sample June2016WEW_4_10_FD_132458 | JGI IMG/M metagenome (GOLD analysis project Ga0187847, IMG submission 132458) | Peatland microbial communities from SPRUCE experiment site at the Marcell Experimental Forest, Minnesota, USA - June2016WEW_4_10 | ecosystem: Environmental > Terrestrial > Soil > Wetlands...
ATGCTGTTGTGGCCGGTCCGCCGCGTGGCGCGCTCGACCAGCGCCCTCGCTTCGCCTGCCCGGCGGCAATTCCTGGAGCGGAGCGCCACCGCCGCGATCGCCGCGCCCTTTGTGGCCGGCGCGTATGGCTTGCTGTACGGCCGTCTGAATCTGCAGATTTCGCAGCAGCGCGTCCACCTGGTGCGCCTTCCGAAAGCCTTCACCGGCTTCCGCATCGCGCAGCTTTCCGACATACATATCGGCCCGTTCATGCCCGAGGACGAAATTCGCAAGTGGGTGCGCATCACTAACGAACTGAAGCCGGACCTGATCGCGTTGACCGGAGATTTCGTTACTTGGGACCCGTCCACGCAGCGCGCGGTGGTAAAAGCGGTCGCCGGACTGCATGCGCCTTACGGCATCTTCGGCTGCCTGGGAAACCACGAGGCGTGGTCGCACACCGAGGATTCCATCACGCGGATGCTGCGGCAAGTGGGAATCGGAATCCTGCGCCGGGAAAACGTGGCGGTCTCCACGCACGGGGAATCGTTCAACCTGATCGGAGTCGATTTCGAGACCAGCCGGCACATGGTGCCCGGCAGCGAGAAGTTTGTGCGGCGCTATCTCGAAGGCGTCGAGAGCCTGGTGGCGGCGGACACGGTAAACATTCTGATGAGCCATAACCCAGACACCTTCGATCGCGCCGCCGAGATGCGCATCGATCTGAGCCTGGCGGGACATACGCACGGCGGCCAGGTGGCGCTCGAATTCGTGAGTCCCGAGATTGCCCCCTGCCGCTTGGTGACGCCCTACGTGTCGGGCTGGTTCCAAAAGCCGGGCGGGCGGCTTTACGTGAACCGCGGTATTGGCACCATCGGCGTGCCCATGCGCATTGGCGCGCCGCCGGAGATCACCGTGTACGAGTTGGTGTAGGGCAGGGCTCCCGGCCTGCCCCAGTGGAAGACCCATGCATGCCCGCGATGCCGCCCAGCTCGTTGAGTTTCTGGAACAGCGCGGCCTGGAAGTCTACGTCGATGGCGGCTGGGCGGTGGACGCGCTGCTGGGAGTCGAGACGCGGCCCCATGACGACCTCGACATCGCCGTGCCGCACCACCACGTGCCGCGATTGCGCGAACTCCTCGCCGCGCGCGGCTACCATGACTGGCCGCGCGACGATACATGGGAGTGCAACTTTGTCCTCGCCGACGCCCGCGGGCGCAGGATCGATGTGCATTCCTACACCCTGGATGACGACGGCAACAACGTGTATGGCGTGCCCTATATTAGCGAACATTTCACCGGGAAGGGCTTCATCGGCGGTTATCCGGTCCGGTGTATCTCCCCAGCGTGGCTGGTGAAGTTCCATACGGGTTACGAACTCGACGAGAACGATTTTCGCGATGTGCGGGCGCTGTGCGAGCGATTCGGTATCCCAATGCCGGATGAGTATGTAAGGTTCGCGCGCTAGTATTCTTCAGCGCGCCCGCCTTACCAGCCCACTCCGAATGCCCGATCGCGTATTCGATTGCGCGAATGAAGTCCGGATAATGAATCCACGAGACGAACTGTTCGCCCGACGCGGCCGCTCTGGCCACACAGGCGCGTACCAGCCCCAGCAAGGTATCGAAGATGCCGCCTGTGCCCGGACGCATGGTCATGGCGCTACGCAGGGCGATCTTGCGCGGGTGCGGCGTGGCGGCCGCGAAGAAAAGCCCGCTCCCAACGCGTGCTACTTCGATACTGAATCGCCGCGTCGCCGGCGCGAACGGTTCCGTCCGGCCCAGTTCGCCCGTGGCTTCGTCCATGGCCCTGTCCAGCGCGTGCCGGTAAATCGTGGCCGTGCCGGCGTTCATCCGGACCGCTGGCGGACGCGCCGCCGCCGCAATGGCGCGGCCCACCGCCTCGGTCGCACGGATGCGGGATTCCAAGATCTCGCGGCGATTTCGCGCGCTCGTGGCGCACGCACTATTGCGTGCCGTGTCCCCACCCCTGGGGCCACCTCGCTGGCGCAGATTCCACTTTTTAGGGCCGTTCCCGGCGCTGGAATTCCGCCATATTGGAATCACCGCGCGGCCCGCGCCGTGGAAATGCGCCGCGGCACTTGTCCCACCTGCCCGCTGCCGCCTGGATTCGGAATCTTCACGATTCCTCCATCACGGTGTGCATCAGGTCCACCACCATGCGCCCGACGGGACGCATCGGCGGGAACGCCGCCAGCTTGACGAGCCGCTCCACCATCGCCGCGCTCTTCCGGATCAGCGCGCGCGTGCGCGCCTGCCCCGGCGACCGGTCGTAGATCCAAAACAGAATCAACCCCATCTGGTACATCCACAAAATCCGCGGAAGATGCGGCTCCAGATCGCGCGCCACGCGGACGCCGCTCGCCTCCAGTGCCCCCGCGAAGGATGCCACATCCCGCTCCCGGATCGCGCGCGTCCGTGCGCTGAAGGGCGACAGCGGGTGCTCCGGGTCCGCGTGCGCCGCCAGCGATCCCAACAGGCGCCGGTTCGGCTCGAAGTAGTTCAGCTTGGCCTCCAGCAGCGCCCCGAGCCGGTCTTTCAAATGCTTTCCGCCTGTCAGCGCCCGTTCGATCAGCGGCTCGAGTTCCTGCTGGGACTGGTCGTAGAACGCCAGCGCGATGGCGTCCTTCGACTCGAAGTAGTAATACGCGGCCCCGGTCGCCACGCCCGCTTCCGCGGCGATCTCGCGCATGGTGGTTTCCTCGAATCCCTGCCGCCGGAACAGTTCCATGGCGGCGTCCAGAATCCGCGCGCGCGTCTCCGCGCTCTTGGCGTGCATTATTCGAGCACCTTGCCCAGTGGCGCGCTCTCCGGACTCCAACCGCCTGCCCCGCGCGCCCGCGCCCGCTCCGAACGCTCGTTGCCCCGCTTGCGCAGCCGGTGGAAGACGTACAAGTTGAAGAAGTGCATGAGCCCCAGTACCAGCAGCACCACGCCAATTTTATCCGAAACCAGTTCCATGGCCGCGCGCGCGCTTCCCAGATTGCCCGAGGCGCTTAAAGCCAACGTCACATAACCCACGTTGATCAGGTAGAAACCCACTACCAGCAGCCGGTTCACCGAGTCCGCCAATTCCGCGTTGCCCTGAAAAGCGTCCACCAGAAAAACCCGCCCGTTGCGCTCCAATGTGCGGGCCACCCAAACGGTCAGCGCCAGGCCGATCGCCAGGTAAATGGAATACGACATCACGATATACATCCTTCCTTCCTTTCTGAACGCGTTCAACTTGAACGTGTTCAATTCCAGATTAAGGTCAAATCGGCAGCCTGTCAAGCACATTCTGAACGCGTTCAATTGGACCTGCCATCGTGCGGACCATGTTCTTATGCGGGAGAGGCGCTTGGCGATGTGCCTCGAGCCGCCTGGCGGCGCGCCTGCCCCCGCAAAACTGCGAAATGCTTCGCTACTGCCCAACCGGGGAGCGGCTCGCTCCAGAAGCGCCAGGCCGGAAAACGTTTTGCTACCATGAAATCATGGAATTTCCCCGCCTTTTCCTGGTCCGTCAGCACTTCCCCGACCGCCGCATTCCCGATGTGGCCGCCGAGGTCCAAAGTCAGCTTCACCGCTCCGGATTCGCCGCGCGCCTCAAGCCGGGCTCCAGCGTGGCCCTCGGCGTAGGCAGCCGCGGCATCGCGAACATCGCCACCATCACCCGCGCCGCCGCCCAATATTGGAAATCGCAGGGCATGCATCCCTTCGTCTTCCCAGCCATGGGCAGTCATGGCGCGGCCACCGCCGAAGGCCAAGCCGACGTACTGGCGCACTACGGCATCATCGAACAGACCATCGGCTGCCCGGTGCGTAGTTCGCTCGACGTGGTGCCGCTCGGCAAAACGCCGGAGGGCATCCAGACCTACATGGACCGCAACGCCTACGAAAGCGATGGCGTCCTGCCGGTCGGCCGCGTGAAGTGGCACACCGACTTCATGGGCAAGATCGAAAGCGGCCTCTTCAAGATGATCGCCATCGGCCTCGGCAAGTTCGCCGGCGCGCAGCACTATCACACCTACGCCTACAAGCTGGGTCTTGAAAACGCCATCCGCTCCATCGGCCGCACGGTGCTCGAATCCGGCAAGATCCTGGGCGGCCTGGCTATTCTGGAGGACGCCAATCACAATACGGCCAAGCTGGAAGCCGTGCCGGCCGATGGCATGGAGCGGCGCGAAGAAGAATTGCTGGCGCTCGCCAAATCCTGGATGGGCCGCATCCCCATGGACCTCGATCTCCTGATCCTCGACGAGATCGGCAAGAACGTCAGCGGCGCCGGCATGGACAGCAAAGTGGTGAACCGCAGCGTGCTGGGCGATTACAATCCCTGGCCGGATACGCCGCGCATCGAGCGCATCTTCGTGCGCGACCTCAGCGACCTCACCTACAACAATGCGGTCGGCATAGGTATGGCCGATATCACCACAGACCGCCTGGTCAATCGCATCGACTGGGTGCCCACGCGCGTCAATTCCCTGACCGCCTCGACGCCTTCCGCCATTCGTACGCCGGTGCACTTTCCTACCGACCGCGAATGTCTGGGAGCCATCGCGCCCACGGTCGGCAAGTTCGATGTGCGCGAAGTGACCATCGGGTGGATCCGCAACACCCTGGAGCTTTCGCAAATCGCGATGAGCGAAAACCTGCGCCCGGCGATCGAGCGCAACCCCATGCTCGAAATCGTCTCCACCGCGCGCGACATCGAATTCGATTCCACTGGCAACCTGGTCACGCCCGTGGCCGCGCCGGTGCCCTCCGGGCTGGTGGGGACGCCAGCCTAAAATACCCGCCAGCCTGTATAGCCATCCGCGCGCTTCCACCGTATTCTGGAGGCAGTGGGATGCCTGGAAACCGCTGGACCAAACCGGAAATAGAATCGCTGGTGGATCAAATCGTCCATCTGGCTAAGCCGCTGCCGGAGATCGATATCCCCGGCAAGACGCGCGCGGCCATCAACAACCAGCGCAAGAGACTGCAGCGCGCCGGTGTTCTGAACGGCTCCTTCGCCGGCCGCGAAGTGCGGCCCTGGACCTTTCCCGAACTCAAGAGACTCACCGCCTTCACGCAGGATTATGGCTTCAGCGCGTCGTTCATCGCGCAAATGGGCTTGCTGCCCGGGCGCACTAAGGACTCCATCGGCAAGATGATGGGGCGGCACGGCCTGGGCGATCCCGCGATCAAGGAACGCGCCCGCCAGGCCTGCCGGTTCGATGCGCGGCGGCGCGAAGAATTCCAGCGCTTCCTGCTCGGCGAAGGACGCATGCTGCCCAGCGCGGCGATCGCGCGGCAGTGGGGACTCGCGCAGAAGACCGTTACCGCATACCGGCGCAGGCTGGGCATCCGGCTATCTTGGCGGGAGGCGCGCTCCTCCGACGATTTCCGCCGCCAGCAGCGCAAACGCGCCGCGGCCTTCGTTGCGCGCACCCGCGAGCGATGGCAGCAGTGGCGCGAGCGCAAGAGATTGGCTTGGGAGAGACTCCGGCGGCAACTGGCTCAACGCCCCGATTGTCCGCCGGTGCGCGTGTGCGAGTCCTGCGCGGAGCCGTGGTACGCCGCGCGCGAGTTCTTTCACGTGCGCACGCGCCGCACGCCTGCCGGCGCCAAGATCACTTACTGCCGCATCTGCCGCCTGTGCCGCGCCGAGCGGCGGCGAAAACCAGATGCGGCGCACGCGCTCGTACGGGCCGCGTCGGCACTCATGCCGGCACATGGTTTTTCGCCCGATGCCGCCCAGCCTTGCGGTGATTAGCCGCCCTAATCACCGCATATTATGCGGTGATTACCTTGCCTTTCGCGGCGAATAATTGCTATAATCTCCGCATAGGCTGCGGAGAATGTATATCCACGAACTCAAAGACTGGCCCCACTTCCACTGGGACCAGGAGCGCCTCGCCCAACCTCTCGCCAACATCCGCTACCGGCAGGGCCGCATGATCGGCCACATGGAAGCGCTCGGTTTTGAGCTCCGCCAGGAGGCCGTCCTCCGCACACTGGCCGAAGATGTGCTCAAAAGTACCGAAATCGAAGGCGAAAAACTGGACGCGGACCAAGTCCGCTCCTCCATCGCCCGCCGCCTGGGTATCGACATCGGCGCGCTCAAGCCCGCGGACCGGGCCGTCGATGGCGTGGTGGAAATGATGCTCGACGCTACCCGCCACTATGATCACCCGCTCACCGCCGAAAGATTGTTTGGCTGGCATGCAGCCCTGTTTCCCACGGGCCGCAGCGGCCTCACCAGGATCACGGCGGGCGCATGGCGCGACGACCGCACCAGCCCGATGCGGGTGGTTTCGGGTCCCATCGGCAGGGAGCATGTGCATTACGAAGCGCCCCCCGCAAAGCGGCTTGGCCGGGAAATGCGAAAATTTCTGGACTGGTTCAACAAAACGGCGGTCCTCGACCCCGTGCTGAAAGCCGCGCAGGCGCATCTCTGGTTCGTGACCATCCATCCGTTCGACGACGGCAACGGCCGTATCGGACGCGCCGTCGCCGATATGTCCCTGGCACGTTCGGAAAACAGCCCCCAACGCTTCTACAGCATGTCGGCCCAGATCCGGCAGGAGCGCGCCTCCTACTATGACATCCTGGAACGGACGCAAAAGGGCATTATGGATATCACGCCCTGGATGGACTGGTTTCTCGCGTGCCTGGGACGCGCCATCGATGGCGCCCAGACCACACTCGCCGCGGTCCTCTACAAAGCGCGCTTCTGGGAATCGATTGCCGGCGTCCCCATCAACGAACGCCAGCGCCCGGTCCTGAACCGCCTGCTGGAGGGCTTCGAGGGCAAGCTCACCACATCGAAATATGCGAAACTCGCCAAGTGTTCCCAGGACACCGCCCTGCGCGACATCCTGGCGCTGGTCGAACGTGGCGTTCTCCTGCGCGGCACCGAACGTGGGCGCAGCACCGGGTATGCTCTGGCGGATGTTTCGTAGCCGCCAGCTTACGGGACCGTGCTTAGCAACACGCCGATGGTATCCGATACCCCCAGGGCCACCGCCAGATCCGCCTTCCCGTCCCCGTTGAAGTCGCCCGCCGAGATTGCGGTCGGATACGTGTAAGCGGATCCTCCAATGAAATTCGTGGGTTGGTAGTCGAAGCCGCCATCGCCCCGGCCTACCAGAATGGCCACCGCGCCATAGGCGTTAATCGCCGCCACGTCCAGCTTTCCGTCTCCATTCAAGTCCGCGGCTACCACTGCGTTTGGGCTTGTGTTCACCCGATAGCCGACGTACGGTTGAAAACTCCCGTCCCCGCGGCCCAGCAGGACCGCAACCTCATCCGTAAGAGCGTCCGTTAGCGCCAGATCCAGCTTGCCATCGCCATTGAAATCCCCTACCGCTACTGAAGACGGGCTTCCCGCGGGATATGTCACCGGCGGTTTGAAGGTGCCGTCACCGTTCCCTAACAGGATCGCGGCGCTGCTGCCGAACACCGTGACCAGGTCCAGTTTCCCATCGCCATTGAAGTCGCCTGCCGCCAGCGCGGCCGGGTAGCTTCCCACCGCGTAAGTCACCTGTGTTTGAAAGGTTCCGTCGCCATTGCCGAGCAGGATCGAGATATTGTTCGAATAGTTATTGACCACCGCCAAGTCCTGCTTGCCATCGCGGTTGAAGTCGCCGGCCACCATCCCGCACGGAAAGCTTCCTACGTTGAAGGTTTCCCCGGTCCGGAAAGTGCCGTTGCCGTTGCCCAGCAGGATTTCGACGGTGCCCGGAAAGAGCGGATTCTCGCCGGCGTTGAAGCACGCGATGGCCACATCCTGATTCCCGTCGCCATTGAAATCCGCCACTGCGATCGCTTGGCACTGCCCCACCGCGGCATAACTGCTCGTCTGGAAGGTTCCGTCCCCGTTGCCCAGCAGGATGGCCGCGGCGTAACTTACGGCCACAGCCATGTCCGCCTTGCCATCGCCATTGAAGTCGCCCACGGCGATGGCCGTCGGGTACTGGCCGTCGAAATAGGCGGTGGCCTGGTCGAACGTCCCGCTTCGCTCGCCCGCGTAGACCGAAACGTCCTCGCCGAGGAAACTGGCCGCCGCCACGTCCATGACGCCGTCCCCGTTGAAATCCGCAACGGCCAGACCGTCCGCCAACTGGCCGCCGCAACCGGCGGGAGCCTCCCAGCTTCCCTGACTGTTACGCGCCAGGATCAAAAATCCGCCCACCGAAAGGTTCGCGACCGCCAGGCCGGGCTTGCCATTGCGATGGAAGTCGATCACCACCGCCGCGCCATACCCGCCGAAGTCGTTCTCCAGGAACACCGGCGGCTGGAAGGTGCCATTGCCGTTGCCCACCAGAAGGGTGACGCCATAGTTGCCGCCGGTAGCCAGGTCCAAGTTTCCATCGCCGGTGAAATCCGCCGAGACCACGGATTGCGGCGTATGGTCGCCCATGTTGTAATTCACCGCCGGCTGGAAAGCGCCTCCGCCCTTGCCCAGCAGAATTGAAATGTTGGAGGAATAGCTGGCTACCGCCAGGTCGGGCTTCCCATCTCCGTTGAAATCGCCCACCGTCACCCACAGCGGCTCATCCGCAACCGCATAGTTCACGGCCGTCCGGAAGGTGCCATCCCCATTTCCTAACAGGATCGAAACATCGTTGGAGGTTTTGTTCACTACCACCAGGTCGAGCTTGCCGTCGCCATTGAAATCCGCAACCGCGACGAAGTCCGGCTGCGTGTGCGCGTTGTAAGTTGTCTGCGGCTGGAAGGTGCCGTCGCCGTTACCGAGTAAGATCGAGACGTTATTGGATCCCCTGTTGCTCACGGCCAGATCGGGTTTTCCATCGCCATTAAAGTCGCCAATGGCAATACCGGAAGGCGTTACGCCCACCGGGTAACGTCCGGCGGACAGAAAGCCATCGGCGCCATTGCCGAACAGAATCGCGACGAGCCCGGCGGCGTCGCCGGCGCCACAGGCAACCGCCAGATCCGGTTTCCCATCGCCGTTCAGATCGGCGGCGGCCACGCTAGCTGCAAGTCCCGCCACGCCGTGGGCGCGCGCGGCATGAAAACTGACCGGTTGCGCCGGCGACGCACACACTGTCGCCAAGCCGAGCGCGGCCGCAACTCCACACGCGCGCGAGATCCTAAGCCTGAGAAATGGCATCGTCCCTCTCCTTACATCGAATCGACGCTATCACTGCGCGCGGCAGCGGTCAACCGAGGAGAATCCCCAGCTTCTTCCCCACCCGCGCAAACACTTCCAAAGCCCGGTCCAACTCCTCGCGCGTGTGCGTCGCGGTGACGATGGTACGCACCCGCGCCTTGCCTTCCGCCACTGTTGGAAACCCGATGCCGGTAGCCAGTACGCCTTCTTCAAACAGTGCCGCCGACAGCGCGTGCGCCGTGCGCGCCTCTCCCACAATCACCGGCGTAATGGGAGTCTCGCTGACTCCCGTGTTGAATCCGGCCGCGCCCAGGCCCCGCTTGAAATAGCGCGTGTTGTCCCACAGCTTTTCAATGCGTTCCGGCTCTTCTTCCAGCACATCGAACGCGGCCATGCAGGACGCCGCCACCGCCGGCGGATGCGAAGTCGAAAACAGGAACGGCCGTGCCCGGTGGTACAGAAACTCGATCAATGCCCGGCTGCCGCACACGTACCCGCCCAGCACCCCGATGGCTTTCGAAAGCGTGCCCACCTGAATATGCACGCGCCCGTGCAAGCCGAAATGGTCGATGGTGCCGCGTCCGTTGCGCCCCAACACTCCGGATGAGTGTGCGTCGTCCACCATCATGATGGCGCCATGCCGTTCGGCGGCTTCCACCAGTCCCGGCAGCGGCCCAATATCGCCATCCATCGAAAACACGCCGTCCGTGATCAGCAGCTTGCGCCCGGGCTGACCGTCCAACTCCGCCAGCTTTCGTTCCGCCGCGGCTGTGTCCTTGTGGGGAAAGACGTGTATCTTCGCGCGCGAAAGCCGGCAGCCGTCGATGATGCTGGCGTGATTCAACTCGTCGGAAATAATGTGGTCTTCGGGAGTCAGAACGGCCGCCACGGTGCCGGCGTTCGCCGCGAACCCGGATTGAAACACGACGCACGCTTCCACGTTCTTGAAGCGCGCGATGCGTTCTTCGAGCTGCATGTGCAGCGTCATGGTGCCGGAGATTGTGCGCACCGCGCCCGACCCCACGCCGTAGCGCCGGGTGGCCTCCAACGCCGCTTCGCGCAGCTTGGGATGCGTGGTCAGCCCCAGATAATTGTTCGATGCGAGGTTAATGACTTTCTTGCCGTCGAAGGTGCAGACCGGGGCCTGTTCGTCATCGAGCACGCGCAGCTTGAAGTGCGTGCCTTTGGCTTTAAGTTCGTTGAGTTGGTCGGTGAGATAAGAAAGCGGGTTGGTGCGGGTTGCAGTGGTCATGTCTTGCCTCAGCTATCGCACGCCGTTCGGGTAGACCAAAATCTTGCTGGCCTCGCCCGTCTTCAGCCGCTCCATGGCTTTGGAGAAATCCTTCATCGCGATGCGGTCGGTGATCACGGGATGCAGGTCTAGCTTGCCGGCCTTCAGCAGCGCGGTCATCTGGTACCAGGTCTGGTACATGCGCCGCCCGTTGATGCCCTGCACGGTGATGCCTTTGAAAATAATGTCCTCGGAAAAGTTAAGCGAGATGGGTTTCGAAGTCAGGCCGA
>Ga0187847_10004247_pt1 | contig 10620 bp, 10 predicted proteins | sample June2016WEW_4_10_FD_132458 | JGI IMG/M metagenome (GOLD analysis project Ga0187847, IMG submission 132458) | Peatland microbial communities from SPRUCE experiment site at the Marcell Experimental Forest, Minnesota, USA - June2016WEW_4_10 | ecosystem: Environmental > Terrestrial > Soil >...
GCAGCAGGTGATGGACAACCCGGAGTCGCTCACCGGGCAATATCTCGCCGGCAAGATCGAGATTGTGGCGCGCGCCGAGCCGCGTCCGCTCACGGGAAAGTGGATCACGGTGGAGAATGCGACCGCGCACAACCTGCAAGAGTTGACCGTGCACTTCCCGCTGGGCGTGATGACGGTAGTGACCGGCGTCTCCGGGTCGGGCAAATCGACGCTGGTGACGGACATCCTCTACCGCGCGCTGGCGAAGGAGTTGTACGGATCGCGCGAGGACCCGGGAGCGCATGGGCGCGTCGTCGGCATCGACCAGATCGACAAGGTGATTGAGATCGACCAGTCGCCGATTGGGCGCACGCCGCGGTCGAATCCGGCGACGTACACCGGCGTCTTCACCGCCATCCGCGACCTCTTCGCCATGCTGCCGGAGTCGCGCGAGCGCGGCTACAAGCCCGGCCGCTTCAGCTTCAACGTCCGCGGCGGACGCTGCGAGGCATGCCAGGGCGAGGGACAGAGGCGCATCGAGATGAACTTCCTGCCCGATGTGTATGTGCTCTGCGATGTATGTAACGGCCGGCGATACAACCAGGAAACGCTCGCCGTCCGCTACAACGGCCACTCCATCGCCGACCTGCTTGACCTGCCCATCGCCGACGCGCTTCCGGTGCTGAAGGACATTCCCGCGGCGGCGGCGAAGCTCGAGACGCTGGTCGATGTTGGCCTCGGATACATCCATCTCGGCCAGTCGGCGACCACACTCTCCGGCGGCGAGGCGCAACGCATGAAGCTGGCCCGCGAGCTATCGAAACGCCAGACCGGGCGCACGCTTTATCTGCTCGACGAGCCGACCACCGGGCTGCACTTCGACGACGTGCGCAAGCTGCTGGAGGTGCTGCACCGGCTCACCGACCTGGGCAACACGGTCATCATCATCGAGCACAATCTCGATATTGTTCGCAACGCCGACTATGTGCTGGACATGGGACCGGAGGGCGGCGAGCGCGGCGGACGCATCGTCGCGCACGGCACGCCGGAGCAGATTGCCACCGTCGCCGGATCGTACACCGGCAACTTTCTGGCGCGGCACTATGGTGCGGACCACGCAGGATCGAACTGGGCCAACCGGATCTCATCGAACGGCGGCGGCGGCGTGAGCCATGCCGGGCCGCAACCATTGGATATCTCTGCCGCGCCTGACCAGGTGAAGGCGGCGCGGGGCAAGTTCATCGCGCCAGAGAAGAAGACCGGAGTGCCGTCAGCGCGCGCGCCCAAAGTTGTGAAGAACGCGGCGAAGAAATCAGTGCCTGAGAAGACTACGAAGGCCTTGGCGAAGAGCGCGTCCATCAAGAGGAAAAAATCGGCATGAGTCTCATTCCCCCATACGATCCAGAAGGCGCGCCCAGACCGGAAGAGACGCCGGGCCGCAAAGACGCGCTGGGCACAGAGACCTCCGCCGGCGAGGATCGCGCGGCGCCGCTGCGGCGCATTCCCAACCTGGGACACGCGCTTGTGTTTGTCTGCTTCACGGGAGTGCTGCTGGTTCTTCTTGAGCTTGTTCTTGTGGCGCTGGGCAGATCGCCGGGAGCTGTGCATGGCGGCGTCACCACGCTGCTGCGTCCGAAGATGCAGATCGCCCTACTGGCGACGACATACCTCACCACGCTGCTGGCGGCGTGGTTCTTCTATCCGCTGGTGTGGCAGCGCAGATTTCTCGATGGATTGCAGTGGCGTTGGGCGGTCGCGCGCAACCAGGCGGCGAAGCTGGTGCCGCTTGGCTTGCTGCTTGGCGTGACGATGCAGGCGGTCACCTACTTCATTACTCCGCCAAAGACGCTGCCTGTCGATGATTTCTTTCACACGCAGACGGATGCATGGCTCATCACTCTGTTCGGCACCATCGTTGCGCCGATCTTCGAGGAGGTCTGCTTTCGCGGGTTCCTGCTGCCCGCCTTCGCCATCGCGTACGACTGGCTCAGCCTGCCGCGCACCGCCGAGGCGAGCGCCCGCTGGCAGACCACCACCGTGCTGACCCCGGCGGCGCTGATCTTTTCAGCTGTGCTCACCAGCATATTTTTCGCGCTGATGCACTTTCAGCAGGTGGCTCATCTCTGGGCCGCGCTGCTTGTGCTCTTCTCCATCTCGCTGCTGCTTACGTTCGTGCGCGTCAGGACCGGCTCGGTGGCTGCGTCCGTCCTGGTACATGGGGCCTACAACGGCTTTGTCTTTCTCATGGTGATCGTCCAGACCGGCGGTTACCTCCATCTGGAGCGCATGACAAAGTAATCTCGTCGCCAGAAAAGTTGCAAGGTACACTGCGCTCGTTCTCCGCTACAATTGCTGAGCCATGTCCACCCACTCGCGCACCGCGCTGCTCAACCTTATCGCCACCTACTCCTTCAAGCTGGGCGACTTTACGCTGGCCAGCGGACAGAAGTCCGATTACTACGTTGACTGCCGCACCACCACGCTGCACGCGGAGGGCGGACGGCTTGCCGGGTTGGTGCTCTACGACCTGATCCGCGCGCATATGCCGTCGGCAGTCGCGGTGGGCGGGCTGACGATGGGCGCCGACCCGCTGGTCTCCAACGTCGCCAGCACAAGCGCCTGGGCACTGGCCGACTACAAAGAGACGCTCGAACTATCGGGTGTGTTGGGGCTCGACGAGCAGGACCCCGGCCCCGCGCCAACGCTGATCCACGGCTTCCTGGTGCGCAAGGCGGAGAAGACGCACGGCACGGGGCGACGCATCGAAGGCTACCTGCAGCCCGGCGCGCAGGTGGTCATCGTCGACGATGTATGCACCACCGGCGGCTCGACTGTCACCGCCATCGAGGCGGCGCGCGAGGCGGGAATGATCGTCGCCGGAGTGCTCTGCCTGGTGGACCGCGAGCAGGGCGGGCGGCTCATCATCGAACGCGCCCTGGCCGAGGTGCCCTCCGACGAAGACCTGCCCTTCCTCAGCGTCTTCACCGCCAAAGACGTCCGCAAGGCCCACCTTGCGCTCAGGGGCCAATCATGAACTTTACTGAATATTCATCCCAAGCCTTGCTTGAGTTCCACTCGCAAATAGTGGAGGAGTTGCGTAAGCGTGGCATTCTCCGCACTTCTAACAACCCGGTGGGAGACCTCGCAGAACATTTGTTTTGCAAAGCCTACGAGTTGCAGCCAGAAAAGAATTCGAAAGCTGGAGTCGATGCAATCGGCCCGGATGGAACTCGCTACCAGATCAAAGCCAGAAGATGCACACCTCAAAATAAATCGCGCCAACTCAGCGCCATCAGAAATCTCGCAGACGCTGATTTCGATTTTCTCGTCGGAGTAATATTTTCGCCCGACTACAGAATTCAGCGAGCAGCACTCATTCCATATGCAGTAGTCGAGCGGCTCGCCAAGCTGCAAACACATACGAACAGCCATCGATTTATGCTCAATGATGATGTCTGGAATGAATCGGGAGTAGAAGACATAACGGAGAAATTGCGCGCGGTCGAACTCTCATAGCTCCTACGCCGTCATCAAAAGGCCTGCGTCATCGGAACGGCGCCATCGCTCATGGAGATGTTTCATCCAGTGTTCGTTGCCGTAGAGGCCTTGCCGCAGTCCGTCCACCAGAAAGTCCGCATCGAGTTCTTCCCAGTGGAGGGCCTTGCCGAGCATCTCAATCTCGACCTTGCTGATCTTGTCTGGATCTGCTTCGGCGAGGCCCTGTAGGTCCTCTCGTGGGATTGCAAGCCGCTGCCCAGATTTCAGCCTTACAAGCAGCAGTTCATGAATCCGGTCATACTCGGCGGAGACTGCAACCTCGTAGTCGTAGGGATCACGGGCGTTGGCAATCGCGCGGTCGATCTGTTCGTCAATGTCAGCGCTCAATCTAGCCATGCGTCGCCTCCCACATCTTCATCAACTCGGGGTAATGCTCCACCGCCGTATCCACAATCTTCCGAATCTCGTTCCGTTTCGCGTTCGGCGGTTGCACCGAGCCGCCGCGTACTCCGATGTTCTCCGAATCTCCAAACTCAACGACGACCGAGACCGAGCCATAAAAGCCGTGCGTGTGCGGCGGATGGTGGTCGTGCGCGTAGATGCGAAAGCTAACTCCGTCGAAAGAAAGACTGCCCACTTATGTATCGTAACTCAGGAAGTCACGCCTTCGGTAAAATAGAACACACATGATTCCAACCCTTGAGTGGCTGCCGGAAGGCGTCAATTTTCTCGATCAGACCAAGCTCCCGCTGGAGGAGACCTACGTCCTTGCGACCGACTACAGGCAGGTTGCCACCGTCATTCGCGACATGATCGTGCGCGGCGCGCCGGCCATCGGCGTCGCGGCGGCGATGGGGATGGCGCTGGGCATCGATCGCAGCGCGGCGACGACTTTGGATGCGCTAACTGCCGAGGTTGCCGTCATTGCGAAGACGCTGGCCGAGACGCGGCCCACAGCAGTGAATCTGTTCTGGGGCATCGACGAGATTCGTTCCCTCTTCAACTCGCTGGCCGCGAAGGGCGCGCCGATTGCCGAGATCAAGATTGCGGTGGTGGCGAAAGCACGCCAGATGTACGACGAGGACATTGCCGCGTGCAAACAGATGGGCGCGCACGGTGCGGCCCTGCTGCCGATCGAGGGCACGGTGCTGACCCACTGCAACGCAGGCGCGCTGGCCACCTGCGGATACGGCACGGCGCTGGGCGTGATTCGCGCGGCCATCGAGCGCGGCAACAAGCTCTCCGTCTTCGCCGACGAGACGCGGCCGTTCCTGCAAGGCGCGCGGCTGACCGCGTGGGAGCTGATGAAGGACAACATCCCAACCACCGTGATCTGCGACAATATGGCCGCCGCGCTGATGCGGCAGGGACGCATTCAGGCGGTCATCGTCGGCTCGGACCGCATTGCGGCCAACGGCGATGTGGCCAACAAGATCGGGACCTACGGCGTTGCGGTGCTGGCGCGCGAGCACGGCATTCCGTTCTACGTTGCGGCCCCGTGGTCCACCATCGACCTGGCGACGAGCACCGGCGACCTGATCCCCATCGAGCAGCGCTCGCCCGCCGAGGTGACGCACATCAACGGCAGGCAGATGACGCCGGACGGCGTGGGGATCGAGAACCCGGCCTTCGATGTGACCCCGGCGAAGTATGTGGCTGCCATCGTCACCGAGCGCGGCGTGCTGCGCGCGCCCTACGCGGAGTCGATCCGAGCCATGGCGAATAGCGCGTCTTGCCCGGCGAAGCTGGCCTCCGCGTAGCCGGGCGCCGAGCAGCAACTCCCAACCGCTATCGGGTAACCGGGTCGGCAACCGCAATCCGTGCCGTGAGATAGGCCGTCACATTACAATCTATTTCCTGTTCGTTCAATGCCTGCTGCCCCCGCTCTCTGCCTGCCGTGGGCAACTGGGTGACGCACATCACGGACAGAGGTATCCCGCGCCCCGTTGAATAAGGATCGGGCCAGCTTTGTGAGCTACGATTGAGCGTGTATTGCCCGCTCAGTGATCGAGGTGTTCCATGCCGGTTCTGCAACGCGTCTCGGTGTCTGTAAAAAATATTCTGCTGGCAACGGATTTTTCTCCTGTCTCGGAGAAGGCAGCCAGCTACGCTCGTGCGTTGGCGCTGAACTTCCGCTCCGCCGTCGAGATTGCGCATGTCTTCGATCCGTCCTCGGTCACCTCCTATCTGGAGGCGATGCTGGGTAAACCGGTCAAGCAGAGACGGCGCATCTCGAAACAGGGCCTGGAGCGGTTGCAGAAGGACTTTGCCGCCGCCGGGGTGGAGGCGCGTAGCTCCATGCCGGAGGGACACCCACCCCACGTCGCGCTGTTGAAGGCCGCCCGGCAGTTGGATACGGACCTGATCGTCGCGGGCACTCACTCCCGCTCTGGACTGGAGAGGCTGGTGCTCGGCTCGGTCGCGGAGCAGTTGATTCGCGAGGCAGCCTGCCCGGTGCTGACGGTGGGACCGCACGCGAAGCAGCCGGCGGATGGGCCTCTTGTCTTCCGAACGATGGTCTATGCCACGGATTTTTCGGCCAAGGCGTCAAAGGCCGCGGTCTTTGCCCTCTCGTTTGCGCAGGACAGCGGAGCGCATCTGTACTTCTGCTATGTCGCCGCCGCCAAGGCCGCGCCGGAGGAGAGAAAGCAGCTCGATTCCCGCTTCAAGGCCGAGCTGAAGCGCATGATTCCCGAGTCCAGCTACGAGTGGTGCACTCCGGAGACCGTGGTGGAACACGGCGAGGCCAGCAAGGCCATTCTGGACCTGTCCCGCCGCGTTGGCGCAGACCTGATCGTGCTCGGCGCGCGCAAGGCGTCGTTCTGGCTGACCCATGTGGAACATGGCCTTACACCGGATCTTCTCGCCGAGGCCACTTGTCCAGTTATGACGGTGTGCTAATATTTCGTGACGGGAGAGTTTTCTCTCGCCTCATGAGACGATGTGATCGAGGGGCTCAAGCTCAGTCGCATCCTAACCGCCGCGGTCACATCCCCCCGTCTCTGTCTTGGCGGGGAGGCCAGACTCTAAATGCCTCTCACGCCCATAATCCGTCCTGTGCGCCATTGCGTAAACTGCGATTTCCGCTCCATGCGCATGTTCTGCAGCCTGGACGAGGAGGCGCTAGCCGACTTCGATCTTATTGGCGTGAGTTCGACGCTTCCTCGCGGTGCAACGCTCTTCCTGGAGAATGCTCCGAACCAGGCAGTCTACGTCGTCTGCACCGGCCAGGTGAAGCTCTCCTGCACATCCAAGGAGGGCCGCACGCTGATCCTGAAGATCGCCATGCCGGGCGACATCCTTGGCCTGGGCGCGGTCATCTCCGGCTCCAAGTATGAAGTGACGGCAGAAACCGTGCAGCCCACCGAGATCAAGAGCATCCGGCGCGACGAGTTCCTCGCCTTCTTGAAAAAGCATGGCGATGCCAGCCTGCATGCCGCCAAGGCGCTCAGCGAAGAGTACAAGGCCGCCTTCTTCGATGCCCGCCGCCTCGCGCTCTCCGGTTCCACCGCCGGCCGCCTGGCCGCTGTACTGCTGGACTGGGGCCGCGCAGAGTCCTGCGGCAAGGCCGAGATGCGCTTCACCATGGCGCTCACCCACGAGGAGTTGGCCAACCTGGTCGGCTGTTCGCGAGAGACCATGACCCGCATGTTGGGACGCTTCAAACGCGAAAAACTCATCCAGATCCACGGCGTCTCCATTCTCATTCTCTCCCCCGAAAAGCTGGAACGTATCTCCGTTTAGGCCCTCCTCGGCCAGGGCATCGAACTCATTTCCTTCAACTTCTGACTTCTCCGCCTCATTTGAGAGCCGTGACCCATATCACAGCTTTCAGCCCTGCAACCAAATAAGATTTGGGTTCGAGGAGGTGGCTGATGCTCAACCGCTGTACTAACCACATCTGCCTTTCTGCGTTCAATCTCCTCGACAGCTCCATTTCGGAGACCTCCGATTCCCGCTTGAGGCTGCATAGTTTCTAGCGGATGGCCCAGATACCGCCGCTCGCTTATCAGAAGAGAGATGCCTCCGATGCCATTATCCAAGATCGATACCATGCCGTCCTTCGACAGACTGCTCGTTGCAACCGATTTCTCGGCTGCCTCGCAGGCCGCCTGCCGCACGGCTATCGATACCTGCCTCGCGCTGCGGGCCAGTCTTGTGATTCTGCATGTCTTCCGCCCGGTGGAGGCCGCTGCGCAGCAGACTGGCGGGCAGAAGCAGGAGGCGGGTGCGCAGGAGGCGGAGAAGAAGGCCCTCCAGGACAAGTGCCGGGCCGCGCTCGAAGAGCTGCGCCAGCAGGCCGTGCAGGCAGGCGTCGAGTGCGAGGCCATTCTGGGCAGAGGCAAGCCGACCGCGACGATTCTGGAGACTATCACAGTAAAGAAGATCGATCTGACCATCATGGGTACCAGCGCCCTGCACGGCCTGGAGCGCATCGTCTTCGACTCCACCACCGAAGCGGTGCTGCGCAAGGCACCCTGCCCGGTCCTGACCGTCGGGCCACACGCAGTGAACAGTGAGAAGGCGTTGCAGTCGGTTGGGCCGGTCGTCTTCGCGACCGACTTTCATTTCACCACGATTCATGCCATCCGCTTTGCCGCCTCCTTCTCCCAGTTGACCGCCTCGCCGCTGCATTGCCTTCATGTGATGCCGCGTTCGCTGGAGGCCTGCACCCAGTGCCAGGTTGTGCCGGCGATCATGTCCGAGGCGCTGCAACAGCTCGCCAACGAGAGCGGAGTCGTCGTCGAGACGCCCATCTGCGCCACCACTTACGGCAGCGAGGTCTCCTGCGCCGTGGTGGACTATGCCCGGCAGCAGAAGGCAAAGCTGATCGTCCTCGGCGTGCGCAAGGCGTCGCTCGAGGCATCCGAGTCACATCTGCATATCGCCTACCGCATCATCACCGAGGCCCCCTGCCCGGTGCTTACCATGGCCTTCGCCACGCAACCGGACGACGCCATCGAAACCATCCGCCGCAAGGTCCCAGCCCTGGTCTGATCCGGGTCCGGTGTGTGGTGGGTGGATGTGGAACGTGCCTTTTACGTGCCTGGGCATACCTTGCATTGTGTACGAATAGGCCACAAATTGTGGGCAGGACCGTATTGGCTCTACGGGCGCCGAATCTCTCTTTTGCAGGTCATGCAGGCGGAGTAATATCTCACGAGGCGGGTGCAAGTTCTCCGCAACTCAATCTCGGACGCGAAGAGGCTTATGACGCTTGCAACGGAACCGCTCAATGGCCGATCTCCCCGCCGCAAGATCGGCATCACCTGTTACCCCACCTATGGCGGCTCAGGCGTGGTTGCCACCGAGCTTGGCATCGAGCTGGCCGCGCGCGGCCACCAGGTCCACTTCATCACCTCGTCGCTGCCCTTCCGCCTCAGTGGCCGCGAGGCCAACATCTTCTTCCACGAGGTGGATGTCTACCACTACCCGCTCTTCGAGCACCCGCCCTACGACCTGGCGCTGGCCACGCGCATGGCCGAGGTAGCGGACTTCTACTCGCTCGACCTGTTGCACGTCCACTACGCCATTCCACACTCCATCTCCGCGCTGCTGGCGCGCCAGATGACGGAGACGCAGCAGGATGTCGCCCGCCGCCGCTATCTGCCCATCATCACCACGCTGCACGGGACCGACATTACGCTGGTCGGCCTTGACCGCTCCTACCTGCCAATTACGCAGTACGGCATCGAGCAGTCGGACGGCGTCACAGCCATCTCCAGCTACCTGCGCGACCGCACCCGCGAGGACTTCAACATCCAGAGCGAGATCGAGGTGATCCGCAACTTCGTCAACTGCGACGTCTACTTCCGCGACCCGGCGAAGGTGGCCGCCATGCGGCCGCGATTCGCCGCGCCGGCGAGTGGAGACAAGCCCGCCGAAAAGCTGTTCGTCCACCTCTCGAACTTCCGCCCCGTCAAGCGCATTCTGGATGTGATCGAGGTCTTCGCGCGCGTCGCATCCGCCCTGCCCGCGCGCCTGATGCTGATCGGCGACGGCCCCGACCGCTCTGCCGCCGAACACCTCGCCGTGCGCCTTGGTGTCGCCGGCCGCATCCACTTTCTCGGCAAGCAGGACAACGTGAACGAGCTGCTGCCGCTGGCCGACCTGATGCTGATGCCCTCGGAGATGGAGTCCTTCGGGCTGGCCGCGCTGGAAGCCATGGCGTGCGGCGTTCCCACCATCGCCACGCGAGTCGGCGGCGTCGCGGAACTCATCGACGATGGGGTCAACGGCCTGCTCTTTCCGGTCGGCGACACGGGGGCGATGGCCGCGGCCGCGATCGCCCTGCTGGGCGACGAGGCGCGGCTGGCTGCGATGGCTGCCGCCGCGCGCAAGACCGCCAGCGACCGTTTCTGCTCCAGCCGCATCATCCCTCTCTACGAGGCATTCTATGAGCGCGTCATCGCCCGCGGCCAGGCGGCGAAGCCGTGAGCAGGGGGAAGAAGCCATGAGCGAGCAACAAGATGCGTCCCCCGTCCGACTGGCTCTCACAGGCCGGCGCATCCTTGTTACCCGCGCGCCGCGTCAGGCCTCGCAGCTCGCAGAACAACTGAGAGCGCTGGGCGCTACCCCGATTCCGATTCCCACCATCGAGATCGCTCCGCCCGCCTCGTTTGCGGCCCTCGATGCCGCGCTCACAGAGCTCTCCGGCTTCGATCTGGTGGCCTTCACCAGTGCCAACGCGGTCGAGGCCTTCCACCAGCGCGCGCAGCTGCTGGGCGTTACGCCCGCGCCGCGCCGCATCGCGGTGGTCGGGCCTGCGACCGCGCGCGCGGTGGATGCGATCGGCCTCCACGCCGACGTCGTTCCACCCACTTTTACCGCCGAATCGCTCGCCAATACTATCGTCCAGACTCTGCTTCCCGAAGTTCCCGGTGCGCGCATCCTGCTGGTGCTGGCCGAGCAGGCGCCCGCCACGCTCGCCTCCGCGCTGGTGGTTGCCGGAGCTCGCGTCACCGTCGCCGCAGCGTACAGCAACCACATCCCCCAGGCCTCGCTGGCGGCTGTTGCCGCCCTCTTCGCCGACCCATCGAACTATCCCGACGCCGTCACCTTTACCAGCGCCTCCACCGCTGGCAACCTCATCGCCCTGCTGGAGGCCGCGGGCCTCAGCCTGCCCGCCACTACAGTGCGCGC
>Ga0187847_10004250_pt1 | contig 10617 bp, 5 predicted proteins | sample June2016WEW_4_10_FD_132458 | JGI IMG/M metagenome (GOLD analysis project Ga0187847, IMG submission 132458) | Peatland microbial communities from SPRUCE experiment site at the Marcell Experimental Forest, Minnesota, USA - June2016WEW_4_10 | ecosystem: Environmental > Terrestrial > Soil > Wetlands...
CCGCTGCAATGAGCACGACGAGGCCCAGCAACGACGACGCCGTGAAGATCTGTCGCGTGCTTTCGCTGTTGATCGCGGCCGGCTTATCGTCGCTCGCTTTCGCCCAGGAGGCCGAAAAGCCGCAACTCAACGGTTCTGCCGCTCGAACTCCAAAACACTATTCGCTGCCGGCCACGCCGGACAATGTGCAATGGGGCTGGTACGACGTTCACGAGAAACCACGGCTCACGATTCATTCGGGTGATACGGTTTCGATCGAGACTATTTCGCATTCGCTCGGTCAGATCAAACCCGGCGTAGCGATGGATCAGGTGATCGAGTTGCGCAAGCAGAACGACGGCGGCGGCCCGCACTCGATTACCGGCCCGATCTATGTCGAAGGGGCCGAACCTGGCGACACGCTCGAGATTCACATTCTCAAGATCGTGCCAAAAGCCGATGCGTTCAATTTCAACCTGCCGGGACTGCAGTTCCCTGCGGTTGGATTATTGGCCTCCGAATTTCCCGACGGGTTCATTCGCTACTACCATTTGGATCTCGCGAAAATGCAGACCGAGTTCAAACCCGGGATCCTCATCGATCTGAAGCCATTCCCGGGCACCTTTGCGGTCGGCGTCGACCCGAACGAGCCGGATGCCAAGGCCGGACCGCCGATTCACGATGCGAGCGGCCGCACGAGCACACTGCGGCCCTGGAAGAACGGGTCCAATATGGATCTCAACGAGCTACAGGTCGGTTCGACCTTGTATTTGCGGGTGTTTCAACCGGGCGGCTTGATCTGGACCGGAGATTCTCATTGCCGCCAGGGCAACGGCGAAGTCAACCTGACCGCGCTCGAGTGCGCCTACCGAGAAATTGAAATCCAACCCGTCGTGCGCAAGGATTTGAAAACCGACTGGCCCTGGGCGGAGACTCGGACACACTGGATCTTCATGGGCTATGACGAGGACCTGAATCAAGCGATGCGGATTGCGGTCGAGCAGACCGTGCATTGGCTCTCGACGCAATCGATCGTACCGATGAGCCGTGAAGAAGCCTACGCGCTGACCTCGATCGTCGGCGATTGCCGCGTGACCCAGGTCGTCGATATTCGCAAGGGCGTGCACTGCATGATCCCCAAGTCCGTGTTCGTGAACTACCGCGCGACTCGCACGCACGCACACTGAGTCGCCTCGCCGCAATCGCTGAACGCGAATCATGCGCGAGCAATTGACCTGAAAACGATTGCAATTGCGCTGCGCGCCATAGATTGGTGCAACCGCCGCCCCGCCCCGGAGTTATTTTGTTCATCTGTCGGATAAGTTCGCCCGAATCGCAATGATGCGATGCGTATGTGCACTTTAGGACTTCGTCCACCGGCCGATAATTACATTGCACCGCACATTCCCTGTGCCCGGTCCAAGTTTGGGAGAGATCGTGAAGTTTCGCGTCACCATTACCGCCCGGCTCTTGCTGGCGTTCGCCGTCGTCATCGTCGTGTTTGGGGGCGCCGTGGCCCTGAGCATCGCGCGGCTCGCCGACTTCAAGGCAACAGTGCATTCGATCACCGCGGGCGACCTGCCGAAGGAGCGCACCGCGAACGCCTGGATCGTGCGGCTGCTGCAAACCGCGCATCACACGAGCGACATGCTGATTCTCGAAGACCCCGACAAGATCAAAGAGGAACTCGCGGCCGTCCAGCGAGACACCGACATGGGCAAGCAATACATGGATGAACTGACCGCGAGCGCAACGCTGCCCGAAGAGCAAGCGGCGCTCAAAGAGGTCGTCGACGCCCGCAACACCTATATGACGCTCGAGGGCGGATATCTCAGCTTGGTCGGCGCCGGCTTGATTCCCTCCGCCAAGCGAATCCTGCTCGTGGAAGCGGGACCGGCGCAGGCGGAATATATCGAAAAGCTCGCCAAGTTCGTCGAACTGGAGCGCGGGCTGGTCAAGACCCGCGCGGATCTGATCGATCCGGCCTACGAGCGCACCAAGCGACTGTTGCTGCTGCTCTCGGCGGTGGCCGCAGGACTCGGTTGCCTCGTCGCTCTCGTGTCGACTTGGAAGCTGCGCAGCCAACTGGGCGGCGAACCCGCGGACGTCGCCGCGGTCGCGAACAAAGTGTCTGTCGGCGATTTTTCGAGCAGCATCACGCTGCGCTCGGGAGACAAGACGAGTTTGTTTGCGAGCGTCGCGAAGATGCAGAAGAGCCTCCAAGATCGCATCGAACAGGATCATCTGCGCGCCGAAGCAGAACACGCGGTCGCCGCCGAGAACGGCCGCATCCGCAGCGCGCTCGATCAGGTATCGGTGGCCGCGATGCTCGCCGATACCGACGCCAAGATCATTTATATGAACGGCGCGATGCGCGCTTTGCTGAACCGCCAGTGCGACGAGATCCGCAAAGACCTGCCGCAGCTCGACCTGCAAGCTCTCCTGGGCGGCACGCTCGACGTGTTCCACCAGGTACCCGTATTCCAGCGCAATCAGCTCGCCGAGCTCGGCAGTGCACACAGCGCGGAATTCAAATTAGGCGATGCGATCCTGCGGATCATCGCAAATCCGGTGCTCGACGCCGGCGGCGCGCGCATCGGCACGATCGTGCAATGGTTCGACCGCACCCAGGAAGCGGCCATCGAAGAAGAGGTGCAGAACACGGTTTCCGGCGTCATCGACGGCAACCTCACGGTGCGCATATCGGAACACGGCAAAGAGGGATTCTTCAAGAATCTCGCGGTCGGCATGAATCGATTGGTCTCGAGCACCGCGGACATGCTGCGCGGAATCGCGACCGCCGCCGCCGAGGTCAGCACGGGCGCGAACGAGATTTCGCGCGGCAACGCGGACTTGAGCCGTCATATCGAGCAACAGGCCGCGAGCCTCGAAGAGACGAGCTCGTCGATGGAGCAGATGACCTCCTCGGTCAAGAACAGCGCGGACAACGCGGCGCAGGCCAGCCAGCTGGTGTTCGCGGCGCGCGATCAAGCCGAAAAAGGCGGCGCCGTGGTCCAATCGGCGGTTGCCGCGATGAGCGAGATCAACACTTCTTCAAAAAAGATTGCCGACATCATCGGGGTCATCGACGAGATTGCGTTTCAGACCAACTTGCTCGCGCTCAATGCGGCTGTCGAAGCGGCGCGTGCCGGCGAGCAGGGCCGCGGATTTGCGGTGGTCGCCTCCGAGGTCCGCAATCTCGCCTCGCGCTGCGCCGCGGCCGCCAAGGAGATCAAAGGTCTGATTCAGGAGTCCGTGATCAAGGTCGACGACGGCACCAAGCTCGTGTCGGCGTCGGGAACGGTGCTCATGGAAATCGTGACCGGCGTGAAGAAAGTCACCGACGTGGTCGCCGAGATTGCCTCCTCGAGCAAGGAGCAAGCGGCGGGCATCGAGCAGGTCAATAAGGCGATCATGTCGATGGACGAATCGACGCAGCAAAATGCGGCGCTCGTCGAAGAAGCCGCAGCTGCGGCCGAGTCGCTGACCGAGCAGGCCGCGAACCTTGCACAGCTCATGGCGCGCTTTCAGGTCGGCGAGCACGCCTCGAACACGACGGCCGCGCCGGCTGCATCGACCGAACGGCGCGCCGTGTCGCGCCCATGGTCGCAATCGGGTGCGAACCGGCGCGCGAATTCCTGAGCTCGCAGCGCTTCCGCCGCCGATCAGGGCTCCGCTTCACCGGTCAGCGCGACAAACGAGCCGAGGCCGTCGCGCACGACTCGAAGCAACACGGGATCCTGCGGTGTCGGCTTGCCGGTCGTCGCAAGATCCGACGGTTCGACGAGCTGAGTGGTAGCGACGTGGGTAATGAGATCGCCAACCCGCAGCCCCGCCAATGCGCCGGGTCCCGATGGCCGCAATTGCGTGATGATCAGCCCAGCGGGCTCATCCGTGGCCTTGATCGCCTTGCGAATCTCGGCGGTCGTCTCGGCGACGCCGACTCCTAGCGCCGGCACCCACGTATCGAGGCCGCCGGTCATGCCCGGATCGGCGGGCGGGTCCGGGAGCCGGCCGATTTTCAATGCGACCGACTGTTCTGCGCCTGCTCGCAGGATCGTCAGCGTGACGAGCGAGCCCGGAACGAGCCGCGCGGTAATTTTGCTGAGATCCTTGAAGGTCACGTGTTCCGCGCCGATGCTGAGCAATACGTCACCGACGACGAGTGCGCCGAGCGCGGGTCCTTGCGCATCGAGCGCCGTCACGAGAGCGCCGGCGGGTGCCTTCATATGCAGCGCCGTTGCCAATATCGGCGTCACCGTCTGCGCGGAAATACCGAGATATCCTCGCTCCACCCGACCGTGTGCCTCGAGTTCACGAACGATCGCGGTGACGGTCTCCGCGGGAATCGCAAAACCAAGCCCGACGGATCCGCCATTCGGCGAGAAAATCGCCGAGGTCACGCCGACGACCGTGCCGTCCGCGCTCAGCAGCGGTCCACCGGAGTTGCCGCGGTTGATCGACGCATCGGTCTGCAGGAAATCGATATACGGATCGTCTTCGAGCGTTCGCGCCCGGGCCGAGACGATACCGGCACTCACCGATTGGCCCAACCCGAATGGGTTACCGATCGCGATCACCGCGTCCCCGACCGACACCGCATCCGAGGACCCCAGGTGCAGCGCCGGAAGGCGTCCCGCCTCGATGCTGAGCAGTGCGATGTCGGTGACCGCATCGGCCCCGACGACTTTCGCGGCGAGTTCCCGTCCATCCGAGAGGCGTACGCGCACCGTGCGCGCACCGACGATCACATGTCGGTTGGTGACGATCATGCCGTCTTCGCGAACCACGAAACCGGAGCCGAGTGCGCGCGACGGACCGTCGTCACGCCCCGCATCACCACCCGGCGTCGAGAGCAGGCGTCGAATGATCGCATCCATCGCATTCGGATCGGTGTCGGCCGCCGCGCGTCGTTCAGCGCGCTGTGCCGCGCGCTCTGCCGCGCCGATGTGTTCTTCGACGACGAGAACCGTGACCACGCTGGGCGCAATTCGCCGCACGAGCGCAGCATAGCCCGACGGGGCTGCGGCGCCGGCGGCGCCGGCCCAGCAGCCGACGAGCGCAACGGCGAACAGGCAGGCGGATCGCAGGGGGCGGTAACTTTGCATGGTGGGCATCGGCGGGTCTCCAGATCTGCATTCTACGCCAGTCGTCTGAGTCACACTGCGGCAGGGGGTTCTCGCTCGAGGTTCGGCAGAAAAGCCGCGAATAATCCGAGCACCGGCAGCACCGAACAGAACTCGTAGACCCGTTCGATGCCGACCTGATCGGCGAGCGCGCCGAGCACCGCGGCGCCGATGCCGCCCACGCCGAATGCAAGCCCGAAGAACAAACCCGACACCATGCCGACCTTGCCGGGAACGAGTTCTTGCGCGAACACGACGATCGCCGGGAAAGCCGACGCGAGAATGAGCCCGATCACGACGACGAGCGGTCCGGTCCAGAACAAATTCGCGTAGGGCAGCATCAACGTGAACGGCAAAGTGCCCAAGATCGAAAACCAGATCACGCGTTTACGGCCGATGCGATCGCCGAAGGGTCCGCCGAGCACGGTGCCGACCGCAACCGCGGCGGCGAACACGAACAATTCGAGCTGTGCATTGCGCACCGACAAACCAAAGCGATGAATCAGATAGAACGTGAAGTAGCTCGTCAGGCTCGCGAGGTACACATACTTCGAACACACGAGCACGAGCAGCACGGCGATGCCGCGTCGCGCGCTGCCAGGGGGCAGCGCCGCATGCGCGGCCCGTTGCTTGGCTCCGATCTTGAGGCGCTCGAGCCCGTGGTGCTTGTACCAGACTCCGACGTTCCACAAGATCGCGCCCGACAGCAGCGCAAGCAACGCAAAGAACGCGAGACTCGATTGCCCCCAGCGCACCACAACGAGCGCCGCGGCGAGCGGACCCAGGGCCTGCCCGACATTGCCGCCGACCTGAAACAGCGACTGCGCGAGGCCGTGGCGGCCGCCGGCGGCCATGCGCGCGACGCGCGCCGACTCCGGATGAAACACCGATGAACCCACTCCCAGCAAACTCGCGCCCACGAGCAGCACCGCGTAGCTGTGCGCCGCGGAAAGCACGAGCAATCCCGCGAGTGAAAACACGGTGCCGCCGGGCAACGCCAGTGGCGTCGGACGCCGGTCCGCATAGAGGCCCACGATCGGCTGCAGGATCGACGCTGTTATTTGATAGACCAGCGAAACGATGCCGACCTGGCCGAAGCTCAGTCCAAAATCGGCCTTGAGGTTCGGGTAGATCGCCGGCAGCAGCGCCTGCATCATGTCGTTGAGCAGGTGGCAGAAGCTGATCGCGAGGATCACCGCAAATACGGTGTGATCGGCCCGCGCCGCCGTACGCACCCGGCTCTTCGCCCGATCTTGCATTCGCAGCTCTCCTTGAGTGGAGCGCTAAGATACGGTGTCGAATTGGCGCCCGCCAGAGCGATCGGACCACGCGATGAATTGCGTGCCGGTAATTCTTCATTTTGCCGCCGATCCATGAGTCCCGCAAGCAGTGGACCGATCGGTGCGCCCCATGTACGGTGGGCTCACCCACGATCCTCGATTGCGCGAACTCAAGAATAAACCTCAGGAGCAACATCATGGGAAATGCGGCGCCTTCCGCTTCGTCGCCCGCCTCGCCGGAGCGCGTGCCGGAGCCGGCTGTAATCCCGACCGCCGACGGCCGCCGAGATCTTGCGGTGGCCCTATTGACGCGGCTGTTTGCCGGTTTCTCGGGAACCCTGTCTCTACGCCTATGGAGCGGCCCGAGTTTTCGCGTGGGCGGCGGTCCGGCGGACGCGCCGGAGCCGCGCTACACGCTCGTGCTCAACAGCCCCGAAACGGTTTCCGCGCTGGTTTTGGGGCGCGACCCTTTGCGCATCGCCGAAATGTATTTTCGCGGCGAAGTGGACATCGACGGCGACTTCTTCGAGGCGCTCGAGCTGCGCAATCACCTCAAGTCGCTGAGTCTGCCGCTCATCGAGCGCTTCAAAGCGGTCTTTTCGGCGCTGCGCCTCGGCGCGATGCGCGATTCGCCGTCGGAGGCGACGAGGCGCGAAATTGCGCTCGCAGCGAAGCGCGTCAAGCGGCATACGAAATCAGAGAATGCGAGCGCGATTCAATTTCATTACGATATCTCGAACGATTTTTATGCATTGTGGCTCGATCGGGCCATGGTCTATTCGTGCGCATACTTCGAGACGCCCACGGTTGATTTGGATCATGCGCAAGCTGCGAAACTGGAGCACATTTGCCGCAAGCTGATGCTCAAGCCCGGCGAGACCCTGCTCGATGTCGGCTGCGGCTGGGGCGCACTGTTGATTCACGCCGCCAAATATCACGACGTCAAGGCGCATGGCATCACGCTGAGCCAAAAGCAGCTCGACTTGGCGAGGCAGCGGATCGCGAGCGCCGGCCTCGAGGATCGAGTCAGCGTCGAGAAGCTCGACTACCGCGACCTCAAAGGCGAATCGCTCTATGACAAGGTTGCCAGCGTCGGAATGTTCGAACACGTCGGCCTCGAGAACCTGCCCGTTTATTTCTCGACGATCGAGCGCGTATTGAAGCCCGCGGGGCTGTTCCTCAATCACGGAATCACGCACGAGCATGGCGGATGGGACGATTCGATCTCGACGAGATTCATCAATCGCTACGTGTTTCCGGACGGCCAGCTCGACAGCATCGGCAACATTCAAAGCCGCATGGAGAGCGCGCGGTTCGAGATCAGCGACGTCGAATCATTGCGGCCGCACTACGCGCTGACCTTGCGACATTGGGTTGCGAGGCTCGTGGATCGCCACGAGCAAGCGCTCGCGTTCGTCAGCGAGTCGACGTATCGCGTTTGGCGGCTCTATATGTCGTGCTGTGCACTCGACTTCGAAGCCGGAGAAATCGGCGTCTACCAGGTACTCGCGGTCAAGCGCCCTGCATCGAGTCATACGTTGCCGCTGACCCGACGGCATATCTACGACAAGCCCCGTATCGGGCCCGGTCGCTGAAGCGCTGATTCAGAACCGCGCTAATCCTGCCGGCGCAGTTTCGCGACCTGTGCGGCGGTCAGATGCGAGCCGACGGCCCCGAATCGCACCGTCACATAATTCGCGACGCTCGCGATCTCCGCGTCCGAGTAGCTGCTGCCGAATGCCGGCATGTTCGATGGACCGGCCTTTGCCTCGCGCTCGCCGCCGTGAATCACGACCTGAGCGACGTTGATCGCGGTTGCATCGTTGACCGAGCGCGAGCCGGTCAGGTTTGCCACGGCGATGCCCGGACTGATGCCGGTCCAGCCATGGCAGCCTGCGCAGGCGCCTTCATAGACGGCCCTGCCGCGCGGTTCCGCGGCAAGGTCTGCAAACGTCGCGGCCGCCGGTGCGGTTCGCGGCTGCGGCAGGTCTCCGGTCGTGATGCTCGGCACCGTGTGCAAATAGCTCACGATTGCCGCAAGATCGCTGTCCTTGAGATGCCCAAGGCTTTCATCGACCGCCTGGCCCATCGGCCCCGATGCGGTGCCCCGCCCGCTCGCATGACCCGATGCGAGATATTGAATCAGTTCAGCATCGCTCCAAGCACCGACGCCGCTGCCGATATCGGGTGTGATGTTGTAGGCGCGCCAGCCCGCTTGGACCGCTCCCGAGAATTTCTGGCGGTTATTCAACGCAAACCCTAAGTTTCGCGGCGTGTGGCATTCGCCGCAATGACCCAGCGCTTCGGTCAGATATGCGCCGCGATTCCAGACCGCGTCCCGATCGGTGTTCGGCTCGTAGCGCCGGTCGGGATTGAACAGCGCCGACCAGAGGGCCATGAGATTTCGCTGGTTGAACGGAAACACCAGCGTGTTCGCAGGCGCCGGCGCATCGACCGGCTTGAGCGAGAATAGATACGCCTTGATCGCGAGCGCGTCGTCGTCCGACAGGTAGGTATAACTCGCATAGGGCATCGCCGGGTAGAGCCTCGTGCCGCCGCGGCCGATGCCCTTGTGTAGCGCATTCAAGAAATCGGCGTTCGTGTAGCTGCCGATGCCGGTGTCGAAATCCGGTGTGATATTGGTCGAATAGAGCGTTCCGAACGGCAACACGAACGCGCGGCCGCCGGCGAACGGAACCCCGTCCTCGGCGGTGTGGCAGGCCATGCAATCGGCGGCGCGCGTGAGATATTCACCGCGCTCAACGAGACTCCCGGTCTTCAGTTCGTCGGGCACGCCCGTGGGATCGCGACCTTGATATTTCGCGAGTGCGACGCGCGTGCCTTTGGCAAACGCGGTCGGATCCGGCCCCGACGCGAGATAACCCGCGAATGCAGCCGCGGCCAGCGCCAAAACTCCCAGAGTCCACAAAATCGGATGGTCAACTCGACCGCTGTTTTTTGCTCTCGTCATGGTTGCGGCCTCGGCTCCTCGAGCTCAAGCGGTTTTCGGAAAGGGCAGCATGTGAACGCGCTTGCCGGTCGCGGCGAAAATCGCATTGGCAACCGCCGGGCCGATGGGTGCCACACCGGGTTCGCCGACACCGGTGGGCGCCTCGGTCGAATGCACGATGTGCACCTCGACCTTCGGCATTTCGTTGATGCGCAGAACGCGGTAATTATTGAAATTATCCTGCTCGATGCGGCCGTTCTTCAAGGTGATCGCGCCGTACATCACGGCACCGAGGCCGAAGCCGATGCCGCCTTCCATTTGCGCGGTGATCACATCCGGATTGATCGGGATGCCGCAATCGACCGCACACACGACGCGATCGACGCTCACATTGCCCGCCTCATCGACGCTGACTTCGGCGACCTGCGCGACGAAAGTTTTGAATGCTTCGCCGACCGCGATGCCGCGGCCTTTGCCCTTCGGCAGCGGTCCGCTGTTCCATCCCGCCTTCTCAGCCGCGAGTTCGAGCACCGCCAACATGCGCGGCTCATGCGCGAGCAGATCACGGCGGAACACGAACGGATCCTTGCCGGCCGCGTGAGCAACCTCATCGATGAAGGCCTCGACCGCGAACGTCGTATGCGAACTGCCGACCACGCGCCACCAGAGTACGGGCACGCCGGTCTTGGTGGTCGCCAGATTGACGTCGATGTTGGGTATGTCATAGGCAATCGTCGCGGCGCCCTCGACCGAGGTCGGGTCGATGCCGTTCTTGACCATGACCTCGAACGGGCCGCCGGCCATGATCGATTGGCCGACGATCACATGCCGCCAACCGACCAATTCCTTCTTGTCGTTCAATCCCGCTTCGAGCTTGTGAAAGTACATCGGCCGATAAAGACCGCCGTGCAGATCATCCTCGCGCGTCCACTGCAGCTTGATCGGCGTACCATCGGCGCCGTAGGCTTTCGCGATCGATACCGCCTCGACGATGTAGTCGGATCCGACGTTCGCGCGCCGTCCGAAACTGCCGCCGGCGTACAGCGTATGGATGCTCACGTGCTGCGGATCGAGTCCGGCCGTCTTGGCCGCATTCGCCTGATCGATCGTCTGGAATTGGTCGCCGGCCCAGATCTCGCAGCTCGTCGAGGTCAGCTTGACGACCGCATCGAGCGGCTCCATCGGCGCGTGTGCGAGATACGGAAATTCGAAGCTCGCGGACAGCTTGTGGGCGGCTCGCTGGATCGCCGGGGCCGCATCGCCGACCTTGCGCGCCGAGAGC
>Ga0187847_10004252_pt1 | contig 10615 bp, 7 predicted proteins | sample June2016WEW_4_10_FD_132458 | JGI IMG/M metagenome (GOLD analysis project Ga0187847, IMG submission 132458) | Peatland microbial communities from SPRUCE experiment site at the Marcell Experimental Forest, Minnesota, USA - June2016WEW_4_10 | ecosystem: Environmental > Terrestrial > Soil > Wetlands...
CGCGACGTGTTCATAGACGAACGGCCCGCGCGTCTCGGTGTGGCACTTGGTGCAGATCATGTTCTGGTCGGCCGTGGACTTCAGGTTGTTGGCTAAGAAGGTGCCGTGCACGTCGTGGCAATCGCTGCAGGTAATTAAGCCTTCGTTCACCTTGTGGTGGAACGGCATGTTGAACGCCGGTTTAGTGTCGGCGTGGCATTGGAAGCAGAGCTTAGGCTGCGCAACCTTCAGCAGGTTTTCTTCTTCGTTGCTTTGATGAACGCTGTGGCAGCTGATACAGCTGACGTTCGCCCTGGCATGGGGCGAGCGCTCAAAGTTCGGGTGCGCTCCCGCGTGACAGGTCAGGCACTTGGCGTCAACCTCTTTCGTCGAAGCGTTCTTGAACGTATAGATCTTGCTCACGTCGCCGCCGCCGGCTACGTGCTCCGCACCCGGACCATGGCAGCCCTCGCACCCCTGCTTCGAGGGCCCGCCCTGCTTATTCAGCGTAGTCTTCAAGTGCGGAGTTTTCTCCCACGAGTTATAAATCTCCTCATGGCAGGTTTTGCAGGTTTCCGCGCCAACATACTTGGAGGGTTCGGCCGAAGGCGCGCCGGGCCCAGCCACGCCGGCGGATTGAGCGGTCCCGGATTGGCCACTCTCGTTGGCGATCGGATGACCAACCTGGCCCAGAGCCGAAGCGGCGAGGCAATAGGACAGGAACGCGACTGAAGCAGCGTAAGACGCCATGGAGTTTGATGGCATGTGGATATTTGTTTAACAGCCAACAAACTACTGCAATTCGCAATTTCGCGATGGTCAATATTGCTCACTCTAAAAAATAAAGAGCGGGGATTCGCTCATGAAGGGCATTCAGGCGCGGCGGGAGTAGGGAAATGGTTTTAGATCGTTTTGACGGAATAGCGATCGACGGTTTCCGGGTAGAGAAGACAGTGAAGCACGCGGCGGTAATCCAAGTGGTGTCTCTATGCGTGGGCAGAGGGGTTCTAGAAAAAGACGAAATAACAGTTAGCACTGGTTTGACCTCTGGAGATATTGACTGCGGTGCGATTTTGAAGGCGAAAGGACCCTCGCCGCCATTTCCCAAGGTTATGCTTTTCCGGGCCTTGCCCGTTATTGATTCGTTATATTCGCAAAGAGGAATGCTCTATCCACTTTTTCTGCAAGTCCCCTCCGCCGACACCGGCACTTCCTAGGCGACCGGCATGACTTCCCGACCCCATGTTTGACTGTCCAAATTCTCGTCGGATGGGAATCGAGAGCATGCAACGATCTGCTCCGCCTTGCTCATTCCGCCGACTTGATTGTGTTTCGCGTGACTGCCGATCGACCGCTACGGAATTCTGCTGCTGGCCGGCATCTGTTTCTGACGGCACAGATAAAGAAATGCGAACGCCACGGCCACCGCGAACATTCCCCACTTGACCGACAGCAGTGTCCAGAAGATGCCCAAGTAGTCAAGTTCCCGCATCCAAAGGAACTTTTGGATTAGGCCGAGACAAAGTCCAAGAACGACGACGAACGCGGCGGCTGAAAATAGACTCCATCTCAGGAGGTGGCGTGTCTTGGGTGGCACGCTTCGGTGGCCGATATCTTGCGGTCCATTTGTCTTCTCGGGCGTGATTCTCTCAACTAGGGTAGCGCTCATTATGCATTCACCGTGGGATTCTCTGAAGTCCTGCACACTATCAGGCAAGCGGCGATGTCAAATCTGGTCAATTGTGCACATGCCTGTACGGAATGTGCAGGCCTGCCTGATGAATGCATGGGAGGAAAGCTTGCGCCCGGCTTCCAACCTGTGAGATCACGGGACTATTGCGTTGAATAAATTGAATTGTGATCCTAATTGCACAGAAAAACGTTCCGCCGTCTGCCGCGGCTACTTCTTTATCAGAGTCTGGATACCATTCCAGGTAATTTCGGCGCCGATGCAAAGCAGAATAAAGGACATCACGCGCAGAATACCCTGCGTAATCGAGGGCGAGAGTTTGGCCGTCATCAGATCGGCATAGGCATAACTGAAGTAAATGACAATGCCGATGAGGAGCGTCGCAAAAAGCAGGCCCAGATGAGCGAGGGCCGAATAGAGCAGCGATGGGTTGGAGGCGTGGGCGGCCAGCGTGAGGGCCACGACGATGGTCCCCGGGCCGGCCGTGATGGGAAAGGTGAGCGGGTAGAATATCTTGTCTTGCAGGCTCTCGGAAGATGCTGAGATTGGAGCGGCCTTACTTTCGGGTTCTTGCTGGTTTAGCCATCCCCACCCCATGATGGCGAGGACAAGACCACCGGCAACTTGCACGATGGGCAGAGAAATCCCAAAGAAGCGAAGTATGTAGCCGCCTGCCATTTGGATGATCAGCAGGAACCAGATTGTGCTGACGGCAATCTTCCGCGCCAGTACCTTCATGGTGGGAGGGTTAGGGTTCCCCACCACCGACAAAAACAGCACGGCCGAGCCGATCGGGTTGATGACGGGGACGAGCGCACTGAACCCAAGAGGAATAAATCTGAGAACGAGCAGGAGTTCTTTCACGGTTTCCCTCAGGTGTCCAACGGAGGAATCATTATATGAAAGCTGTTTATGGTGCGTGGCCTTGGGCACAAATCGGTCGCGGTGGGTTTCGAACCTGTCGAAGCTTGGGTTTGAGCAAGACCTTATGGTAGGAGAATCGAGCGCAGTGGCCAGGTCGAATAGTGATCCTTATTGCACAGAAACGCACTCACTTGCTTGCTTAGCATGCGTATTGTGACCTTAAGGAGAAATGACAACATGTTGAAACGTATTCTGATCGTTACAGCCCTGACGTTTGTAGTAACGCTAACCGCAGTCGCGGCGGATCGCGACGATGATATTTCTCGCACTCAGAAGGCTGCCCAAGTCTTCCAGCAGATTATGGACACACCGGATCAGGGCATTCCTCACGGCCTGCTGGAATCGGCTAAATGCATCGCCATCATCCCAGGCGACAAGAAGTTCGCCTTCATCTTCGGTGGTAGCTACGGCCGGGGAGTGGCAACCTGTCGCACCGCGATCGGCTGGAGCGCTCCCATGTTTGTAGCGATCGATGGAGGCAGTGTGGGTTACCAGATTGGCGGTTCGTCCACCGATCTCGTGATGCTCTTCATGAACGATCACGCCCTGCAAAGTCTGATGAGCGACAAATTCAAGCTGGGAGCCGATGCTTCCGTAGCGGCGGGACCGGTTGGGCGCAACGCCGCTGCCGGCACTGATCTTAAGCTTAACGCGGAGATTCTCTCCTATTCACGTTCCAAGGGACTGTTTGCCGGAGTGAGCCTGAATGGCGCGGTGATGCAAGCCGACAAGAGCGGCGATCAAGCCATGTACGGCCACGATGTGAACCGGCGGGAAATTCTGAACGGCACCGTTGCCGTTCCTGCTTCAGCACAACCGCTGTTGGATGAAATCGGGGGATACACCCGGATGGCGAAAGCCGAATAGTACAGCTAAATCCTGGCACAGCCGAGGCCCAAAGGTCTGCCGGATCTTGGCCTTCACAGTCGTAGAGGTTGGGTGCGCTCATCCGGGCACGAGCCCAACCTCTACTCGTCTTCTAGCCGTTGGAAAATGTTAGGCTTCTCGTCGGCGCGGCGGTAGTTGGCGAGGGTAATTCGCGCACCCGTGTTTGTCGAACGCTTCCTTAATTCTTGACGGCGCCTGTACCGAAATAGGGCCAGTATTCGACATGATCCAACTGCAACCCCGCCGCAAACGTTTCATTCTCCGCTAAACCAACTCATTTGGCCACTACTATGTGCAGGGCGTGGGATACGCCACCATTCAGGACGTTCTTACCAGCGTGCAGTTTCCGCTCTACTTTCTCATCCTGCTGTTTGTGGCGAAGCTGTTGGCCACTTCTCTGACGCTCGGATCAGGAGCGTCGGCCGGCGTATTTTCCCCGGCACTGTTCCTGGGCGCAACTGCTGGAGGCGCATACGGTCTCCTGCTGCACCGGCTATTCCCCGGTCTTGGAGTCGCCGCGCCCGCGTTTGCCGTGGTTGGGATCGGTGGCGTTGTCGGTGGCGCGACGGGTGCAGCCCTGGCTGCCATCGTGATGATCTTCGAGATGACGCTCGACTATACGGTGATCATTCCACTCACCCTGACGGTTGCCATCAGCTACGCCATCCGGAAAGTCGGTTCTTCTTTTGGTTCGTCCATGGGGCAGCTCTTGCGCCTGCCTGCATGGCAAAAAGTCCACCAACTCGCCCCGCAGCGGTGCTTGCCTATGCCGGTCTCGGTGTGTCGATGACTTGCGGTACGCCGTGGCCTTTGGCCTCTGGAGCGTGCCTACCAGCAGCGAGAGCGCCCACAGGATTGCCGGCCCGACCGTTCGCGTCGACAGCGCCGCGTGGTCGCGAGTCGAAGCCATCACCGACTCTCCGACAGCACAAAGGTTCGGGGTGGCATGAAAATGCTCTCGCCTTCCACTTCAAACGGTGTAGCCCAGTTCCAGGACCCTATTGCTCTCCGGCGACAGAAGGAAGCGCTCTGCCTGCAGGTTGGAGGCACCGAGGACCTGCGCCCGTTTGCAAACCTTCCACGGATGCGATGATAAGTCTGTGCACTATGAACCACTTTTCTGGCGGGACAACACGAAAGCCCGCATCGCTGTCGTCGAGATGAACCTGATTCGTGCTGGGGAGAAGCGTCTCACGGTCTCGATAGTCGGGCCGCGGCGGAGTGACTGTTGTTCCAAATCCGCCAGGCGGAATGTCGAGCCCGCCCTTGAATCCTTGTAAGAAACGCCACGGTCAATATTGATCAGCAAGATAAGCACCGATGCCCGACGCTTGCTATGCAATTACCTCGATTATCGGGATAAGCTGCCGGCCTTTGCTTCTTGCGAAGCGACTTCGGAGTATCCAGAATTTAACGGCGCAACAGTTGCAGATGGTCTTCAGGAAAGACTCTGAAGTCACTCAATCTGGAATCGTGAAACGAGCGGAAAACTCAAGTTCCGGATGGACCGCGGATAAGCGTGTTGACAAGACCGCAATGTTGGCGATCGCTTAAGATAGTCCTTTCTTAGCCTTGTTCTTTTTCGGGATCGCCGATCGCAAAGAGGTTCCCCAAGCGCCGGAGCGTAGTGAAATAACCCGCTTCGACTACTCGAAAGCCGTAGTTTTCCCAACGTGTTTCCTGCCCACCCCGCTCCGCATGTTCCCGCAACGAGTGTGTCGTATCGACGACTGCACGGCCTGATTGTCGATGGCAAATTAAACCTGTCCCTGAATGATCTTAGCCTGCTGTATAACCCTGCGAGTTTAACAAGCGGCGTACGTTCTCTCAACACTACTAACTATTGGCAGGCGGGCAACATTTGTCGCTTCTTTACACTAAGGTAATGGACTTGGTGATTGTTGTCACATTTCCCGACAAACGGCTGTTGGTATGCTCCACTGGGAGTAACAGACAGGGTACTTCTCATCGTCATAGGCGATATCGCAGGTCTACTGTTCGCGAGTTTGACCGTGGGAAGAACGACCGTAACAAACGAAACAATACAACTACTCAAGTTGGATAGCTCTAATGCCGACTTTTACAAGTTATGGCACGATGCGGGGCAAGCGGCAAACGTGGCGCCGGCGAACGGCCGCCCCGGCTTGCCGGTTGGTTATGCCGGGAAGAACGAGGCTGAGATTGAGGCAGGGAAAATGTGCCGAGTGTTAATCGCGGATGACGATCGTATCTCATGCAAGCTCCTGGGGGGCTTACTGACAAAGTGGGGATACGAAGTCGAAGTTGTACATGACGGCGATGACGCGCTGCGCGAACTGGTGAAACCGGACGCTCCCCAACTGGCGATCCTCGACTGGATGATGCCGGGCCTGGACGGAATTGAAGTCATAAAGAAATTGCGGGCCACCCACCGCGAGTCGGCGACGTATGTGTTGCTGCTGACGTCGAAGGGCCAAAAAGAAGACCTTCTGCGAGGCCTGGACGCGGGCGCCGATGACTATCTCAAGAAGCCCTTTGACGCCCAGGAGTTACGGGCCCGCCTGCGAGTAGGAACCGAGCACAAGAACATCGAAGCGGCGCTGCGCGAGGCGGAGCGGAAATATCGCGGGATCTTCGATCAGGCGGTGGTGGGAATTTTCCAGAGAACCCCGGAAGGGCGCTACCTGAGCGTCAATGCGGCGATGGCGGCTATTTTCGGATACGAGTCTCCGGAAGAAATGATCGCCATGGCCGACAACGCCAAACTCCACGTTGACGGCGCTCGCCGTGCCGAGTTCCAGAGCGAGTTGGATCGACTGGGAAGCGTCCAGAACTTCGAATGCGAGTTCTACCGCAAGGACGGGAGCAAGATCTGGATTTCTTCGAACACGCGCGTCATTCGTGAGGACGGGGTCGTAGTGCGGTATGAGGGAATGAACGAGGACATCACGGAGCGGAAGCGGACGGAACGATCGCTGAATCTGCTGCGCATGCTGATGGACCAGTCGAACGATTCGATCGAGGTCATGGATCCGGAGAACAGATGTTTCCTCGATTTCAACGAACGAGCCTGCCTGAATCTGGGCTATACGCGCGAAGAACTTCTGGGCCGGAGTCTTCTCGACGTCAACACTGCCCTCGACGAAGCCACGCTTCAAAGAATCACCGAGCAGTTGCAGAAATCCGGTTCCGCAATCGCGCAAACCCGCTACCGCCGGAAAGATGGGTCGACCTTTCCGGTCGAAGTGAGCATCAAGAGGGTTCATCTGGACCGGGTCTACGACCTGTGCGTGGCGCGGGACATGACGGAGCGGCAGCATGTGCAGCAACAGCTTTTGCAGGCGCAAAAACTGGAATCGATCGGGCAACTGGCGGCGGGGATCGCACACGAGATTAATACTCCGACGCAGTACATCGGAGACAATGTCCGGTTTCTAAAGGATTCTTTCGCGGATCTGAAGAGTCTGGTGGGCGCCTACGAGCGGCTCCTGGAAGCGGCGAAAGCCGACCACGTTTCCACCGAAACCGTGCGCGAAGTTGCGGCTGCGGTTGAATCCACCGACGTCAAGTATCTGATGGAGGAAATACCCAAAGCCATTGAGCAGACCTTGGAAGGCGTGGGACGCGTGTCAGGCCTGGTGGGGGCGATGAAGGACTTCTCCCATCCGGGTGGGAAGGACAAAACTCCGCTCGACCTGAATCGGGCGATCGAAAGCACACTGACGGTCGCGCGCAACGAATGGAAATATGTGGCGGAACTGGAGACGGAATTCGACCCGACGCTTCCCTTGGTTTCCTGCCTGCCCGGGGAATTCAACCAGGTAATCCTCAACCTGATCGTCAACGCGGCTCATGCCATTGCCGATGTGGTCGGAAAGGAAGGCCCACAACGGGGAAAAATCCGGGTCCAGACGCACAATTGCCCGGGGTTTGTCGAAATCCGGATTCAAGACACAGGAACTGGAATCCCGGAAAAGGTACGAACCCGGATCTTCGATCCTTTCTTTACCACCAAGGAAATCGGCAAGGGCACGGGGCAAGGGCTGTCGATTGCTCGCTCGGTAATCGTGGACAAGCACGGAGGAAGCATTCACTTCGAATCCGAAGAGGGCCAGGGCACAACATTTGTCATTAGGCTTCCTCATGACGGCAAGACTCTCGCCAAGGCGGTGTCGGCGTGAGACCGGATATGGCAGGCAAGCCGGTGAGTTCACAGGCCGCCTTCGGCTTTTCGGCCACGGCGATTTGGACGGAGGGGAGAGCCCAGCGCAGCAGCGCTCCCGAAAGAACCAGGAATTTTCGATTTCAAAGAGGACACAGGTGATCATGGCAAACGAAGTCATCAATGAAACAGAACTCTTAGAGCGGCTGGAAGGGGATGAGGAGCTTCTGCACGATCTGATCGACACTTTCCTGGCTGAATCAGGCACGCTGCTGCAGCAGGTCCTGGACGCCGTGGCACGACAGGATGGGCCGGCATTATATCGCTCGGCGCACCAACTGAAAGGCACGGTCAGTATTTTCGGGGGCCGGGAAGCGACGCAATCGGCGCTGGCGCTCGAGACGATGGGTCGCGAGCAGATTCTGGACAAGTCGGGAGAAGCAGCAGCACGACTGGAAGAGCATATGGCCGCTCTGGAGAAATCATTAGCTTGTCTGAAGGAGAAACATGCCCAGAGTCCTGGCCGCGCATGAGGATCGGATCTGCCGCAAATTCCGGGCCGGTCCTCGGATGAAGTCGGCATACGAGCCTGATCTCCTACACGAAGGCTATTGCCGCCAAGCTTCTCAAGCCCGACCGTCCACAACTGGCGATCCTCGACTGGATGATGCCGGGTTTCGACGGTCGGCAGGCGATCGAAGCGGTGCGTTCGGCTCGCAACCAGCTCCGCATTTTGATGCCGACCTCGAAGTCATCCTGTCGGGAAACCGGATTAGAAGAAAACCAGCAAGAAGCAGCCCCACGAGCATCCTCAGTTCGCAACTTAACGTAAAAGGATGGTCAGTCTTGATCCGATATATAGAGAAATTACGTGTATTAACGGGAGTGTTATTGCTTCTTGTTCTTGCTACTTACGGGACCTCCCAACAAACGCCACCCACGCAGAACTCCGGAGCGAACAGCAGCGACCTCGCTTCGCTGGACCTTGAGCAGCTGATGAATCTCAAGGTTACGACTGCTTCCCTGTTCAGCGATAAACTTTCGCAGGCCCCCGCGATCATGTCGGTGGTCACGAGCGACGAGCTTCGCCGCTTTGACGGGCTGACCCTGAACGAAATTTTGCAACGGGTTCCAGGCCTGACCGGGTCCACGCAATACTTCGTGGATCGCAGCATGGTGGCGGCACGCGGCGACCAGACGAAAACCGACGGCGGCCACATTTTATTTCTCATCAACGGACGGCCGACGCGGGAAGTAATGGAAGGCGGAGTGATTTCCGATCTTCTGGAGTCGTTTCCGGTAGAAATTCTGGAGCGTATCGAAATCATCAAAGGTCCAGGATCGGTTCTTTATGGCTCGAATGCTTTCTCGGCGGTGGTCAACTTGATCACCAGGAAAGCGGATTCCAGCCAGGTCAGCGTCAAAGCGATTGGGGGAGCAGGCGGGGCGGTCGATTCTACGGCAAACTTCATGTACAAGCTCGGAGCCCTGAGCGCCGTGGGGTCGGTTCAACTCCATGCCATGCCCGACTGGAACACCACTTATATCGTTCCGCCTTCGCAGCGGGATCTTTCCTTCGCGCCTCCCGTTCCAAACATCCAGGACATAACAGTTGTGGACAAGGGCGTGGGCTCCTACCTCGGCATGAACTATAAAGGGCTGCGGTTCATGTCGTCTTTCACGGAATGGCAATCCACCGGATTCATCGAGGGGACCGTGAGCGGCACCCGCCTGACGCGTGATTTCGGGGATCTGGGCTATGACTACAAAGTCAATCCCCGCTGGGACATGAGCTTCGATCTGACCTTCACGCGGACCACGTTTGGCGAACCTGTCTTTCCCTACGTCAGAAGGGATGCGGACGAATTCATTGCGGAGTGGACCAATCTCATCCGGCTGACTTCCAGGGACCGGCTGTCGGCGGGCGGCCTTTTCAATCGCGTTGAGGGCCAGGAGTGGTTCACCGCCACCGACCCTGCCACCGTGGACGCGCAAGGCAGGACTTTTGGAGGCGCATTTTATGCGCAGCTCGACCATCAGCTGATCAAAGACGTGAAACTGATCGCCGGCTTCCAGACCAACAAGATCGGCAGTATTTCTCTCAATACCGTTCCGCGCGGCGGCGTGATCTGGGCGCCCACCTCCCGCACCAGCATCAAAGCGCTTTACAGCCAGGCGTTTCGCGCGCCGAGCCTCGACGAAACCCTTCTCAATAACCCGGGCTTGGGCGGCAATCCCAATCTGAAGCCGGAAAAAGTCGCGACTTTCGACGTAGGAGCATACTTCGACGGCAGCCGGACTCAATTCGGCATCGACTATTTTCACAGCAAGTTCACGGACAACATCGTAAATCTCCCGGGACCGACACGGGCGGTCTACTTTAACCTCGGACAAGTTACGTTCAATGGCGTAGAAGTTGAAGGCAAGTATTATTTTCGCAAGGACTTCTTCCTGCAAGGCTCAACTCTTTATCAAACCAATGTGGATGGTACCGGAAAGTCGAATGTCTCGCCCGTCCCGACGATTGGATTCAAGACCGGTGTGAGTTATGAGAACAGCCACCAGCTCACTGCCGGTCTGTTCGACGTGTCCGACGGACCGTTCCCTGGCTACACGGCGGTCAATCCCTTGCAGGGGTGGCATCACATTCTCAACGGAAATTTCAGGTACGACGTTTCCCGGTATCTCCCGTTTGGCGACCGCGCCGGAATCGCCGCCGTCGCCCACGCCAACAACCTGACAAACGAGCCGATTTGGCTGCCCAGCGGATTCAGCAGCGTGGACACGGTTCCGGTCCAACAGGGGCGCGTTTTGTTTGCGGGTTTGGAATTTTCGCTTGGTAAGAACTGAGTAAGGCAGCCACAACGGTGACATAGAAAACATGGCAGCCAGAGCAGAGTAGGTATGTGAAGTTACAGTGAATTTGGAAAAAAGTGGGGGGGGGTACCCCCCCCTATCCAAAATGAGCTAAGTAACTGATAACAAGATCGTTA
>Ga0187847_10004254_pt1 | contig 10610 bp, 12 predicted proteins | sample June2016WEW_4_10_FD_132458 | JGI IMG/M metagenome (GOLD analysis project Ga0187847, IMG submission 132458) | Peatland microbial communities from SPRUCE experiment site at the Marcell Experimental Forest, Minnesota, USA - June2016WEW_4_10 | ecosystem: Environmental > Terrestrial > Soil >...
ATGCGAAAAATCATCGCCCAGCGCATGATCGAGTCCCGCCGCACCAGCGCCCACGTCCACTGCATGTTCGAAGTGGATATCACCCGCATCGTCAGCCTGCGCAACAAGCTCAAGAACGGTTTCGAGCAGCGCTATGGCGCGCGCCTCACCTTCATGCCCTTCTTCGTCCGCGCCGCCATCATCGCCCTCCAGCAGTTCCCCATCGTCAACGCTTCGCTTGAGGCAGACAGCATCCGCTATCACAAGCATGTGAATGCCGGCATCGCCGTCGCTCTCGACTGGGGACTCATCGTCCCCGTTCTCAAGGGAGCCGACGAGCTCAACTTCCTCGGATTGCAGCGCGGTATCACCGATCTCGGCGAGCGCGCCCGCTCGAAAAAGCTGATGCCGAATGATGTCGAGGGCGCGACTTTCACCATCACCAATCCCGGCCAGTTCGGCGCCGTCTTCGGCCTCCCCATCATCAACCAGCCCAACGTTGCCATCCTGGGCATCGGAGGCATCACCAAGCAGCCCATGGTGGTCACCGACAAGGACGGTAACGATTCCATCGCCATCCGCTCCGTGGTCCATCTAACTCTGGGTTACGACCACCGTATAATCGACGGCGCGGTAGCCGACCAGTTCATGGCCTTACTGAAGAAGACCCTGGAAAACTGGAGCGAAGACGTAGGCTAGAGTAGGCTAGAAACACGACTAAGTTCTTGATGCGATAGCATAAGTAATGCGCTGGACTGAAAGCGCGCAACTGCTATAGAGAAACGATGTCATCCTGAGCGAAGCGGAGACCTCACAAAGTGAGGTCCCCGCGCAGTCGAAGGATCACTACCCACGAATCGGAACCAGCGACCGACGCACGCTTCAGTCCCGTAGCCACGCCGCTTTACCTGAAGGCTGATGGCTCCAGCTACCACTTGGTAGTAACCCGCAGCCCCTCCAACTGCGCAAACGTCACGGGAGTCCCTTCCACCGCCAGCAGGTTACTAACTGCTCCCTCGATATTGGCGATCACCTCGGGAGCCACTCCTCCCACCTTGGCCGCCGCTAGAATCGACTGCAACAGCGAAAGCACCAGACTGATAAGACCCGCCGCTCCCATTAGATAGCTCCTTTGATCTGTAGTGTTAGCGTAGCCGCATTCGCGATCGCCGCCTGCAAAGCCGCCTGCGCCGACTTAACTGGAACGCACGCCGCTTTCGGGTCGGGCGGGGCCAACGTCGGCGTCCATCCACAGTAGGTCTCAACCGCCGTGATCAGTGCGTTTTCTCCCGACACGCCCCGGTTAATGATCTGGCAGACCTCCTGCGTCCCGTTCGCTGCGCAGCTCGCCGAGTATTCGCTCTGTGCGGCCACAATTGACCCCGAAAGCGCCGCCGCCGTATCCCGAGCCTGGCTCTCCAGAGGGGAACATCCAAGCATTGGAAGCAAGCTGAAAACTAGCATGACGATAGCTGCTCTCTTCATAGTCACTTTCCCTCCGTCGCGAAGATCGATGGCAGAACCGCGTGTAACAACTGGGCTGCCGCGTTAACCCACGCGAACGCCATGGGATGCGCCGAAACAAACTCGGGTGTGAATATCGCCGCGCCAATGGTTCCGGCAAGAGTGAATACCAACGGACCGTATTGTATGAGAATGTTCATAGTTACTCCTGTTAGGCATGTGTCACCGCCACGGCGGGAGCCGCCGCGGTGCAGTTAGTAGATACAAGTGTGGTTACTTCGGAAGGAAGTGGTCGTGCAGTGCAATCAGCGCGCTTACCATGAAAGCGATAACTGCGGTCACAATTCGATCGAGCAGGTTTCGTCGAATATCATTCCGTTCCAGCACCGTAATCCGCTCCTCCGCCAGGCGCATCCGTCCGGGCTGGCCGTTGCCTACGATCATGTCGATCTTGGCCTCAAGTCTCCCCAGTTTTTCCAGCACGTCAAGCTGAAAGTCGATCATCGCGGCCGGTTGCACCCTGCCCGCACATCGGTCATCGTTATGTCTCATTGGAATAGTCGAGTGGATAATCCACGTGCAGTGCCGTCGAATATCGCGAGTACTTTACCGGCGAGCTGCTGTCATAACTCCGTAAGAAATAATCCTGCGCCCGCGCGTAGCGTGGCAGCGTGAAAGTGCTGATCTCAAAGCGTCCCAGCAAATTGCGATTGTTGCCGCTTCCCCACCCCGCGTCCGAGTACCGCACCTCGATCCCTCCCCCCGCCGCCGGCGTGAGCCCGGCATCGATCGTGACTGTCGTGGCAGTTACGGTCGTGACTTCGGCCGCGCTAAGATCGCTTAGATAAATATTCCCCACCTGTGTGACGTCGATCGGCGTGAGTATTTCAGCCTGCTTCACCAGCGCCGTGGCGAATCCAAAGTCGAGCGCGGGATCTCCCGCGTCCACAAACCGCAATGTATAGCAAAGCGTCTCGCCCGCAATGTCCAGCACAGCGACTTCAACCTCGCGCACCACTGCCAGAAACGGCGCGCCGCGCGAAGGCGCATTGATCGCGAGCCCATCACCGGGAAATATGTCACCCGCTTCTCCCGGAAGAAACTGACTCCATGTCTGGTACTCTCCCATCCACCCTTGCCCCGCATCATCCAGCAGTGCGAGCGCTGCAGTCTCGCAATCCGCCGACGTGCGCGGCACTGGCGCGTCGATGTGCCGCACGCTCCCCCGCACTCCATCGTCCGCGCCATTCTGATGAGCGGTGATACTGGCCGAATTCATAACTCGTCCAGCCGCATGGCCCCGGCTCCGGTAAGTCACCTCGATCGTTTCGTTGGCCGCCGGAACATACTCGGGATAGAACTCCAGTGTCGGCGAGTCGGATACCCTGCACTGCGCCCCATCCAGCAATGAGCCCACCCGCGCCGTCGTCGGGGCTCCCCCGGGCAGCGTGCTCCGCACCAGCGCGCCGATAGCAAGATACACATAGGTAAACGCCACCGAGCATTGCATGCTGGCCGCATTAATGAGCGAGTAAGTACAAAAGCCGGGCGCATTGCTGATCACGCCGTCGTATAACACCGTCGCCGCCGCAACCTGCGTCGCAGGATTTGTAGGATCGATGTCGTGCACCTCCAGCACTACCCGTACGTCGGAAGCAATCGCGCCTCCCCCGCGCGGATTTCCGCTCGGGTGAAGCGAAGAATGAAACACCTGCCCCATTCGGTAAATCTCCGTCGGATACAGCTGTGTCGTGAAGACGTAGTGATGTCCCGGTTGGGTCGCCAGCGGAGTGCCCGCGAGAGTGCCACTTATAAGTGCCTGGATGCTGCAGTTGCTTCCGGATGGCGTGATCTGAAAGCCAGCCATGCAGTTGGCAATCAGAACGGCACCGGCATAAAGGCCGCCAATCACGCCCGATGACGCGGTGTTGAATTCGACGTCGCCGTGCTCCAGAATCGTCGCTCCCCCGAGCTCCACCGTTTCGATAAAAGTCACAAGCGTCCGTCCGTCCTGCCCCGTTCCGCCCGCCACTTGTAACTGTCCGCCGCTAGCCGAAATCGCGTGCAGCGGGTCGGTAACGATCCAATGAGTAGGATCAAGTTCCGTATACTCCTCATCGAGAATCGTGCGATTGTACAGGGGAAGCTGGTTGCTGCGCGTGAACGGTATTTGCGATAGATAGAACGTCGTAGTGTATCCATCCCCCACAAAATAATCTTTCACGTGCGCGGCCGGCTCCAGTTGTCCAAGAACCGTCAAGTCGTTCACGAGTCGGTTTGAACTTTGCAATTGCAGCCCGTCCGGAGAAAACGTCGGATCGCTCTCCGCCAGCGCGTAAGTGTTCTGCGCCAGCGGAGTGAAGAAGATCTTGCCATTATCGTCCCGGAAGACGCACCGGGCCGCCAGTCCAATCGCGGCCGCCGATGCGGCCCACGTCTTCGATGGATCCACGCTGAAATATGGGATCGCATCTCCGGACGCCACGCCAGTCGTGTCAAACCACCCTGGCATTGTGTCTTGGGTTAGTTGTCGTAACGCGTCCCCCGCGCTTCGTGCGACAAACGGAGGAACGGGCGGCGGCGCTTTCTGGTCCAGCAGCATCACATCGCTGAGCGCCGTGAACTCATACCGGTACAACGCGCCCTGCTCTCCCCGCCCCGCGTATAGATAACTTGGGACAGTAGTCACATATCCCGAGAATAAGTCCGCTCCATTCGTTAGGTTAAGCATGATGCGCGCGCCGCATGGCGGCACGGCAAGACTTAGTCCTGCCGCAAGCGTGACCGTGAGCGCCGCTGGAGCATTCAGCTTACGGACCAGGCTCAAGCCCTTGGTCGCATCGACAAAGCCCGTATAGTCCTGTGCGCCTCGTCCGTCGAGATTGTCGATCGTGAGTCTCATGCTCTACCTTGCAAGCTGGAATGGTGGTGCAATCGAACAATGAAAAAGAAAGGCAGAAGCTGTCATCCGGGCTAGTAAACGTCCGCCCCACTTGCCGGAAAGTAACTGCGATAACCCAGGACCACTGCCCCGTCATTCCTATCCACCGTGGGCAACGCCGTGAACGCAGCCTGCAGCGCCATTTCTCCAATCGGCTTCTGAATTTCCACCAGGCTCTCTTTCTGCCATGCCGCCTTCACCGTGCACGGACTTAGAATCGGATAGTAAAAGCAAACGCGCCCGCCCGACTCCTCCTCCATCACGAACAACCCCGACCACTGCTGCAGAAATGCCCCGCCCTCGCGATCGACAAATGCGATCACCTTCTGCACGGATGCCCCTGCCGCCGGTACTCCTCCCGCCAGCGCCTGCTCCAGCACTAATCCGGTAGCCGTTGTCTCGGCGACTCGTCCAACGTTGAATGTGACTCGGCGCACGTAATTCGCATCCTGTCGAACATCCGTCGGATTCTCCACATAGGCTGCCGCGATCCCCGTGCCGACATACCCGAACTGCTGCGCGTAGTCGACATCGCAAGCCACCATGTCCCCAACCAGAAATCCGGCGACCCCGCCCGCTCCCACAATCAGTTCCTCCGCAGTCGACCCCGTCAGCAGCGGCACCGCCGGCACCGGAACTCCCCCCGACGCCGCTCGTGCCGCACTCGGATCGGTAGCCAGAACATTCATGTGTTCTGCGCCTCCGGCGAGTGCCATCTGCAATTTGCCCCATTCGCGAAACTCGAACTCGACCCGCGCCCCCAAAGCACGGCGCGCCTGCGCGGACACCGCCCCCACCGGCCCTCCCGGCAATGACTCGATCTGCGAAGTGCTCGTGCGCTGAAAGTTTTCAATCCAGCCCAGGTCAAGCCATGGCGACGGAGGAGCATCCAGCTGAAATCCGCTGTCCTTCGATGGATCGAAAATCGCCGTCGGCCCGTTCACCCGATCCACCGCCGCGAAATATGCCCGCGTCTGCCGTGCCACCGGCCGCAACCCTGCGCGCGTCACGCTCCTGCCTCCGGCAGAAAGAAATAGATTTTCGTCTGCGCATACCGCGCTACTCGCGCCGTCCCCGCGCTCCACTGCTGTTTCGCAATCGGAGTATCTCCCGGATCATTCCCCAGTTCCGGCACGTTCCAGAAGATTCCATAGCCCAGGTCCACGCTCGGACTCTGGCTGTAATCCATCATCTCCGTATGCGGAGGATCGCAGATCGCAAGCAGTTCATCGTCCATCTCAGCCAGCATCCGCCCTCGATCCACGCCAGTCCCGCCGCTCCCTTCGCTCGCGTACCAGATGCCGCACTCCACGCCCAGCATCGGATGCGAACTCGCCGCGATCAATATCTCGCCCCAATCCACATAGAAAACTCCCGTCTGCGCCTCTCCGAATCGCGGCTCCATGTTTTCCCGTACCACAATCCCCGGCACCGTCACGCCGTCGATGACCATCGTTCGCGCCGGATTCAACGCCGCCAGTCGCGACCGCAGCGCCATAAAAAAACTGTCCTTAGCCGCCTGCATATCTCTCCTATAAAAAAAAAAGAAAATAAGAAACAGATGTCATCCTGAGCGGAGCCAAAGTTCACGACAGTGAACTTTCGCGCAGTCGAAGGATCCCTGCTCTGGCAACGGCACTCTCCCTTGCGAAGGTCCGCATGTTCGCTCTCGTAACAACGTGAGGAGCCCATGGTTCAAGCGCCCCGAGTCGCCGCATCCTCAAGCCACCGCCAGCACCCGGTACAAATAAGCGACTCCCGCGAATCGTTCCACCACAAACCCCTCGATGTGGAACATCTCTCCGTCATAAACAATCCCCAGCGCCGTATCGAACAACACGTCCGCCGACGCCACATTCCTCTGGCTGACCTGCGCCGCCATCGCCGAACGTCCCGCCAGCAGCTCGATTCGTCGCCTCGGACCGTTGCTCTCAGTCGTCAGTTCTCGCACCACCACCGGCGCAATCGGCACCTGCTCCACGCCCGGATCTACCAGTCCCAACTCCGCCGCCGCATCCCCCGGCATGCCCGCCGCCGCAAAGATCAGGATCACCTCGGTGCCGCCCAAAGCGCGCACCAGGGCGTCTGCCGCTCGTGCCGCCGCGCCTCCCGAAATTCCCGTCATCGTCAGCCAACTTTCTGCGCAACGTACGGCGCCAGCAGTTCCTGCACAGTCGCATCCATCAGCGAGTCCGAGAAGTACCAGAGCTGCATGTTGTTCAGCACGCCCTTCTTCACATTCAATCCCGGAGTCGCCTGCGCATTCTTCGCGATCTGCGCGCACGCCACCTTCACCGCGTCCGGAAACGGATCTAGCCCGGCCGTGTAGGAAATTTCCAGTTCGTTGAACGCCCACGACAGTGCGTTCACCGGCAGCGTGACCTCTCCCGTATCCGCGAAAAAATCCAGGTCCGCCACATTCAGCTGCGCCCACGTCCCCGGAATCCCAAACGCAATCGCCGCGTCCCACGCCATATCCTCATAAGTTTCTTCTCCTCGTCGCGGCATGGCATACCGCGCCTGCGCCGCCACGATCGGTGACGTCGCCGGAGCCACGATCGCCAGCGGCAAATACGTCAATCGCACCGGACGCTGTCCGTTTTCCGTCCGCATTCGCTCCGTGTATTGCGTGACCCCGAGCGTCGTCCGCCGGCAATGCGCGTCCACGATCGCCGATGCCCCCGTAACCCACGCCAGAGCGGTCGTTGCCTCCAGTCCATAAGCCTCATATTCCGTCGGCTGCAAATAATTCATCGAACCCTCTCATCCTGACGTTCAGTAGTCCCGCTCCACGGTGTCCTTCACCGCCGTTCCCGGCGGATGTCATCCTGAGCGAAGCGAAAGTTCACGAAGTGAACTTCCGCGCAGTCGAAGGACCCCTGCCTCCTTCACGCTGCATCGTCCCCCATTGCCCCCAGCCCCAGTCCCCAGTCCTAAAGCAGAAGCCCCACTGGGAACTGAGAACTGAGAACTGAAGCCGGAAGCCGCCCCTACCGGTTCACCTTCACCTCGTAGTGCGCGTAGGACGCCCCTTTCACCACCGGCGCCCCAAACTTCACCACTACGCTCTGCGTCATCAGCGAACTCGGCAGCCCCAGCTTGAATACCCGAGGATTCGGATCCGTCAGCCAGTGATACTCGATCAGGTCCTCGCTCACGATGTAAGCCGGCAGCACTGCGCTGCCGCTTCCCGGCGTTCCCGTGTAAGGCAGCGCCCACTCCGGAATCAGCGGCAGCTCGCCCGCCTGCGTGCTCAGAGTCTTCACGGTCAACCCGCCCGTGATCTGCGTGGTCGACATCACCACGTTGAACTCTGCCTTCATCTCCCGGTCGATCAGGTCCAGCAGCACCGGGTTCGCATAGATCGCCGTCGGACGCACTTCAAAAGACGAGTTCGCCACCATCTGCGCAATCGTGCTCTTAAGTCCGTCCACAATGCTCGCCGTCGTTGCGATCGTGGTCGTGTTGCCGCCCGCCTCGATCTGTCCGATCGCCCCGAAATACTGCGGAGTCGTCGGCGTGCTCAGCGAAGTGTCGCTGCCGTTCCACAGCGCCACATCGTGCGTGCGCAGCAGTCCTTCCACCGAATCCGCCAGGTCCTTCGCCTGCAAATAAGCGAACTGGCTCTGCTGCGTGCCCACCTCCAGGTCGAACAGGTTGTAGTTGATCTGCGACACCAGCGCCTTCAGCGGAACCGCGCGTTCCACCCGCGTCGGAGCCTGCAGCGTAGGTTGAATGTTTCGCGGATCGACAAACGCTTGTGCCGCCGAAGGCGAAGCAATCGCTGTCTCCTCGAAAAACCGTGACGGATGCCCCGTTGCCGGCACCTGCTTCATCCGCTGCCCGAACACCCCGCGCCGTCGCACGATGTCGAAAATTTCCGTCTGGTACCGCTCAATCTCGATCGCGCCCGGCCCCAGGAAATCCGCCGCCGCATTCAAATCCAGAAAATTAGCTTTCATCTCGTCTCCTCAATTGATTTTGTGTTCCTGTTCTTCGCAAATCCCGACTCTGTCCTGGCGACGTTGTCCTGGCGACGCTGTCTCAGCGACGCTGTGCTCACGACGCTGTGCTCACGACGCTGTGTTCACGAGCCTATACTTATAAAGCTGTATTAACGACGTTGTCTTCACGACGCCGTCTCCCGGGGGGGGATGTCATCCTGAGCGGAGCACAAGCTTCACGAAGTGAAGCTCGTGCGGAGTCGAAGGACCCCTAATCCCTTCACTGACGCCGAGTGCCCCAAAGAAAAAAGGACGCGATAAAATCGCGTCCCTCGAACCACTCCCCGAACGACCAGCGACCAGCGACCAACGACCGGCATCGACCAGCCCTGCGCCCGACCCCTACTCGATCATCCCCGCCCGCGCCAGTTCCGACTTCACCGCAATCCGCTGTTCCACGCTCAACGACGCCAGCGTCTTGTTCAGCATCCCCGTATCCATCCGCTCCCCTTCGATCTCATTCTTCCCGATCAGCGCTGCCACCACCGGAGACAGCGTCTTCCGTGCCATCCGCCCCGCTTGCGCCTTCAGTTCCGCATTCGATTTCTCCAGTTCCGCAACCCGCCCATCCAGATCGCTCCCGCTTCCCTCCAGTTTCCGCCTTTGCGTTTCCTCCTCATGCGCGTTTGCCGTGTGCGCTATGCTCTCTTCGACCGCTGCCACGATCCTGTCGACTTTCGCGTTCAGCATCTCCTGTTGCGCGTCCAGTTTTCCCAGGACGCGATCCAGTGTCTCCGTAGCCGCCGCCAGCCGTTCCGCCGCCGCCATCATCTGCTTGACCATCTCTTCATTCATCCGTGTCCTCCATTTGTGAGTCCCTCTAAAAGTTGTTTGTAAGTGCCACTCCAATAGCTGCGCTCGTGATTGCTTCTGTGAAACCTCTGCTCGTAAGTTCTTATCCAAGACCTTTGTCCCGACCGAAGCGAATGTAAGTCAGTATCCAAACCCTCTGTCATTCCGACCGGAGCGAAGGGGAGCGGAGGGACCTTGCGTTTTGGCCCTCCTTCCACTTCCCCGGCACTTTATCGCGTATCCTTTCACTTCCTGACCTCCTGAGCGTGTGTGATTGTTTTCACCCTCCACCCTAATTCAGAACCGAAGTCATCCTGAGCGGAGCGGGGTAAGCGAAGCGCGCCCCGCGCAGTCGAAGGACCCCTGTTCCCTCGACCGGCCCCGAAGATTGTGCACGCTCTATCGTTTGCGCCGATGTCCCATTCCAAAGTTCTCTCTCTTCGGGAAGTTTGGCGTAGGAATATCGGAAGCCGCCCCCTGCTGACTCCGCTCTGAACGCAGGCGTCACGCCCCACCGCGCATCACCCCAACTCGATCCACGTAGCCCCATAAGCTGCCTTGTCCCGCCGCAACACCGCCGCGCCCGTAAACGTAACGCGGTTCAAGACCCACACCGCGGCCTTGATGTCATTCACTAGAGCGTCTGTGATTTCATAGGACATTCCGAGTCCCGCTCGCATTCCCCGTTGCCCTCGGGGAAGAGGTGTTCCACCCCGCATCCCGCGGGAACCGGCGCTGTCCGCCCGTTCCCCCCGCCCGATCTCCGCCACCATCTCCGGAAAATCCCGCCCGTACAAAAATCCCGCCACCGAAATCTCCCGCCCCACAATCTCCGCGCGCGTGATCACGCCGATCTTCCGCCGCGTGTCATGGCAGTCCAGCCGCGGAGAATAATCCAGCCCCATTCCCAGCAGCGATGGAATCGCCTGTTCCGCCGCCTTCCGCGTCAGCAGCACCCGGTGTCCGCGCGCCCCCGCCGGAGCCTTGTCCGACGCCACATCGACGAACGTCAATACTCCCCGAAACCCAACCCGGTTCGGATGCCCATCCACCGTAGGCATCTCAATCGCCATCGACTCCAGTGATACTCCCATTCCCGTCTCCTGATTGGTATCCGTAATCGCCGTCCCTGAGTAGCTGTCATCCGAGTAGCTGTCACCCCGAGCAGCTGTCAAGCAAGCGGCTGTCACCCCGAGTAGTTGTCATCCTGAGCGAAGCGCAGACCTCACGAAGTGAGGCCGGCGCGCAGTCGAAGGACCCCTACCCGCTCCACGAACATCGCGGATCTAAGTTCTCGACTTCTGCAATCTGACTTCTAACTTCTGAGTTGCCTTTCCACTTCTGCAATCTGACTTCTAACTTCTGACTTGCCTCAAACAATCTCCGCCAGCCCCCGCGCCCGTCGTACCTCGTTAACCGTCAAAACCCCG